>ERZ1673702.291-NODE-291-length-80890-cov-6.325255_pt1 | contig 80890 bp, 74 predicted proteins | sample MGYA00580232_ERZ1673702 | MGnify/ENA primary metagenome ERZ1673702 (study PRJEB41218, sample SAMN15661792) | gut metagenome | host: Homo sapiens | place: Canada: London | collected 2015-08-20/2019-03-30 | study: EMG produced TPA metagenomics assembly of... | reverse complement strand
CGGCAGAATAAGCGGAGCCTTTTTATTTATTTGTAAAGGGGATATAAATCGGACTTATGCCGTCAATTGAGGAATGACAAGGGAGAGGATAACGAGTGCGCCCAAAGCGATGCGATACCAGCCGAAGGGCTTGAAGTTATGTCTCTTGACGAAATTCATTAAAAATTTGATTACAACCAAAGAGACGATAAACGCAACGGCGGAACCGAGCAGGAGAACGAGAATTTCCGTTCCGCCCAAGACACCCCCGCCGATAAAAAATTTCAGCATTTTGAAACCGCTCGCGCCGATCATTACGGGGACGGCTAGGAAGAAGGTAAACTCCGCGGCGGCGGGGCGGGCCACTCCGACGAGCAAGGCGCCCAAAATCGTCGCGCCCGAACGGGAAGTTCCCGGAATGAGAGAAAGTACCTGAAACGCTCCGATGATAATAGCGGTCTTATAGTCGATCTCGTGTGTGGTCTGAATCCGAAATTCTCGTTTTTTGTTGCGATTTTCCACGAGGATAAAAGCGATACCGTAGATAATCAGCATGAGAGAGATTACAAGCGGGGTATGCAGATATTTTTCGAGAACGTCGTCCAAGGGAATCCCGATGATTGCGGCGGGGAGACAGGCGACTAAGACTTTGCCCCAGAGAGAAAAAATATCCCTTTGCACGACGGGCTTTTCCTTGAAACGGAAGGGAAACAGTTTTTTCCAAAACAGCACCACGACGGCCAAAATTGCCCCTAACTGAATGACGACGAAGAACATGGATTTGAAATCCTCGGTCACGTTTTTAAGAGGCCAGAAGCTGTCGAACAAAAGCATGTGTCCGGTGCTGGAAATAGGAAGCCATTCGGTAATTCCCTCTATAATGCCGAGAAGGATAACTTGTAGGATAACGATAAAGCCCATATAAATTCTCCCGTTTCGCTATACATACGATATGCAAGAATGACAAAATTATAACATGGATTTTGCGATATGTCCACAATATTCACGAGAATTTCGTAAAAATAAACAAAAAATTTTCGTTAAAACTATTGCAATTGCCTTAAAGATGTGTTATAATGATAATGTATTCAAGATAGAAACTGTGAACGACTACGGTTTTGATTTTGCCTTATGCAACACGAGATCGACGTTTGAATGTTCTTATTCAGGGTACAAAAATTTTTATTTCTATGGAGGTACCCGAGATGAGTCAAGGTACGGTTAAGTGGTTTAATTCTGAAAAAGGCTATGGCTTTATTGCAAACGATGAGGGCGGTGACGACGTTTTCGTACATTATTCTGCCATTCAGGCGGAAGGTTATAAGAGTCTGAAAGAGGGGCAGAAAGTTTCTTTTGAGACGGAAACCGATCCCAAGAACCCCAATAAGTTGCGCGCGGTCAACGTTACGGCTCTGTAATTTTTTTTGAGCGAAAGAAAGGCGAAAGTGTTTTTGTGGCGGCCGCGTTATTTGTAAGATTGCGCTACACGGCGAAAATTTGTATTTTCAACCCCACTCGTCTTGATATTTAGACGGGGGGGGGGTCTTTTTATATGAAGGAATTGATAGCATGCAAGATAATGAAAAATTTCCCGCGGAAGACGATACGCAGTCCGGCTCGTCTCCGTCTTCGCCTGCCTCCGAGCCGTCTCCGAATTTGTCGGACGCGGACAAGGATGAGGCGAAGGCTCGTTCGGTGACGGACGAGGAACAATTAAATGCTTGTCCTGTTACAGACGCGGAAAAATCAAATTCTTGTTCCGTTGAAGGAAAAGATAAGCTTTCCTTTTGGTCCCGTTGTAAAGAGCGGTTAAAGGTGTGGAAAAACGCACTCGTTCAGGCTTTGGGTGAGCGGTCTGCGGAAGTCAAGCACGCAAAAGCGAAGCGTATTGCAGTTGGGGTAGGGCTTGCTTTAATTGTACTGTTTTTCCTCGTGTTTTATTTTACCGTCGGTTGGAAAATCGCCCAATTCGTCAAGGAGCCGGAAGAATTCAAGGCATGGCTGAAAAGTTTTGACGAAGGAAATCAGGTTGGAAGTATTCTCATTTTTATTTTTCTCCGCATCGTGCAGACGGTATTGAAGCTCATTCCCGGCGAGGCCTTGGAGATTGCCGCGGGCTGTGCGTTCGGTACGTGGGAGGGACTGCTTTGGTGTTCGGTCGGAAGTCTTATCGGCTCATTGATTATCGTTTTGCTGGGCAAAAAATACGGTATGAGGCTGGTGGGGTTGTTCGTTTCTCCTGAAAAAATGCAGTCGATTGCGTTTCTGCGCAATAAGAAGAGATTAAATATTACCTTTTTCCTTCTGTATTTTATTCCCGGTACGCCTAAGGATATGTTCACTTGGTTAGTGTGCCTTACGGACGAAAATGTATTTATGTTTCTTTTGATTACTGCCGTCGCGAGAATTCCCTCTATCGTTACGTCTACTTGGTGCGGACAGGAATTGGTCAACCAAAATTATTGGCTGTCTGCGGGAATTTTAGGGGGGACGATACTTTTAGGCATCATCGGGGGATTAATCTATAAATTTGTCTTAAATAGACGTAAAAAGATGCAGGAAACGGAAGAATAAGAGAAAAGCGCGGCGATAAAAACCGCGCTTTTTTTGTCGAAGAAAGTGGGAATCTCCGAAAAACCGATGGTAAATAAGCGAAAAATTGCGAAAAAGTAAAAAATTTTTTATGTTTTTGACAATACTCCCTATTCTTCGACGTTTTTCGACAAACAAAGACAATTTTCTTTATTGATATTTTGCGTACATCGTGTTATAATTAAATCATAAAATTTACTTGGGAGGATGAATCTTATGTTATTAAACTATTGCGGCAAGGAAGAAAACAAGGTATCTCTGGAACAGATGCGTGAAGAGGTTTTGGCTATGCTGAAAGTGTGCTTTGAAGGTGAGGCGGCGGAAGAGGGTGAAAGAATTCGCTTGATTCTGCCTGACGGAAAAGCCTTTTCCGTATATGTCAGCGAAAATTGAACGTTTTTTGTTCGGACGGGAAATTTTGTCGGAACTTATCGCAGCAAAGACAAAACGCGCTATTGACAAATAGCGCGTTTTGTTGTATAATTTTAAGGAAAGCGCGTTGCGCAATACTTTCGAAAAAGGACGGAAACACAATGTATCCCGATACTCTCTTTTTGGGCCTGACGCTCTACGACATTTTCATTCTCGTCGGCGTCGTAGCCGCCTTTCTGCTTGCCGACCGAATGACGGTCAAGAGCGGTTTCTCTGTCACCCTGCAAAAGATCGTCATTGTCTGCGCGTTGTCCTGTGTCATTGTCGGCTATGGTTCTGCGGTGCTCTTTCAGGCCTTTTATAACATAAAAGAAGAGGGGAAATTTGTTATCGATTCCGGTACGGGGGCGACGTTTTACGGCGGCCTGATCGGCGGCGCCGCGGCATTTCTTTTAATCTATTTTCTCGCCGGCAGGCGCTTTTGCAAGGATAACGAAGCGGTAAAACGCTTTCCCGATATGCTCGATATAGGCGCCTGCTGCGTGCCCTTGGCGCACGCCTTCGGTCGTATCGGCTGTCTGATGGCGGGCTGTTGCCACGGCGCCGAGACGGACGCATGGTACGGGATTCCCATGAAAATCGGCGGAGTTTATAAAAAAATGGTCCCCGTTCAGTTGTTTGAGAGTATCTTCCTCTTTATTCTTGCGGCCGTTCTCATCGTTCTTTTCTTTAAGAACAAGGGAAAGCATAAATTCCCCTTAATGCCCGTATATTGCATCGGGTACGGAATTTGGCGCTTCTTTATTGAATTTGCCCGCACGGACGACAGAGGAAATACGTTTATTCCCTTTTTGACGCCTTCCCAACTCATAGCCCTGCTTTTGATTGCCGTCGGCGTCATCTATTTCCTGCTTTGGTTTTTTAAGCTGAGAAAAAAGGTCGAAAACGAGACGAAATAAAAAAGAATAAAAAATAGGGAAAAAGTTGGCAGCTTGCTGTTGACTTTTTCCCTATTTCATGTTATAATCGACTCGGAAAAAAAGGAAATGAGATATTTTTTCCTTTATACTTTAACGTTCAAGTAACTGTTTTCAAAAAGGCGATAGAAAGGGAGGACCAAAAGCATGGAGCAACAGGAAGCGCAGAAGCTGTTTTCGGAGCTTTTCAAAGCGGAAGCGACGGATTTATTTACGGCGGCTGGAAGGATCAACGTCATCGGCGAGCACGTGGACTATTGCGGAGGGAAGGTATTTCCCGCCGCGCTCAATCTGAGGTGCAACGTTTACGGACGAAGGAACGGGGAGAACGTCATCCGCGTGGCGGCGAGCGATTTCAAAGAAGTCATTACGTTGGACATTGATAAGCTGGACTCATATAAAAATTTGAAATGGGGCAACTATCAAGCGGGGGTGGCCTATTATTTGCAGGAGAGCGGAACGCCGATTGTCGGTTGCGATCTTCTTTACGACTGCACGGTGCCATTCGGGAGCGGTCTGTCCTCGTCTGCGTCCATAGAGGTTTCCACGGCGGTTGCGCTTTCGGAGTACGCGGGGGTGGAATACGACAAAGTAAAGCTGGCGCTTCTTTCGCAGAAAGCCGAGAATAAGTATGCGGGAGTAAACTGCGGAATCATGGATCAATTTGCTTCGGCTATGGGCAAGAAGGATCATGCGATTTTGCTCGATTGCAGCACGCTGGAATATGAATACGTACCCTTACAGCTCGGAGATTATTGTATCGTCGTGGCAAACTGTAATAAGCCTCATAATCTCGTAGAGAGCAAATATAACGTGCGTCGCCACGAGGTAGAGACGGCGTTGAAGGCAATCAATGGAATTAAGCCGGTTTCCTGCCTTGCGGCGCTTTCTCCGAAGGAATTTAACGAAGTGAAATACGTCCTTTCGGGAGTGGTGTCCAAACGTGCGGAACACGTCGTCATGGAGTGTCAGCGGGTTCAGGACGCCGTAAAGGCGCTGAAAGCGGGCGATTTGGTGGAACTCGGCAGACTGCTGAACGAGAGCCATTACAGTCTGCGCGATTTGTACGAGGTGACGGGCAAGGAGCTGGATACTCTGAGCGCGCTGGCACGGAAGGAAACGGGGTGTCTGGGTTCGCGCATGATCGGCGCGGGATTCGGCGGCTGTACGATTTCTATCGTCAAAAAGAACGCGGTGGAGGGATTTGTCCGTCGGGTAGGAAAGGCCTATTTTGACGCGATAGGCTATCGGGCCAGCTTTTATGAAACTTCTATTGAAGACGGAATTACGGTGCAGAAATTATAATGGCGGGGCAGAGTATGATAAACGAATATATTTCCGATTTATTGACGTATGCGAAAATTCATCTCGGCATGAAGGAAGAGGACGGAGTATATCTTTCCAATCGGATTTTGGAAAAGCTGGGCGTGTCCGAGTTTGAACCCTGCGAGGCGGACGAAAAGAGGATTGCGGCGCTCAAATGTCCCGACGAGGTAGTTGCGCCGCTTCTCGCGTACGCGAAGGAACAGGGACTCGTAGAGGAGGGCGAAGAGGAATTTTTCACCTCCGACCTTTTGGATATACTTTCTCCGCGCCCGTCGGAAGTGACGGAAAAATTTGCGGCGGAATATCGCCGAAACCCCGAAAAGGCATTTAACGGGCTGTATGATTTGGGTGTCAAAAACGATTATGTGAAGCTGTCCGCCATCGAAAAAAATAAATGCTGGATTGCCGAAACGACGAAAAATAAAATCGAAATCACGATCAATTTAAGCAAGCCCGAAAAGAACAATAAACAGACGGCTAAGCTCAGAAACGTCTCGGCGGGTTATCCCAAGTGCATGCTCTGCCGCGAAAACGTCGGGTATGTCGGGCAGGGGCGCACTCGCCGCAATATGCGCACGGTACCCCTGACGCTCGCGGGGGAGGAATGGTTCTGGCAGTATTCTCCCTATGCGTATTTTTATCAGCACGGGATCGCCATCAACGCAAAGCACACCCCCATGGTGCTGGACGGAAAGACGTTTTTCAAGCTCCTCGATTTCGTGGACTATGCGCCGCAGTACTTTATCGGCTCCAACGCGCCCCTTCCCATCGTCGGCGGCAGTATTTTGGCGCATGAACATTTTCAGGGCGGAAAGCACTCTTTCCCGATGTTCAAGGCTCCGACGGCGCTCGAACTCGTCTCTCCCGACGCGGGCGTGAAGGCGAGTCTTCCCGATTGGTACAACAGCGTCGTTTTGCTGCGCGGAAAGGATAAAGGGTCAATCGTCGCCCTCGCGGAAAAGGTACTCGGGAAATGGCTGGACTATTCGGACGAGAGCGTAGGTATTATCGCGAGGACGGACGCGCCGCACAACACGCTGGCGCCCATAGCGAGAAAGGAAGGCGGGGAATATTTCCTCTATCTTCTGCTTCGCAATAACCGCTGCGACGAAGAAAATCCCGACGGAATTTTCCATGCGCATAAGGAATACCATAATATCAAGAGCGAATCCATCGGACTCATCGAGGCCATGGGGCGGTTTATTCTTCCGGGACGTCTGGATTATCAACTGAAAGAGGCGGAAAAATTCCTGACGGGAGAAAACAAGGAAATCGCGGAAAATATGGCGATTCATAAGAATATGATTTCCTCGCTGCTCCAAGAATACGGAGACAAACTTTCCGAGGAACAGGCGCACGAAGCGGTATTCGGACGGGTAGAAAAGGTCTGCGAAGCCATTCTCGACAACACCGCGGTATTCAAGCGCGATGAGCGCGGCAGGGCGGCGTTCCTGCGCTTTTTGGCGAAGTGCGGTTTTTCAGCAAAATAAATGCGGCCGAATCGTTTGAAGGAACGGTGCTGACGTTTGATTTATTTTCGTACTAAGCCCTGTCGGACACAGGGAAGATAGAGCGGCTCCGCAGGTTCGGGGCCGCTTTGACGTAACGAGAGACGATAAACGGGGCTGAAAAAATGGCAAAACGAATTACGATAAAGGATATTGCACGGGCGGCGGGGGTGAGCCCGCAGGCAGTTTCACACGCTTTAAGCGGTGCGGACGACGTTTCGGAAGCGACCCGAAGGAGAGTGAAGGAGATTGCGGAGAAGCTCAATTACGTGAAAAATTCGACCGCGAGTTCTCTGCGCTCGGGCGGAACGAAAATGATAGCGGTTGTTTACGATAACCCGCTGAATGTCTACTTTTCTTTCATGACGGCATATTTGCACGAATGTCTGAAAGCGGAGGGGTATTCCATAATCATGATGGTGGAGCCCGTCCGACGCTTTTCTTCCGAATTGTATTTGTCCGTCATCTCCCGCAACGTGGACGGCGTTTTGAGCTTTATCGAGCCTTCCGAAGATTTGGGAGATACGATAGAAGCGTACGGAGTACCCGTTGTTTTGGTGGGGAGACGCTCGGTGGTGAAAAATGTGGACTGTATTTATACGGACGACGAGAGCGGGGGCAGGGCTGCGGCGAGATATTTGGCCGACGGCGGAGCGAAAAAGATAGCCTGCCTGTTTGAAGACCTCGATTTTACTTGCGCTCGGGACAGATACGAGGGGGTTAAGTCGGAACTTCTTCCCCGCGGACTTTTTTCCGAAAAGAGAGTTCTGTTTCTCGGCGGGCGGACGGCAAAGGAATGTTGGGAAAGCCTTATGCGGAGCGGGGAGGTTTTTGACGGAGTATTTTGTTTCAGCGATTTTTTAGCCTTGGAGACGGTGTGTTATTTCAAGGAGCGGGAAATATCCGTTCCCGTCGTGGGGTATGACGACGTGCGGGAGCGAATCGCCATTCCTTATTCCTTTCCGTCGATAGGGTCGGACAAGAGGAGCATCGCCGAAACTTCGGCGGTATTTTTGCTGGATCGGATACGCGGTTTCGGCGGAAAAAAGCGGGAACGGAAGTTCGACGTGTATCTCGTGGAGAGACGTGCGGGAAAAGACGGATAAAAAGGTGTTTTTTGCGGATTTTTTCGGTTGTTCGCTTGACATTTCCGTGCGTCGGTGGTAAGATAAAAGCGCGGAGATCCCGAGGGGATTTCCGCGCGGTTTTTTGTTCGGACAAAAGACGAGGGGCAAAAATTGGGGAGAAAGGAGTTTGTTATGCAGGCAGAAGCGGCGAAGCGCGCTTTGACGGAAGGGCCTATCAGGCGAAGTCTGATTTTTTTTGCGTTACCCATATTTTTGAGTAATCTTTTTCAACAGCTCTATAATTCCGCCGATTCTATCATCGTCGGCGCTTTTCTCGGAAAAGAGGCTTTGGCGGCGGTTTCGTCGTCGGGCAATCTCATCTTTTTGCTGGTGGGATTTTTTAACGGCACGGCGGTGGGCGCCGGCGTCGTCATCGCAAAATATTTCGGTGCGAAGCAGTACGACGACATGCGCAAAGCCATACATACCGATTTGGCCTTCGGAATCGCGGCGGGAATTATTCTCACCGTGCTCGGAGTCGCGATGACGCCCGTCATTTTAAGGTGGATGGGTACGCCCGAAAACGTATTGCCGAATTCGATAGAATATTTCCGCGTTTATTTTTACGGCGCTTCCGCGGTCGTTTTGTATAACATCTCCGTCGGTATTCTGCAAGCGGTGGGCGACAGCAGGCATCCGTTGTATTATCTGATTTTTTCCGCAATCCTCAATGTCGTTCTCGACCTCTTGTTTATCGGCGTATTCAAGATGGGCGTAGGTTCTGCGGCGGCGGCTACGGCGATTTCTCAGGCCGTAAGCGCGATTTTGTGCATCGCGCAGCTTCTTCGGACGAAGGAAGTGTATAAAGTTTCCGTCCGGCAAATCCGTTTTCATAAGGGAATGCTCGGCAGAATTTTGCGCTTCGGGCTTCCCTCGGGCGTACAGAATTCCGTCATAGCGATTGCAAACGTCGTCGTGCAGTCGAACATCAACGCTTTCGGAGATAACGCCATGGCGGCCTGCGGAAGCTATTCCCGAATAGAAGGCTTTGCCTTCCTGCCGATTACCTGCTTTTCCATGGCGCTCACGACTTTTATCGGACAAAATCTGGGCGCGAAAAAATTCGGCCGCGCCAAAGCGGGCGCGAGGTTCGGAATTTTTTGCTCCGTAATCATGGCGGAAATTATCGGTGTCCTCATTTGGATTTTGGCCCCGTATTGCATTGATTTGTTCATCGACGGAGACGGGGCGGAAGAAGTCATCGCTTTGGGAACGCGCCAATGCCGAACGGAAGCGCTGTTTTATTGTCTGCTCGCATTTTCTCACTGTATCGCGGGGATTTGCCGAGGAGCGGGCAAGGCGAATATTCCCATGTTCATCATGCTGGCCTGCTGGTGCCTCGTTCGTATCGTCTATATTTCCGTAGCGGTTCACTTTATTCCGAGCATCGGGGTAATCTTTTGGGCATATCCGATTACTTGGGGACTCAGTTCCGTCATTTTCCTGTTCTATTATCTGCGTTCCGATTGGGTGCACGCTTTCGAGCGAAAGGCGGCAAAGGAGCAAAACGAGCCTGAGTCCGAGTGCGCCGCTTCGGAGTAATTTCGGCCTTTTCGGCAGTGTTTCCGAAAAAGCTCGAATTTTGTCGTTTGTTATATGCCCGTCCGTGCATTTGTTCCGAAAAAAGAGATATATGCGCGGGCGGGCATGGATTAAACGAAAGAAAGAAGTCGGATTTTGTCGAAAACTTTTTCCGACAAAATCCGACAAGAAAAAACGTCGGGGCGCTTTTTGCGTTTCAAAAAATATTTAAGTATATCCGTTCGTTATACGGCATATAGAGGAGGAAAATTATGAAATATGTATTGGCTCTCGATCAGGGTACGACTTCTTCCCGTGCGGCTTTGGTGGACGAAAACCAGTGTATCGTGTCTATTTTGAGCCGCGAATTTCCACAAATTTATCCCGAGGAGGGCTGGGTAGAACACGACCCGATGGACATTTGGTCGAGCCAATACGGTGTGATGATGGAAGTGGTGGCAAAGAGCGGAGTGGCTCCCGAAGACATTGCCGCCATAGGGATCACCAATCAGCGCGAAACGACCATCGTCTGGGACAGGGAGACGGGGCGCCCCGTATATAATGCCATCGTGTGGCAATGCCGCCGTACCGCGCCGATCATTGCGGATTTGGAAAAGAGGGGATATAAAAGGAAAATTGTCGAAAAGACGGGACTTATCCCCGATGCCTACTTTTCGGGCAGTAAAATCAAATGGATTTTAGACCATACGGAAGGCGCGAGGGAACGCGCCCGCCGCGGCGAGCTGTTGTTCGGTACGGTGGATTCGTGGCTCGTATGGAAGCTGACGGGCGGGAAAGTACACGTCACCGACCGCACGAATGCCTCTCGGACGATGCTGTTCAACATCGATACGATGGAATGGGACGACGAGCTTTTGAAAATTTTAGATATTCCGCGCGAAATGCTGCCCGAAGTGAGGAGTTCGGGAGAGGTTTACGGAACGGCGAACGTAGGCGGCATGGCTGTACCTATCGCGGGGATAGCGGGCGATCAGCAGGCGGCGCTGTTCGGACAGGGCTGTTTTGAAAAGGGGGAAGCGAAAAATACGTACGGAACGGGCTGTTTTCTCCTGATGAATACGGGATATGAGCGGCCTGTCAGTAAAAACGGACTTTTGACGACGGTTGCCGCGACGCTCAGAGGCGAGCGTCCGAAATACGCTCTGGAAGGGAGCGTCTTTATCGGCGGAGCCGTGATCCAATGGCTGAGGGACGAACTCCGTTTTTTCACGGAAAGCCGCGACGCGGAATATTATGCAAGGAAGGTTCCCGATACGGGCGGAGTGTATATCGTGCCTGCCTTTACGGGCATGGGTGCGCCGTATTGGGACATGTACGCCCGCGGGACGATCGTCGGTATTACCCGAGGCACGAAGCGCGAACATCTCATTCGCGCCGCGCAGGAATCCATCGCCTATCAGTCTGCGGACCTCGTGTCCGCAATGGAAAAGGATACGGGAGTGGAGCTCAAATCCCTGAAAGCGGACGGCGGCGCTTCCCGCGACGGATTTTTAATGCAGTTTCAATCGGATATTCTCGGAAAGGAGGTTTTGCGCCCCGCGGTACACGAGACGACGGCATTGGGAGCAGCTTCTCTCGCCGGTCTTTCGGTGGGCGTTTGGAAAGACGAACGGGAAATAGAAAAGCTGAGAAAGACGGAATCCTCCTATTTTCCCTCGATGGGGAAAAAGGAACGGGAAGAAAAGCTCAATCGCTGGCACCGCGCCGTCGAACGCAGTCTCGGATGGGAGCTTCCTTAAATTCCTGCCGTAAGTAGCCTTTTGTGAGAATTTTATGTATAATCATTGACAAAGTTGATTTTATATGATATAATGAAAAAGGAAATGTTAAATAGGCTTAAAAATTCCAAAACGGAACAGATTCTTTTCAAGGGCGTCGTAACGGCGGCGGTCTTGCTGGCGGGGATTTTTGCGCTTTTTTACGGTATTCCCTGTCCTTTTGCGAGAATGGGGCTTCCGTGTTTCGGATGCGGCATGACGCATGCTTTTCGCGCGGCGCTTTCGCTGGATTTTTCGGCGGCATTCCGCGCAAACGGAATGTTTTGGTCGGTTCCGTTGCTTTGGGCGTATTGGGTAGCCGATTTCCGTCTGTTTTCGAAAAAAGCCGTCAATGACGGATTTTTTGCGGCAATCATCGTCGGGTATATCGTCGATTATTGCCTGCGGATTATTCTATAAATTTCGGGAGGAATTAAGTATGTTTTGTTCGCATTGCGGAAAGGAAATCCGCGACGATGCGTCTTTTTGTCCGGAGTGCGGGACGCCCGTCTATCGGAAAGAAGAATTGCAAAAAGCGGCGGAGGATGTGGAAAAAAGCTCGACTGTCTCCGATTCGGAGCAGACTTCTGCGTCGGATACCAAACAAGAGCCTGCGGGGGGGGGGTACTTTTTTTCGCCTCAGCAGAATCCTTACGGCGGAGCTTATAACGGTGAGCCGCGGCAAAATGCGTATGGAGGGCAACAGAGAAAGAGCTCGAAGAGCAAGATAGCCGCGGGGCTTTTAGGGATTTTTTTAGGCTCTTTCGGCGTGCATAATTTCTATCTCGGCCGAACGGGTCGGGGGATCGCGCAGATCGTCGCTACGATTTGTACCTGCGGAATCGCGGGAATATGGGGATTTATCGAAGGAATACTCTGTCTCTGCGGCAACTATACCGACGCGGACGGACTTCCCTTGTCCGATTGAAAGTAAATGAAGTGGGCCCTGCCGCATATGCGGCAGGGCCCAAATTTTATAAAATTCAGTCGGTAAAGACGGGAATGGTATTCAGATAAATGACGTCGGGGCGTTTTGCCGCGTCGCCTTCCGCGAGGACGAACGCCTTTTTCGCCACAATTCCGCCCGCTTTTTCGACGAGGGATACAAGTCCCGCAAGGGACGCGCCCGTGGACACCACGTCGTCCACAATTCCCACTTTTTTTCCGCGGATCAGCTCGACGTCGTGACGGGAGAGATACAATTTCTGTTCCTTTCCCGTAGTGATGGAGGATTCTATCGCGACCTCTATGCCGTCCTGCATATATAATTTTTTGCTTTTTCTCGCTACGGCATAGAATCTCTGTCCGAGATTTCGGGCGATGCAATGCGTAAGCTGTAACCCTTTGGATTCGGCCGTAATGAGCACCTCGCAATCCCTGAGCTTTTGAGTAAGTAATTTTGCGCAGTGCTCGGTCAAGGCGCTGTCACCGTGCAGGTTAAAGAACGCAATCGATACGCCGCTCGGCAGGGGCAAAACGGGCAGTTTTGCCTCGAAGCCCTGAAAATCCACCGTATAAAATTCCCGTTTCATGGAATGACTCCTTAAAAGTAATCGTTTTCAGACCCAGTCTATTGTAGCACATTTTTTGTCGAAAGTAAACTTTTTTCGGGCTTTTCTTCTTTTACTTTTTACCTCTCCCGTTCGGGAATTATTTGATTTCAAATATCCAGTTTTCCGGTGCGTCCGTCTCTTTCAGCTGTATCGCCGTCAGTGTCTTTTTCAGTTTCATGAGCGTTTCTGAGGAAGAAAAGAGAATTTCGTTTTCTCCGTCGACAATCTTTCCCACGGGAGTAAGGACAGCGGCGGTGCCGCAGAGACCACATTCTGAAAAAGAAGGAACTTCCTTGAACGGGACGGGACGTTCTTCGACGGGCATGCCGAGGTAATGCTCTGCTGCATAGGCGAGGGAGCGTCGGGTAATGGAGGGCAGAATGGTAGGAGAGGCAGGCGTGACGAATTTCCCGTCCCTCGTAACGAAAATGAAATTTGCTCCGCCCGTTTCCTCCACATACGTGCGCGTGGCGGCGTCGAGATATAGATTCTCGTCGTAACCCTCCGCATGAGCCAAGACTCCCGAGTATAGACTCATGGCGTAATTCAGTCCCGCTTTCACGTGTCCGGTTCCGTGGGGTGCGGCTCGGTCAAACGGGGAGACTTTAAGGGAAACGGGCCGTATTCCGCTCTTAAAATAGGGGCCTACGGGAGACGCAAAAATGCGGAATTCGTATTCCAAAGCGGGCTTTACGCCCAAAACATTTCCTGTGGCAAACAAAAACGGACGCAAATAGAGCGCCGCGCCGCTTCCATAGGGCGGAACATATTCTTCGTTCGCCTTTACGACTTTTCGCACGGCATCCAAAAATTTTTCTTTCGGATAGACGGGCATTTCGAGTCGCTTGGCGGACTCCTCCATTCTTTCGGCGTTCAGATCGGGGCGAAAGCAGACGATCTTTCCGTCCTTTGCGGTATAGGCTTTGAGACCTTCAAAACAGGTTTGTGCGTATTGTAAGACTCCCGCGCTTTCGCTGAGGACGATTTCCGCATTTCGGGTGAGCTTTCCTTTCTCCCAAACGCCGTCTTTGTAGCGAGCGACAAATCGGAAAGGTGTTTTCATATATGCAAAGGGAAGGTTTTGAAAATCCAATTCGGTTTTTTTCATTGTCGGTATCCTTTGAAAAGAGATTTCTATAAATTTATTATAGGCGCATTTTTTCCGAAAGTCAACGGATATGTAATTTTTTTGCGCATAACGAGGGTTGACTTTTACTTATAATAATGATACAATATTTTTATATCCCGCGGGAACATTTTTTGTTCGGGGAAAGGAGGCGCTTTTTTTGAGCGAGATTACGGCCATCACGCCGCAGATGAAGGATAAAACGAGGTGTAATGTTTTTGTGGACGGTCGTTTTTATTGCGGCCTGACGTTGGAAGCGGCCGTGAAAAACCGGCTCAAAGCGGGACAGATTGTGGATTTGGAAAAACTCTCCGCCATTCAGTTGGAGAGCGAAAAATCTACGGCGCTCGATAAGGCGCTTACGCACATTTCCGCGGCGCAAAAGACGGAAAAGCAGGTGAAGGAATACCTCGAAGGCAAGGGGTATCTCCCCGCCGTAGTGGAATATGTGCTCGGAAGGATGCGGGAATACGGCTTTCTCGACGACGGTTCCTATGCGGAAAATTACGCGCACGCCGCCGTAAAAAGGAAGGGCGTGAGGCTCATTCGTCTGGAACTGAAAAGCAAGGGTGTAGCCGAAGAACACATATCTGCGGCCACGGAGGACTTGGAAGGAGAGGAAGAAACGGCGGGGCGCCTTCTCGAAAAATATATGCGCGGAAAGCCCTGCGACAAATCCACGCTGTATAAGGCTTTTCGGTATCTGCTCGGGAAAGGGTTTGAATACGAGACGGCCCGTGCGGCATTGTCCGCCTTCGGAGATACGGAAGAGGAATAACGGCATGAAAAGAATCGACTTGAAAGAGACGACTTCAACGAACGAAGTCGCGAAATCTCTCCGCGAACGAGGTGAAAATTTAGTCGTGACGGCGCTTCGCCAGACGGGGGGAAAGGGCACGAAGGGCAGGAGTTTTTCTTCCGCGGCGGGCGGCGTGTATCTTACGAGATTGACGTTTTATGAAAACTTTCCTGCCGCAAACGCGTTTTTGATCATGGCGAGCGCCTCCGTCGCCGTATGCAGGACGCTGGAAAAGTACGGCTTTGAGGCGGAAATCAAATGGCCGAACGACGTTTACGTGCACGGGAAAAAGATTTGCGGAATCCTCATCGAAAATACATTTTCGGGGAATAAAATTTCTTGTTCCGTCGTGGGAATCGGATTGAACGTCAATAACGAGCTTCCCCCCGAACTTTCGGAAACGGCGATTTCCATGCGTTCGGCGGCGGGGAAATTTTTTGATCGGGAAGAAGCGGAAAACGTTTTGATAGAGGAGTCGGGCAAAATTTTCCCCATGGAGGAATACCGAAAACGGATAGGTTTTCTCGGCCGTCCCGTCCTGCTCCTTTCGGGAGAGCGGAAAATTCCCGCCCGCGCGGTCGATGTGGATGAACGGGGGGGATTGCTCGCGGAAGTCGGCGGGGAGGTGAAGCGGTTTGCGGCCGCGGAGGTCTCTCTCCGTTTTGAATAGAGGAGGAAAAAATGCGTTACGTACTTACAAACGCGCAGATGCGCGCGGCGGACGGGTTCACGATCAACGAATTGAAGGTACCGTCTTTGACCTTAATGGAACGGGCGGGAGCGGCGCTCGCGGCGGAAGCGGAAAGAATGTGTCCCGCGGGCGGGGACGTGCTCTGCGTCTGCGGCGGCGGAAATAACGGCGGGGACGGGTTTGTTTGCGCGCGGCTGCTTTTGCGAAAGGGAATATCGGTCGCGGTTCTGTGTACGGCGGAAAAATTTTCCGCCGAATGTAAAAGAAATAAAGAGGAATTTGAAAAATCGGGCGGGGAGGTGTATTCGGTCTTTCCGCGTCGCCGCTTTTCTCTCGTCGTGGACTGCCTGTTCGGAACGGGCTTTTCGGGCGAGCTTCGCGGCAAAGACGCCGTCGCGGCCGATTATATCAACGCTTCGGGCGCGAAAGTGCTGTCCGCGGATATTCCTTCGGGCGTATCGGGAAACAGCGGTATTGCCGCAGAAAAGGCCGTAAGAGCGGACAAGACGCTCTGTATCGGAGAATATAAGGCGGGGGTATTCTTGGGCGACGGAATAGATCTTTCGGGCGAACGCGGGAGAGCGGATATCGGTATTTCTCTGCCCGAACTTTCGGACGGGCAAAGCTATGCCTTTCTCGTTGGACGGGAGGAGGTCGCCGCCCTTCTTCCGAAGCGCAATCGGAATAGCCATAAGGGAACTTACGGCCGCGTCGCCGTCGTCGCGGGCAGCGAAGCCTATACGGGGGCGGCGTACCTTTCCGCCGCCGCGGCGCTGCGGAGCGGGGCGGGATATACTTTCCTGTTCCTGCCCGAAAAAATCCTGCCCTCGTTCGTTCTAAAACTTCCCGAAGTATTGCTTTCTCCGCTCGGAAAAGGGGGCAGGGTTTCGTTCAGCGAAACGGAGTTTGAAAAACTGCTTCCGTTTTCCGCGGTGGCGTTCGGAATGGGAACGGACGTGTCCGAGGACGTATTTCAAGGCGTGTGTTATCTTTTGAAGGAATATACGGGGCGATTGCTCCTCGACGCAGACGCGCTCAACAGTCTCGCGAAATACGGCAGAGACCGCCTTTCGGAAATTTTTGAGAATAAGAAATGCGACGTTCTCCTCACGCCGCACATAAAGGAATTTTCCCGCCTGACGGGAAAGGAGATTTCGGAAATCTTGGCCGCAGGGCTGGACGCCCCGAAGGAATTCGCCGAAAAATACGGCGTTACGGTATTGTTGAAGGGCGCGGCGACCGTCATTTCCGACGGCCAAAGGACGGCGATCAACGTTTCGGGGACCCCCGCTCAGGCCAAGGGCGGAAGCGGCGATGTGCTTTCGGGGCTCGTCGCAGGCCTTTGCGCGGGCGGCTTGTCCGCGTTCGACGGCGCCGTTGCAGGCGCTTATCTCGCCGGAAAAGCCGCGGAACTCGCGGCGGAAACGACGGGGGAATATTCTCTCACGGCCTCCGACGAAATCGAGTGTTTAGGCAGAGCGTTTTTGAGTCTTGAAAAATCCGATGCGCTTTGAGAAATGTAGAGTCAAATCCGTAAGAGAACTGAATAAGCAGCAAAAAATTTTAATATAGGTTTCAGGTACGACGGACGGGCTGTTTTCGTTGAAAGGCTTTGCGGCTTTTTGTCAGCGGTATCCGAAAATGCGTACAAATACGGAAGAGAGGATCAGCGCGCTTCCGAAAATGAGATAGTAGAGGGGAAAGGGGGTAATGAGCGAGGTCAAAAGAATGAGGATTCCGCCGAGGAGAAAATGTCGGCTGTTGCTTTTTGCAAAATACAGTTTGAGGCGTTTTTTCTTTTTCTTGGCAAATGCTTCTTCGCAGAGGTAATGCTCGGGCAAAGCGTTTCCCTCTTTGAGCATGGCGTATACGTCTATTGCAACTTTTGTTTGGATATTCAAGCGGGAACAGAGCTTTTCCGCTTCGGGGGAAAGCTGTCCGCAGAGGATACATTTTTGTTTTTCCGTTTTCGCCCGAACGACGGCCGCGGCCTCGTCTCCGTCCGCGGGGCGTACGGTAAATAGGGGAAAATAGAGGATTTCCGCCGTTTCCACGGCGTTGAGCCCCGCTGCCGTGCGCGTTTTCGTCTCCCCGTTTTCCTCCTTTTCCGCAAAAAAGCGGCGGAAAAATTCGGCGTTTTGCCGCGGGGTGGACAGGGCGAGATGAAGCATGAGTTTTTCCATCGTCTCTTCGTCCTGTTTTTTCAAAAAGAGTTTTTCGCGCTTTCTGTCGAGAAAGAACCATACGGGCAGAGCGACGAAAATTCCCGCGGCGGCCGCGAACAACAGCGAGGCGGACAGCGGGAGGCGTAAGTAGCGGAACAGGCACAGCGCGGGGATAAAGGTCACCGCGAAGGCGAATAATATATCTGAAATAAAAGCGGATTTTTTCATGTTTTTATTTTTGACGGAAATTTCGGCTTCTAAACTTGAAAAATTCGTAAATATATAGTATAATGGAAATATGAATATCGGAATTTTCGGCGGGTCGTTCGATCCGCCTCACCTCGAACACGTGCGGCTTGCCGCGGCGGCGGTGGGGAGCTTGAATTTAGATAAGCTGTTTGTCGTTCCTGCGCATACGCCGCCGCATAAAAAGGATAAGGTTCTTTCTTCCGACGAGAATCGGCTTGAAATGTGCCGTATCGCTTTTAACGATTGCCCGCGGACGGAGGTCAGCGATTGCGAGATTCGACAAGGCGGGACCAGCTACACTTATCTCACCTGTCGTCGTTTTCGGGAGTTATACCCTGCCGCAAAACTCTTTTGGTTGGTAGGGACGGATATGCTCCGCGATTTTCCTACTTGGCGGAATCCGGAGGAAATTTTATCTCTCGCCTCCTTGGCAGTATGCGCGCGCGCAGAAAAACCGGGTTGGACGGAAAAGGAGCTGAAAGATTTTACCGCGCGTTTCAAAACGGATTTTGCGATTATCCGTTACGACGGAAAAGACGTTTCCTCGACGGAGGTTCGGGTGTTGGCCGCAGCGGGAGAGGACGTGATTTCCCTCGTCGGCGCAAAAACGGCCGAATATATCCGCAAAAACAGATTATACGAAATTCCGCATGCGCGGGAAGCTCTGCTTCTCGAAAAGCCGTCAAGGCGGGCGCACAGTATCCGCGTCGCGTTGTTCGCGGCGGAATATGCCGCGAAATTCGGAATTTCCGAAAAACAGGCGGTGACGGCGGCGCTCTTTCACGACTGCGCGAAAAATCTTCCGCCCGATTCGCCGTATCTTCGCGGCTTTCGCCCGCCGAAGGGAGTGCCCGAACCCGTCCTGCATCAGTATTCGGGCGCATACGTTGCGGAAAAATTTTTTGAGGTGACGGACGGGGAAGTGCTCGATGCCATTCGCTATCATACCAGTGGACGGGCGGACATGACTTCCCTCGAAAAATTGGTGTTTCTCTCCGATATGCTGGAAAGCGGGCGGCAATTCGACGGAGTGGAAAAACTTCGCAAAATTTTCCGCGAAGAGGGCTTGGATTCGTGTATGCGGCATGCGCTCAAAGATACGCTTTCCTATCTCGAAAAATCGGGCGGAGAAATCTATCCGCTTACGCGTGAGGCCTATGAGTTTTTGAAGCGGGAACAAGCATAAATTTTGACGGATAAGTTTCGGAAAAAGGAGATAATGGGATAAATTATGTTCCGATTGCCAAAAAATCTTTTTTCCTTTGCGGGAAATTCCAAAAAACTGCCGAGCGATTATTTCCGAATCCGAATCATCTTTGAAATAGCGGAATTGATAATATATAGCGCGGTATTGATCGGTTTCGCCTTTTTCTTATCCGCGTCGTCGATATGGCTCATGCTTTTGATTTTTTTTGTGCTCTGCCTGCTCGATGCGCTTTTGATATTTCAGATCAGGATGAATTTGAAACGGTTTCGTGAGGCTTTGCTTCGGGAAAAACAGGAAAAAGAATCCAACCGAAAAAACAACGAAGAAAATAAAACGGACAAGGAGAATAATTATGTCGGAAATCAGCAGTAAAGAACTTGCAACGGCGGCCTGTAAGGCACTTGCGGATCGACGGGGGAGAGATATCGTCACGATTTACGTGCGCGATAAAACGGTATTGTGCGACTATTTCGTGCTCGCCAGCGGCAGCAGCTCCACGCAAATCCGCGCACTCGGCGAACACGTCGAAGAAAAAATCGAATCTCTTTATAATCTTCAACCCACCCGCACCGAAGGCGTTCACGACGGACGTTGGGCAGTCATCGACTACGGCGATGTCATCGTGCATATTTTCAATGACGAAACGCGGCTGTTTTATCACCTCGAACGGCTGTGGGAGGACGGCGGAAATCTCGAAAAATACGTAGAGGAAGAAGAAAAATAACGGTAATAAACGGGGAAGGATATTCGCCCTTCCCCGTTTTAATTTTTCCGAGAATTCAAAAACAATTTTTCGTTAGGTGAGAATATCGTCGAACGATTCGTCGAAAATTTCACAAATTTTCGCCAACAGCAAAAAATCGGGCTCGCAAACACCCTTCTCCCATGCACTCACCGTACGCTGATCTACACCTAAAATTTTCGCTAATTGTTTCTGCGTCATTTTTGCGCTCAATCGAAGTGTTCTCAAGTTTTCAGAAAATTTTATTTGCTTCATGTTTTTATATTTTACCAAAAATATTGGTAATTTATTTGACATACCAAATTTTTTGGTATATAATACAGATAATAAAAAACGTAGAGGAGAAATCTTTATGAAAGCGGAATGTGAGTATGAGGCAAAAAAGAGCGCTTGGAGCGCAATAACGGTTTGGCAGATTTTATTTTTTTGGTTAATAATTCCTTTGATCGTAATGGCAGTCAAAATCGTAAAGATAAAATCCGTTCGGATTTCTTTTTATGAAGACAGGGTAATCGAAAGGAGCGGAATCCTTTCCAAACGGGAGCGGCAGAGCCTTTTTCAAGGGGTTTTGTCCGTATCCGTAGAACAGAGTTTTTCAGGGCGGTTGTTTGGTTACGGGAACGTAAAGATAGATGTTTTCGGAAAGTGGGACATAGATACCCACGGAATTGTCCGCCCCGAAGAACTGAAACGGTACCTCGAAACGCGGATGATCAGGAAAGGCGAAATCGGAAGGACGATTTTGGACGTTTAAAGAAAAAAGAAACAGAGCCGTTTTTTGTAGCGGCTCTGTCATTTGAATTTAATTTCTTTGGGCGGGGAATAGGTCTCTCTGGGGCGTTTGCGCTTGCGTTCCACGATATAGTAGACGGGTTCGGGCGGAGCGTTTGAAGTCGGCTGCGTATTTTGCGGAGCGACGGGTTTTTCTTCGCGGGGCTGCGAATCGGGCGCCTCGCGCTTTTGAGAATTTGTCGGAGCGGGTTCTCCGCGGCGTGTTTGGTATTTCCAGCCTATTTTAGCGAGACGTACGACGTGAACGCCGAAAAAGCAGAGTATGAATAAAAATATGAGCCAAAATGCGCCACTCAAAGGGACGCTGAGGAGACAATTTTTCATGCTTTCATTATACAGGGTGTGTATTGTCATAAAATGCCTTTTTTTGGAATATATTTCCGTTTTTTGCCGCATACTTATGTCATGAACAGCGAAAACAGACAAGCGAAGCCTTCGGGCATCGTTCTTTCTCCCACGGAAGCGGAGGAATATTGCGAATTCAAACGTCAGAAGCGGATAGCCGAAGTCGCGGCGGCCCTTTCCAAAGCGAATATTTACGCGGCGCAGCGCGACGCGGTTTCGGGGGAACAGCGGAAGGCGGCGGAGAGCGCAAAGCGCGTCAAAGCCGCGTCCGTTCAGGTGAATCCCGTATACGTCTCGTCGATGAAGAGCCTTTTGGGCGTTTCGGGGCCCGAAGTGGATTGCATAGTCGGGGGGACGGGGGAAACTCTGCCGAAGGCGAAGGCATACGAAGCGAAGCTCGCCGTAAGGAGCGGCGCGAAAGAAATCACGTTGATTTTGTGCGGTTCTCTGCTGAGGAGCGGCCGCACGGGCGACATAAAGCGGGAGATCAAGCGCGTATGCCGAGCGGCCCGAAAGGCAGTCGTGAAAGTGGCGGCGGACAGTTCTTTTACTTACGCGGATTTTCTCCGCGTGGGACGTCTTGCCGCGGATTGCGGGGCGAAGTTTCTTTCGGTTCGGTTTTTCCCCGATTGCGGGAGATTGAAAAGGGATCTGCATGACGTCTGCATGCTGGAAGTGACGGAGGTGGAAACGGCTTCGGATTATAAGGCTCTGATCGCCGCGGGCGTGGAACGAATCGGCACTTCTCACGCCGAGGAGATTTATTCCGAGCTCATGAAGGAGGCGGAAAATCTTTCGTTTGCGGTAGATTTTACGGATTCGGTCACCGTATCCGTCCCGCCGAAGGCGGTTGCGGCGCCGCCCGTTTCCGAAAAATCGGAGAAGTCCGAAACGGCCGTCGCGGCGGAGAGTAGTGAGCCTTCCAAACAGGTCGAAAGACCGAAAGCGGAACAGATGTCTGTCCTGAACGATAAAAAAATGTTGAACGGAGAGCTTTTGAAATGATAAAAACCCCGGCGGGCAAAGCCGGGGTTTTTCATATAGCCTCATAGAAAGAGGAAAAAAGTCATATAATAAACGTATGAAAAAATTGCGAATATTTTTATGTATCGCCGTCGCATGTATGTTTGTGGCGGCGTGGACATTGTGCGTAAACGCGCTTTCCGTGCCCGTCTTTGCGGTGACGCGGCCGATGTGCATCGTTTTGGACGCGGGGCACGGCGGAATCGACGGCGGCGTTGTGGGGCGCGAAACGGGAATCAAGGAAAGCGATCTGAATCTTTCCGTCACGTTAAAATTGAAAACGATTTTGCAGCAGGCGGGCTTTGACGTCGTGCTCACGCGCAAGACGGAGGCGGGGCTTTACGGCACCGCGACCAAGGGCTTCAAAAAGCGGGATATGCAGCGCAGAAAGGAAATTATAGAGGAGTCAAAGCCGATCGCGATGATTTCCGTTCATCAGAATTATTTTCCTATTCGCGCTTCCCGCGGCGGCAGAGTTTTCTATCGCAAAGGGAGCGAGAGCGGCCGTCAGCTCGCGGAAAATATTCAGCGCGCGTTCAATGATTTGTATTTGGAAGAAAACGTTAAAGAGCGTTCCGCGGCCACGGGGGATTATTATATGCTCAAATGTACGGAATACACTTCCGTGATCGCCGAATGCGGATTTTTGTCCAATAAGGCGGACGAAGCGCTGCTGGTGACGGAAGAATTTCAGGAAAAGCTCGCCCAATCCATCTATGAGGGACTGACGGCCTATCTCGCCGCAGTTTCGGGCGCGTAAACGGACGTTTGACGGCGTTTCCGCGTTTTTCGGAACCGCCGCCCATTCCTTTTGATTCTCGAAGTCGGTTTTTACGAGTGCGGAAAATTTCTCCGCCCCGACGTTTCCCGCTGCCGCAAAACTTTTCGGGTCATTCTTTTACGCTTAAAAACGCCCGCAATCGCTTGTATTTTGCAAAGGGTTATGGTATAATAGAAAGAAAAAAGAAGGCGTGCGCTTTTGAGTCGGGCGTGCGGCCGTCGCGGGGAGGAAGAACGTGCTGAAAACGGGCGGCGTTCTGACGAAGGAAGAAGTCAGACTGATAAATCCGGTGACGCTGGCGTTTGTGGGCGATGCGGTGTATTCGCTGTACGTGAGGGAAAGGCTCGTGCTGGCGGGCGGCGGAAAGGCGTCGGATTTTCAGCGCGCCGCTTCCAAAGTCGTATCCGCGCACGGGCAGAGCGATTTTTTGGAAAAATTGCTTCCCGAATTTACCGAGGAGGAAGCGGAGATTTTCCGCCGCGGCCGAAACGCGAAGAAGTCGACGAAGAGCAAAAACGCCACGACTTCGGAGTATAATCGTTCCACGGGCTTCGAAGCGGTACTCGGCTTTCTGTATCTGTCGGGGAACTTGGAGAGGCTGGAACAGCTTTTCAGCATGGACGATAAAGACTCATATAAAATCGACGCCGTGAGCGAAGGATATAAGCCGTAAATGAAAACAGAAGGAAGAAACGCCGTCGCGGAACTATTAAAGACGGACAAAAACATCGACAAAATTCTCATGGAAAAGGGAGCGCAGGGTTCCCTTTCGGTCATCTTCGCGGAGGCGAGGAAACGGAATATCCGCGTGCAGTTTGTAGACAGGCAGGTGCTCGACAAGGAGAGCGAAAGCCGCCGTCATCAGGGGGTCATCGCCTACACGACGGAGTACGAATATTTCGACCTCGAAGACATCATGGCGGAGAAGCGGAGCGAAAAAGGCGGATTTATCGTACTTTGCGACGGGATAGAGGACGTGCACAATCTCGGCAGTATTCTGCGCGTGGCGGAATGTGCGGGGGTGGACGGAGTCGTGATTCCGAAAGCGGGCGGAACGGTGGTGACGGAGAGCGTCATACGCATTTCCGCGGGCGCGGCGGAGCATATCAAGGTTGCGAAAGTCCCCAATCTCGGCAACGCGGTAGAGACGTTGAAGCGCAATAACTATTGGGTATACGCTTTGGAAGCGGGCGGAGAGGATATTTACGCGGAGGACTTTTCGGGCAATGTCGCCCTCGTGGTAGGCGGAGAGGATTCGGGCGTGAGGCGCCTGACGAAGGAGAAGTGCGATAAAATCGTATCCATTCCTTTGAGCGGCAAGGTCAATTCCCTGAACGCTTCGGTGGCATTGGGGATAGCGGCCTATGAAGTGGTGAGAAAAAGGCTCGGGAAATAAATGAAAGAGGACGAAAAAAAGAGCGGAGAACGCGACGAAGAATTGGTGCGGCGCGCGCAGAGCGGGGACAAGCAGGCGACGGAAGCGCTGCTCGTCCGTTTTGCGGGCGTAGTGCGCGGGCGTGCGCGGGGCTTTTTTTTGATAGGCGGGGAGACGGAGGATCTCATTCAGGAAGGAATGATCGGCCTGTACGGTGCGATCAGCGACTATCGGGAAGAAGGGGGCATGAGTTTCAAAAATTTTGCGTATCTTTGCATTTCCCGTCGGATAATCGACGCGGTGAAGGCCTCGGCGAGAAAGAAAAACGTGCCTTTGAATAATTATGTTTCGCTGTTTCAATCGGAGTGGGAACTGCCGATCGCAAGTCCCGAAGAGGAAGTCATACGCGGGGAAGACGGTCGGGAATTTTTTCAGAAGATGAGCAAGGAACTGTCCGACTTTGAATTTCGCGTCACGGTGATGTATATGGACGGGCTGAGCTGTGCGGAAATCTGCGAGGCGACGGGCAAGGACGGCAAGAGCGTGGATAACGCGATTCAAAGAAGTAAAAAGAAACTGCAAAAGATACTGAGATAGACGAAAGTTTCAGGGGAGAAAACCATGGCATATCTTGCACTTTATCGCATGTTCCGTCCCTCGACGCTGGACGAAGTGGCGCGGCAGGAACATATCGTGACGATTTTGAGAAATCAGATAGAGACGGGCCGAATCGGCCACGCCTATCTTTTTTGCGGTCCGCGCGGCACGGGAAAGACGAGCGTGGCGAAAATTTTCGCCGCGGCAATCAACTGCGAACACCCCGTGAACGGTTCTCCCTGCGGCAAATGCGCGACCTGCCGCGCGCTCGCCGACCCTTCCAATTTGGACATCTCGGAAATCGACGCCGCGTCGAACAACGGCGTGGACGAAATGCGGGACTTGCGGGAGAAGGTGCAGTATCCGCCCGTCGCGGGAAAATATAAAGTATATATCGTGGACGAAGTCCATATGCTTTCGACGGGCGCGTTCAACGCGCTCTTAAAGACGCTGGAAGAGCCCCCCGCGCATGCCGTGTTCATTTTGGCCACCACGGAGGCACAAAAGATCCCCGCGACCATTCTCTCCCGTTGCATGCGCTTCGATTTCAAATTGTTTCCGCAGTCCGAGCTCGAAAAATTGCTCAAAACAATTCTCGGAAAAATCGGCAAGTCCTACGACGACGACGCGGTGGCGGCGATTGCCCGCGCGGGCGCAGGCAGCGCACGGGACATGCTTTCCGTGGCGGACACCTGCGTTTCTTACGCATCGGGAAAACTCACTTTGGAAGCGGTGACGGCCGTCCTCGGAAGCGCCGATTTTTCGGAAGTGGGAGCGCTTTGCATCGCGGTTTTGGAAGGGGACAGCGGCAAGGCGCTCGAAAAGACGGAGGAGATTTTGTCGGAGGGCAAGAGCGTGGGAATGCTCTTGAAGGACGTTATGAACTTTCTCAACGCCTGCGCGGTGGCCAAGACCTGTCGGGACGCGGAAAAAATTCTCGCACTGCCCAAGGATATGTTTGAAAAGGTCAAATCGGCGGCAAACGCCGCGGACGGGCACAGGCTCCTTCGCGTGACGGAGATTTTCGCGAACACGGAAAACGACCTTCGGTATTCCGTCTCTCCCCGCATCGTGTTCGAGACGGCGGCGATGAAGGCGAGCCTGCCCGAGGCCGACTACAACATCGATTCCCTTTTATCGCGCGTCGCGGAACTCGAACGGCTCGTCAAGGAGGGGGCTTTTACTCCCCGAAAGGATATTTCCGTTTCGGACGTTTCCGCAAACGGCGTCGGCCTTTCTTCGGCGGTTTCGGAACCTTCCGCGAGAGACGCGGGCGCTTCCAAGGAAGCATTCTATCCCTCCGCCGCGGCCGAGAACACACAAAAAACCGCGGAGACGTATGATGATTACGGAACGATCGGCTATGAGGAGGTCCCGCCTCCCGACGAGGAGATAACGGGCGGAAACGTATATTTCGATCCCGGATTCCTGCCCTCCCGTCCGAAGTCGGAGCCTTCTTTGGCTTCGCGCCGTTCGGCTTCCGCCGTGGATTCGGCGAAATCGGCCGCACCGTCGAGAGACGCCGCGCCCACACCCTCACCCGCGCCGAGTGCGCCTCCGCGTTCCCCGCGTCCCGTTTCGGGAACGCGCGCGACGGCGGTTCCGGGCGATGCGAAGGCCACGTTCGGAAGTTTCCTCCGCGCGCTTCGTAAAATGGGCAGAAACGGGGTTCTGTTCACGATTTGTATGGACCTCGATAGCGCATACGAGGAGGGGGCATTCGTGCTGTATACCGAAAGCGAGACGATTTATCGTTCGCTCACGAAGGAGGAGCATTACGCGCTCATCAGGCAGGCTTTGGAGACGATCGGGATTTCGGAATTTTTCGTTCGTCTCAGGGGCAGGAAGGGAGACGAGTTCAATAAAAGTCTGAACGAACTCAAAGAAAAATTCCCGGACGTAAAGATAGACGTCAAATGAGAAAATAAAGACGGAGGACGAAAAGAGATGTCAGGATTCAAAGGCGGCAACGGAAATATGCAGAATTTGATGCGTCAGGCGCAGAAGATGCAGGAGGAGATGGAAAAGACGGCGGAGCTTTTGGACGATTGGGAAATCGTGGGCACGTCGGCGGGAGAAGCGGTCGTGGTATACATGAACGCGAAGAAAATCATCAACGGCATCGAGCTGGACGAGAGTATAGTAGATCCCACGGACGTAGAGATGCTGGAAGATTTGATCATGGCGGCGATCAACGACGGATATTCCAAAGCGGATAAGGTGTACGAGGAGAAGATGGGAAAATACGGCAACATGGGCTCGCTGGGGGGAATGATTTAACCAATGGAGATTTTTATCGAACCCATCGGCCGTCTCATCAACGAGTTTTCCAAATTGCCCGGCGTCGGGAAAAAGACGGCGCAGCGCTATGCCTACCGAATCATCAACATGAGCGAATCGGACGCGCGCGCGTTTGCGGACGCCATTTTGAATGTGAAGAGAAAGGTAAAATACTGTAAAGTATGCGGCAATTTTACGGAGAACGACGTCTGCGAGGTTTGCCGTACCCGAGACAAGAGCGTCATTTGCGTCGTCAAGGAACCGAAAGACGTGGCGGCGATCGAAAAGCTGCACGAATTCAAGGGAGTGTATCACGTCCTGCACGGAGTCATAGACCCGATGGAGGGGGTAGGGCCGAACGATATCCGAATTAAGGAATTATTGGCCCGTATTCAAGAGGGCGGAGTAAAGGAAGTGATCGTGGCGACGAATCCCGACGTTTCGGGCGACGCGACGGCGATGTATCTCGCCCGTCTCATCAAGCCCTTGGGGGTTGCGGTCACGCGGCTCGCGCACGGAATTCCCGTGGGTTCGGAAATAGAGTATACGGACGATATAACGCTCACGAGAGCGTTTGTTGAGCGCAACGCGCTCTGAAAAAATCACGCCTTGGGGGTGGATTTATGAAAATATCGGTTTTGGGCTGCGGAAGATGGGGTTCGTTTATCGCGTGGTATCTGTGTAATAAAGGCTACGACGTATATTCTTGGGGACCGGAAGGGGATTATTCCTACGAGGTACTCAAAACGACGGGAAAGAACGAATACGTGACGTTGGACAAGCGGATTCATCTGACGTGCGATCTCGAAGAGGCGGTGAAGCATGCGGAAGTGATCATCATTTCCATTTCCTCGCAGGGACTTCGCGGATTTGTGAAAAGAATCCTTGCCTATGACGTTTCGGAAAAGGATTTCGTGCTCTGCATGAAGGGGATAGAGGTCTCGACGGGTTCGAGGCTGTCTGAGGTACTTACGGAGAGCGGCATTTCCCCCGAGCATATCGCCGTATGGGTGGGGCCCGGTCACATTCAAGCGTTTACGCAGGGAATCCCGAACTGCATGGTCATCGATTCCGCATCGGACGCTCTGAAACGCCGTCTCGCGGATAATTTTAAGAGCGACCTCATTCGGTTTTATTACGGTTCCGACCTCATCGGTACGGAGCTCGGCGCGGCGGCGAAGAACGTCATGGGTATCGTAGCGGGCGTCTTGGACGGCTGCGGCTACGTATCTTTGAAGGGCTCTCTGATGTCCCGCGGAGCGCGGGAAGTGGCGCGTCTCATCAAGGCCATGGGCGGCAACGAACTGTCCGCTTACGGCCTCGCGCATCTCGGCGACTATGAAGCGACGCTGTTCAGCGAATATTCTCATAACCGCATGTACGGAGAAATGCTCGTGAAGGGTAAAAAATTTGAGAAGCTGGCAGAGGGAGTCCCCACCGCGGCGGCGATGAAGAAACTCGGCGAAAAATACGGCGTGGATCTGCCGATTACCTGCGCCGTCTATGACCTTTGTTACGGCGAATCGGAAGAAGATTGCCGCGGCAGGTGCTTAAAACTCCTTGCAAAATTGTTCGCGCGCGATACAAAGTCGGAATTTTATTCTTAATCGCCGGCAAAATAAATCCGCTTTTCGGGCGAAAACCCTGAAATCGGCTTGCCGACGCGCTTTTTCTCAAAAAGCGCGGATTTATTGAAAGGTATATATTTCCTGAAAATAAGAATTCTCTTGAAAAGCGCAGATTTTCTGAAAAGTACGTGTTTTTTCAAAAAGCATATATTTATTGAAAGTACATGGTTTTTCAAAAAAGTGTATATTTCTAAAAGTACATATTTTCTCTAAAACGCATGGCGGAAAAAAGAGCCCCCTCTCCGACGGAGAGGGGGCTCTTTTTTAATCTTCTTCGTTGTCTAAATCTTCTCGTTTCGCTCTTTTCAGCCTGCGGCGGAAAATTCCGTAAGGAATGGAAAGGATAATGAGTGCTATGGCGGCGGCAAAGGCCACCCAGGCGGCAGAGGAGAAGGACAGGCTTGCGGAAGCGAAAAACGTACTCAGAGACTCCATCATTTCCGCGCCGAGCAAATTGACAAGGAAAGAGGGCTGAGCCTTGACGAGCAGCATCGCGCCCATAGGGAGAAGCACTAATGCGAGGAAGGGAAGCCAGCCCAGCCAAATGGGCAGTTTGAGTTTAATGGCGGGATTTCTCGAAAACGCCTTAAAGAGCATTTTGACAATCAGCCAAGCCCAAGTAAAGGCGGTGAAACAAAGCACTCCGAAGACGATTCGCAGGGCGAGAACAATGCCGTCGAGCGTCTCGTCCGTTAATTTTTCCATAATCATCTGTTTGACTTCCGCTTTAAGTTGTTCCGTGGCGTCCTCCTCGACGGAGCCCGAATCGGTTTCCTGCGTAGTGAAGTCCATGGTAGCGACGGCGGGTTCGGATTCGTTCTCGGACGAGCGGAGCATTTCCAAAATCAGATTTGCGGCGAGGTCGTCCGCGTCGATGTTGCCGTTTTCGTCGGCGATGACGGAGAGGGCTTCGGCGATTGAATTTTTGATTTCTTCCTTGTTTTCTTCTGTTAAGGCCGCGCCCTGAAATTCTTTGATGCCGCTTTCGTCGAGCTTTTCAAATACCTCCTCGACGGTTTCCACGGCCATTTGGCTCACGCTGTCTACCGTTGCGTTTTCGGCGTAAATGGCGTCTAAAAGCGCGTCCGTCTTTTGATTTATGTATTCCTCGTCCACGCCCGCCTGATTCAGGAGCTCGGAAACCCTTTCGTCCGTCGCCTCGGAGCCGGAGCCTTGCAGGAAATTTTTCACCTGTTCGTTGACGGCGTCGCGGACGGCGGTTTTTGTAGTCGAGCGCACGATTTTTTCCGTAATTTCATTGAGCGTAGGGACGAGCTCGTCGACGACTTTATCCACGTTATTTTCGATGAGCTCCGTCACGGACTGTTTTGCGTCCTTGCCGAGGGCGGAGCGAATAGTGTCCTTGGTTTGCACGGAGACGGTCATCGAGAGCGGAATCCCGTCTCCCACGATTTCGTCGAGGTCGACTTCCTTGGCTTCTTCGGGGAGGATTTTTTCCAAAACCTCCTTTTGCATGACGTATTTGACGTCGATTTTCCAAAGCGGCGCGAAAAAGAGCGCGGCGACGGCAGCAACCGACAGCAAAGCGATTAAAATATTGAATAGAAAAACCGTAAAACGGCTTCCCGATTTGGACATAGTAAAACCTCCTGTATTTTTTGGGGGATATATTGTATAATCAGTTTAACTGATTTTCGGGAAAAAGTCAACAATTTTTTTATTTTTTCTTAAAGGCACGGGGTATAAAGATTTGACGTTTTTCCCAAATTATAGGTATGAAAAGAGTGAGGACATTTGACGAAACGAGGACGCGCGACGAGCGCGAAAGCTGTTTTCCCGCGATGAGCGGTAAAGACGGCAGGAATTTTTGCACGGTCGGAGAAAGGAGCGGGAAGAAATGACGGGAAAGAACAGAGAGAATTATAATAAGAATTATATCGCTTACGTCAATTCGTTTGCGCCCGCCACCCACCATTTCAAAAACTGCCTGCGCGCTTTCGGAGTGGGCGGGCTGATTTGCTGTATCGGCCAGTTTTTCCGCTATATGCTGGAATATCTTTTCGGCCTCAGCGGGGATGAATTGGCGGGCACGGTCAGCGTGCTTTTAATTTTTATCGGAACGCTCCTGACAGGGCTCGGAGTATACGACCGAATCGGCCGCAACGCGGGTGCGGGGTCTATCGTGCCGATCACGGGTTTTGCGAACAGCGTCGCCTCTCCCGCGATAGAGTTCAAAACGGAGGGCTGGATTTACGGACTTGCCGCAAAGATGTTCATAGTCGCGGGGCCGATTATCGTCTACGGCGTTTTGTCGGGGACGCTGGTGGGTATATTTTATTGGTTTTTGAGGTGACGCATGAACGGGCACACGATTTTTTTTGATAAAAAGCCGCGGATCATTTCTACGGGCACGGTCGCGGGGCCGAAGGAATGTGCGGGCGTCGTGGGGAAATATGTGGATATGGCGCTTTCGGACGATATGTTCGGGGAAAGCACCTACGAAAAGGCGGAATGTAAAATGCTGACGTTCGCCATTCAGAAAGCGATTGAAAATGCCGCGCTAGGGGAAGAAAAGATCGATATGCTGATTTCGGGCGATTTGCTCAATCAGATTATATCCGCCTCGTTTGCCGCGCGCGATTTCGACTTTCCCTTTTTGGGCGTTTACGGCGCCTGTTCCACCATGTCCGAGAGCATCGCTCTCGCGGCGGCGCTGATCAATGCGGGATATTTCCGAAAGATCGTAGCGGCGACGGGCAGTCACTTTTCCTCGGCAGAGCGACAGTACCGTTATCCGTTGGAACTCGGTACCACGCGCCCGCCGCAGTCTCAATGGACGGTGACGGGCGCGGGCGGAGCCGTACTCGCCGAGTGCGGCAGTCATATTGCGGTGACGGGCGCGACGTTCGGGAAAGTAGTGGATTTCGGAATCACGGACGTGAATAACATGGGCGCGGCGATGGCGCCCGCGGCGTGCGATACGATTCTGACGCATCTGAAAGATACGGGCAGGGAGCCCGATTATTACGATTTAATCGTAACGGGAGACCTCGGCGCATTAGGGAGCCGTATCGTGAAAGATCTGACGTGGGAAAAGGGAGTGGATATCCAGCCCAACCATGTGGATTGCGGAGAAATCGTCTATAAGGTGATAGAGGACGAATTTCAGGGCGGCAGCGGAGCGGGTTGCAGCGCGGTGGTACTGAATTCGTACATTTACGATAAATTGAAGCGCCGTGAAATCAATCGGGTATTGTTTGCGGCGACGGGCGCGCTGTTGTCCACGGTTTCCTCGGGGCAGGGGGAGAGTATTCCCTGTATTTGTCACGCGGTGAGTATAGAGAACGTATAAAGGAGCGGGGAATATGTTTGCGGAATATATGGAAATTCTGTTGATGTTCGTCAAGGCGTTTTTGGTGGGCGGATTGATATGTATGATTGCGCAGATCGTCATCAATTTTACGGACCTTACGGCGGGCAAAATTTTGGTTTATTTTATGTTGTCGGGCGTAGTGCTCCAAGGCTTGGGACTGTATCAGTATCTCGTGGATTTTGCGGGAGCGGGCGCGACGGTTCCCATTTCAGGCTTTGGCTATCTGTTAGCCAACGGAGCAATCCGCGGCGCGGAAAAGGGGCTTTTCGGGGCCTTTACGGGTGCGCTGACCGCGGCCAGCGCAGGAATAAGCGCGGCGGTAATTTTCTCGTTTATCATGGCGCTGATATTCAAATCGAAGAGCAAAAAGAATTGAGGAAAATAAAAAGGCAGGGCGTCGTCCCTGCCTGTTATTTTTGTCTTTTTTGATCTTCTTGAATTTCTTTTTTTACTTTTTCCACAATATGGGAAGTTTTTTTAAAAAACTCATCATCTTCTTTCTTATCTTCCTGCGTCATGGAAGAATATCTCATATCGATTATTTTTTCTAACAGGGTCCCATTGATTGTATTCAAAACTTCTAATTCCTGAGAAATATCTTTCAATACGTCAACTGCCGTTCCCGAAAAAGTCGTTAAACGTTTTTGACGGTCAAAAAATTTTTTAATAAGGGAACCGAAATAAAAACCCGCTGTTATGCCATAAAGGCCCCAAAGGACGGCGGAAATTATTATATTGCTTATAAAAAGTTGTACTGTAAAGAGGATAAAAAGCAACGCGATAATAATTCCCCCCAGATAGGCAAATCGACAATCTTTTTTATGAAGTTTGCTCAGCTTCGGATAAGACTCCATTAGAAAAAAACAATTCCGAACAATCGAATCGTAATATTTTCTTGTCAAAAAAGCGTCTTCAATATCTTCGCTGTCATCGATGTCGTTAAATTCATTTTTTAAATTTGTTTTTTCTTTGTCGGTCTCCCAATATTTTTTCCCCATGGAAATGCTCCTTATTTTATGTTATTCAAAAATAATATAGCATATTTATTATATCAAAAGGAAAATTTTTTAATAAAAAGTTAGAAAATTCTAATAAATATAGTAGAAAATTCTATATTTATAATAGAAATTTCTACTTTTTGACAATAAAGGAAAAAATTCCCTTATAATTTATGATATGGGAGAGAACTTTAAGGAAATTTTATATCAATTTTTAACCGAAAATAATTTAAGTCAAAGTTGTTTTGCCAAAACAATCGGGGTAAAACCAAGTCAAGTAAGCGAATGGTTAAAAGGAAAGGCAAGTCCGGGTTACGAGATGCTAAAGAGAATTTCTTTGGCTTATAATATTCCCGCCGATTATTTTTTAGGAATTACCGATGAATATTAAAACGCCCCTGTTTTCAGGGGCGTTTTTATTTTTCAAGGCACCAGCCCCGAATGATTTCCGAAAATATCCCCTTGCAGATAGACGTCGGGGACTTCTCCGACGAGGACACATTCACATACGAGAATATCGGTCGTAACGGCAAATTTTTCCGTGCGGGAGGGCATGACGATGCTGATGTCGGCGACGACGTTGAGATAAATGGAATGTTTCGTCTGATTGATGCCGACGCTTTCAAATTCGGAGGAAAACGCGCAGGTGACGCTGCTGACGGGAATGATACGGATATGTATTCTCGGCCCGAAGCCCGCCAAAGCCTCTATTCCCGTGAGGGCTCCGAGGGGGACGGGAATTCCGTTCAAGCTCAGATTTTTGAGATTGGCCTGAGAGATAGAGGCGGCGTCGCGGGCGATTTTGTTGATTTTCAAAGCGTTTGCGGAGACGGCGGTAATGTCGCCCGCGGAGTCTCTTTCTATGCTTACAAGATCCTCATAGCGAACGCCGTCGCTCATGGTATAGTAAACGGCGTCATTGATGGCGACGGTAGTAAACGCCCGCATAGTGGCTTCGCTTATAGAGATGAGGACTTTTGTGACGTTGCGCTGAAAGTAAATTGCCGCGGCAATGACCACGAGGCAGACGGAGAGCAGAACGGCGACGATTGTTTTCCGTCTTCGTTTTTTTCTCTGCCGCGGCGTGCGGGGACTTTGCAGGACGTATTGTCCGCCGTCCTCGGTGACGAAAACCCGCTTGCTCATACGCTAAACCAAAAAGCGGTGCAGCTCGTGCAGAATGTTAGAGTTGCCGCCCGCGAAATCGGACACGGCCAAAGCCGAAAGCAATTCCTCGTCTGCCAAAGCGTCCTCTATGGCTTCGGGGAGGAAATCCATATCCGCCTGTTTGAGCACGCGGCATAAATGGCGTTTTTGGAAATACGCCGCGTTTTCGGCTTGGTCGCCGCGAGACTGTCCTTCGAGGGGGATGAGGAGAGAGGGCTTTTTCAAGGCGAGAATTTCAAAAATCGCGTTGCTGCCCGCGCGGGAAACGACGAGGTCGGCGGCCGCGTAAGCGGCGCCCATATCCGGTTCAAATTCTTTTTGAACGTAGCAGGGAATGTTGCTTTCGACGACGTTTCCCTTGCCGCATAAATGCAGAACGTTGTATTTTCTCGACAGAGCGGAGACATATTTCCGAATCCCGTCGTTGATGGCGCGGCTGCCGCTTCCGCCGCCGAACACCAAAATGGTCTTTTTTCCCGCCGCCAGCCCGTATTTTTTGATCGCTTCCGTTCGTCGTCCGTTAAATAGCTCTTTCCGAAGAGGGGAACCGCAATATTTTCCGTTTTTGAAGCGTTCCGCGGTTTCGGGAAAGGAGGTCAGAACATAGCGGCATTTTCTCGCCATCAATCGGTTTGCGAGTCCGGGCGAGAGGTCGCTTTCGTGCGTGAGGCAGGGGATTTTCAATTTTTTAGCCGCGAATACGACGGGCAGAGCCACATATCCGCCCTTGGAAAATACAATATCGGGGCGGAAGGCTTTCAGGCCTTCCGCGGCCTTTTTTTCCGCGCGGAGGAACTCTGCGGGGATTTTGAAGTTTTTTAAGGAAAACGAGCGGACGAGCTTCGGACAGGAAATTTCCCAATAGGGAATTTTGAGGGGGGCGACGAGATTTTTTTCCAAGCCGTCCGTCCCCATGTAGCAGATATCCGCTTCGTTTTTTACTTCCTCGATAATCGCGAGGTTAGGCACGACGTGCCCCGCGCTTCCGCCGCCCGTAAACAGGATTTTTTTCATGATACGCCTCCGTCGCCCCGTTCTGTTTGCGGAACGGTACATATTATTATAGACGCCGAAAAGCGCGGTTATGCGCGATTATCTGTATAATTCCGCTATTTTTTCCGCCATATCCTTCACCCGAAGCCGAATATTGTCGGGAGAAACCACCTTGACGGAATTTCCCAGCCCCACGATTTTCCGAATGAGTACTTCGTCGTCGGGCAGACGGACGTCCGCATACCATTTTCCGCCCGCCGAGCGCAGATTTTCCCCGCCCAGCCAGTCCTGAACGTCAGCAAAGGCCTCTTCGCCGACTTCCAGACACACGTCGGCGGAAGCGGTCTCGTCCGTCCAGTAATTGAGGGGAATATCCTCCCTGCGGAAGGGGCGGCGGATAAATTTTTCGCCCGTCAGGACGGCGGTCTCTACTCGTCCGAGGCGGAACAGCCGAAAGTCCCGCGCTTTTCGGCAAAAGGCATAGACGTACCAAATTCCCTGCTTAAAGACGAGTACATGCGGTTCGATTTTTCTGTGCGAGCGTTCTCCGACGCGGGAGTTGTAATCGATTTCCAACACCGCGCAGTCGCGGATACAGGATTCGAAAAGCCTGAGCTTTTCCGAAAACATTCTCGTATCGCCCCAGGTGCCGCCGTCCACGAGAATCGTTCCCACCGTTCCCGAAAGCGTCAAATCCCGCGCTTCCGATTTCGCCTGCGCGGAAAGTTTGCGTTTCGCGTCGAGGAATCGTTCCTCGGGGAGTTGAGAATACATGGCTCCGAGCGCTTCGATCGCGGCTTCGTATTCCTCCTTCGTCATGAAATTGACGGGGAGCTTGTAGGTATCGGAGATAAAAATTCCTCCGTTTCTGCCCCGTTGCACCTGTACGGGGACGGCGAGAGACAACTCGTCTAAATATCGGTATATCGTCCTTTCCGAAAGCCCGTAACGCTCGGCGATATATTTTGCCGTCAGTTTGCGTTTTGCTAAAAGCTCGAATAAAATGTCCGTCAGTATTTCAAATTTCATTTTTGTCCTCCCGAAAAAATTTTTTCGGATTTTCCGTAATTATTTTATAATACTTGACACACGTGTGTCAAGTTATTTATGGTATAATATCGGCATAGAATAAAGGAAGAAGGAGAAAACAGAGATGACTGCGGAAAATTTTTCGATGAGGGAATATGAAAAGAGGCTCATTCGCGAGCATAATGAGGCGGTAAATATGGAGCTGGTGCGTCGTCTTCGGAGCCGAACGGAGGAGGAAGCGATGGCGGCGCTGTTGTCTTTGACGTTGTTTCCCGAAAGGGCGGCGGAAAAGTCGGCAGCATTTGCCTGAAAATACTTGACTTTTCATATAAAGGCAATATATACTTATATAAAAGAGTTTATATTTTTCCCGAGGATTAAAAAAGATGAATTTCATCGTACGAAAGCGCATTGAAAGAGGGCTGATAGGGGGCGGTGTAGCGGTCACTGTTTTGACTTTTCTCAATCCGATTGAGATGCTGGGTGACGTATATTATGTATGGTTAATTCCGGTTCTCTTATTTTTAATAATCGCCTGTACCCGAAAATTTGAAATTTTCGGGATTTTTCGTCAGGCAAAAAAGAGCTATTACATTGCAGGGGGAATTTTAACGGCTCTTTATCTTATTATGAGCCCGATTTCTTCGGTGTTTCAGTTACCGTGCTTTATCTTTTCAAGGAAAACAGCTTTTGAATGTTTTTTGGTGCCTTTTAATTGGCTCTTTTTTTTAATGGCTCCCGCCGCGCTTTTGGCTTGTATTTTATTTGGATTTGAAATAGCGGACAGGGAAAAGGAGTCCCGTGAAATTTCGGCAAAGCGAACGCTCCTTTTTTGCAGTCTGATTATAGGCTGTATTTCCGTAGCTTATGCTTTTGCGGGATATCCGGGCATTTTACACGATGACGGAGTTGGTATTTGGAATAGGTTTTCCGATTGGCATCCGTTCGGATATATTTTGATAACGAGATTTTGTTTTCTGATTTGGGCGAATCCTTTTTCCATCGTAATTTTTCAAACGATTCTTTGGATAGCGACCAATATTTTTATTTTATATACGCTCATAAACTATAAAAATCCGAAAGCGGCAATCCTTTATACCGTTCTTTCTTTGACGACGGGAATCATGGCTTATAAATATATTCCCGTCGTATATAAAGATGTCATTTTCAGCATGTGTTTTCTGGGGTTCGGAGTATCCCTCTATCGGCTCTTGAATAAAATAAGCACTTCTAACTTTATATTTACGGCTATTTATGGCGTGTTTTCTTCGATTACCCGCCATGGGGCGATAGTAGCCGTTTTGGTTGCATTGGCGGGTGTGGGAATTTTGTATCTGTTGCGCCGCAATTCTAAACTTGCTGTCAAATTTTTGGCAATTTGTGCAATTCCTGTCGTGATTGTCAGCGGTTCGATTAAAATAGGAATCAATATTGCTGGGATTGAAAAAAGTCCTTCTTATGTCACTTATACGGTTCCGCTGTTTATGTTAGGCGCCTATGCGGCTTCGGGATTAGAAATGTCCGAAGACACGGTCGCGACTATGGAAAAAATCATGCCGTTGGAAGATTGGGAAAAGGGATATGAATCCGATAAATATTGGGCGGATACGGTATCCAGAACTTGGGGGATCGTGGGGGATCGGATTGAAGAATTTGAAAAACAGCACTTACAGGGAGAGGTAATTAAAGCGAATTGGGAGTTTTTCAGCCGTTATCCTCTTTCTTATGCGAAATATTTTTTTGATATAAATTCCTTAGTCTGGGAGATGAGCCGTCCGGACGGAACGTATGCGGAATGGCTAGTAAACTCGTTCGATAATTGTAGCGATCGGGCTGAAAACGAGTATCCCCAATGGTACCCTGCGGAGCATAATGTTTTCAGAAAAATTTTGGAGCCTGTCACTGCCGTAGCGTTTGAAGTTCCCTTATGGAGAATTTTCACCTATCGAGGAGGAATAAATATCTGGATGTTGGCTTATGCGTCGGTAGTAGTGGGAAGAAAGGATAAAAAGCTTCTTTTGGTAGTATTGCCGTTTTTCCTTTATGCTGCAATGCTGATGTTTTCGCTTCCCGCGCAAGATCCGCGCTTCATTCTTCCGTTTGTGGAATTTGCGACATTTTTTATGCCCGTCGCATTTTTGCAGGATATGAAGACAACGAAAATACTTCCGAAAATTGCCGATATACAGGAGGAAAAAAGCGATGGACAAAATAGCGATTTTGATTCCGTGTTACAATGAGGAAAAAACGATTGAAAAAGTTGTAGGGGATTTCCGAAGAGTTTTTCCCGAACAGGACGTAACGATTTATGTTTACGACAACAATTCCACGGACAAAACGGCGGAGCTTGCGTCAAAAGCGGGGGCCGTGGTGCGGCATGAATATATGCAGGGAAAAGGAAACGTCATCAGAAGAATGTTTCGTGAAATCGATGCGGAATGTTATATCATGGCGGACGGAGATGATACGTATCCTGCGGAAGCGGCTCCGGAAATGGTAAAGAAGGTATTAGAGGAAAACAGCGATATGGTCGTAGGGGATAGGCTTTCCTCGACCTACTTTACGGAGAATAAGCGGCGTTTTCATAACTTCGGGAACCGCATTGTCCGATTTTTCGTATGTAAGATTTTTCATAATAACGTCAATGATATCATGACGGGATACAGGGCGTTCAGCTATAATTTTGTCAAGACATATCCGGTTCTTTCGGGCGGCTTTGAAATCGAGACGGAAATGACGATTCATGCGTGTGATAAAAAGATGCAGATAGATAACGTCGTCATCGATTACCGAGACCGCCCGCAAGGCAGCGAATCCAAACTCAATACCTGTCGTGACGGAATACGGGTATTAAAGACGATCGGGAAGCTGTTCAAAAACTATCAGCCGATGAAATTTTTCGGGAGCATCTCCCTGTTGTTTATTCTTTTAGCCGTGGGATTTTTCATTCCCGTAGGCGTGGAATTTCTCAAAACAGGACAGGTATATAAATTCCCGACATTGTTTGTCTGTTGCACGGTAATGATTGTAGGGATTTTATTCTTTTTCACCGGTTTGATTCTCCAATCCATGCTACAAAAGAATAAAAACGACTTTGAGATCGATTTGATTTCAGCAGAAAACGAATTTAAGCGTAAGAAGAATGAAAAGAAATCGTAAATCGTTGATTAAGCAGCTTTTCTTTTTCGGGATCGTAGGAGTAATTTGTTTTTTCGTCGATTTCGGAATTCTTACGTTGCTTACGGAAGTGGCAGGGTTGCATTATTTATTGTCGGAGGCGATTTCTTTTTCCGTATCCTGCATCGTCAATTATTTTCTAAGCATGAAACTTGTCTTTGTTCGGAAAGAGGAACTCAAAAGAAGTTTAGAATTTTTTTTGTTTGTTCTTTTCAGTGTTCTGGGCTTGGGACTGACGGTTCTTTTAATGTGGTTGGGAACAGACATCATGGGGATAAATTATAAAATCTGTAAAGTACTGTCGACGATTATCGTAATGGTATTCAATTTTGTCACCAAAAAACTGACAATTTCCCGAAAATGAGCATTTCTGTCCGATTGTTCCGAGTCTACGGAAAAATCCCCGTCAAAACGCTTGACAAAAGGCGGGAAAGGGAGTAAACTGAAAATACTATGAGACATTTTTTAAGCGAAAACGGACGTTATAACATTTATGCGTACGCCTATTGCGGCGGTGCGTTTGTTTGTCGTGCGTAAAATCGCGGAAAGTCTTTCGGAAGGGACGAAATCGACGGTTTGCGTGCGCGCAGACCGTTTTGTTTTTTCACTAAGCAAAATTCAGGCGAAAAAGGATAAAGGAGTAAATTTATGGCAAACGTAATGGACACTCTCCGCGCGCGGGGATTTATCAAACAGACGGTATTCGAGGCCGAGCTTTACGAGAAGCTCGGCAAAGAGAGCGTATCTTTCTATATCGGTTTCGACCCGACGGCGGACTCCCTGCACGTAGGGCATTTTATGCAGCTTATCGCCATGCACCACATGCAGCAGGCGGGGCATCGTCCGATTGTTCTCGTGGGGGGCGGCACGGGCATGATCGGAGATCCTTCGGGGCGCACGGACATGCGCAGCATGATGATGCGGGACACGGTAAAGCACAATGTGGAGTGTTTCAAAAAGCAGATGTCCCGTTTCATCGATTTTGAAGGGGAAAACGCGGCGATCGTCGTGGATAACGCGGATTGGCTCCTGAATCTCAATTATGTGGATTTTCTTCGGGAAATCGGCGCGCATTTTTCGGTCAATAAGATGTTGACGGCGGAGTGTTTCAAACAGCGTCTCGAAAGGGGGCTTTCCTTCCTTGAATTTAACTATATGCTCATGCAGGCTTACGATTTCCTCGTCCTGTATCGGAAATACGGCTGCGCCTTGGAGCTGGGCGGCGACGACCAATGGAGCAATATTCTCGCGGGCGCGAATCTGATTCGGATCAAGGAGCAGAAGCCCGCCTATGCGATGACGTTCACGCTTTTGACGACGTCGGACGGTAAAAAGATGGGCAAGACGGCGAAGGGCGCGGTTTGGCTGGATGAGAATAAGACGTCCCCTTACGAATTTTACCAGTATTGGCGCAACACGGCGGACGAGGACGTGGAAAAGTGCATGAAGCTGCTCACGTTCCTGCCGCTTTCGGAAATCGAGGAGCTTTGCCGCCATAAGGACGAGCGCATCAATGCGGCGAAAGAAGTTCTCGCCTACGAATTGACGAAAGAGGTTCACGGCGAGGAGAAGGCGAACACGGCGAGAAGTCAGGCTCGTGCGGCGTTCGGAGGGGCGGACACGGAGCTCCTCACCAAGGAAGTGACGGGAGCGGCGACGGTAGTGGACGCGATGGTTTCGGCGGGAATTGCGAAATCCAAAGGCGAAGCGAGACGGCTCATCGAGCAGGGCGGCGTCAGCGTGGACGAAACGAAGGTGACGGACGTGAATATGCCCGTTCCCGCGAATGAATTTGTTTTGCATAAGGGAAAGAAAGTGCACGTCAAAATCGTAGTGAAATAAGGACGGCGGGAAAATGGAAAAAGCCGTTTTGACCGTATTCGGACGTCACGAGAGCGAAAAGGTCATCGAAAAATCTCGCTTTATCGCCTATTCGGAGCACGTAGAAAGCGAGGAGGAAGCGAAAAATTTTTTGTCGGAGATTCGTTCGCAGCACACTCTTGCCACGCATTGTTGTTATGCGTTTATAGCGGATAAAACGGGCAACCTCATGCGCTTTTCCGACGACGGAGAGCCGCAGGGTACGGCAGGTATGCCCATTTTGGACGTTTTGAAAAATAAGAAACTGACGGAAACGGCAGTCGCCGTCGTCCGCTATTTCGGCGGAATAAAGCTGGGCGCGGGCGGGCTCGTGCGCGCGTATTCCTCCGCGGCGTCCGAGAACCTTGCGGGTGCGGATATTCGCACGGTGGAAATGTGCAGAGAATACGAAATCCGTGTGGATTACTCCGAAGCGGATTCTGCACGGAAATTCATTTCGTCGGGGCGGTGCCTGCTGCTTTTTGAAAACTATGCGGAAAAGGTATTTTTCACCGTCGCCGTTAAAAAGTCGGACGCGGAGAGCTTTCAGGCGGAATTTATCGATTATATGCAAGGCAGGGGCGAGATAAAATCCGGAAGGGAATATTATCGCGCTTTCGGACTCTGACGGAAGCGAACGGAGAAAAGGGGAAAATTATGAAATATCTCAGTTTATCGAGTGACGAAAAGAATCGTCCGAGAACGTACGCAAACGGCTATCTGATTGCGGATAAAGCCGCTTATGCCGCCGTGGAAAAAATTTTCAGAAAACCGGCCGAACCGAAGCCTCCCAAACGAATAAAAACGCGGACGGTGATTCTTTTGACTTTATGGGCGGCGCTCGTCGTCGGCTTGATTGTCTTGGGAACGGTCGGCAAATTTGACTTGCCCCGCATTATCGCCATGCTCGTAATGTTTTTCAGTCTTTCTGTGGTCACGACTTTGTTGCTGACCTTATCTTCCCGTCGGCCGAAAGCGGTCGAGGAGTCCGAAAAACAGTGGATAAAATACGCGAAAAGAGAGGACTTAAAGAAATACGTCGCGGCGGTGCTTCCCTTTCGGAAATATTACGGCTATACGGAAAAGAATACCGTGACGAAATGTTTTCTTTCCTCCGATAAGCGTTTTTCGCTCTGTGACGTGTGTCTGTTCACGGCGGAGGACGGTACGCTCCGCCTCGCGGGCAATATTCGGGACGGTTTTTTGTATATGGAACGCGATTTGGGCTGCTACATATTCTCCCGCGGAGAAACGGCGTTTTCTCGGGTACAAAAATCCGAATACGCAATCGAGGACGAGGGAAGACAATCGGAATGTGTTTTGCTGACGGCGGGGGACGTTTGGTTTCTGCTGGGGATCCGCGCTTGGAAATCCCTGAAAAAATTTGAGTCGGAAACGGAAAAAATTTCGGCTTCGGATATTGACAAAACGGGAAAATCGTGATAATATAGAGACGGGAATGATTTCCGAGGGTATCTTGCCGTCGGGAACGGCGAGGGGCCTCATTTATGGGGCCCCTATTTTTCTGAAAAAAGGTATCGGGAGGCGCCGTGCGAAAGTCGATGGGCGATAAGGTTTATCTCACTTATGAACAGCAGATAGAGAAACTTAAAAGGGACGGTCTGATCTTCGACGACGAGCGGGAGGCGATTGCCCGTCTCAAATGGGAAGGATATTATAATTTCGCCGTCGGATATAATCGGCTGTTCAAGGACGAAAAGAAACGCTATATCCGCGGAACCCGCTTTCGGCATATCGAGGCGCTCTATAATTTCGATAAACATCTTCGCGGAATCGTATACGAATATACGCAGGGCGTCGAATGTAACATAAAAGCGCTGATCGCCGACACGTTCAGTAAGCGTTACGGCGTCAACGAGCGTTCCTATCTTTCCGAGGAAAATTTCACATCGAAGGCGGAGGAACGGGGCAACGTCCGCTGGCTCATATCGACGTGTAAGGAAATTTTGAAAGACAGTCTGGACGAGGATTCCAAGAGCTACCGCGACTATATCGCGCATAATGCGGAGCGCTACGGCCACGTGCCGCTTTGGGCGCTCATACGGGCGCTGAGCTTCGGAAATACCTCTAAATTTCTCAAACTGATGAAAACGGAAGACCGAGCGGAAATCGCGTCGGAATACGGTCTCGCGGGCAATATTTTATGTAATATGACGGAAATGCTGGTGGGGTATCGGAATATCGCCGCTCATGGCGAGCGCGTATTTTGCGCGCACCTTCCCGCCGTGCGGCTGAGCGATAACCTGTCCGTGTGGAAGTCCCTGCAAGTGCCGCGATTTCCCGACGGGCGCCGAAAATACGGCAAATGCGACTTTCTCGCGCTGGTCGTGATTTTCAAGTATATGCTTCCCAAGGAAGAACTTTCTATATTTCTCCGCCGCACTGCCGCGGAAACGGAAGAACTGAAAAGAGTCCTGCCGCCGTTCGCCATGCGCCGCGTGTACGAGGAGACGGGGTTGAGCGGGGCTTGGCGGAAGCTCGACGCGATGAAAAAGTAAGCCCTGCCAAACTTTTTGTGCCTTTCAATGCTTTCAGTTGAATGATTCTATCAGATAAGGGGTAAAAATGAAGAAGTCAAAAAAGTTATTAGTCTTTCTCTGCCTGATTAGCGGAGTCATATTTCTGTTGGCCGGTTTTTATCTGAATTCGCGAACGTCGGAGTTTAAGAAAAACGGAATAGAAACGCAGGCGGAAATTGTTCGCATTGAAAAAGATTATGATACGGACGGTGAAGAAAAAATAACTGTTTACGTAAAATATACTGTTGAAAATACCACATATACAAGAAAGTTGGATTATTATTCTTTTACGCTGCATGAAGGCGATATAATAACAATATTATATTTACCTGATGCTCCGGGTAAAATAACCTATCCCAAATTCAATACGGTCCCGCAAACTCTATTTTTTGTCGGCGGGGGTATATGTATTACGGCGGGTTTGGCGTATTTTGTTGCAATCGTTATCAATAAATCCAAGCGCGATAAACTGAAAGGAAACGGATTGGTTGCCATAGTAAAACAATTCGATTATCGTCAGAATTTACGTGTTTTCGGAAAACATCCTGCGAGCCTTGTTTGCGCGGATAGTATGGGGAATTATTATAAAACGCGGTTTTTATATGACGCAAAAAAGAGGATTGAAGTCGGAAGTCAGGTTGTCGTATACGTAGATGAAAAAAATTCAAAGAAATATTTTGTCGATATAGAATCGATAAATAAGGAGGCTGAAAAAGTATGAAATATATTCGATTGGGAAAAGAGGGGAGAGAGGTCTCCCGCATTGTTCTCGGCTGCATGCGGATTGCGGATAAACCGTTATCCCGCGTGGAGGAACTTTTGAAAACGGCGCTGGATTCGGGCGTGAATATGTTCGATCATGCAGATATTTACGGCGGCGGCGAGAGCGAGACTCGCTTCAAAGAAGCGGCGAAAAAATTAGGAATTTCCCGCGAAAAGATCGTTTTACAGTCCAAATGTGGGATTCGCAAGGGCATGTACGATTTTTCCAAAGAGCATATTCTTTCCTCCGTCGAAGGCAGTCTCAAACGATTAGGCACGGATTATCTCGACGTCCTTCTTTTGCACCGCCCCGATGCGCTGGCGGAGCCCGAGGAAGTGGACGGCGTATTCGACGAATTATACCGTTCGGGAAAGGTAAAGGCCTTCGGCGTAAGCAATTTTTCCGTACGACAGATGGAACTTTTCAATCGGGGCAGGTATCCGATCGTCGCCAATCAGCTGCAATTCTCGCTCATGCATTCGGGAATGGTGGACGAGGGGCTCAACGTCAACATGGCAAAGGCCGAATCGGTGGAGCGCGGCGGCGAGATCCTCGACTACTGCCGCCTGAAAAATATCACGGTACAGGCATGGTCTCCGCTCAATTACGGCATGTTTGAAGGGATTTTTGTCGGAAACGATAAATTCCCCGAGCTCAATAGAGAACTTTCCCGCTTGGCCGAAAAATACGGCTGTGCGCCGTCCGCCGTCGCGTTCGCTTGGATTTTGCGCCATCCCGCTGGCATGCAGGTCATCGCGGGGACTACCGATCCCGCGCGTCTTAAACAATTGTGCGCCTCGGCGGACATTTCCCTTACGCGGGAAGAATGGTATTCTCTTTACCTTTCCACGGGCAAAACGCTTCCCTGAAACAAAAAATAAATTGTCTGATGAAAAGCGACAGAAAAAAGGCCGCGGGGACACCCCGCGGCTGTTTTTTCTGTTACATTGACTGTTTGCGTATGGTTTTCTATCGTCGTCGGGCAAGGGTTTCTGCCATTACCTGCCTGTTTTACCTACCGTCCGCGGTCGTTAATTGCCCGTTTCGTTTTACCTGCCGTCCGCGATCGTTAATTATCTGTTCTGTTTTTCCCGTCTCTCCGCCTTTTTACCCGATAATATTATGCTTGCCGTTACGGTTTTTCCTTTCTTCCCGTTCCGTAAATCTCTACGAGATTTATAATAACCTTTACCATTTTTTCCATGGCGGGGACAGGGATAAACTCCAAAACGGAATGTGCGTTGAGCCCTCCCGTCGAAAGATTAGGGCAGGGAAGCCCCATAAAAGAGAGCGTGCAGCCGTCCGTTCCGCCTCTCACGGGCGCTTCTATCGGAGATATACCCTCTTTTTGGAAAGCGGTTCGCGCGTTTTCGATGAGGTGAAAATGGGGCCGGATTTTTTCGATACAGTTGAAATATTGGTCGCGGATTTTCACCTCGGCGCTTCCCGCGCCGTATTTTTTATTGAGCTTTTCTCCTATGGAGAGGATATGCGCCTTTTTTGCCTGAAATTTTTTCATGTCGTGGTCGCGGATAATCAGTTTGATTTCTCCCGATTCCACTTCGGCGCGCACGCTTTCGACGTGATAAAATCCTTCCCGTCCCTCCGTCGTCGCGGGCGTTTCTTCCGACGGAAGTGCCGCGAGCACTTCGCCCGCGAGCAGAGCGCAGTTGACCATTTTTCCCTTGGCGGCTCCCGGATGAATATTTTTTCCCTTTAAGGTTATGGTGGCTTCCGCAGCGTTGAATGTCTCGTATCCGAGTTCGCCCAACTCTTCCCCGTCCACGGTATAGGCGAAATCGCAGCCGAAGCCTTTCACGTCGAAGAGGGAAGCTCCTTCTCCAATTTCTTCGTCGGGGGTAAAGGCGATTCCGATTTTTCCGTGTTTAAGAGAGGGATTCGCCTGAATTTTCTCGACGGCCTCCATGATTTCCGCAACGCCCGCTTTGTCGTCGGCGCCGAGCAGGGTCGTCCCGTCCGTAACGATGAGCTCCTGTCCGATATAATTTTTCAAAGCGGGAAATTCGTTTTCGGAAATGACCTTTCCGTTGTCGAGGACGATGTCGCCGCCCCGATAGAACACGGACATGGGCTTGACGTTCTTGCCGGAGCATACGGGTTCGGTATCCATGTGAGCGATAAAGCCGAGCGAAGGAAGCCCTTCGGCATTTGCGGGTATTTCCGCATATACGTAGCAATGCTTATCGCAGCGCACGGACGAGGCACCCAGGGCTTTGAGTTCCGTTTCTAACTTCCGCGCTAGGTCGAATTGTTTTGCGGTGCTGGGGTGAGTTCCCGTCTCGGGATCGGATTGCGTGTCGATTTGCACATAGGAGAGAAATCTTTCTTTTACGGACATGGATAAGCCTCCTCAATATTTTAGATTTCAAGATAATTGTAACATGATTTTATAATATATAGTATAGCGCTTTTTTCGCGTTTTTGCAAGTTTTACGTGCCGATTTCGGAAAATGCGGGTATAAAGAGTTTTTGCGACGCTCACAATAGAGATATGGGGGAGACGGGACGATGACGAAGAACAAAACTTTTTGGACGAAAATTCTGGCGGGAGTGATTCTCGCCGTCGCATTTTTTTCGGTTTCCTGCAATGCGGAAAAAAAGCTGTATAGCGATATAGAACTGACGCTCAGCAGTACGGAGGTGGAACTTTCCGAAGGCGAAAACATTCTTTTGACGGTGACGGTAACGCCGGCTTCGGTGGAGAAAAAGCCCGTGGAATGGCGAGTTTCCGATCCCTCTGTCGCGGCGGTGGAGGGGGGATTGATCACGGGACTCAAATCGGGGGAGACCATCGTCACGGCCTACACGGGCGAAAAGACCGCCTGCTGTAAAGTGAAGGTAAAGGGAGCCGATTCTTCCGGGGACGGCGCTGAAAAGAACGGGAAGACGGAGGAGAGCTCCCGATAAAAGAAAGCCGAGGGGAAGCCCCCGGCTTTCTTGTGCAAAGTATACAATCCCGCGGGATAAGTTTGGTTAATTTGTCTATTGTAATTTTTGGGGAAATATAGTAAAATAAAAGCATAAAAATTATTATCCGTAATGGAGGAAAAAATCAAATGTCAGGACTTTTGCTGAAAGGCATTAACAAGGTATACCCTTCGGGCGTGCAGGCCGTATTCAATTTCTGTCTCGATATCCGTGACAAGGAATTCATCGTTTTGGTCGGTCCTTCCGGCTGCGGTAAATCCACCACGCTCCGTATGATAGCGGGTCTCGAAGAAATCTCTTCGGGCGAATTGTATATCGACGGAAAGCTCGTCAACGACGTCGTACCCAAGGACAGAGACATCGCAATGGTTTTCCAGAACTATGCTCTTTATCCCCACATGTCCGTTTACGATAATATGGCATTCGGTCTGAAGCTCCGCAAGGTACCCAAGGAAATTATCGACCAAAAGGTAAAGGCCGCGGCGGAAATCCTCGGCATTACCGATTATCTTTCGAGAAAACCCAAGGCTCTTTCCGGCGGTCAGCGCCAGCGTGTCGCTTTGGGACGTACCATCGTCCGCGAGCCCAAGGTATTCCTGCTCGACGAGCCTCTCTCTAACCTCGACGCGAAACTCCGCGCTTCGATGAGAACGGAAATTTCCAAGCTCCATGCGAGACTTGCCACGACCTTCATTTACGTCACGCACGATCAGATCGAGGCCATGACGATGGGTACGAGAATCGTAGTCATGAAGGACGGTTTCATGCAGCAGGTGGATACTCCGCAGAACCTTTATGACTATCCCATCAACCTGTTTGTCGCGGGCTTCATCGGAACCCCTCAGATGAACTTCTTCAAGAACGCGCATCTCGTGTCCGAGGGCGATAAGGTCTATGTCAGCTTTGTCGGCGGGAATAAAATTCTTCTTCCCAAGACGGTCGTCGCGAGAATCAAGAACCTGAACGAGTATCTCAATACGGATAAAGACATAACGCTCGGTGTTCGTCCCGAAGATATTCATCAGGATCAGATGTTCCTGTCGGCTTCTCCCGATACGATTGTCAAAGCTCGTATCGAAGTTATCGAAAAGCTCGGTGCCGAAACGCAGATTTACTGCGAACTCGACCACGAATCCAAAGAGAGCTCGGTCATCGACAATTCCACGCAGATGATTGCGAAGATTTCCAGCCGTGCGGTAGTTTCGTTGAAAGACGTCATTGATTTGGCATTCGATGCGCACCATATCCACCTGTTCGACGGATATACGGAGGCCACGATGCTCGAAAGAGACGCGGGCTACGAAGTCATTCCCGAAAATGCGGAGGGTTCTGCATTCGTGCCTCCCACACCTCAGGAAATGCGTTCCCAGATCGACGCCGCCCGCATCGTGACGAAAGAGATGAAAGCACAGATGAAGAAGGACGCAAGAATGGCAAAGAAAGCGGAAAAGAAAGAAGCCGCAGCTGCCGCGTCAACTGCGACGGCAGAGAAGAAAGAAGACGAAAACGACGATACCCAAAACAACTAAGTTCATTTCCTCCTATTAGATATAGATAAAAGTGCGTTCCCCGAAAAAAATGGGGGACGTACTTTTTTATTCGGAAAGAATTTAATTGATAATATTTATTCTTTAATCGATAAAAATTTCTCGTTAATCTTGACGAAGTCGGGGATTTGCGGTATAATGTAAGGCGGTATGAGGGACAACCCCCAAACCGGAAGAATAAAAAAAATTTATGATTGGAGGATATAGACAAATGGCAAGATTTACTTTACCGAGAGACTTATATCACGGCAAGGGCTCGCTGGAAGCGTTAAAGACGTTTGAAGGCAAGAAAGCGATGGTGTGCGTAGGTGGCGGCTCCATGAAGAAATTCGGCTTCTTGGACAGAGCGGTTTCCTATTTGAAGGAAGCGGGCATGGAAGTAAAGCTGTTTGAAGGTATCGAGCCGGACCCTTCGGTTGAAACGGTCATGAAGGGCGCGCAGGCGATGCTGGAATTCGAGCCCGATTGGATTGTTGCGATCGGCGGCGGTTCTCCCATCGACGCGGCGAAAGCGATGTGGATTAAATATGAATATCCGGACATCACCTTTGAAGAGATGTGCAAAGTATTCGGGATTCCCCATTTGAGAAAGAAGGCGCATTTCTGTGCGATTTCTTCCACGTCGGGAACGGCGACGGAAGTCACGGCGTTCTCGATTATTACGGACTATGCGAAGGGAATTAAATATCCCATCGCGGACTTTGAAATTACGCCCGACGTAGCTATTGTAGATCCCGAACTTGCGGAGACGATGCCCAAGAAATTGGTGGCGCATACGGGTATGGACGCGATTACGCATGCGATAGAAGCGTATGTTTCGACGGCGAATTGCGATTATACCGATCCTTTGGCGCTGCATGCGATCGAAATGATCAAGAGAGACCTCGTCGGTTCGTATAACGGGGATATGGAAAAGAGAGACAGCATGCACAATGCCCAGTGCCTTGCGGGTATGGCATTCTCGAACGCTCTTTTGGGAATCGTACATTCCATGGCACATAAGACGGGTGCGGCGTTTGCGGACTACGGTGCGCATATCATTCACGGCGCTGCCAATGCGATGTATCTTCCCAAGGTTATCAAGTTCAACTCGAAGGATCCCACGGCAAAGAAACGCTATGGCCAAATCGCGGATTTCATTCATCTCGGCGGCAAGAACGACGATGAAAAGGTAGACCTGCTCATCGCGATGTTGAGAAAGATGAACGACGATTTGAATATTCCTCATTGTATCAAGAACTATGGTGCGGACAGCTATCCCTGCGAACAAGGCTTTGTTCCCGAAAAAGTATTCCTCGAAAGATTGCCCGAAATCGCGGTCAATGCAATCGGCGATGCCTGCACGGGTTCCAACCCTCGTCAACCTTCGCCCGCGGAAATGGAAAAGCTGCTGAAATGCTGCTACTATGACACCGAAGTCGATTTCTGATAAAACGAATACGAAGAAGAAAAGAGCCGTTGCTTTTGCAACGGCTCTTTTCTTCCGAAAATCTTTTAAATCCATACGGAACATTTCCTCTGAACGTTATAAAATAAAAGCTATGTTTGCGTCATCGGTAAAACGTGTTTTTCAGTGTGAAAGAAGCGGTACGTCGTCCATACGTTTTGATTGAACTGAAATAAATTTGAAATGCAATCGGCAAAACAGAGTTTTCCGCAAAATATTGTCTGAATCGTCAAGCCGTTTTCTTTTTATATACGGCTACAATAAAGATTGCGGCATAGACGAGCGCGACGATTTCGGCGACCAAAGCTCCCCACCAAAGTCCGTCGATACCGAAGAATTTTCCGAACAGCCAGCAGGCAGGCATAAGAACGACGAGCAATCGGAGTAACGCCACTATCATGGAATGAACCCCGCTTCCGAGCGCTTGAAAGGCGCAAGCAAGAACGATATTGAATAAAGCGAAGAGGAAGCTAGGGGCGGTGAGACGTATAATTCGGACGCCGACGGACATTTCGCTAAATCCTATGTCTTTCACTTCGGAAGAGGCGTTGAAGCAGCCGAGCAATACTTCGGGAATACATTCAAATAAAATCGTTCCGAAGATCGCGACGATTGCCGCGATGCCGAGGGCGGAAAGAATGGCTTTTTTGACTCGTTCTCTGTTTTTGCGGCCGTAATTGAAGGCGATAATGGGGAGTACGGCGTTTGTGAGGCCGTAGCCGAGCATGAGGATAAAATATTGTAATTTGTAATAGATGCCGTAGATACCGACGAGTAAATCCTTTGTCTCCCCGGACCAGAGGAACCCAAAGACGAGTTGCATGACGAGTGTCGTGAGGGATTGGAGACATTGAAGGACGATGGCGGGCAGACCGACCTTGAAGATTGCTTTGAGGATATTGCCGCGCGGTTTCATTTCCTTGAAGCTCGTGCGGATTTCCCTGTTGAATTTAAGATTCAGCCAAATTCCTATGCCCATGGATACACATTGTCCGAGGACAGTTGCGACGGCGGCGCCGGCGACGCCCATATCGAAAACGAAAATGAAAACGGGGTCGAGTACGATATTCGTGAGCGCGCCGCTCAGTTGCATCGCCATAGCCAGTCCGGTTTTTCCCGTAGCGCAGAGACAGCGTTCTTCTATGAGGAGGAAGAATTGTCCGAAGGAAACGACGAGACAGATTCCGAGGTATACTTTTCCCATTTCGCGAATTTGCGCGTTTTGCGTGCAGGAATTGAAGTAAAGTCCCGTGGTTAATACGAGAATTCCCAAAACGAGGAAAACGACATAGCCGCAGAGCATGAGAAAATAGCCGTTCCCCGCGGCGGCGGAGGCCTTTTCGGGATCTCCTTTGCCGAGCGCGCGGGAAAGGACGGCGTTGACGCCGATTCCCACGCCGACGCCGAGGGCGACGAGCAGCATTTGAATGGGATAAGCATAGCCGAGGGCCTGTAACGCGGCGTCGCGTTCGGGGAGCATGCCGATAAAGATGCTGTCTACGATGTTGTAGAGGGCCTGCACCATCATGGAGAGCATCATGGGCAGAGCCATGGTAAGGACCAATCGAAAGACGGGGAGATCCGCCATCTTATTTTTTTCTTCCGTGCCGACGCGGGCAGCGGCAGGTAACGGTTGCATATCGTTCACCTCGTAAAAATCTTTTTGCGATGTCGGGATAGGAGAGCCGCAAAAAAACCGCGTATCCCGGAAAAAACTCGGATTTACGCGGAATTTGAGCTACTCAGTTTCGCCGTTAATTATATCGATTTTTTTTGGAAAAGTCAAACGATTTTACTATATATTTTGTTTTTTCTTTCGTGTAAAAAAAGAAAAGCGACGGAGGCTGTCCGTCGATTTTCCGAAACGAATTTGAAAAGTGGTTACGCGTTGAAGAGATCCTTAAAGGACTTGCCGAATTTAAGAACGGGCTTCTTGCAAGCCGCGATTTCGACTTTTTCTTTGGTCTGAGGATTGATACCGGTCTTTGCGGGTACGTCCTTGACCTCGAAGGAGCCGAAGCCCACCAGCTGTACTTTGTCGCCCGCCTTCAAAGTTTCGGTAACGGTAGCGACAAATGCGTCGTAAGCGATAGCCGCATCCTTATTGGTGAAGCCCGCCTTTTCTGCCATAGCTTTGATAAATTCGCCTTTGTTCATAAGAGTTATCCCCTTTGGTTGAATTCTTAAATTTTCATTTAAGTACTCTTATTATATCGTATTCCGGTGCAAAAGTCAAGCGCAAGAAGGCAAAAGAAGCGCATTAAACCCTTGAAAACGAAAGAAAATTTGAAAATTACGGGTATAAAACGGTAAAAAATGGAAATAGAGGGGGAAATTAATGTTCGCTTGAAAAGAAACCCAATCCCAGAACTTGGGAGACTTGCGTCATGACGGCGAAGGAGTTTGGATCTACCTCTTTGAGAATTTTGCGGAAGGTAGCGATTTGTCTGCGGTTGACGACACAGACAAGCATAGCGTGCGTCTCGCGGGTATACATGCCCGTAGCGGGGATAGAAGTGACGCCCCTTCCCAATTTGGAGATAATGGCGAGTGCCATTTCATCGGGTTTATCGGTAACGACGCGGAATTCTATGGCGGAGTTAAACCCGTTCGTAATGGCGTCGTTGGTTTTGCTTTCGACGTACTGTTCGCACGCGGCCATAATGAGGGGAAGAATTTTTCCGACGGCATCGTCGGCGAGGTCCTTATAGACAAAGAAGGACGCCGCGATGACGACGCAGTTGAGCATGAATATCATCCAAGCGATAGAGGGTGCGGGGCGCTTTCTTTGAACCATGACGGCGACAATATCCATACCGCCCGTGCTTCCGCCGATTTTGAAAGCGAAGCCTATGCTGGCGCCAATGCCGATACCGCCGGCCAAAGCGGCAAAAATTTTCTCGTCAAAGACGAGTCTGGGCATGCCGAGCTTTTCCATAAGCATGAGGAACAAAGTCTGTAACAATACATGGCTCAAAGTAAGTACGGCGAATTTTTTCTTTACGAAAAAGAAGGAGAGGACGATCAGGGGAAAATTGATACAAAATACGGATATACTTTGAATGATTTTTCCGTGAGAAGCCTTTTCGAGGATAATGGCGATACCGGTGACGCCGCCGGTTGCGAAGTCGTTCGGCGCAATGAGGGAATAGGAGGAAATCGCGAGCAGGAACGCGGAAAGAGCGAGAATAAAAGCCGTTTTTACGATGTAGACGAGTTTGACTTTCCAATCGCCCTCGGGCAAAACTCCCTCTTTTGTCCGCACGCGCTTGGGCGGAAGGGGGACTCCGTAATGATTATTGGGTTCGTCCGTTCCCTCGCAAGGAGCTGTTTGTTCGGGTGTCTTTTCTTGTTTTTGTTCCTGATCCATAGTTAAATTCCTCTGCCTCACCGGGCGGTCGTATTATTTTATTGCGAGGTATATTTTAACACATTTCCCGAGTCGAATCAAGCGGTTGAGCGGGGATAGCCGAAAATATTTGTCGGCTCCTTCCGTTCAATCTCTTTCCCGCATGCGTCCGCACGGGTGTTTTTTGTTCAAGTTCCGTGCTCGTAAACATTCCGTGCGGAAGGCCTTGTTCATGCATTTTAGTTTATTCGTTGTTTTCCTCCCGCGGGCTTTTTCGCGAGCCTGAAAAAACTCCCTCCGTAAAATGCGGAGGGAGCTTCGATTCAGATTGCGGCGACGTTGACTTTAATTTTTACGGAGATATTTTCCATCAGCCGGATTTCGGCGTCGAAAGTTCCCAAGGTTTTGACGGTATTCATCTGAATTTTCTTTTTGTCTATATCGAAGCCCTTTTCCGCGAGCGCAGCGGCGACCTGAGCGGAAGTGACACTGCCGAACATTTTCCCGTTTTCTCCCACTTTGAGCCCAATATCAACGCTTTGGCCTTTGAGTTTTTCGGCGAGTTCTTTGGTCGCCTTAATTTCCTCTGCGCGGTGGAACTGTTCCGCGGCCTTTTTCTGATTGACTTCATTTATACCGCTGGCAGTGGCGGCTTCGGCGAGTCCCTTTTTGAATAGAAAATTTTTAGCGAAGCCGTCGGAGACTTCGATAATATCGCCTTTTTTGCCGCTGCCCTTTACGTCTGCTTTCAAAATTACCTTCATATTTTTGTCCTCCTTTTGCACGATAATCTGTTCAAGATATATTTTACAGGAAATTTGAGAAAAAGTCAATAGGAAAAGGGGAAAATGTGCATACTGATTATGCGTACGTAAAGTTACGCAAGGAGGATTAAAAATATGATGAACGAAAACAAAATGGATATCAACACGAGCATCGGCTGCAACGTTACGGAATGTAAGTATAATCGCGCGGGCGATTATTGTACGCTTTCCAAGATTCACGTGGGTTGCGATTGTAATTGTGATTCCGAAAAATGCACCTGCTGTGACAGCTTCCAGCGTAAATAAGAAAAAAGTATCCGCCGAATATTCGGCGGATATTTTTTAGATTTTGCGTTTGAGTTCCTTGACTGCATTGATGAGGAAAAATTCGGCGGTGGTGCCTTTTCTGATGAGCTGTAAAGCCTCATCGGGCGTGCACCATCTGGCCTCGGTGATTTCGTCCTCGTTGATTTTGAGCGGTTTGTCCTCGACGATGACGATGAAGTTGAGCATCAGCACATCCTTTTTGGAATGGTATCTCGAAGACATGTATTTGCATTTGACGACGTCGAGACCTAACTCCTCCTTAATTTCGCGGGGGACTGTTTTTTCGGCGTTTTCTCCCTTTTTGATGTAGCCTGCAAAGAGTATAAAATCGTCGTCCTCAACGTGTTTTGCGAGCAAAATTTTATCTTGGGCCCGATTGGTGACGACCATGGAGACCGCGACGTTAAATTGAGGAAATTTATACGCTTCGCATTTGTCGCAATAGGGAACGAGTCCCTCGTTTTCGCAGAATCTGAGGGTAAGTTTTTCACCGCATTGTTTACAATACATAGGTATTCCTCCTTTGGGGGCGATGAGCCCTCGGTTATTTTCCTTATATAATAGCGCATTTTTTGAAATTTGTCAAGAGGGGGCGGAGAAAAAAATAATTTATGACGGAAAAATTTTTTCAATGCGCCTATGGCTTGACAGAATACAAAAAATGCAGTATAATAAAGCGTATGATTTATAGGCGGAGAAAGGGCATTTGACGAAAAGAAGGAGAATGCTCGGTTTTTTGCGTGTTTCATACGATTTATAACACACCGATAAAAAGCAAAAAGGAGATAAGGAAATGCTTACATCTATCTGCGGGATCAATTGGGGCGACGAAGGGAAGGGCCGAATGGTCGACCTTCTTTCCGAGCGGTTCGACGTCGTGTGCCGTTATCAGGGCGGGAACAACGCGGGGCATACGGTCATCAACGAGCGCGGGAAATTTGTCCTCAATCTTCTTCCTTCGGGGATTCTCCGCGAGAGCGTGGTCAACATCATGGGGAACGGAATGGTCATTGACATCAAGCATCTTTGCGGGGAAATGCAGCGATTGAGAGAGGCGGGGATTTCGATTGCGCCCGAAAATCTCAAAATCAGCGACCGCGCGATCATCACGATGCCCTATCACGTATTGCAGGACTGTTTGGAGGAAGACCGTTTGGCGGGGAAGAAATTCGGCTCCACCCGTCGCGGAATAGCGCCCGTCTACGCGGATAAATATTTCAAGAAAGCGTTCCGCATGGGCGAACTCTTGAATAAGGAGCTCCTCTATAAGCGGGTGAAGGATATCGTGGAGTGGAAGAATCTGACGATTGCGCGCGGTTACGGGGCGGAGCCGATCAAGGCGGAGGACATGATCGCCTATTTCGAGGAGTACGGCGCGCCGCTCAGGGAGTACATTTGCGACACGGGCGAATACCTGAACGAAGCGAACAAAGCGGGAAAAAATATCATGTTTGAAGCGCAGTTAGGGGCGCTTAGGGACATCGATTTCGGGATTTATCCCTATACGTCATCGTCGTCGACGATAGCGGCGTATGCGCCGATCGGAGCGGGGGTGCCGAATTTGCAGCTAGATAATTCCATCGGAATCATGAAGGCGTATTCGACTTGCGTAGGGGAAGGTCCGTTCACGGCGGAATATTTCGGCGAGAAGGCGGAGAAGCTGAGAAAAGCGGGCGGCGAGTACGGCGCCGCGACGGGCAGACCGCGCCGCGTGGGGCCTTTCGACGTCGTGGCTTCGCGCTACGGTATACGCTGTCAGGGGGCGAAGGAAATCGCGCTCACGAAGTTGGACGTACTTTCGGGGTATGAAGAAATCGAGGTCTGCACGGAGTATCTCCTGAACGGCAAGAAGGTGGACGTATTCCCGTTCACGGACGTTTTGGACGAATGTAAACCCGTTTTCGAGACGTTGAAGGGCTGGAACACGGACATTTCCAAGTGCCGTAAAAAGGAAGATCTTCCCAAAGAAGCCCTCGAATATATCGCTTTTATCGAGAAAGCCTGCGATTGTCACATTAAATATGTATCCGTCGGAGCGGAACGCGACGCTTATATCGAGATGTAACGGTTTGTCGGAAGTGCCGACATATTCAAATTTATCCTATTTATCATAATATCGGGTTTTACTGTAATATGCTGAAAAAGTTTTATAAAATGCAGGGCATCGGAAACGACTATATCTATTTCGATTGTTTGGACGCGCCCTTTGAAGACCCTTCCGCGGCGGCGGTCAGGCTTTCCGACCGCCATTTCGGAATCGGCGGGGACGGAATCGTGCTGATTTGTCCCTCGGCGGTGGCGAACGCGAAAATGCGCATGTTCAATGCGGACGGCAGCGAAGGAAAGATGTGCGGAAACGCGATTCGTTGCGTCGGAAAGTATCTTTACGATTTCAAAAAGACGGATAAAACGCAGTTGAAAATAGAGACGCTCAGCGGGATAAAGACGCTCTTTCTGTCCGTTTCGGACGGAGAGACGACCTCGGTTCGGGTGGACATGGGCGCCCCCGAGCTCGCGCCGAAAAAAATTCCCGTGCTTTCGGGAACATCCTTTCCCGTCGTGGGACGGGAGACGGAGATCGCGGGCGGGAAATATGCAATCACCTGCGTATCCATGGGCAACCCTCACTGCGTGGTATTTTCCGACCCCGACGCATGGGAAATCGAAAAGACGGGGCCGCTGTTTGAAAACGCTCCGATTTTCCCCGAGCGGACGAATACGGAATTTGTCAAAGTCCTCGGGAAAAACGAACTCAAAATGCGGGTTTGGGAGCGCGGTAGCGGCGAGACATGGGCCTGCGGCACGGGCGCATGCGCGGCGGCGGTCGCGGCGGTTCTGAACGGTTACGCCGCGCGGAACGAAGATATTCTCGTCCGCCTTCGCGGCGGCGAGCTCGTCATTCGCTGGACGGAGGACACGGTATATATGACGGGTGCGGCGACGCTCGTGTTTACGGGCGAAGTCGAGGTCTGAAAAGTCGAGGATTGAAAAATATCCGTTTTTCAATCCGTTGTCGCACGCATTTTGCGTCAGATTGCGTTTTGTCGTCTATATGCATGTTTGTGCGTTTTTTGCGGAAATCCGCGCGTTTCGCGTTTCGCGGCTTGCCCGAAACGGTTTCAAATAGGCAAATTCAAAGAAAAAATATACGGGAGCATAGAAAAAATCATGACGAAATACATTTTTGTCACGGGCGGCGTAGTATCGGGCTTGGGTAAAGGAATCACGGCGGCGTCCTTGGGCAGACTTTTGAAAATGCGCGGGTATAAGGTGGCGTCGCAGAAGCTGGACCCCTATATCAACATCGACCCCGGCACGATGAGCCCCTTCCAGCACGGAGAAGTATTTGTGACGGAGGACGGAGCGGAAACGGATTTGGACCTCGGCCATTACGAACGTTTTATCGACGAAAATCTGAATAAGTACTCGAATTTAACGACGGGTAAGGTGTATTGGAACGTCCTGAACAAAGAGCGCAGCGGGGAATATCTCGGCAAGACGGTGCAGGTAATTCCGCATATAACCAACGAGATAAAGACGTTTATCTACAATGTCGGAAAGACATCGAACGCGGACGTGGTCATCACGGAAATCGGCGGGACGACGGGCGACATCGAAAGCCAGCCGTTCATCGAGGCGATCCGTCAGGTGGCGCGGGAAGTGGGGCGGGAGAACTGCTGTTTCATTCACGTCACCTTGGTGCCGTATATTTCGGGATCGGACGAATTCAAATCCAAGCCCACGCAACATTCCGTGAAGGAATTGCAGGGCATGGGGATCACGCCCGACATCATCATGGCGCGCGTGGATCAGCCCATGCCCCAATATATCAAGGATAAAATCGCGATGTTCTGCAATGTAGAGCCGGAATGTTGCATTGAAAATCTGACGGTTCCCGTGTTGTATGAAGCGCCGCTCATGCTGGAAAAGAGCAATTTTTCCACGGTGGTTTGTAAGATTTTGAATTTGGATCCGAAGGAAATCGACATGACGGAATGGACGGAGATGCTGGACAGAGTGCACGCCCGCAGCAAGACGGTAAAGATCGCGCTTTGCGGGAAGTACGTGCAGTTGCACGACGCCTATTTGTCGGTTGCGGAAGCGCTCGCGCACGGCGGTTACGAGAACGACGCGAAGGTAGAGATCGAGTGGGTGGATACGGAATTTTTGACGAAGAAGAATATTTCGGAAAAACTTCGCGGGGTAGACGGAATCATCGTTCCGGGCGGGTTCGGAAACCGCGGGATAGAGGGCATGATTTTGGCGGCGCAGTACGCGCGGGAAAAGAATATCCCGTATTTCGGGATCTGCCTCGGCATGCAGATTGCGGCGATCGAATTTGCGCGCAACGTGCTCGGATATAAGGACGCGGACTCCTCGGAATTCAATCCCGAAAGCCAGCATCACGTCATCGATTTGATGCCCGATCAATACGGCGTAAAGATGGGCGGAACCATGCGTCTGGGCGCGTATCCCTGTAAGGTCATCGGGCCGATCATGAAGCGGGCGTACGGAAAGGAGGAGGTAGCGGAACGCCACCGCCACCGTTTCGAGTTCAATAACGATTATCGCCGCCAGTTTGAAGAAAACGGAATGATCATAGCGGGCACATCGCCCGACGGAAGCCTTTGCGAAGCGATAGAATATCCCGCGGACGATTTTTATATCGGCGTGCAGTTCCACCCCGAATTTAAGTCCCGCCCGAACGGTGCGCAGCCGATTTTCAGGGAATTTATCGCCAGTGCGGTGAAATATATGGAAAAAAGGAAGTAAGGGTATGAAACCGAATATCAATTATGCAAATCTTGCAGAAAGCTACCTGTTTTCAGCGGTAGCGAAAAAGGCGGCGGATTACGCCGCGGCAAACCCCGATAAGAAGGTATTGAAGCTGAGTATCGGGGATGTGACGTTGCCGCTCGCGCCCGCGGTGATCGCGGCCATGCACGAAGCGGTGGAGGAAATGGGCAAAAAGGAGACGTTCAAGGGTTACGGCCCCGAACAGGGCTATCCCTTTCTCCGCGAGAGCATAAAAGGATATTATGCTCGTCGCGGAGTGACGCTGAACGCGGACGAAATTTTTGTTTCGGACGGCTCCAAATCGGACTGCGGGAATATTTTGGACATTTTCGCCAAGGAAAACACGGTGCTGGTGCCCGATCCCGTCTATCCCGTGTACGTGGATACCAACGTCATGGCGGGTAGGAAAATCGTGTATGCGGCGGCGACGGAAAAGAACGGATTTTTGCCCATGCCCGACGAAAATACGGACGCGGACATTATTTATATTTGTTCCCCGAACAATCCCACGGGCGCGGCGTATACGAAGGAGCAGCTCGGAAAGTGGGTGGAATACGCTCTCAAAAAAAATGCGGTGATTTTGTACGATGCCGCATACGAATGTTTTGCGGAAGAGGGCGTGGCCCGCAGTATTTACGAGGTAGAGGACGCGAAAAAATGTGCGATAGAGCTCTGCTCTTTTTCCAAGACGGCCGGTTTTACGGGTACGCGGTGCGGGTATACGGTGGTACCCGAAACGCTCGTTTACGAGGGAATGTCGCTGAGAAAGATGTGGCTGCGCCGCCAGACGACGAAATTCAACGGAGTTTCGTACATCGTGCAGAAGGGCGCGGCAGCGGTATTTACGGAAGAGGGTGAGAAGCAGATAAAGGAAAATATAGATTATTACCGCGAAAACGCGAAAATTATCTCCGCCTGCATGGAGGAATGCGGAATCCCCTATACGGGCGGAAAGAATTCCCCGTATATCTGGCTGAAATGCCCGAACGGCAAAAAGAGCTGGGAATTTTTCGACGATATGCTCGAAAACGTACAGGTCGTCGGGACCCCCGGCAGCGGTTTCGGGGAAAACGGCGAAGGTTATTTTCGTCTGACGGCGTTCGGCAGCCGCGAGACGACAAAAGAAGCCTGTGCGCGTATCGTCAAATGGCTGAAAAAATAAAAGATCGATAAAAAGGAGCGGCCGCCCGTCGGGTGTCCGCTCCTTTTTGTTTTTCATTTCAGCCGTCAATAATAGGACCTGATAATGGAACTCGCAATCATCCATACGATTCCCCAATACGCGAGAGTGATGATGCCGATTACCAATCCCGCAATCGCAAGTCCATTGAAACGGCACTCCTTCGCCTTTTTCATGCCTATCGCACTGAACACTATGCTGAGGATAGAGGTGATACAAAAATACAATCCGAAATACAGCGACAGTAGCGATAAGATAAATCCCGCAATTCCGAATGCGTTAACTTTTTTTGCCTGTTCCTGTTGAAAGTTTGCCTTTTCAAACGAATAGCCGTTCCACGTCTGTCCCGTCTGTCCGTTTGCCGTCCCGAATGGATAGCCGTTTCCTGTTCGTCCCGTCTGTCCGTTTGTCGCCCCGAAAAAGTTGTCGTTTTCCGTCCGTTCGTTTACTGCTCCGAACAAATCGTCGTTTCCCGACTGCCCGTTTGTCCTTGCAAACGAATTGCCGTTGCCTGTTTGTCCGTTTGTTGCTCCGATCCCCGTTGCGGTGCCGCAATAAATGCAGAAAGCCGCTTTACCGTCAATCTCTTTTCCGCAATTTCTGCAAAACATTTCTTTTTTCCTCTCAGGTAAAAATGTACAATTATGTACTTTTTGTTTTATTATAGTACAGAAAATATACAATGTCAAGTAAAAAGGGTAAAAAGTTAAAAGGACTGAGAAGAGCCGAAGGGCTGACACAGCGGGAATGTTGCTTCTTGCGGCGGTGGTGACGGTAATCCCCCGCGGCTCAATGCCGTCGGGGGATTATATATTCCTCGGAAGGATAGAATAATTTTTTATTGAGGATATAGGGGAAAATCGTCTGATAAACTCTTGTAAATGTTTCATTTTTCAAAAAGAACATTCATACAAAAACATTTCTGTCAGGTTATTTTCAGCAATTTTTTTATCATAGGAGGAATATACATTTAATTTAGTAAATCCTATTTCACGTAAATAGGGCTCTATTTCTCCCAGCTCATAAAGATGTGTTTGAAAGTCCATTTTTTCCTGCTGTAACAATTTAGTCCCATCGTACAGCTCATAAATACTCGGGGAATACTGCGTATGTGTTTTTTCATCGTAATAATTTTTCCCTTTAAGAATTAATTCATAGCCTTCTTTGGTCTTTACAGATATTGAAGTTTTATAATCTGAATCATTGGGACATTTATCGGCTATTGTATCGACGGCAAAAACAAACCTGCCGTCTTTTTTCAACAGGTCTTTCATTTTATGTAAAATTTTTTTGCATAAATCCATATCCGTAAATAACGATACGGAACCGGACGAGATAAAAATATAATCGTATTTTTCTGTTGAATCGTATTCCAATATATCTTTTTGAAATACTTTTGCAGTAGGTGCTTTTTCGTTCAGCTTCGCAAGCATTTCTGCTGACAAATCTATCCCGCTAATATCAAATCCTCTTTCCAAAAAAGGAATTAAAAATCTACCGCTGCCACATAAAGGCTCTAAAATTTTCATTCCTTTTTCAGCGAAGGAGAGATAAAACGATAACTCCTCTTGGGGAGCTTCTTTGTGTAAAATCTCATACATTTCTGTGCATAGACTGCCGTAATAATTTTTAATCATTTCCATGCTTACTTTCTCACAAATTCAAAATTCTTAATTTGGTTTCTTAGATTGTAGCACCCAGATACGAATTTCTCTATCATTTTCCTAACTATATGATTATATTTTTCCATATTGTTTTACTTTTCTATGGAAATGTCGGGCACGCTTTGGGCGCTCAAATATTAAATATTACTACTACTATTTTTTAGCGCTCTAATTTTCTTGAAAGGGCGGTGCTTGCAAGGAAGCCACAGCTCAACATTTTTTGACGGTATAAATGATCAATTCTTACGCCTGTGGATTAAACGGGGAACGCAAATTGAGCTCCTTTATCATCTGATTGGCATAGGAGACGGGCACGAGCTTGATTTTGCCCTTGAATTTTTCGCAGGTTTTCATGTTTTTTGCGGGGAGGACGACGGTTTTGAAGCCCGTTTTGATACACTCGTTCACGCGCTTTTCGGCGTAGGTGACGGCGCGGATTTCCCCCGTCAGTCCGACTTCGCCGAATACGGCGGTATATTTGTCGATGGGAATGTCGGCGGCGGCGCTGGCAAGGGCGGCGCAGACGGCGAGATCGACGGAAGGCTCGGCGAGCTTGATGCCGCCCATGGCGTTGATATAGACGTCGGAGGTATAGAAGGGAATCCCGCAGCGTTTTTCGAGCACGGCAATCAGCACGACTAGTTTATTATAGTCAATGCCGAGCGTCATTCTCCGCGGGAGGCCGTAGGAGGTTTTTGAAATGAGCGTCTGAATTTCGACGTTCATACAGCGATTGCCGCTTTCCGAAGGGGTGACGCAGGAGCCTGCGGCGACGCCGCGGCTTTCGGAGAGAAACAGCTCGGAGTAATCGGAGAGGCTTTTGATGCCCGCTTCGGTCATTTCAAATACGCCCACTTCCTGCACGGAGCCGAACCTGTTTTTGACGGCGCGGAGGAGCTTGAAATTTTCTTCCTGCTGTCCCTCGAAATAGAGGACGGTGTCCATGATATGTTCGAGGACTTTTGGTCCCGCGAGGGATCCCTCCTTGGTGACGTGTCCGATGATGAAGAAGGTGATTCCGCGGGATTTGGCGATTCTCATGAGCCTTGCGGCGCACTCTCTGACCTGTCCGACGCTGCCTGCGGCGGAGGAGAGCGCTTCGGTATAGACGGCCTGAATGGAGTCTATGACGACGAATTCCGCGTCCGAGAGGTTGTTTTCTATGTCTTCGAGACAGGTTTCGTTGAGGAGTAGAAGGTTATCGGAATTAATTCCCAGCCTTTCGCAGCGCATTTTCACCTGCGAGCAGCTTTCCTCTGCGGAGACGTATAAGACGCGCCTTTCCTCGGCGAGGTAAGCGGAGACCTGTGTCAGGAGGGTACTTTTTCCGATTCCGGGGTCACCGCCGAGGAGCACGAGGGAGCCCCGCACGATTCCTCCGCCGAGCACGGTATCAAATTCTCCGATCCCTGAGGAGACTCTCTTGAATTTTTCGTAACCGACTTTGGAGAGGGGGAGGGCTCTCGTTCCGCCGCCCATATCGGAGAGGGCGGGGCGGGGGGATTTTTTTGCACTTTCTGCGGGTTTGATCAGTTCCTCCTGCATGGTGTTGAAGTTGCCGCAGCCGGGGCACTTTCCCAGCCATTTGGGGGCAGTGTACCCACATTCGACGCAGACGAACTGCGAAGTCGGCGCTTTGGATGTAGCCATAAAATATTTTCTCCTTAACGGCGGCTGCGCATGTGCGCACCCGTCAGATTGTCGTTAAAATACGTACTAATGTTCGATTATCGAGGAAAATACACGCAGTCGGAATGGTTCTGAATTGAGCATGGCGCCTCGGATTGCGCCTAAAATATATACATACTACAACTGCCGAATATCGTCGAGATTTTTTGAACTACGCATGGCCCGTTAGGTCATCGCGGAAGGCGTACGTTCGTCAGATTGTCCTTAAAAGCACATAGGCGTTTACGGTAATTCCCTTGCCTTCCCCGACGTAACCCAATCCCTCGTTAGTACCGGCGGAAACGCCGACGGCGGAGCAATCGAGTCCGAGCGCCCGCGCGAGCGAGCTTTTGATTTGGTCGATGAATTTTGCGAGTCGAGGTTTTTCCGCCTGAACGGCGACGGAAAGGTTTTTGGGGGCGAATCCTTCCCTTGCAATCAAAGACCTGACCTCCCGAAGCATCTGCATGGAATCGGCGTCCCGCCATTTTTCGTCCTTGTCGGGGAAATAGTGTCCGATGTCTTTCAGTCCCGCGGCGGAAAGCAATGCGTCCATGACGGCGTGCGCGAGTACATCTCCGTCGCTGTGCGCGACGAGCCCGCTTTCGGAGGGGATTTTCACTCCCGCGAGGAGAATGAAATCCTGTTTTTTCCCGAAAGCGTGAGTATCCACGCCGAACCCCGCCCGCGCGTAGTTGTCGGAGAAATCTTCGGGAAACGTGAGCTTTTTGTTTTCCCGCGAGCCCTCGCATAAGCGGGGCGCGCCGATAAAGGCGGCGTATACGGAGGAATCGTCGGTATACGTCCCGCCTTCTTTTTCCGCCGCTTCGTAAGCGTGCCGAAGTTCTTCGGTATAGAACCCCTGCGGAGTCTGTAAAGCGAATACCTTGTCCCGCGGCGGCACGGCGCCGATATATCCGTTTTCCGAAACCGCGACGGTATCTACCGCGGGAACCGCGCAGATACCGCTTCCGAATCGGGATACGCTGGAAATGCACCCTGAAATGATTTTCTCGGAGACAAAGGGGCGTGCGCCGTCGTGTACGAGCACGATTTCCCCCGTCGCGGCTTTCAGGGCGCCTCGGACGGAATCCGACCGCGTTTTTCCCCCGAGCACGACTCTCGTGCGCGGAAAACGAGCGCAGAGCGCGGAGATTTCCTCGAAATCCGTCTCCGAAGCGGTCACGAGGATTTCCGTCACGGCGGGAATGTCAAATGCGGAAATCGTCTTTTCGAGCACGCACCCTTTCAGAACCCCGCCCGCTTCTTCCGCCCGTCCGTCCGTTCCGTCTGTCCGTCCGTCCGTTCCGTCTGTCCGTCCGTCCGTTCCGTCTGTCCGTTCGTTCCGTCCGTCCGTTCGTTCCGTCCGACCATCCGCTCGTATCGGTTTGTCCGTTTGAGCCCTTCCGTCCGCGTTGCCCGTTTGTTCGTTCCGTCCGTTTACGTCGTCCGTTGCGCTCGCGCCTTCCTCGGTTCGGAAATTTCTTTCCGTCGTGTCCGCCGAGCCGTCTTTACCTTCCGTCCGCGTTGCCCGTTTGTTCGTTTCGTCCGCCCGTTCGCATTGTCCGCTCATGCGTTCCATCCGTCCGTTTTCGGCTGTTTTTTCCCGTTTTGTCTCGTTTTTTGCCGAAGCAGATACTCCCCCGTAAAGCGGCGCAAATAATTTATTCCCGTTCATTCCGGCGCGTTCGCCCTTTCCCGCGGCGCAGATGATAGCGGTCACGGAGGGAGAGGAAAGGGGAGTCATTGGGGGATTACCTCGTAGAGGGAGGCGGCGTCCTCCTTTTTTACGACTTCTTTAACGTCGAGGATGCGGAATTTGAGGGTTCCCGAAGCGTAGAGGATTTCGACTATGTCGTCGGGCTTGACGGAAGCGGAGGGTTTGGCGGGCTTGCCGTTGAGGAGTACCTTGTCGGCGCCGCAGGCTTCCTGAGCGACGGTGCGGCGTTTGAGGATTCTGGAAACTTTCAGAAATTTGTCGATTCTCATAGAAATTTGACCTGTTTTGTCCCTTTTGAAAAATAAAAAAAATTAGTTGGAGAGGTAGGGCAAAAATCGCTTGACATCTTTTCTTTTGCCCGTTATAATTTAATAATGTATCATTATGCTTACTATGGCGTATTGCCCCCTGCGGCAAACAAGCATTACGGTAATATTATATCCGAAAGCGGCCGAAAAGTAAAGCGAACGACGCAAAATAACGCAAAATTTCGATTTTTATCGATGAAAAGATATACTCGGTAGATCGGCTGAAAAAATAGTTAAGGAGCAACGAATCAACCGATGGATTTACCTATTTACAAGTATGGCAAGAATGAGAGAAGAAAATTCGGCTCGATCAACGAAGTCATCGACATTCCCGACCTCGTAGAGATTCAGAAGGACAGCTACAATTCTTTCATTCAGGAAGGTATCAGCGAGGTATTCGAGGATTTTTCCCCGATTACCGACTACTCCGACCACTTTGAGCTTTACTTTCTCGACCATCGTTTCGGCGACAAGCCGAAATACGACGAGAAGGAATGCCGCAACCGCGACGCGACGTACGCGCTTCCGTTGCGGGTGAAAGTCCGCCTCGTGAACAAGGTGAAGAACGAAGTTCTCGACCAGGAAGTATTCATGGGCGATCTTCCGCTCATGACGGAGAACGGCTCGTTCATCATCAACGGTGCGGAGCGCGTCATCGTCTCCCAGCTGGTCCGTTCGCCGGGCGTGTATAATGCGTCGTCGAAGGATAAGACGGGCAAGGAGATGTTCGCGACGACGGTGATGCCCAACCGCGGCGCATGGCTGGAACTCGAACAGGACGCGGCGGACGCCCTGTATGTCCGCGTGGACAGAAAGAAGAAGCTCTGTATCACGGTTCTTTTGCGCGCGCTGGGCTTCGGCTCCAACCGAGCGATAGAGGATTTGTTCCCCGGCGATAAAATCATTCGGGAGACGCTGGAAAAGGATACGACGAGATCGGAAGCGGACGGCCTCATCGAGCTGTACCGCCGCCTTCGTCCGGGCGAAGTGCCGACGGAAGATTCCGTGCGCACGCACCTTTTCAATCTGTTCTTTGATCCCCGCCGTTACGACATCGCCAAAGTGGGGAGATATAAATATAATAAGAAGCTCAACTTAGCATACCGTCTTCCGGGCTGTAAAGCGGCGGACGATATCGTCAATCCCGAGACGGGCGAAATTCTCGTCACGGCGGGAGAGAAGATTTCCGAGGAAAAGGCGAGAGAGCTTCAAAACGCGGGCGTGAACGAAGTATTCGTTTTGGTGGACGATCCCGAGGAAGGTGAAATCCGGCATAAGATTATCGCCAATAACACGGTGGATTTTGCGGCAGTTTCGGATATCCCCTTAAAGGCCCGCGCCAAGGACTTCGGACTGCTTCCCACGATCTATTATCCCAATTACCGTTTCTCCAAGCTCGTCGCCGAGGACTGCAAGACGATGACGGTGGAGGAAGTGGCGGAAAAATACGTCGACGAGATCGACGCGCTTTACTATACGCACGAGAAGCCCGAAGAGGCGGACGAGAAACAGGAGGAGAAAAAGAACCGCGAAAAGCGCCGCGACAACCGCCGCAAATTCGTGCAGGCGTGTAAGACTTTCCATGCAGTGCTCGGCCGCGAAAATCCCGTTCCGACGAGAGAGGAGAAAAAGGAAATCCGCCCGCTGGCGGATAAGCTCTGCCATAAGCACGTGACGGTGGACGATATCGTCGCGTCCGTGTCCACCAACCTCGACCTCCGTTACGGAATCGGTACGATAGACAATATCGACCATTTGGGCAACCGCCGCGTGCGTTCGGTGGGCGAGCTGCTTCAAAATCAGCTCCGCGTAGGTATCGCGCGCCTCGAACGCCTCATCAAGGAGAGAATGGCGACGCAGGATCCCATGGAGGTCACGCCGTCGGGGCTCATCAATATCCGACCCGTGTCCGCGGTAATTCGGGAATTTTTCGGCTCCTCCCAGCTCTCTCAGTTCATGGATCAGACCAACCCGATCGCGGAGCTCACGCATAAGCGTAAACTTTCCGCGCTCGGCCCCGGCGGACTCAACCGCGACCGCGCGACGTTTGAAGTCCGCGACATACATCATACGCATTACGGAAGAATGTGTCCGATAGAGACGCCGGAAGGCCAGAACATCGGTCTGATTTCCTCGCTCGCGACGTTTGCGAAGGTCAACGAATACGGGTTCATCATGAGCCCTTACCGCCGCGTCGATAAAGATACGGGCATCGTCACCGACCACGTGGACTATTTGACGGCGGACGAGGAGGACAGATATATCGTGGCTCAGGCGAACGAGCCTTTGGACGCAGAAGGGCGCTTTGTTAACGAGCGCGTCGGCTGCCGCCATCAGGACTTGATTACCGAGCTTCCGAGGGAGAAAATGGACTATATGGACGTCTCTCCCAAGCAGCTCGTTTCGGTCGCTACGGCACTCATTCCCTTCTTGGAAAACGACGATACCAACCGCGCGCTGATGGGTTCCAACATGCAGCGTCAGGCGGTTCCCCTTCTCAAAACGGAATCCTCCATCGTTGCGACGGGCATCGAAGCGGCGATCGCGAAGGATTCGGGCGTCATGGTCATGGCGAAAGAAGCGGGCGTGGTCGTCGGCTGCGCGTCCAATATGATAAAGGTGCGCGAGGACGACGGAAAAATCCGCGAATATCCCTTGAAGAAATTCGAGCGTTCCAATCAAGGCACCTGCCTCAATCAGAGACCCATCGTCTCGACGGGCGACAGAGTCGCGAAGGGCGAAATCATCGCAGACGGCCCCTCTACAAATAACGGGGAGCTGGCGCTCGGCAAAAACATTCTCATCGGCTATATGGAGTGGGAGGGCTATAACTACGAAGACGCCATTCTGCTTTCGGAAAAGCTGGTGCAGGACGACGTGTTCACCTCCATTCATATCGAGGAGCACGAGACGGAGGCGCGGGACACCAAGCTCGGACAGGAAGAAATCACGCGCGACATTCCCAACGTGGGCGACGACGCGCTGAAAGATCTGGACGAAGACGGCATCGTGCGCATCGGCGCGGAAGTACAGAGCGGCGATATCCTCGTCGGTAAAGTCTCCCCGAAGGGCGAGACGGAGCTCACTCCCGAGGAGCGGCTCCTTCGCGCGATCTTCGGCGAGAAATCGAGAGAGGTGAGGGACACTTCCCTGCGCGTTCCGCACGGGGAAGGCGGCGTAGTCGTGGACGTGAAGGTGTTCACGCGGGAGAACAAGGACGAACTCGAACCGGGCGTGAATAAACTCGTGCGCGTGTATATCGCGCAGAAGCGCAAAATTCAGGTCGGCGATAAGATGGCGGGCCGCCACGGCAATAAGGGCGTCATTTCGCGCGTGCTTTCGCAGGCGGATATGCCCTTCCTTTCGGACGGCACTCCGCTTCAAATCCTGTTGAACCCGCTCGGCGTTCCTTCGCGTATGAATATCGGACAGGTGCTGGAAGTGCACCTCGGTTATGTGTGCAAACAGCTCGGCTGGAAAATCGCCACGCCCGTGTTCGACGGCGCGACGGAGAAGGACATCGAGCAGATGTTCCGCGAAAACAATCTTTTGAATCCCGACGGCAAGGTCGACGGCAAATTCCGCGTGTTCGACGGCAGAACGGGCGAACCGTTCGAGAACCGCGTCACGATCGGCGTGCAGTATATGATTAAGCTGATTCACCTCGTCGACGATAAAATTCACGCGCGCTCTATCGGCCCTTACAGTCTCGTGACGCAGCAGCCGTTAGGCGGCAAGGCGCAGTTCGGCGGCCAGCGTTTCGGCGAAATGGAAGTTTGGGCGCTGGAAGCGTACGGTGCGGCGCACATTTTGCAGGAAATTCTTACGGTCAAGTCGGACGACGTCGTGGGCCGCGTCAAGACCTACGAATCCATCGTCAAGGGCGAGAACATTTCCGAGCCGGGAATCCCCGAGGCGTTCAAGGTACTCTTGAAGGAGCTTCAATCTTTGGCGCTGGACGTGAAGGTGCTCACGGAGACGGGCGACGAGCTGATTATCCGCGAGTTTGACGACGAGGAAGAAGCGGCGGATAACGCGGCGAGCAGAAGAGACTTCCTCAAAGACGAAGAACTCGAAGACATCGATTTCAGTGCGGACGACGAGGACGAAGAAGACGAAGAGGGCGACGTTTCGATCTTTGAAGACGAAGGCGACGACGAAGACGACTTCGTATCGGACAGAGAGGATGACGACGAGGACGATTTCTCCGACATTTCGGACGAATTCAAATTCGATTCTCTGTTCGACGACGAGGACGACGGCAGGGACGACGAGTAATCGGAGGAAACAGAAAGGTATATGTACGAATTAAACGATTTCAATTCTATTCAAATCAGCATAGCGTCTCCGGAAAAAATCAGAGAATGGTCCTACGGCGAAGTGACGAAGCCCGAAACGATAAACTACCGTACCCAGAAGCCCGAGCGCGACGGTCTTTTCTGTGAAAAGATTTTCGGGCCGATGAAGGATTGGGAGTGTCATTGCGGGAAGTATAAAAGGGTTAAATATAAAGGGCATATCTGCGAAAAATGCGGGGTAGAGATCACCCGTTCCAAGGTACGCCGCGAGAGAATGGGACATATCGAGCTTGCGGCGCCCGTCTCTCATATCTGGTATTTCAAGGGCGTGCCCTCCAAGATCGGTCTTTTGCTGGACATGGGGCCCAAGCAGCTCGAACAGGTCATCTATTTTGCTTCCTATGTGGTCCTCGATCCGGGCAAAGTCAGCGAGCTTTCGTATAAGCAGGTCATCAACGACAAGCAGCTCCGCGAGATTGAGGAGCGCTTCGGCGACAGCTCGGTGACGGGCCTGAAAGTCGGCATGGGCGCGGAATCCATTCGCGAGCTTTTAATGGCGGTGGATCTCGAAAAGGAAAGCGAGGAATGTAAGAAGGTCATCGGGGAGAATCCGACGGGCCAGAAAGCGGTCAAGGCGATCAAGCGCCTCGAAGTGGTGGAATCGTTCAGAAAGAGCGGCAACCGCCCCGAATGGATGATTCTCACGGTACTTCCCGTAATCCCTCCCGATATCCGTCCCATGGTGCAGCTCGACGGCGGCAGATTTGCCTCGTCGGACTTGAACGACCTTTACCGCCGCGTCATCAACCGCAATAACCGCCTGAAAAAGATGATGGAAATCGGCGCGCCGGATATGATTATCAAGAACGAAAAGCGCATGTTGCAGGAAGCGGTGGACGCGCTCATCGATAACGGCCGCCGCGGCAAGCCTTTGAGCGGCCCCTCCAATCGGGAGCTCAAATCCCTTTCGGGCATGCTCCGCGGCAAGCAGGGACGTTTCCGCCAAAACCTTCTCGGCAAGCGAGTGGACTATTCCGGCCGTTCGGTTATCGTCGTCGGGCCCGAGCTGAAAATTTATCAGTGCGGTCTTCCTAAGGAAATGGCGATCGAGCTTTTCAAGCCGTTCATCATGAAGCGGCTGGTAGAGAGCGGTCAGTGCCATAACATCAAGACAGCAAAGAGAGCGGTCGAGAAAGCGAAGGACATGGTCTGGAACGTTTTGGAAGACGTCATCAAGGATCACCCCGTGCTTTTGAACCGCGCGCCGACGCTGCACCGCCTTTCCATACAGGCGTTCGAGCCCGTGCTTATCGAAGGTCGTGCGATTAAGATTTCTCCGCTCGTCTGCGGCCCGTTCAATGCGGACTTCGACGGCGACCAGATGGCGGTACACCTTCCTTTGAGTATCGAGGCGCAGGCGGAGGCCCGCTTCCTCATGCTTTCGGCGAATAATATTTTGAAACTTGCGGACGGGAAATCGGTCATGTCCCCGACGCAGGATATGATTATCGGCGCGTACTGTCTGACCATCAAGCGCAGGGAGGAGGGCAAGAAGTACGACGAGCAGGGCCGTCCCGACGAAAACGGGGAGGTATATATCCCGCCCGTGTACTCGTCCGAGAACGAAGCGATTTTGGCCTATCAGACGAAGGTCGCGCACGAGCAGGACGAAATGTATTTGAAGCGCGTCGTGGAGCTTCCCGACGGCAAATTCGACGATTTGTCTTTGCCGTATACCTGCCCCGTGGATAATAAGGCGGGCGAGACGCCTATCAAAGAAGCGACGGTTCGCTTGAACGAAAAGACGGGCAAGCGCGAGGTCATCGGCATCATCAAGACGACGATCGGGCGTTTGATTTATAACGACGGGCTTCCTCAGGATTTGGGCTTTGTCAAGAGAGATACGCCGGAATCTTATTTGCGGCTGGAACTCGATACGGAATTTATCGGCAGCGCGAGGGCGATCGGCAAGAAGCACCTTTCGAGAATCGTCGAAGCCTGCTTCAAGACGGGCGCGGCGCCCAAGGCGTCGTATGTTCTCGACGCTATCAAGGAGCGCGGCTATAAATATTCGACGCTGGCGGCGCTCACGACGTCGGTATTCGACATGAAGATACCTCCCGAAAAGGCGGAAATCGTAGACCATGCGGAAGCGGAGGTTTCCAAAATCGCGAAGAAGTACGCGCGCGGACTTTTGAACGAGGAGGAGAGGTATCTCGCCGTCATTTCTCAATGGGATAACGCGACGGATAAAGTGGCGGGACTGTTGAAGAAGCAGGGCGAGGAGGATAAATTCAACCCTATTTGGATGATGGCGGACTCCGGCGCCCGCGGCTCTATCGACCAGATTAAGCAGCTTTCGGGCATGCGCGGACTCATGGTCAACCCGCAGGGTAAAAAGATTGAAGTTCCCGTCAAATCCTGTTTCAGAAACGGGCTTTCCGTTTTGGAATATTTCATTTCGTCGCACGGCGGAAGAAAAGGTTTGACGGATACGGCGCTGAAAACGGCCGACTCGGGTTATCTTACCCGCCGTCTCGTGGATGTCTCGCATGAAATCATCGTCCGCGAGGACGACTGCTATGCAGGCAGAAAGCCGCAGGGCATGAAGGTCAAGGCGATTTTCGGTGCAGACGGAAGAGAAATCGAGAGCCTGAAAGACAGATTAACGGGGCGTTTTGCGGCGGAGGACGTCGTAAATCCCGTGACGCACGAACTTCTCGTCGGACAGAACGAGTTCATTACGGAAGAAAAAGCGAAGGAAATTTGCGACGCAGGCGTTACGGAGGTTTCCATTCGCAGTATCTTCACTTGTTCTTCCCGCGTGGGGGTCTGTGCGAAGTGCTACGGCAAGAACATGGCGACGACGCTTCCCGTGCAGGTAGGCGAAGCGGTCGGAACGATTGCGGCGCAGTCTATCGGCGAGCCGGGCACGCAGCTCACAATGCGTACCTTCCATACGGGCGGTATCGCGGCTACGGGCGACATCACGCAAGGTCTGCCCCGCGTCGAGGAACTTTTCGAGGTCAGAAAACCCAAAGGCTGCGCGACGGTTTGCGAAGTCGAAGGCATCGTAGACATCGACAATTCGGATAACCTCAACCATATCAAGGTCAAGGACGAAGCCACGGGCGAAGTAAAGAAGGAATACGTTCTTCCCTTCAACGCGGAGGTAAAGGTCAAGAAAGGCGATAAAGTGACGCCGGGCGTACTTCTCAATTCGGGAAGCGTGTATCCCCAAGACATTCTGCGCGTGCAGGGCGTCAAGGGCGTTCAGGATTATATTCTCGAACAGGTGCAGTCGGTATATCGTTCTCAGGGCGTCGATATCAACGATAAGCATATCGAAATCATCGTTCGCCAAATGCTGAAAAAGGTCAGAGTGGAAAGCTCTGGCGACACCGATTTGCTCCCCGGCGAGCTGGTAGACATGACGACCTTCCAGGACGAATGCGGCAAAGCGATGGCAAAGGGCGGCGCGCCCGCTCTTGCGAAGCGCGTGCTGTTGGGTATCACGAAGGCGTCGCTGGCGACGGACAGCTTCCTGTCCGCGGCGTCCTTCCAGGAAACGTCGAGGGTGCTCACGGAAGCGGCCATCCGCACCAAGAGAGATTATCTCGTTGGCCTGAAAGAAAACGTCATTATCGGTAAACTCATTCCCGCGGGCACGGGCATGAAAGACTATAAAAATCTTTCCCCGCAGTTCGTGGGCAGCTATAAGGAATCGACGGCGAACGTTTCCGACGAAATGGCAGCGGTCGGCTATGATAAGCCCGCCGCGCCTCAGGAAGAACCCGCGGAGACGGCTCCCGCCGCCGAAGCGCAGGAAGCTTCCGTGGGCGATATTCTCGCCTGACGCATATAGGATAAAACCCGTTCCGTATTTTTTGCGGAACGGGTTAATTATTTTTTGAAAATCGAAAAGTCAGAGAAAACTGTAAGAGGGAAAAACATGAAAGGAAAAATCAATCTTGTGTTCTCACTTGTGGCATGTTTTGCATTAAGCGCTTGCGATCCGGGCGGATACATAATAGATTCCGCTTGCTTAAAAGAGGTTGTGAGTGCGGAGCTGATAGATTATGAAAATCCAAATCAAAAGAAATTTATATCGTGGCTTCCCGATCATTTCGATGACCTTAAAGCGTTTGAAAGAGAAAACGTGACCGTCATCGAGCGTTTAGGAAACGAAAAATTATCTGATTTTTTAGAGTCTTTTAGCCGGATGGGTATTTTGGCTAATTATTACGCATACGATTCTCCGAAAGATCTCTGTATAAGGCTGAATTATTCAAACGGCAATTTTTTAATTATCTGGGCCGATTATGAAGCGCAGAGTTTTCGCGGTTACATAGGCGAGTATCTGGCAGACGGAACAGTTTTATCCTTTTGGGGCTCCTTTGTCTCTTTGTGTTCCTATGAAGACTTGGTAAATAATTACTTCTCTTACAATCTATCCGTTTCGTAATTTGGGTAGAGCCTGTTCTGCCCAAGGTTTAACTTAAATTAAATTTTGATAGGAGCCCTCACTTTTGTTTTTTATCGCCATAAAGAGAGTTCCTTTTCCACCTTTTTTTACTTTCGTCCTTGACATTTTGGGATAGAAATGGTATAATTTTTTATGGAAATGCAACGTTATAAGGAATAACTTTCTACTTTATAGATATACGGAGGGAGAATATGGAGAAAAAGACGGTTGTAATTATCGGAGCGGGTCCGGCAGGCCTTACCGCGGCGTATGAGCTTTTAACAAAGTCTCGGGATTTTTGTCCCGTAATTTTGGAAGCGGAGGACTTTGTAGGAGGAATTTCCCGTACGGCCACCTATAAAGGCAACCGCATGGATATCGGCGGCCACCGTTTTTTTTCCAAAGACGAACGAGTAACCGAACTGTGGACATCGCTTTTGCCTGTACAGGGTAAGCCGAGTAAGGACGACCTTCTTTTAAGTCGGGACAAGCCTCTTTCGGAGGGCGGGCCCGACCCCGAAACGACGGACGAAACGATGCTGATCCGCACCCGCGTATCTCGGATTATTTACCTCCGGAAATTTTTCGATTATCCCATTTCGCTCAAAGCCCGTACCTTTATAAATATGGGTTTTCTCCGTACCATGAAAGCGGGGTTCGGATATATCGGAAGCTGTATACATAAGCGCGAGGAAAATAATCTAGAAAATTTTTATATCAACCGTTTCGGGAAGCCGTTGTATTCGATGTTTTTTGAGGATTATACGGAAAAGCTTTGGGGAGTACATCCGCGGGATATTTCCGCGGATTGGGGGGCGCAGCGCGTGAAGGGGCTTTCGGTTTTAAAAGCGATAAAAAACGCCTTGACGAAGCCTTTTCGCAAGAAGGGCGGCGAGGTAGAGACCAGCCTCATAGAGCAATTTTTATATCCCAAGAAGGGACCGGGCCAGCTCTACGAAAAGATGGCGGAAAAGATAGTGGAAATGGGAGGGAAGATTTATTTTTCCAGCCCTGTGACGAAAATAAAGACATTCGGGGATAAAGTGACCTCGGTTATTACATCGGACGGCAGGGAATATACGGCGGATTATTTTATTTCCTCCATGCCGATAAAGGATTTCATTGAAGCAGTCGGCAAGGAACATGTTCCTTGCGACGCGTACCGCGTCGCAACTGAACTTCCTTATCGGGATTTCATCACGGTAGGGCTGCTTTTAGATAAACTGAAAGTGAGGAATAAGACGAAAATAAAGACGCTCGGGAATATTGTGCCCGATTGCTGGATATATGTTCAAGATAGGGATGTCCGCTTGGGGCGGATACAGATTTTCAATAATTGGTCTCCCTACATGACGGAAGATCCCGAACATAAAGTCTGGATCGGGCTTGAATATTTCTGCACGGAAGGGGACGAGATGTGGACGAGCCCGAAGGAGGAGTTTATTAAAAAGGCAATCGGGGAGCTTAAAAAAATCGGCGTAATCGAATCGGAGGCGGACGTATTGGATTCCACACTCATTCGGGTAAAGAAGGCCTATCCCGCGTATTTCGGCAGTTACGCCGAATTTGGAAAGGTTCGGGACTATCTCGATACATTGGTTAATCTCTATTGTGTGGGGCGTAACGGTCAGCACCGCTATAATAATATGGATCATTCCATGGTTACTTCCATGGTAGCCGCAGAATGTATTTTGACGGGAAATTCGGATAAATCCACACTTTGGAATGTGAATACGGAAAAGAGCTATCACGAGGTCAAAAATGCAGACGAGTGACACCTTTTCGTTGACGACTGCGCCCGCCCATAAAGACCGCCTTTCTGCCTTGGGTGAAATTGCTCTGTATGCGGCGGTTTTTCTTTTGACTACACTGCTCTTTCTTATCGTCAAACCGCTGTATTCCGTCGAGAGGGACGGCATCGTGGCGCAGGCAATTAGCGTCTGCGTCATAGGCGGAGTAGGATTTGTCGGAATATTTTTAGCATTGGAGAAGAAATTGACGGTCAGACGCTTTGTCATTCTTGTCCTCATCGCAGGATTGGCGCTCAGAATCGGTTATATGCTGTATACGCCCGCTTCGGCGCGCCAGCACGATACGTTTACCAAAAATTTCGACGGTCACGAGGCTTACGCTTGGACAATTTTTTCTACCGGAAAGCTCCCGTCCGTCAACGCCTATCAGTTTTACCATCCTCCGCTCAACGCACTGCTGCAAGCGGGATTTATGCACTTTATGGAGGGGCTTTCAAATAGTTTGTCGAGACTGCTTCCTTTCGGGGAATATTTCCCCGAAAAATTTTTAGCGGGCTGTCCGGAGTATATTGAAGCGGAACGTTATTTTCTCTATTCCTCCTGCCAGATTTTAAGCGTCTTGTATTCGTTTGTCGCTTGCGTGACGATGTTGAAGATTCTCCGCCTGTTCGATATTCGGGGAAAAGGCGCTATGCTCATATCGGCTTTTGTGACGCTGTATCCGAGAAATATCCAATTTTCCGGCATGCTGAATAATGACGGCGTCTCGTATATGTTTGCAATTTTAGCGCTGTACTTTGCTTTGAAATGGTGGAAGTGGGACAAAGGGTTCGGGAATATTCTCGCCTGCGGGCTTTGCGTGGGGCTGGGAATGATGTCTAAACTCTCCTCCGCGACTGTCTGCCTTCCCATCGCGGGAATTTTTATTTGGGAATTTGTCGGCTCAGTAAAGAAGAACGGCGAAGCGCTGTCCCTTCAAAAGCTGTTTGCGGAATACGGAGTATTTCTTCTCGTATGTGCGCCGCTCGGACTTTGGTTTCAGGTGTATGCGAAAATTCGGTTTGACCAACCCTTCGGCTTTGTATTTTCCAATCTCAATTCAAAGCTGTATACGGGCGACCATTCCTTTTTCTCCCGCTTTTTTATCGCCTTTGATTGGAAGGAGTACTTCGGCTCTCTTTGGTGCCGTCCGTTCGAGGGGAATTACAATTTGTTCAACTATGCGTTGCGTTCCTCTATATTCGGAGAATTTTCCTATTGGCAGGGCGAAGGCTTTGCTGTCGCGGCGACGGTGCTGGCGTTCCTGTCTGCACTTTTGCTTTTTGCCGCGCTCGTCCGCACGCTGTATCTGATTTTCAGATACGACAGGAAAGACGAACTGAGACGCCGAGAGTGGAAAAAATCGGCGCGCGATATTTTCTTTACGTTCCTGCTCGTTCAGTCGCAGGCGCTTTCGGAAATTTATTTCTATATATCCATGCCTTACGGCTGCACGATGGATTTCCGTTATATCATGCCCATGATTTTGGGAATGGGTTTGACGCTTTGGCTGGTCGAAAGAAGATTGACGAGGGAAGGAGACGTGCTCTCCGTGACGCTCGGCCGTTTGACGGCCGTTTCGACGGGCGCTTTTCTTCTGTTTTCTTCGCTGTTCTATATGACTTGTATTTAAGTTGTATAACTCGCCTGTGACGCCTTTATAGAATAGCCGTACCTCGCTCGCTGCGCATGTTGTAAACTGACTTGTGCCCCCCTGTATTTAAGGCTTTCTTATATTGGAAGTATCGATTTGCATCTGAAAGGGTATTTTATGAAAGAAGAAAGAGTTTCGGAAAGCTCCGAACAAACAATGACGAAAAAACAGTTGCTTTTAGAAATTTTGCGTTTTCTAATCGTCGGCGGATTAGCCACGCTCGTGGATTATGCGGTGTTTTATCTGTTCCGTAAATGGTTGTTGCCGCCCACTCTCATCGCGGAGAGCGGCGGCTGGGATACAGCTTCGCTCGTTATAGCGACGGCGCTGGGTTTTTGCGCAGGCTTGACGGTGAATTGGATTCTTTCCGTGCGATTTGTATTCCGTAACGTAAAGGATAAGGAAAAATCCCGCTCGAAAAAATCCTTTGCGGTGTTTGCGCTCATCGGACTCATCGGGCTCGGAATCACGGAACTCGGCATGCATCTCGGTGTCTCCTTTCTTCCCGAAATAAAATTGTTTTCAACGACGTCCTTTTTGGGGCTCGCTTGGAAGGAATGGATCATGAAAGTAGTGATGACTTGCCTCGTTTTGGTCTGGAATTATGCGGGCAGAAAGCTGTTTGTATTCAAGTGAGGGAAAAAACAAAAAAAATTTTGTAAAATAGTAAAAAATTTTGCCGAAAGGTCTTGAAATTTTGTGAATTATGTTGTATAATATAATTACAGAACAAAAGAAGCAAAAACGGCGCTCCGCCGTACGGAAGTTACATAAAGCGCTGTGCCGCCTTCGGGCGACGTTTTTGCAGAGAATTTGACTACAAGAGATGTGTTAAACTCCTTTTTTGATGTCGGAAAGGGCCGCGTTGGGAAACGCGGCCCTTTCTTTACTTACTTACTTACTTACTTTCTTTCTTTCTTTATCTTTATTCTGTTTCTGCTTCTGTTTCTGCTTCTACTTCTGTTTCTGTTTCTGTTTCTGCTTCTACTTCTACTTCTACTTCTACTTCTGTTTCTGTTTCTACTTCTACTTCTACTTCTACTTCTGTTTCTGCTTCTACTTCTACTTCTGCTTCTGCTTCTACTTCTACTTTTGCTTCTGCTTCTGCTTCTGCTTTTACTCTTGCTCCTACTCCTGTTTGGCTGCTCTTACCAAAAGCCGATAGGGGAAATCCTCCGATTTTTCTTTTATGACGACGAAGTTTTCGGAAAGATATTCGTTTACGTATTCGTCTAAGACGCCGCAGCGGATATAAGAGACGACGCATACATTTGCCTCATCGAGTTGTTTTTTCAGACTGACCGAGAAAAAGTTGTCCGAATCGGTAAAATTGGCGGGATCTTGAAAGAAAGCCGGGCCAAGGGGATCATGTCGGGTATAGGCGTATAAAACGGGTCCGTTAAATCCGAAATATTGATAGGTATCTTCCTCTAACTCGTCCAATATGTCGTCCAGATAGGCGGCATTTTCTTTCATTTGGTCATTCAGGTCAAACAGTTTGACATTCGGTACAAATTCCGGCAGAAGAAAAATTCCCGAGGCGGAAAAAAGAATCAGACAACATAACCCTGCCAATCCGAGACCCCGCGCTATATTTTTTTGATTGCGTTCTCCGACGAGGGAAGCGTTTGTTTCTTGGAGGGCAAAGGCCGCGGAGGAGACGGCGCGCGGCTTTTGTCTGTTGCCTGCGAGACAGCACATACGGTAAATTCCTTCCAAGGATAAGATAAATAATAAGATATAATAGGGAAGGGCGAAGATAAAATGATGATTATAGTATTGCCCGCCGAGGCCGACGGAGAACGAAACGAGGAGAAGCCCGCCGAAAATTTTTATGCTTCCGAGTAAAACGGATAGAAGGGGGTACTTTTTTCCTTTCGGATAAAGAGTAGCGACAGCGACTGCACTGAGGCAGAAGAGGACGGTAATCTTTAAGAGCGGGGAATAATGTTTGAGGTCATCGAGAATTTTTTCAAATTGCCACATTCTTTCAAACGGCGAGCCGTAAATGCCGATATGAGCGGATAACATATGCGGCAGATAAATCGTGAGATAAGGTCCGAGTACACCCGTAACGGCCATGAGGAGCACGCCCATAATTCCGCCGTATAAGCAGGGGAAAACCAATTTATAGAGGAAGTCCTTTCCGCTTTTACAGATGAGGAGAGAGCCCGCAAGAGCGATGAGGAGAAACGGCTCTTTGAACATGACTCCAATCATGAGAGGGACAGCGGATAAAAACAGCACGGGGGAATAGCAGCGGCGATTTTCGCTTTTGTAGCTCAAAATACAGAGAAAATAGAGGATAATGAACGCCGCTCCGAATAGCTCTACTTGTACCTCTCCGGAGCGCAATTGGTCATATCCGCCGAACAACATTCCTGCGGAGAGAGCGGCGAGGAGGAAGAAGCACCAAAGCAAAGGGGATTTTTCCCTTTTGCGGCAAAACCTCACGATGATGTAGAGTGCGGGCGATAAAGCCGTAAATACGAGAAGAAGGAAGGAAAGAATATTGCAGAGGTAAAAATCTCCGGTGAGGAGGTAGGATAATTCGGAGAGAAAGAAAATC
>ERZ1673702.282-NODE-282-length-82509-cov-29.475138_pt1 | contig 82509 bp, 104 predicted proteins | sample MGYA00580232_ERZ1673702 | MGnify/ENA primary metagenome ERZ1673702 (study PRJEB41218, sample SAMN15661792) | gut metagenome | host: Homo sapiens | place: Canada: London | collected 2015-08-20/2019-03-30 | study: EMG produced TPA metagenomics assembly of... | reverse complement strand
AAAAAGATTCTTTTTCTCTTGCAATTTATAAAAAATAATGCTAAATCGCATTCATCAAAGGGAGGGAATCCCTGAGAGAAAAAAACAAAAAACCTAAATTACTGATACCATGAACGCTAAAACCAAAACCAAAACGACAATGTACAAATGGACTGCTCGCGACCCTTACCTACCTCAATGGAGTTGTAGAAGCCCGCGCTTCGCTTGGAGCTGTCCGGGCGGGGCGTAAGTATGTGGAAGATGAACTTGGCGGCGAGGGAGAAATCCGCATCTGGGAAAGCATTGACGGAGGCCGCGCGTGGAAGCTGGTGAGGACGGATGAGAAAGGCATCTTTTCCATGACTGGATGGGCAGTTCGGCACGAGTAATCGTGCCTTTCCCCCCCCTATTTTTAATTAACCAAGCAAAAAGATATACCAAACAAAAAAAACGAAAGGAACTGAAACATGTATAAAATGTGCCGTGATCGCGGTTGGAGAGACCAGGAAGACGGCTGTTGCTGGAATTCGCGAAGCTTTCGATACCTTACCGAAGTGGACGAAGATGAGGAAATCCGCGGAGAATACGAACCGGATGAAGAAACCCAGGACGCGTAATGGTAATGAAAACTCCTAAATGCTGGATGCGCGGACAAAAGCTGACCACAAACTGGGTACCTTCTGTGGTGGATTATCACACCGGATGCTACCGCGTTGGATGCCGTCATCGCGGCTGGGCAACTTATCTTACAAGCGCGACGGAGGAACAGGCGATAGATTCCGCGAAAGAATTCATGGCGAAAATTTCTCCTACCATGCGGGCGCGGGAAGGGGACACCGTCCTCACGCGGTTCGGGGAAGAGGCCAAAAGCGTAAAAATACGAGCCGTAACTAATACGACCTTATTTGAAACCGCTAAAAAGCGATTAGCGAAAGAAACGCGCCAGTATTCATCCTGGCATCAGGCGCGGGATTATAATAATATTGATATTTTAATCCGGGATGTCTGGCGGAAGCGTGCCGCGTACCGGACGTGGGCGCGGGTACCTATGAACGAGCGTTTTCGCGACAACCGCGCTCATGAGGGCACGCGTCCAGACTCAACGCCGTGCGCGGAGAAACGACCGACGATGCCTGGAAGCCGATTGGAAAATGGCAAAATCCATAACAAGCGGGCTTGATTTTTCAGCCTGTAAAATATAAGCTGGGGCCGTTTCCCCCCGGCAGAAAAAAGGAAAGGGGAACAGGCGTTCTTTCTTTCCTTTTTTCAGGCTTGGAATCTGTGTTGGTATTGCCGCGAGCCGCAAGGGGGATGGAAAGACAGATACCCCCGCCATGCAGGAAGAAAAGCCCAATACATCCGCCAGACCCGCCCCGCGCCGAGCCGGGAAAAGACACAGGCCCATTCCCGTACCGGGTGATTTGCCGGCCCCTCCGTCCAACAGGATTATCGGCCGCGTTGTCTCTGACGACAGCGTCCGGCAAAAAGCCCTGGAAGTCCAGCGGGCGGCGCAGGCGCGGAAAAAAAAGGAAGAACAGGAAGCTTTTTTGACCGCCTACAGGGATTCGTTCGCCCTGCCGCACATTGCCGCGAAAAAATGCCGGATTTCCGTTACCAAGCATAACCAGTGGTTCAGCACGGATATGGACTACCGCCGCCGGGCGGAGGAAATCAAGGAATTCTGCGCCGAGCATTTGCAGGCGAAAATGTACAAGAGCGCCCTTGCCGGTGACGGCCAGATGCTCCGGTATCTGGACCAGCGCCGAATTGCCGCTGAGCAGAGCGCGGCGTTGAAGATCGCCGTCGAACACTCCGGAACGGTCGGATGCTCATTCACGTCGGAAGAAGACATGAAGGAAAAGACCGGGTTCACTGTGAGCCGCATGGAACATACCCTGAAAATGCTTGCCGACTACGCCCCGGAAGCGCTGCGGCAGATTCTTGTCGCCCCGAACGAAATACCGGACAAGGCCCCGGACCTCAGAAAAATGGGAAGGAAGCCTTCGGAGAGGCGTAAATCCCTGTAATGGCGGGGCGGGCGTAAGAGCCTCTTTTTTCCTGTTTTCCGTTTTTCATTTTTTCCTTTTTCCATGCACCAGGACACCGACGCGGAAAATGCCGCCAGTCAGAGCCGGTTGAATGAAACCGCCATGCTGATTCCCCGGCTGCTGTTAAAAGCCCGCACTGATTTTATCGCGTTTTTGCTCGCCATTTCCGACGACGAATCCGGCTACATCCTGTCCCGGATGCACTTGTTTATCGCGGGCAAGCTCAACGATACCGTCACCCGGAAGGACGTGCCGAGGAATTACACCATTTCCGTACCGCCCCAGCACGGGAAGTCCTCCCTGATTGTGCGGTATGTCGCGTGGCTGGTTGGGTCTTATCCCAGATTGTGCGTTGCCCTGACTGGCTTCTCCGCCGAATTGATGGGCCAGATGCTCCGGCAGGTCACATCCATTATGGATTTGCCCGTGTACCAGGTAATTTTTCCCGGAGTGAAAGTGAAGCCGAAGGATGACCGCTGGGACTATAAACGGTTCACCAATGACGCTATTATTTACGCTAAGCCGGCAGGCTCCAAGCTGACCGGGAGGCGGGTGGACATTCTCATTATTGACGACCCCCATGCCGGACGCGCCGAAGCTGAATCCCCCACTATCCGCAACCGCGTTGTGCAGTGGGCGGTCGCGGACTGCTTTTCCCGCCTTTCGCCCCATTGGCGGGTATTTGTCATTGGGACCCGGTGGCATCCGGAAGACCTCATTGGGCATCTCACCGGGCGGGGATACAATAAACGCCTTGAAACGCTTGGCAATACCGCCATGAAATTTGAAGTCATCAAGATTCCCGCTATCTGCGAAGACCCGGCTACCGACCCCCTGGGGCGGAAGGCTGGGGAAGTGGCGTTTCCGGAAGAGCGTGACTTGGAGTTTTTAACGTCCATCCGTGGGGCCATGACCACGACGGAGTGGAAATCCCAGTACCAGCAGGAGCCGGTCACGTCCAAGGGCGGGCAGGTCAACGCGGACGATTTCAACCTCATTTCCCCGGAGGAAGTGCCGTGGAGCGAACTGACGGCCATAGGCTCCGGCTGGGACTTGGCCGCAACCGATAAAACGGCATCCGACTGGACCGTGGGCGCGTGCGGGGCGCGGACAAAGGATGGCCGCCTGTATATTTTCGACCAGTTCCGCAAACAAATGCAGATTCCGAAATTGCTTCCGGCCATTGAAGCCCGCGCCCTGGCATGGAAGGATATGTACGGGGCCAATCAGCTGGGCGTGGAAGGTGTGGGGGGCATGGTGGGATATTACCAGCAGCTCCGGCGAATGCTCCTGGGAAAAATCAGCGTGCGGCTCAAAAATCCCCCGGTCAAAGGAGGGGGAAAACTGGTGCGGGCGCAAAACTGGCTGGCTCTGGTGGAGGCAAAAAAAGTGTATCTGGTACAGGCTCCCTGGGTGCGGTCGTTTCTGGAAGAGGTGGAAGTATTCCCGGACGGGGACCACGATGACCAGGTGGACAGCGTATCCATTCTTTACGAGCTTCTGTTTCTCTCCGCCCGCATCCTGGTTGGATAGGCCGTCAATAAAATTTGCAATGATTGCAAATTTCAGAGACCGCGCCCAAAAAGCTTTTTTCCTTTACTTTTCACTTTTCCGGCACAAACAATACCAGCCCATGAAGTTCCACAGCCTTTTCATGCTTTTTACGCTCCGTGGCCCTCCCCGCCCTGTTTTTCAGCTTGTCCCCCAGGCAATCCGCGAACGGTCGGACGCGCGAGGACGGGAACGCGTCATTTCCCGCGTCTGAAATAAATGGCTTTCACCATCAGGCGCAATCTCCGCGTTTCCTTTTTCTGTTGCCTTCGCCGGATTGCCCCCTCGTCAGGAAGGGAACGGCAAACCGTAACCATAAACAAAAAGATAGAGATGACAGTTCAAACCTTACCGGCAACTGTGCCGGACAGCGCTTCTGCGGCCCTGCGCGTCGTCATGAAGCCCGTGGAATCCATTCACCCCTACGAAAACAACCCCCGCCACAACGACAGCGCGGTTCCCTACGTCAAAAACTCAATTCAGGAGTTTGGCTTCAAGGTTCCGATTATCGTCGATGAAGCCGGAAGCATTGTCCGCGGCCACACGAGGTACAAGGCGGCTCTGGAATTGGGCATGAGCCATGTGCCCCGCGTTGTCGCTTCGGATTTGACCCCAAAGCGGATTCAGGCGTTCCGCCTTGCCGATAACAAGGTGTCGGAGTTTTCAAGCTGGGATTTTTCCAAACTTGAAATTGAGATAGGGGAGCTGGATGCTGAATTTAATCTTGATGACTTCGGTTTTTTCTCCGATTCAGAGCGGGCGGGAAGCTCGCCGACGGATGCGGGCAGTGCCGCGGAAACGCGGGATGATACCGCGAGGGATGACCGGAATATCTATACAGAACGCGTCATTACTCCGGTTTATGAAATTACCGGGGATTGCCCAAAAACCGAAGAGCTGGTTGACCGCGCCAGAGCGGAATCCCCGCTGGAAGAGACTGACCGGACCCCAGGAACTCCCGGATGCCGCGCGTGACTTTTTGCGTATCGCCGCCATGCGGCACTATGTCCCGCGTTTTGACAGGATAGCCGAGTTTTACGCCCATGCGGTCCCTCCTGTGCGGCGGCTCATGGAAAACTCCTGTCTGGTCATTATTGATTATGACCGCGCCATTGAACTTGGATACGCGCAAATGGCGCGTGCCCTGGCCGATGAATATGACCGAGAATACCCGGAAGAGGAAGAACAGGAAGGAGGCGGCGAATCATGACGCGGCACTCTGATTTCCGCGTCCTGATTATTTCCCATGGACGGGCCGGGAGGGTGAAAACCCTGAACGCGCTTGAGCGTTTTGGCTACAGCGGCCCCTGGTACATCATTATCGACAATGAGGATTCACAGGCCGGAGACTACCTTAATCGCTACGGGAGTGACCACGTTGTTGTTTTTGATAAACCCCTTGAGGCATCCAGGCTGGACATAGCGGATAATTTTACAGGCCGTCTTGGGCGCAAAAGCGCCGTGTACGTACGCAACGCGAGCTTTGACATTGCCCGCCGCCTGGGATTCCGGTATTTCATGGCGCTGGACGACGATTACGACTATTTCCGTTTCGTATTGGACAGCGACCGCCGCTATACTTGCCGGCGTTGTGTCTGTCTGGACACAATCCTTGACATCCGCCTCGACTACTTCACCCGTACACCGGCCCTTGCCACCATAGCGTGGCTTCAAGGCGGCGACCTGCTGGGAGGGGCCAATTCCAACAGCCTTTTCAGCCTCCGGCGAAAAGCCATGAACAGTTTTATCCGTGACACGGAACGCCCCTTTTCCTTCATGGGCCGGTTTAATGAAGACGTGAACACCTACATCACTCACGGAAACCGGGGAGTGGTCATGTTCTCAATTACGGAATTGGCGCTTAACCAGGCCAGCACCCAGCGGACGACGGGAGGGATGACGGAAGCCTACCAGGAAAACGGAACCTACGTGAAATCGTTTTACAGTGTCACGCATATGCCGTCCGCGGTGAAAATCCGGACAATGGGCGAACATTACCGAAGAATCCACCACGCTATTACATGGAATAATCGTGTGCCGAAAATCATTCGTCCGGAGTATCGGAAACCGGATATCGCGCGAGGTGACAGAAGAAAACGCGGCAGGAGCCGAAAAAAATTGCTTGCGATTCCGGCCCCTTAATAGGATATTGCGATTGTTACCCGCCCAACGGGAACCCGACAACAACCAATAATAGCCGCTATCCAGAAAAGACAAGCCCCCGGCCCCTTCCCGCGTCCCGCCCGCGTATCGGATTGCCTGTCATGCGTACCGCGGGAAACCGGGGGCTTGTTTTCTTTCCCCCTTCTGGGTATAACGGCGGCGTTATGATTGCCTTGAACACTCCTATTGCCACCATACCGGGGCGCCGGTACTGCGTCACCACAGTATCTTCCGTCCAGGTGATTGCCGTCATTGACGGCGAAGAGTTTGATTTGCTGGGGGGCCTTCCCATCACTGGCCAGGCGCAATTTGTCGCTCCCACGGACCACATTGAGGTGCGTGACGCGTCAGCCCCGGAAGAAGGGGCGGCGGCCAGCGCGTCGGAATCATCCCCGGAAACGTCAAGCGTCATGTTTGACGGCTCCGCGACACCTCTCGCCGGAGACGCGGCTTCCGTGTCCGGGAGTATCGTCGAAATTGTACGCGGTTGACAAGCTACCCCGGATTTGGCAGGATGCTCCCTGCGTGCGCGACGCGCTTCAAAGGCGTGGATTGAGGCGATAAGGGCATGCTTTCGCGGGGTGTATGTGTGGGAGACGTAATGAGCTCTCCCCTTCCCCCGCGGCAAACGGGAACAACAAAAAAGGGGATGCCCTTCCTTTTTTCCAGGATGGCCGCGGTTTTTCCGCTGTGGGGAAAGAAGGAAGGGTATTTTTCCGCCTCCAATTTTTCTTTTTATTCTTTGTGCCTGACGCGGATTCCTCCCCCCCCCGATAAGTGCCGAACGCGCTGTATTATTCCTTTGAAAGCACGCTCCATGCGCTGCCCAAGAAAAAATTTCAGAACCTGCAACCCGTATCTTTCCGGAGACCTGATTCCGCTGTGGGAAGTGTCGGCCAGGTACGTCAGGGGCGAGGGATGGGAACCAGTTATTTCCTGTGATAGTCCGGAATTGTCGCATGATATTTCCCGGCGCGGATATGAACGCGCTGTTTTATGGCACCCTGACCCGGAATCCCCATATACGCGGGGCCACATCAGTCAGGTCGCCGCGCGGATTAACGCCGGGGATTCCGACCTGCTTCGCGTAGTCCAGGCGACTTCCCCGGTAAGACGGCCCGGACTGCTTCGGGACATGCGCGCCTTGATGTCATCCGATACCAATATTCAGGTGGCTTTTACGGGGGAACGCCTGAAAATTTGCGGCATCCTGAATGGCTCTCTTTTTGGGCGGGATGAAAGCCAGTCCGCCCGGCACTGGTATGACCATTATGACGGGGCGCTTCTCCTGCTGCGCTATGATACTCTGAAACGCTGCCCCCCCCGAACGGTCGCGCATCCAGGGCCGCTGTCCGGTCCCGGTGATAAAGTGGCCGTGTTTTACCAGACCCCGCCCTGGTCATTTCAAATCGACACGGAAGACGATTATTCCTTTTATCCGCAAATGCGGTGGCCTGACGCGGAAAAACAGTCAGCCTTCCGCAAACGGTCGAACCCGTACCGGGTATATACAAAAGCGCGGCCCCTGATGAATTAGCGTGATTGTATTGGTAGGAAACGCCCAGGAATCCGAACACCGGCTTAAAGACCGCTCCGCTTTTATTGATTCCGGCAAGCCCCGGCTGGTGGTGAGGGTGTCGAAAACGCGCAACTATGATTCCGGAAAAACCGGAACGCGCTGTGATTGGGTGTTCCTCAACCCTAATCCCATGTACTGGACCTTTCCGCCAGAGCGCCGCCATTGGAATGTGCTTGCCGGGGCCAGTAAAATCATCGTCACCTATCCCCCTCCCGGAAACCTGAAAGAAGGGCCTCGCGTTCCTCCGTACTGGCAAAAGGAAGAATACCGGTTTCCGCGCCAGCACCCTTTTCTGGAATATTCGCCGGAGGCGGTGTTCCGGGAAGGGATGGACCGGCGGCTGACGACGTTCGGATTTGCCCTGTGGGTGCTTTCGCGGCGTTTCCCGCGTGAGCGGATAGCCCCGCATGGGCGCATTACCTCGCAGGATGCCTGGCGCCGTGTCCGCTGGTGTCCCTGGCACAATGGCGTTGGCGAGTTTGCCCTGTATGCCAATCTGTTCCGGAACGGTCGGATTTTCAGGCTGGACGGTGGCGGATTACGCTTTGATGAGGATTGAGACCATGCTAAGAATCCATGAGAATTTGCAATCATTGCAAATTTCAAAAATCGTTTTCGCGCGTGGAAATTGTAGATATCGCCGTAAAAGACCTGATTCCTTATGATAAAAATCCGCGCCGTAATGATGAAGCGGCCGTCAAGGTGGCGGAATCCATTAAACAGTTCGGTTTTAAGATTCCCCTTGTGGTTGACCGCGATAATGTCGTCGTCTGTGGGCATACCCGTTTAAAGGCCGCAAAAAGATTGAAGCTTAAAACTGTTCCCCGCATCCGGGCTGACGACTTGTCGGAAGACCAAATCAAGGCGTTCCGTCTGGTGGACAATCGAACGGCGGAAATCGCCGAATGGGATTTTGCCCTTCTGGAAGAGGAACTGGCGGATGCGCAGCTTGACATGACCGCCTTTGACTTCGACGACCTTTTGGCGGAAGAGGAAGCCGGAAGCGAAAACAGTCAGACCCCAGTAGGAGCCGAAAGGGAGGAAGAAAGCGCATTACCCCCCCACAGAACGCGGGCAATACGTACACGCGCCGAATCGTCACTCCGGTTTATGAAATTACCGGGGATTGCCCGGAAGTGTCTTCCCTGGTGGACAAGGGCAAAGCGGAAGCGCTGCTGGAATCCATTGACCAAGCCCAGGAACTCCCGGATGCCGCGCGGGAGTTTTTACGTATCGCCGCCGCCAGGCATTATGTTTCGCGTTTTGACCGCATTGCCGAATACTACGCCCATGCCCCGGCCCATATTCAGCGGCTCATGGAAGATTCCTGTCTGGTTATCGTTGATTTTAACAAAGCCATTGAGCGGGGATATATCCGCGTGCCCGAACGATTGGCCGCGCTGGCCGATATGGATGAACAAGGCGTACCGGAAAACGAAGCGGACGAATAACACAGGCCGCTCCGGTTTTTTACCGCGATAACTTTTCTTTTTTTATGCTGACGCATTCCGATTTTTGCGCGTTTATTTTGTCTCATGGACGGCCGAACAATATCAAAACCCCGCACCCGTTACTGGACGCGGGAAACTACAGCGGCCCCTGGTACATCATTATCGACAATGAGGACCCCACGGCGGAAACCTACTATCAGCTCTATGGACGTGACCGGGTAATCATGTTTGACAAGGAGGCCGAAGCCCGTCGCCTGGATATCGCGGATAATTTCGTTCACATGAGCCGCAAGACCATTACCTATGCCCGCAATGCCTGTTATGACATTGCCAAAAACTTGGGCTATACATATTTTTGGCGGCTGGACGACGATTACTACCAATTCCGGTACGTGGTAAACTCGGCAGGAAAGTACGTGTACCACAGCATCCGCCACATGGACGAGGCGTTGAACGCGACTCTTGATTATTATAAAAGCGTTCCTTCCCTGACCCTGTTGTCCTGGATGCGGGGCGGGGATTTACTGGGCGGCAATAACAGCCATTCTTTGGTTCGGGTGACACGGAAGGCCATGAACAGCTTTATTCGCTCTACCGAGCGCCCCATAAAGTTCCGTGGCCGGATGAACGAGGACGTAAACACCTATGTTTCCGAAGGCGACCGGGGAAAGCTCATTATGATGGCGAATCGTGCCGGCATTGTACAGACCACCACCCAGAGCAGCGACGGGGGCATTACGGAACTCTATAAGGCTTGCGGCGCGTACACCAAGTCGATGTACACCGTTATGCGCGTACCGTCAGCGGTTAAGGTGGGTATGACGCACAGCAGCGACCCCCGGATTCACCACACGATAAACTGGAACAACCGCGTTCCGAAAATTATCCGGCGGGAGCTTAAAAAATAGAGCTTTTCCGGGAAGAAAGACCCTTCAGCTATCGGCCCTGTCTGAATATTAGACCGGCAGGGCCGCAGTATATCTTTCTCTTTTTCTCCAATTTGCGATCATTGCGAATTTTTTTCTCAAAAAGATTCTTTTTCTCTTGCAATTTATAAAAAATAATGCTAAATCGCATTCATCAAAGGGAGGGAATAACCCTCCCGCGACAAAAAACTGAAAGTTAAAACATAATGAAGACCGCGACCGCCATTTACCGCTGGACCGCCAAAACCTCTTCCAGGTGCCTTGGCCGTTATTATACCGCCAGCACCCCGCTTGAAGCCATTAAGGCGGGAAAAGAATTTGTGACCCGTGAGTTCCACGGGACGGGTTCCATACTTATTGAAGCTTCTCTGGACGGAGGAAAAACCTGGCACGTTAATCGCGAATACAGACGCGACCGTTATACCCAGACGCGCTGGACAGCGGAAGTTTTCTATTGATACCCCCTTCCCCGGCTGGAAATCATATCTGGCCGGGGAATAAATAGGTGAAGCACAGAAAAAGGCTGAAAAATTTATTACTGAATTTCCATCAATCATGCGGGTACATCCGGGAGATAAACCGCGATACTTAGCGGAGTTGGATGAATACGCTACAGTCGTATCGACAGATATAAATAACGGAAAAATCTATACTGATAAAGGTTACTGTTACCCTTCCGGCGTTATTAAATGGCCCTGGGAACTTGAACAAAAAGAAGAAGGAGATAAACAATGAAAACACCTAGATGTCCGCTGCGCGGAGAAGAATTAGCGCCGTCTGTACAAACATACGGATTTGAGTACGTCTGCTGGAAGCGCGAATGGCAAACCGCTTCACTCCGCCCCACCAGGCAAGGAGCGGAAAAAGCGGCTCAAAAGCTAATCTCCAAGTTCCCTCCCATCATGAGGGTTCATCCTGGCGATAAGCTTCATGACAAGTGGCGCGGGCTGGTCACGGTTGAGTCCGTTGACAAGGAAGACCGCGTAATCACAGTACGAACTGTCAAGGGGAATGTATCCCGTACTTATTGCGATGATGTTAATGAATGGCCTTGGGAAATCGGGCAAAAATAAATTATGGACATAAATGAATTATTAGAAGATAAGGATAACGGGCTTGTTCCGCTAGACGGACACAGTTACGATATAGCCGCGTATGCTGGACAATTACGGCAGGCCCGGAATATTTTGCTGGGTTCCCTGCCCGCTGAAACAGTGGCTCGCATGTCGGATAATGAAGTACTTCAAACTTTGATTGACCGCAAGAATCTCGTTCCAGTCGCCGCCTCCTATAAAGACGGTATACACGATGAAGTTATCTTTCTGATTCCGGCGGAAATATTGAAGAGGTGCGGGGTTCTTCAACGCTGAATGATTTTCCGGCAAACCACGCTATAAGCGGAAAAACATAAGAAAAAAGGAATCATGCGATGACCAATATTCTTCTATCTGTCAAAAAACCGTTCTCCAACCTCATTTTGTCGGAGGAAAAGAAATGGGAGCCGCGGAAAACCGAACCCCGCGCCATGAAAAACGGCCCCATAACGCTCTGGCTTTATGAATCCGGAAAAGATGGGGCGCGTGCCATTATTGGAAAACGCCAGACAAAGTATGCGCCGCCCACGCTCCAACAGCTGGACAACTGGCGACGCCTGTGGATGACGCGGGAAGCCCGCGTCACGGAAGAATACCTGTCTTCCTACATCCCCTGCCGCGCCTGGAACCTCACCAGCCCCGTGCGGCTTCCCTATGCCGTACCGCTCTCTGAAATCGGCCTGGCCCGCCCTCCGCGGTCCTGGCAATACCTCACCGAAGAACAAGCAGCGCTTTTGCGATGAAAAATCCTATAAAATTTCTACAGCACATGATTACCGGCATACAGACTGCCACCCCCCCCACCTCTACTACCGCCACCGAAGAAACCCCGGAAAGGCAGACGTACAGGAATCTCCGGCAGGCATGGAGATACTACTACCGCACCCACAAGGTGGATTTGGCCATTCTTTACCAGTTAACCGGCCTGCGCGACCGGCTGGACCCGGACAAAGACCCGGAACAGTACGCCCATGCGGTGAAGGCGGTGGAAGCCATCAATGGTGTCCTGGCTCAAAACCGGATTATCCAGACACGCGTTTCCGCCCTGATGACCGACTGCCGGAAAAAGTACGAGAAAAACAGAACGCCCCATCATGAGCGGTAATTTTGAAATGCCGCCCCAGGAACTTTATGTTGACTGGCCGGAACAGCCCTGGCCCCGCCTGTCAGGGCAGCTTGACCGGAAGCGGCTCCGCTGCGAGCTGCTGGACGCGCTGAAACATCTTTCAGACAAGGCGAAACTCCGTATTGGGCCGTCCGGGACCACCAGCAAGAAAGTACATTATGCCCGCGAATCCAGATACACCCGTCTGATAGCCTCTGACTGTGTGGCGCTGGCCGTCATTACCCGGAAACGGTTGGAAGCTGACAAGCCGGCGGGTTATTGTGGGCATATCGCACCCAAATCGGGAAGAATCTACCCCGACAAGCCGAACTACTTCACGCAGTTCTGGAAACGGTCGATGCCCGGCAGCCCGGAACGCGCCATTGCCATCAACTACGATACGCGCGTTGCCAGCCTCGAACGGTTTGCCTTTTTCGCCAATATGGCTGATTCCGGCCAAAACCGCTGCGCGGAAAATCGCTATTTTGGCGTAACAAACCACCGTGGAAACTTTATTGCCGTCCATCCGTACTATATCGGCGATTTTCTCCGGCTGGTGGAAATCCCGCACCGCCATCTTGGCGGCCGATTGAAAATGACCCTGCGCGTTCCCGCCGCGCAGAGCGGCCCTTCGCGGTTTTCCTTCCTGGCGGGCAAGAATGCGGGCGATTGCTATATTCTGGACTACGCCGTAATGCCATTCTGGCGTAAGCGTCCCCTCAAAGGCTTCCGCCGCGTGGCGCTGAACCGCTTTCAGATAGGCAATTGGGCGGGGAAGAACAAGCCCTGAAAAATTCGCAATGATTGCGAATTTCAAAAAAGCGCGCGGGATGCCATATGCGCGGGGTTCCGCGCGCTTTGCGGTTTGACAGCCCGCGCGTCTTGAAACAAAGTGTGCCTGTATGATTCAAGCCGCCCATTTTGACATCAAGACCGTTACCGGACTCCGGCAGGCGCTGGTACTGTCCGCAGAGTACGAAAATGAGCCTTTCCCTCTTGAGGGCTATACCTTACACGGCAGTATCGGGACGTACCCAAGGATGGATTTGAAATGCTCCGTGGACGAAAACGGTCGCGCCCGGATTGAATGGGATTCCGTACCTCCGGGGAACTGGAAATATGATGTGTTTCTCATTAGCGCCAGCAATGACGAAACCCCCCTCATGGAAGGGACTTTCACGGCCCTTCCAAGAATCACCCCCGTTCTGGACGACGAATCCGTCAATGATGAGGTCGGCGGGGTTCTGCGCCCGCCTTCCGGGAATGAAGGGACTATCACCTTGGAGGTTGACGGCGGATTCGTCTCAAAAGAATATGCGGCCATTGCCGAGGATGCGGCGGAGAAGGCCCAACAGGCTCTGGAAGACATCAAGCAGGCATTGCAGGGCGTAGTCACGTCGATTGGCGGGGCATCCGGAGACATCCTTCTGGATTCCGGCCTGAAAATCACCGGCGACCGGGAAAAAGGCAATGTCTCCCTGTCCCTGGACGACAAAACGGTCGTCCTGACCGCGGGCGACCAGACGATTGACGGCGTGAAAACCTTTTCATCCCCTCCCGTCATCGCGTCCGCCCCCGCTTCCAACAATGAGGCGGCAAACAAGAAGTATGTCGATGACATGGCGAGCAAGGCCACCGGCACTACCATCAACGGCGTTTCCGGAAACATCACGCTGACCCTTCCCATGGAGCTGGACCCTGACACCAAGTCCATGTCTGTAGATTTGAGCGGCTACGCCTCTTTGCGGACGGATAACGTTTTTGAGGGCGGCAATACGTTTATGGCCGGAATCAAGGGCCATGTCGAAAGTGTAACCGGCACTGCTATCCTGTACGCCACCAACGTCCCCGGCGACAGCGGCAGCGGGCATCCCGTATTGACCATTGAGCATATCGGTTCCAGCAACGTGAGGATTTCCTCCGGAGCGCATTTGACGCTGAAAGCCAGGGGCGGCAATATTTACGCGGAATCCAGCTTCACCGCGAACGGGGGCGTCAATGTTTACGGTTCCGCCCTGTTCAATTCCGGCGTAACCGCCAGCCAGTCGCTCACCGTAGGCGGCCATGCCCAGTTCAACAATACCGTGCGCGTGGAAACCGGGAAAATCGACCCCGGCAATTTCGGCCATACCTGGATATTCGGCTCGCTGATTGATTCTCCCACGACTGCCGACAACAACAATCACCGGTTGCGCTGCAAATCCACTTCCGATAACGCGGCCTATATCCTCTACCATGAGCGGGTGGTCAACGGCGCATGGATGAAAGATAAGATTATTCCCGCCTGCCAGTTCGATTTTTCCTGGCACAATGACGCCTCCATTGTCGTCAAGGACCCCACCAAGGCGGAACAGGCTGCCAACAAAAATTATGTAGATTCGCGGTTTAATCGCCTGTCCCTGTCCTACATGACCCTGGGCACCCCGCAAACGGTCGAAGCCGAAAAAACCTTTACCGGCAACGTCAATATCAATACCGGCGGAAACAATGGCACGCTGACCCTGAAAACCAGTGGGGGCGTAGGGTATCTGACAATGGACACCGGGGAATTCTCCATTTCTGTCGATTATCTCACTCTGGGGGGCCAAACTTTCGTTCAAACGCTGAATGTGGCAGAATCCTCCCTGTTCACCGGGTCTGTGACTGTGAGCCAATCTTTGACTGTAGGCGGCGACATTTACGCTAACGGAGGGATTACCCCTGTCGCAAATATGATTCCCGGAGAATTAAAAACCGGGATGAACGCGGGTTCCACCGCTGTTATGTCCGTACTGGGAAACGTATATCATCTTGACCTCACCGGCAGCTCTATCACTACTCTTGAGGGTAAAAATGTCAAAATAGAGCGTGCCCTTGCCGGGTGGTGCGCCCTGTCCTGGGTAGGCGCGTCCATCAGCCACAAATGTATTCTTGTCGCTCCAGAACAGACAAATAGCGATTATTGCGGGGCGTGGAGTCCGTTTAACTTGCCCGATTACGCTCTGGTGATGTCTTATCTGTCTGGTGTCAATCTGGTAGATACATCAACTAAATTCGGGTTTACCAGCTATAACAATGATATATCCGCAACAAATATTGAGGACATTCCCGGTAAAATATTTTACGTAGATTGCGCGGCCAGTAAAATTGTCGTTAAAACGTCTGATGGCGATACCACAGAATTGCCATATTCCGGCATTAGCTTGTATATGGTATCTCGGCTTGATTTAATCATAGTTCCGGCTTCCTCGTCGTCTTGCAAAATTTACCTTGCCCGGCATGAGGGCGTAAATTCAGGTTATGGTAATCACTATAATTTCAACCGGCGCTATTTAACTCCGCAGGTGTATTATATTGGGGAGGCCCCCGTCAAATTGGCGGAAAACCCCATAAGTAAAATTATCCTGGATAATAATACGGAACAAATGGCCATGTTCCGTATCAGTATTATTCAGGGCGCTAATCCAACGGAGTTTCTCGGCGTAAACGCGGTTTAACCGCGAGGGAAAAACCCGGTTTTAAATTATCCGTGGCCGCCGGCTGATTTACTTTACGGCAATCCCTCTTCGCCTATAATCGCGTGCCTATGAAAGACAACATCCTAGTGTTATGCCACAGCGACACGCGCCGCGGCCCGTTCGTCGCGGATTCATCCGGAACTCCCCCTACGGAGACAGCTATGAAGTCCGTGACGCGGGACCGCGCGTTGACAAGGAGCGGCGCGTGCCCAAATCCCTTCAGCGGGCCTTCCAGACCGTTTCCCAGGGGAGCCTGAAAAGCCACAAGTCGCGCCCGGTGGGAATCAGCGATATTCTGTGGGCGGACAAAATAATCATCATGGAGCCGGAAAACAAAAACGACCTCCCGCGAACGCTCGGAAGCCCGCGCCTCTCCGACAAGCCCCGGTACGACCACATTGTCTCCAAAATAATCTCCCTGGCCCAAATCGGCGGGAAGACAGCCGTGGACGACCCGCGCCACTACTCCCCCGGAACAATCGAATACGGAAAAGTAGTATTAAACCTCGCCCGCCTGACAAGCGTCCTCCTGGAAATGTGGGAAGCCCAGCGTTCATTGAGCGGAGGGAAAAATCCAAAGACCGGAAACCGGACGACGCGGAATCCGCGGCGGGCCCATTCGGAGCTTGACCCGTACCCCCCCCGCGCGTACAATACCGCGCAGCGTACACGTCATCATGATATATGTTTTCGGCGCGGGACAACGAAAGCCTCCGGTGGAGGCTGATTCAGATGAACGTAATCGTCGTCTGGTTCTATCTCCCGCGGCTCCGGGATTCCGGAATCTGGAACAGACACCCGCGGCGGAAGCTGGACGACACGGAACTCGTCTTTTTAATCATCAAATGGTACATGTGGTACACGCCTGTCCTGTTCCCCGCCTGATTGCGGGCGGCGAGATGAGATAAAATGATGAGCCGCGTGGAAAAAACATGTAAAACATGTAAAACATGCGCGGCGCGTGTACGCGGGGAGGGGGCATATCGTGCGCGGGCATGGACGCGTAAAGGCACGCGGCCCTACCCCCCCCTATGGAAGTAAATAAATAAAGAAAAAAATCGGAAATGCGCGCCTATTTGCTCTACACACCGGGGGAAATGCTGGAAGGCGAAGACGAACTTACCACACTGGGCTACCATGTCCATCCTTTTCTGGGCGATAATGATACGTCCGGCCTCCGGAACAAAGTCAAACACATTCCCAGCCTGGGGCATTCCGCGTCTTATTTATCAGACGGACTGGGCTACAACTGGTGTGGCCACGTCCACGCGCTCCGCGCTAACTTCGCGACCATGCTGGAAACGTACATGGACGCGGACGACCTCACTATATATGGAGAGTCGGACTGTGTGCCCGCGTCTTATCCCCCTGTGTCCGCTGACGATATTTCCCACGTTTGCCGGGAAGCGGTTTCCCGGCATCCTGAAATCGGCATCATCCGTCTGTACCGCCGCGCCACAACATTTAACGAGCCTACCTGGCGGAACCACGCGCCCCTGGAAATTGTCCCGCTGAAAAAGGCGGCCAGAATCTCCAACATTCCTTTCACGAAATATTACTGCCAGACCCACGCCCTGATTATCCGCGGGCACGTCCGCCAAACGGTCATCGACGCCATGCGGGATTACTATCTGCCCATTGACGTGCTTTTGTCGTATCTGTCCCAGATTGGGACCGTGCCCATGTGGCACACCAGCATCAATCTAATGCTTCAACGCCCCCACAGCACGGGAAAGAGGCTGGCGGACTGGCGGCGCGAACACTCTGTTCCGGCAGCGGACTACTGGCGTGACAAGCCCGGACTGACCGGGAAAAGGTGAGTACGCGAATTTGCAATGATTGCAAATTTTCCTTTTCCTCTCTTTTTTACTCTTCCCGCTTGTCCCGATTGCCGGAATCCCCCAGTAGCGCGTTCCTCACCCGCTGGGTTTTCAAAAACTCTTTCCAGTAGCGCTCATACGGCCTGTTCGGCCGCGACCGGATAATTTCTCCGCAAATCCGCGCGTTTTTCAGCAGGCTTTTCATGCCGGAAATCATTGCGGTGTCTGGATGCTCTTCTGTCATATCCGCGGGAGATTTTAATAAAAAAAGTTCCTTTAAGAGAGATTTTTTCTCACTTTTTTCTTGCAATTCTAATCATTGAATGATAAATTGACTTTGTTGACGGGAGGTAAGGGACCAACCGAAAGCACAAAACAAAAAACCTAAATTAGAAAGACCAAAACAATGAACGCCGATAAGACCTACAACGTAAGAGAAATCCTCACCATGAATTACTACGAAATCGTCGTCGCCGGAGAAGCGGTGAAAAATTATGATGAAGAGGGAAGGACCTACAACTTTTATTGCCCGGTGCGGGAAATCTTGAACGCGAGTTCGGCAGCTATCAGTTTGAAGGCAAGACCTATTACGCCACGCGTCAAATGGAGTTTACCAACCGCGAGTTCCTGGGATGTTTCGAGGAAGCGGAAGAAGGAGAGGAATACGTCTCCGAATACTCCGCACCCGGATATGACGAAAACGGAAACCCCGTGGAAATCTTCATGATGTTCACGGAAATAAAAGGCGAAGAGGTGGACCCGGAAAACCTTAACTGGAGCCAGGACGCCGACCGCGTTGAAGTCCGCTAATTATTTTACATCACAAAAACTACTCCGATATGAACATTCTCATTTCCGTCGAAACCTTTGAATCCATCGCCGCTTCCGTTCTGGAAGCCATACGCCCCATTACGGAATGGAGCTACCAGGGAACGCCCCAGTATTACGCTGATGACATTTCCTTTTTCGCCTATGATTCCAGATTGGACGATGCCGAGCTTTCCACCGAGGCGGATTCCCTCGCCATCTACTTTGATACGGCAGGCGTGAAGGAATCTGTTGTTGACCGGATTTACAGCGCTATTGTTGACGAGTTTTCCCGCCGTGGAATCCGTCTAACTCGTTCCGGGGATATTGACGGCGGCAGTCAGGGACTGTTGTATGATGTCAGCCTCATGGCCGCCCGGAAAGTGCCGAAAACGGTCGGGGAGTTCGTCAGCTGGGTGCAGGCGGATTACCGCCTTCCCGATAAGCCCGCCGCCGTGAAAAAGGCGGCCGAACTGATGAAAGTAAAAGAAATAACCGTGTGGCAATGGATGAAAGGGGCGCGGCGGGTATCTCCCTCCATGCTCCTGCTCATGGAGTTTATCGCTTCGGTCTATGCCCCGGTGAAGCGTCCTGGCGTTTCTAACTGAAACGGAAATAATTCAGCCACCCCCGATATGAGGGTGGCTGATTAAAGCCTTTTTTTCGCTTATCTGGATGCTGCCGCCGCGCCGATGCCCATCAGGACGACGGCGATAAAGTAGATAAGGGCAATGCCGATATTGATGATAAATATCGCCATTATCATGTTGGATATTTTACCGCACACCCGTATCAGCTGGTCAAGTTCGCTGACAAGAAGATAAGTGTCCCGCGGTTGTAGTCTGATGTTAGGTTCCATGTCGTTTATGGGTGGGGGTTGTCTGTCCGGCAAACGGTTCGCCGGGGTAGCTCTATGTGCTGGCCGGCTGCGTTATTTGTCAACCATATTCCACATTTCTTCCCCCCGTATCGGCATGTTTTTTCTTTCTTTTCCGCCCGGAAGCCCTATGTTGGCGGCATGATTAGTCTTCTCGGCATTTTTGACGCTCCGCCGGATTGGAGCAAGGGCACTATTTATTGTATCGGGCAAAAATCCGATAGTTGGAGCAAGCCCGATTCCTACCGCCTTTCCGACATCCCGGAACAGCACCGGGAAACGCTCGCGTCTATTGTCAAAGGATTCACTATGTTGAGCGACGAGTGGTACTGCGCGCAGTTCTGGGCCGCGTTTTCCTACCGCATGGAAACAGTGGAATCGGAATCCGGGGAACAGGAATCAACGCGCGTTCCCGGCATTGCCATCCGCATGGAGTGCCGGCACAAGGACACAGGGGCCTTGAGATTGCTGACCCCTAAAGACAATCCGGCCCTGTGGCTCACCGACAGCGCGTCAATGGCGTTGTACTCGGCTCTGTGCGACGATTGATTCCGTCTTTCTGAAATTTGCGATGATTGCGAATTTTTCTCGCGCTCTCATGAGCGCGTGGATTGAAACCGCAACACCAGCCTATGAGCGTTTTTACCTATCCGGTCGAGGGCCTTCGCCGCGTGCTGATTCCGCAGAAATGCGGCTGGACGCTAGCCTGGGATTCCCTCCCCCGCTGGAACGGTCGGGTGGTGATTGACTCCAATGACTACCCCGCGAAAAATCTGGACTGCATGTTTGTCAGGGAGCCGGTGGCCCGGTTCATGTCCGCTTTCCGGAACAAGATAGAGTTCGGGCCGCAGTCCTACCCCAAAAACGCCAACGGTCAGTTCAACGTCTGGTCCGGCATCCAATGGGTTGCCTGTGTGTGCGGCATCCCCCCGGACCTGGCGCAGAAGCGGGTTACTGTGTCCCTGATGCTGGACGTGTTGGAGGACATCATCAAAAAAAAACCGAGGGCGGCGCAATACAACCACGCCGTACTTGACCCGCACTGGTCCCCGCAGGTCTATCATGTGGCCCCCGGCCATATTCCGGAACTGCTCATTGACCCCCGGAACGATTTTTCCGTCCTGGACAGATTAAAAATTGACTACTCTACGCACAATCACAATAATACCAGCCGTTATGGAGGCTACCAGCCTAGCCCGGAAGAGGTCGCGCGCATCAAGGCCCTGTATGCCGAGGATGTAGCACTTTACGCCAGATACCAGCATGATTACGCCCTTCGCCAGTTATCCGCCCAGTGACGCCCCGGAGTTCATCAAATACTCCCACCACCTGATTGACCTCGCCCTGAGAAAAGCCCGGCGTCCGGCCATCCTCTGTTCCTACGGCAAGGATTCCGGCGTTGTCCTGCACTTGCTCTCCCAGCACGTCGATTTATCTCGCATTGACGTTATCTACATTGATTCCACTTTTGAATTCCCGGCGTTTTACACGCACATTGCCGGAATGAAAGCCTTTTTCGGCATCCGGCACGGCGGGCCTCATGATGTACGCTGCCAGAATAACCAGGCCATCCGTTCCGGCATGTCCTATGATAATACCCCGGTGCTCAAGTTGACGCGGACCCTGAAAACCGATGTACTGGTGCGGGTGCTGAAAGAGCGGAACATTGACTTTCTGTTCACCGGCATCCGGCGCGACGAAGAGGGTTCCCGTGCCAAGGAACGCTATTTCTCCCGCCGGGAAGCCGACGGCACGTTTGACCCGGTAAGCAACCGCCCCGGATTCTACCCGTTGGATGGGCTGGATGCGCGGTCCCCCGGTTCCGGGCACTATCGCGTCAATATCCTTCTGAGCTGGTCGGAGCGGGACGTATGGGAGTACACGGAAAAGCACCTGCTTCCTGTCTGCCCGCTGTACCTCGCCAAAAACGGGAAACGCTACCGCTCCCTTGGAGACGAGCCGGTGACTACTCCGGTGGATTCCGACGCTGACAGTATCGACAAAATCATTAAGGAGCTGTACCATACCAGCGTGCCGGAACGGGCATGCCGGAAATCACAGGATAATTCCGCGCCGTACGCGATGGAGATGCTGCGGCGCGAGGGATTCTGCTAACAGTTTCATTTTTTCTTTTTCCCTCCCTTGCCATGATGTCGGATGACCCGTTCATTCAGCCGGAAAAACCTGAAAAGCCGGGAGGCGTCACGCAAATCTGGATAGGCGGGGAAAACAATATACCGCAGGAAATGCGAGAATGGATGTCCGGAGTGCGGGCCTACTGCCGCCAGTTCAACCTTCCGTACCGCTGTTTGAACGGGAGGCGATGCAAGGCCCTGCTGGATGAGTTCGGCATCCCGTTCAACCCTACCGGGGGCATCATGAGCCTGACCGACATGGCGCGGGTGTGCGCCCTGAAAAAATGGGGCGGCTGGTATCTGGACACAGACGTAAAAATCCAGCGTCCGGCAGCCTTCCATGATTACTCGGTTTCCGTCCGCGAACAGGAGTCTTCTACTGTTTTTTACAATGCCATCACCTACGGCTGGATGTACAATCACGGAGTGCTTTACGCCTCCGGGGACGATTCCTGCCTGTTTCTGGATGCCATGCTGGACGCGTGCCGGGAGACGTACAGGACAGTGCGCGCTTCCGATTCCGGGTGGGGGCTGGAAAGCACCGTTCAAAATATAGTGCATCATGACCGCCAATGGGTAGGCTGGCATCAAGGACTGCCAAAGGGCGTTTGCGATTGCGGCAATCCGTCCAGCATGATTAACCATGTGCTTTATGGGACCTGGTACAATAGCGCGCACATGACCCCCGGCATCAAGGACGCGGAAACCTATTCAAAGGTTTCCGATTTGTAGCCTGGAATAATTTTTGCGAAAAAGAAAAAACAATGGTAATACGTAGCGCATGCCACGCGAAAAAATCATCATTGCCGTGTGCGGAATCCCTGACACGGGAAAAAGCACCTTTATCGCCAACGCCGCGAAACACCTGAACGGAATGGAGGTCCAACCGGATGCCCTGTGTGTAGAACAGCGGACCGGGAAAACCATCGCGACCTCATTCATCACCACCTGGGGCGAAGAGTGGCGGCGGGACGGAAAAACCTGCGATTTGGTCTTTGTGGACTGCCCCGGCCACGCGCGGTTCCTTCCGGAGATTGTCGCGGGCTTGTCCGCGGCCCATGCCTACATTGTCATCCATGACGCTTCCCGCGTTGAGGCGAGCCAGGCATATGCCCGGATGCTGGAAGGTGTCGCAGGCGTGCTTGGCGTGCCCCGGCTCGCCACCCTCTACAGTCATTGCGACAGCGCCGGGGAGTACCGCTACAACGTGGGTGTTGACAACCGGCTTCCGGGGATTGTCGAAAGGGTTATCCGGCGTGCCCTGGCGGGCGGCAAAGATAAGCTGGTCCATCCCACGGCATCCTGGCTTGGCTACATCCGGCAGGAGCCGTTCGATACGCCTGATGTCCGGCACAGGGTGTCCGTCATCTGGCTTCCCCGCGCTTCCCGGCTCACTCCGGTTTCCCTTCTCCGGGCGGAGCTTCCCGACCGAACGGTCGAACTCGGAGAGGCTGGCTCCATTCTTGACCCCATCCCCAGGGAAAGCGACTTCCAGACCGCCCCATTGATACGGCACATTTACCCGCAATTCCCCGTCCGGTATCTGGACCCCGTGCGCTTCCTGATTTGCGACTCGGAGCTGGGAACGGTCGGAGTCGGAACAGTAACCCCGTGGGAAACCCAGATGTTATGAGCGACGTAGCTATCCCATACCAGCCCCACGACTGCCCCGTCCGCGGAAAGAACCTCCGCTACAGCGCCGGAAAGGACGGCCGCTATTATTCCTGCCCGGAACGCGGGTATTCCGTCCAGTCCGGGGCGACCCCGCAAGAAGCGCAAAGGCGTCTTTTCATCTTCGCGGCGGCAATCCTCAAAAACCAGAACACGCGACACGACACCATCACCCAATGATTATTCTTCTCACCGGCGAAAGCGGCGTAGGAAAAACGTCTGTGGCAAAAACCCTGATGAACCGGCATCCGGGCATCCTTCTCGACGGCGACGACATGCGGGACGGATTGAACAGCGACCTCGGATTTTCCGACCAGGACATCATGGAGAACATGCGCCGGGCGGCGCGCATAGCCGTACTTCTGCATGACCAGCTCCCGGAAGACCGGCGCACGGTTTATATCACCTGTATTGCCCCGCTGCTGGCCGGAAGGAATCTGGCGCATGAGCTGTGCGGTTCCCGATTGTGGGAGATTCGCGTCCAGTATGACTACCGGGCCTCCGATGACGTAAAAGGATTGTACAAGGCGGGAACCCCCATGCGAACCTACGAAGAGTACCCCAGCGAAACGTCGCTGCTCCCCCGCAGGATAAATCGCGTATATCGGTACTACAACGATACCGTGTGCGCTCTGGCCGCCAAAATAGAAAAGCTGTGGCCCACAGACAAAACCGCTTGACAAAGGCGTATCCGTCCCTGTACATTACCCCTGTTTTGGAGCATTCCTGACAGGATGTTTCTAGGTTTCTCCCTTCCCTTGGCGCTCTAAGGGGAGGGAGTTTTTTTGCGCTGATGTCCGTATCTTCCGCCCCAATTTGCAATCATTGCAAATTTCGGAAACAACAACACCAACCACAGCAACTCAATATTAACATGATTACAAAAGACACCTGCCGAACACTGGAAAGCCTGCTGGAAGCATTGCCTTCCTCCAAGGACCGCCGCCGGGCCAATGTGTGGTATCAATCCGCCCTGTCCGCCGCGGCCACTATCCACCGGGAATGCCCCTATCTGGCCGTACAGATATCCATCGAGGATAAAAGGCCCGTGTGCCATATCAACGTGCTTAGCCTGAAACCCATGAACGAGGGATTGACCAGAGACACCAAAACAGTAACGGAAACGGTCGGCTATTTGCGGATTGACCTGACTCGCCGCTTCCAGGTGACGGACCGGGGGTTGGACGATGACGAAGACCCGGAAGACCAGTACAACCAGGCCGAAGAACTGCTTGATTTTACCACCGACATCATTAACACGTATGCCTAAAAATCACTATAAACCGGGTACAGCGGTACTAGTCCGGGGAATTGTCGTAGGAGAATATAACCCTGATGATGGTAATGCTTCCGTTTCCGTAAGGCTTAATACCCATATGGATTATGGGCGTAATGTACTGTTTTCCCCGGATAAGCTGGAAACGGTTAAACCCGCTTCCAACAAGAGATTCCGGAAAGGGGACAAGGTACGCCTTATTTACAGAGGCCGAAAGGCCCCGGAAGGGTCGCGGTATGATAAAATCTACACTGTGACGGAGAATGAAACCACGTATGGCCTGTGCCGCCTTACTGATGGCGTCGCGAATTATTCCCGCCTGGAATTAGTTGAAGCGGCCGAAGAATCCTACGACATTCCTTTCCATGAGGCGGTGCGCCTGATGGGCGAAGGAAAAATACTGGAACGGATACGCGATGGTAGTACTCTTCAATACCGGCTGGTTGACGGGAATCCCCAATTTTCAAATGCCGACGTAGATGGAACCCCAGAATGGAGGTCCATAATATTTTGGGGAGACGACATCAACGCCAAATGGAAAATTGCCGAATAACCCTGAATACAATGGATAAAGAAAATCGCGAACTGGAAACAAAGATGCCTGCCGCTAATTCAGCCCCGGAACGCCCCACACGGTATTTGCGCCCTATCGGGGACAAAGTGCTTGTCCGGCTGAAAGAGCGTGAATCCCGCATAGGCTCTATCATTATCCCCGATTCCGCCCAAAAGGAAAATTGCTGGGGGGAAATCGTGGCTCTGGGTACTGCCGTTGACGCGGATATCCGCCACCTGGACCCGCGCGACGTTGTTTATATCAGCCCCGCGCAGGGCACTTATCTCGCTTCCGGACAAAAGGACTTGATTCTTATCGAGGCCGGGCGCATTATGGCCAAGCTGCTTCCTGACGAGGATTAAAAGCGGGTCTTAAAAAGAACAACAATAGGGCCGCCCGTGGTTAAGTCTGTTTGACTAGTCACGGGCGGTCTTTTATATTGGAGGCCGCATATAACCTCCGCGACATGACCAATACCGCCAGCGCCCCCAAGATTGCCGCCCTGATGTCGTCCTACAAGCGCCCGAACGACCTTGTGAAACAGATTCTGGCCCTGCTTCACCAGACCTACGACTGCCATATTTTCGTTGCCGTGAAGGGCCTGTCCGAACGGGATATAGACACCTGCATCCGCCCGCTTTTCGCCAAAGAGATTGAGGCCGGAAAGCTCCATCTGGCGTACTACCCCAATAAAAGCCAGTTCAACAACATTCTTGACTGCTACCGGGGCTTTGACATCGGGCAGTTTGACTTGTATTGCAAAATTGACGACGACGACATCTATTTTCCGACTTACCTTGAGGACGTAGCCAAGGCCGCCGCCAGCACCAGAAAGACGAACGGGGACTACCGCGGTTCCTGGTTTTCCGGGGGCCAGTGCCTGATTGCCCAAAAGTCGAACCAGAACGGAGTATTCTTTGACCGGGTTCCGGCAAACAATTTTAACATGTTTGGAAATACCCTCTGCATGTCGCGGGAGGATACGCGGCAGCTTTACGCCATTGAGGCTGACCCGTCCCTGCTCACCCCGGAACGCTACCCGTTCATGAATTCGTGGCATGTAGTGCTGGCCGGATTTGTCGAAGACGCGTTGATTCACCGCATCATTCAGGCTAACGGGGGCGTCAACCGCTATGACGTGCTGGCGGCGGGCAATCCGGATTCCTCCGTGCGTCCGCAGCTCATCACTACCGGCTACGGTTCGAGCGTCGTCAGAGGCGGCCTGTACCAAAACGAGTTCTACCAGAAAAACGCCCGCCTCGGACAATTGGAACAGGAATGGACCGTGTGCCTGTACCATCCGGACTGGGGCGGCAGGAACTACAGGACATTCCGCCTGTTCAACGGCAGGGCCACAGATTTGCATAATATTGACCATGCCGGCTATAAAGAGTTTGACGGCAATACGCTGGTGCTCAAATGGGACAAATGGGGCACGGAAACTTTCGTCAAAAACTCCGAAGGCGTTTACTGTCTGAAATAGAATGGAGACTCAAACCATTGTTTTTCTTGTCCGTCCTGTCTCCGGCGGTATAGTCAAGCGTAAGAACAGCTTTATTTTTTCATGAGATTTCTTCCCTCTCTTTTCAAGCGGAAAGGCCACGAACAGCGATTGTCCGTAGCATGGAACAGTCTGGATTCCCGTCAACGGTCGGTCCTCATGGAACTCGCGTCCTATCTCGGCAATGGCATTGACGGGGACCGGACAAACCTCCGGTATATCGACCTGGTGAACCATGTCCGGGTGGACCCCCTGGACAGCTATGAAAAGTACATCAAAACAGGGACCGGCCAGGTATGGGCGACGTTTGTAGCCTGCAATCTGGTGGCTAATGTTTTGGTGTCAACTACGTTCCAGGTTGTCAAATCCGGCTCCGATACGCCCCTTGACAGCACGCGCCACCCGCTGGCAAAGCTAATCGCGCAGCCGAACGCGTGGGACTCGTGGGAGGATTTAATCTATCAGTGGGTATTCCACATCAAACTGACCGGCAACGCGTACTGGCTGAAAAACCAGGTCAACGGATACGGGCAGCCCCTGGAACTGATTCCCCTGCTTCCGCAGTACGTCAAAATCATCCCTGACCAGACTTCCAGAATCAAGGAATACCAATACCAGGTCAATGGCCTGTGCGTTACATACGCCCCGGAAGAAATCATCCATTTCCGGAGGCCCCACCCCAATTCCTTCATCCTTGGCCTGGGAGATATTGAGCCGTCAAAGTCATTGTACGAATCCTTTATTACCGGGGACGAGCTTCAAAAGCGGGTGTACTCCAATGGGGCCGTTATTAGCGGCGTATTGAGCAATGATTCCGACCTGCTCTCACAAGAGGAATTTGATCATGCCGTGGAAAGCTTCCGCTCCAAATACGAGGGGAAGAAAAACGCGGGAAAAACGGCGTTCCTTTCCGGCAAGTGGAACTACACCCGGCTTGGAATGACCAACAGCGAGCTTCAAAGCCTTGAGCGGGATAAGACCAGCGTTGAGCGGATATTCATTAATCACGGGGTTCCCCTTTCCGTCGCGGGCATCAAGGACGCCGCCAACTACGCCACATCCAAACAGGACGCTATCGCGTTCCGGAAACAGGCATGCCTTCCGCTGGCTGATATTCTTGTAGGCAAACTGAACTCGGAAAAAGGGCTGACACCCGCTTACCGGGATAAAACCCTGAAAATCGACTACAACATGTCCGGCCTCGTGGACATTGAGCAAATGGTGAAAGAAAACCAGCCGTTGCTGGAATCCGGGGCGCTTACCCCGAACGAACTTCGGGAAAAGTGCGGCCTGTCCAGAGTTGACGACCCTTATCTTGACCAGTATTTCATCAAGTCGAATCTGGTTCCTATGGAGCTGTCCGGAATGGGCATGGGAGAGTCGCTGGAAGAAAGCGCCCGAACGGTCGTGACCGGATTCACCAAATCCCGTCGCGGCGGCCACCCGCGTTGAACGCGCGTCGTGAACTTATGGATTGGGAAACGACAATAAAAACCCTGCGGATGGCCGTGGACTGCGTTGGCCCCACCATCACCGCCCTTGGGGCCATTGCCCTTTTTTTCAAGCGGGTGCGGAAGTACCTTTATCTGGTATTCATTCACAAGCCGGAAATGGACAGGAGGCTTTACGATAAAGTAGCCGAAATCCTGAACCGGATAGGAAAAATTGAATCCGAACTCCGACTCAATGACGACTCCACCGTCAAGGATGCCGTTGCCCGGCTGGAAGCCTACAGGCGTTATTCCGCGACCAACTCCATGTCCCTGATTTTCGAGCTGGATAAAACCGGGAACATTGTGCTGGTCACGGACGCTTTATGCCAGCTGGTGGAAACGGTCAGGGCCGAAGACCTGAAAGGGCAGAACTGGCGGCAATTTGTTTATATTGAGGATGAACCCAGAGTGACGGCCAACCTGTGCGCCGCTGTGAAAACAGGCTCGTCCACCCGGACGAAAGTCCGCGTCATTAACAGCAACAACATATCCAGAGGCGACTGGTATGTCCGGCTCAATGCCGTTACCCGGCCTGACAATTCCGTCATCATGTATATCGGGCTTTTGTACCCGGCTGACGAACTGGCCACCAGCATATACACGGAAAACAACTGGAAATAGCGTTTTTTCCGTGGTATTGAAAATTTGCGATCATTGCAAAAATACCCGCCATGCCGCCCATACGCACCGCAACGTTCAGAAAAGCTTCCCCGGCCCTGCTTTTTAAATCCTACCGGCAGTCCAAGGTTCCGGAAGGCGGCTGGACGCAGGAAAGCTTCTACACGGAAAATGGCGTTCGGCTGGTGCGGGACTGGGTGAGGATGAACCGCTCCGCGACGACAAAAAACGCGAGGATGCTTGCCCGGACGCTGAAAGCCCTGATTGAGAAAATACTCTATGAAATCGCCGACCGCGTGGAAGGTATCGCGGAGTTGTCCGAAAAGAAGCGCCCGCGCACGTACCAGCGGAAAACTACCGTGTTGTCCGGAGTATGGAGCAATATCATTAATGAGGTCCTGCGCGATTTTTCCGGTGACGTGCAAGAGGCCGTCCAGCCCTACATGCAAAGCACGGCTGATGACGTTGTGGACAAGGGGCGGCAACTGCTTGGGTCAACTGTGAACAGGACGGACACCACAACAATCAATAATTCCGTGCGTCAGGCCGCCAGGGAGATAACCAGCGTGCCGAACACCCTCCGGGACCGGATTAACCGCGTCATCCAGCGTGAGTATGATAAGGGGTCCTCGGTGTTCGACACGATTGCCGCCGTGCGCCGACAAACCCCCTCATTGGCCGCTGGCCGCGTCGCCACAATCGTCCGCACCGAGCTTGGGCGGGCCGCGGACATTGCCAACATCCAGGCGGCTATGGAAGGGACCTGCACGCACATGTCGGTTATCGGGTGCGAAACTATTGAACGCGCCTACACTTACCGGGGCCTGCCGACGTGCGATATTCAAAACGTTCCCATCAACGAATGCGTGAATGTTCGGTTCCACCCGAACCACACCGGGTGCTGGGTTCCTTCGGCATTCAGGCAGTCGGACGGTTCAACCCCAGAACTGGACCCCCGCGGCGATTCCGGCCACGGAACTTTTGAGGAACAGCGGGAAAACCCGGAAGGGAACAGCGCCCCGTTCCTGAATCCAAGACCGGCCCCTGGCCCGGAAATGGAAAACCCGGTAACATTGGCTCCCACGCCGGAACCGCCCCCGGCCCCTATAGACATTCTCCCCCAGGGGTCATTGTCGCCAGTGCTGCCGACTACCCCGGAAAACTGCGGGGCGCCGGTTATCGGAAGGCCGCTTCCATCAGGAAAGCCGCCTAAAAATGTGCTTGATTTTGACACGCTTCCGGCGACCTACCAGGACACGGAAGAAGTGCGCAACGCCGTCAAGGTGATTCGCAATCACGCCAGTTCCGCGACAAGGTTTAACGCGAATGATGAGGACATTTACAACTTTTTCCGAACGGCCGAGGTTCTCCCGGACGCTATGGAATCCCTCTTGTTGCGGGACATCCCCATCAATCTGGCGGATACCACCGAACTGGTCATCCGCGCGGGGCGAACCTTTGACTGCGTTGGAAGCGTAGGCGGAAAGCGGTCATTTTTGTACCGGCGCGCCATATGCGTGGATGAACAGGGCAAATTGTACATCCACCACAACAGCTTTGAATTGTGGGCGCAATATCAGGGGAACGGGTACGCGAGAAAACTGCTGCAAAACCAGATTAACTTTTACGACGCTATCGGGGCCGAATACATCACACTGGCGGCCAACATTGACGTTGGAGCCTACGCGTGGGCCAGATACGGATTTTACCTGACTGACAGCGGCGCGGAAACGCTGACAAGGCAGCTGAAACGGAACTGGAACCGGATAATCACCAAAGACCTTGCCCCGGCCAACCCGTCAGACAGGGAAGCGTTTGACGCGTCGGTAGTCCGGCTGGAACGGATTGTAAACAAAGACCCGATGGATTCCAAAGACCTTTGGGCCATCGCGTCCGAACAGGTCAAAGTGCGTACCCCCGGAGGCCAGGAACGGAAACTGGGCTATCATGTGCTGACCGGAACCTTCTACGATGCCCAGCTGGATTTGAACAACCCGGAACAGTACGCGCGGCTGGTGTCGTACATCAGCCACAATCCTACGATTACCAAGGGGCGGGAGCTGTACTCCCTTGTTGACGGGCATCAGCAGGATGCCATGCTTCATGCGGAGTTCCTTTCCAGCGTATGGGGGAACTTCCGTGCCGACTTCGCCGGAGTAGAACAGGCCATACGTTCCGGATGCCCGGAAGATGAAGCGTTGTGGCTTTACGCGTCCCCGGAATCCGTGGCGCTCATGGCCCCGCAGTTGCCGCGGGAATTGTACACCCGTTATCTGGCCCTTCTAAACCGATGAACTTTGTCTGGCTCAACAATCAATTCGGCAACCAGATATGGCAGATTGCCGTGGCGACGTTTTTTTTTGGAAGGGGGAACTTTGCCGCGATAACCTCCTATGCCGTGCCGCTGAAAGGAATCGGCTTCCACGCATTTCTGCATGTGCCCTGTTTTCCGTTCAACCGGGAGACAAGCGCCCTTGCCCCGCAAACGGTTTACGTCAAAAGAGGGGTTCCCATTCCCCGCGGCGCGAACTCCATCATTGACGGGCAGTTGCAGGACGTAGCCTATCTGCGTAATCTGGATGCCCGCCAGTTACTGACGTTTGATGGCATTGACAACGATTTCCGCGTTGTCCATGTCCGGGGCGGCGATTTTTTTACCAGCAAGCCGCACAGGCCCTACGTCAAAAACCGGGACTGGTATCTTAAAGCCATTGACGCTGTGCCCGATATGCGGAAGCACCGGGACAAAACAGTATTGCTTACAAACGACAAAAAATACGCGGGGAAAATCCTTCCCGAATTTCCCATACTGGACGTGCCGCCCTTGACCGCGTTCCGGCTGATGATGGGCTGTCGCTCTCTGGTTATATCCGCGTCATCCTTTGGCTGGTGGGCCGGGTATCTGAATCCGTCAGCGCGGATTGCCGCTCCTTCCCGGTGGTGCGGCGCTGGGGAAGACTCAGAAAAATACTACGGGCACAATCGACTGATGTTCATACCCGATTAGCCGAAAGCCCGGCGAATTCGCAATCATCGCGAATTCGTTTGTATGGACTGAAAATGATTATATAGACTTGTTCCTTGTTTCCGTCTTTTGGCGTTTGCCCTATGGGGTCAGATAGTTCCCTCCCGCGAGGGCCGGGAACCCTGAAAACTTCCTGTGGTTTTCAGGAGCGTCACCATCAAGCGGGACAAAAACCAAATAGAAAGACAGCGCAAAAATGTACGGCACTAGCCCTATGTTTACCATGCCCGTGTCCTCCGTTGACTCCGGGCGCGGCAATGATAACTACGGAAACTGGAACAATCCGTTTGTGTACCTCGTCTGGATGTGGGCATTTTCCATGTTCGGCGGCAATGGCCTGTGGGGCAACGGGAACGGAGTGGGAACCGTAGAAACCCAAGCGATTACCGCGTCTCAGGTCGATGACATCAGGGCGCGGGTAGCCGCTATCCGTCAAGGGATTGAGCGCGGCGACGCAAACATCGTGCGGGCCGTTGACCAGCTCGCCGATACCGCACGCGCCAACCAGATTAAAATTGACGGGGGCTTCACTGCCGTCAACCAAAACCTGTGTTCCGGCTTCGGCTCCGTCAACTCCAACATCCGCGACGCTAAGACGGCTGTTCTTGGCGCCCTTTGCGACATCGAGCACAACCTCGCCATGCGGGGATGCCAGTTCGCTAACCAAACGCGGCAGTGCTGCCGCGAACTCAAGACCGCTATCGGCGATGTCGAACGCGGCATAGAAAAAGGCCTCCTGAATCAGACGATTCAGCTCAACCAGGGGCTGTGCGGCGTCAACCAGAACATTCAGCGGACTGGCGCGCAAATTGCCAATGGCGTTTCCAACCTCGGATTTACCATTCAGCGGCAGTTCCGCGACACGAACAGCCTGATTGAAGCGAACACGAGAGCCGCGCAGGCGGAAGGCGCCATGACCCGTCAGCTGCTGGTTGACCAGGTGAAGGGTGCCGAAATCTCCCGGCTTCGCGGCATCGTCGCGGAAAACAGCCAGCGAAGGCGGACTACGGAACTGTTTGCCGCCCAGCAGGCCCAGACGGCTACTCTGCTGCCCCTGTTGCGGCGGATTATCAACAACACGACGAAGACCACCAGCTCCACGGCGACTGCCTAATCGTCAATTCAGGCTTCCCGCCTTTTACCGGGCGGGGGCCTTTTTGAATCCTGGGGCGTTACCGCCCCTAAACATCAAGCCAGAAAGGAGAATTGACGATAATGTTCGGAAATATGATGCCCGGAATGCCGGGCGCAAATCCCGCCGCGGGAGGTATGGGAACGCCTCCCATGTTTCCAGGCGTGCCGGGCATGGGTTCCGCCATGCCTACTCAGGCGGAGGCGCAGGCTCATATTGAGCGGCATATCCAAGAAACGATGGTCCGAATGCCCGAAGAACCGACTCCGGAAGTGGAAACCGCCATACTAAAGGCGCGCGAGAAACTTCTCCGCGAGCACGGCTTCCTGGAATCGGACGCGATACGCGGTAAGCGCCACCGCGAGGAAGCGGATAAGGAGGAACATACCCATGACCCGTTTTCCGCGGACAATGAAGAGGCGGAAGACGAACACCGCTGCCATGCCTGGGATAAAAACCCTATGGGGCGGCTGTTCCCGCTCGTCGATGAACTACAGGAGCTGGCCTACAAGGGCCACGGTCCGCAGGTCATCGAAAAACGCTTCCGGGAAGCGTGCTCGGACGACGTGCGCGACGAAGAACTTAAAGTGATGGGCCGTCTGGTCATGGCTGACGGGTTCAGAAAGCGCGCGTCGGCGCTCGGAATGACCAAGGAAGCCTTCAAAAAGCGTCTTGCGTCCATTGCCGACAAAATCAAACGCGAAAGCATGGACGACGAAGACTGACGGCTTTTTATATTGGTTATCGCGAGGTTGCGGGCTTGATTGGCTGGATGCCGTCAGGCCCGCAATTTTATTGACTTGACCCCGCGTTGTGCTATCCCGAAACCATGTCTGTTACTACTATTTGCGGTACGACGGCAGCCGCCGTAATTGGCGCTCTGGCCATTTCATCCTGTTCCCAGGTGTGGGATGTGACAGCCCAGCGGCAGGCGAAAGAAGCCGTCATTTCCATTACCGTATCGTCCAGAGTGCGGAATGACCCGAATCCCCCGCAGCGGGAAGTTGCGTACAAGACCGTGGCGGCGGTGTTGAGCGAATGCGTTGATTCCGGGAACACCGATTCCGCTACGCTGAAATCCGGCGTTTACTCCGCTCTGGATAAAGTGTTTTCCGCTAAACTGGCCGATAAAATCACCGGGGAAATCATGGACATGATTACCGACCTGGCGGGTTCCGCCAAGGACCCGGACAAGCTGCTCGCCGCGGAAAAGCTGGTGCTGGACAGCATCAAAGCCGGGCTTGACATGTCGGAAACGGTCGTAGTACAGTAAGGGCCGTCCTGACAGACGCGCGGGATAAAGCCCAGTTGAAATCATGAGAGAGATGGCAGCCTGTCGGGGGAGTGGCGTGTAAAATCCCCTGACAGGTTGCTTTTTTCTTGTTGACCTTCATATCCCCGCCTCGCAATATTCCGGTATGCCGTTTGTTCGTGTTGTGAAAAAAGTTCCGGCCCGCCTGGCGCCCATAGTAAAAAAAACGGTTGACCCGCTAACCGGAAAAATCGTCTTCTGGAAAACCCCGGAAGGCAAAACGTTGGCGGGAAAAGTGGCCTCGGTTCACGGCGGCACAGCTTCGGTGCGACTGGCCGCCCCCTGCGGGAAAAAAGAGCTTATGCTCTCGGACGCTACCGTCACCCTTCCCGCGGACCTTCTGGGAACGGTTGACCTTCCCGTGCGTTCCGGGACTGCCAAGGCATGGGAGCAGTCATCGTTTTTCAAAAAGGTCGTCGCCATCACGGAAAAGGACGAGGGCACGGAACGGGTTAAAGACTACCTTAACGTCACCATTGAGGGCTACGGCTCCACGTTTGAAAACTTTACCAAAGCCGACCGCGCCGGGGATAAGATTCTTCCTTCCGCGTTCGATGAGACGCTGGATGATTTCCGGCGCAATCCGGTGATGCTCCGGGACCACTGGATGGACACCGACCATACGATAGGCAAGTGGACCTCTGTGGAGACGGACGCCAAGGGCCTCCGCATGGTAGGGCGGCTTTCCAACGCTGACGACGTGCGGGATGTCCGGTTTAAGATTGCCGAGGGCGTTTTGACTACCCTGTCCATTGGCGGCCTCTTTCTTTATCAGGACGACAGCTCCACCATCGAAAAGATTTACCTGTATGAAACATCCGTGGTTGTCGTGCCGTGCAATCCGGACGCGACCTTCGCCGCGCGCTCGCTGGACATCGACACAGTTACCAAGGCATTTGATTTCAGGAGGTTTTTTTCATAATCAGCTTTCTCGCTCCGGATTGTCAGCCGGAATGTGAGGATAAACAAGGGAAACGCGAGGGACCGGAACGCCGGGAGGCGCCCCGCAATCCTTTGAGCGTTTTCCGCTTCGTATATAGGAATATTGACGGGATGTACCCGCTTCCCGCTCCGCTCTGCCGGTCCGGGAGGCGGGTTTTCCTTTACTGGGATTGCCCGCGCCGATACTATGGCGGGGCAATGATTGATAGAACTCAGACCAGAAAAGACCCGCAGGCATTCATACGCGCCATTGATTCCATGCATGATGCCCTGGAAACCGCCACCAGAAGTTTGCGCCGTGGGGCGCGGGTGTTCCGGTTTTCCGATTCCAAGGGGAACTACCCCCGCATTGATGACCTTTCCGCCGCCGAACGGTCGGAGTTCCAGAAGAAACTCGCCGCCGTGTCGGACGCGTTGCAGGATTTATACGCCTTTTTCGGATTTCCGGAAGACGTGCCCCCGGTGAAAACCGTCCTGCGCCATATTCTGGATATCACGCCGGTTATTGCCGCCGCCCCAAAAGTAATGGAGCCCGCACCCCGCGCCAAACCGCCAACGCGAGCGCAGAAATCATGCCCGCTGGCAATCGCTACGCGGGCCGAGCGGGACAAACAACGCATGGAAATTATCAAAGTAGAGGTGGACTAAAAATTTGCAATCATTGCAAATTTTATTGACGCCCTACTGCCCCTTTGTTAGTCAAACGTTAAGCACATGCGTATTTTTTACATGCAGCGTGTCCAGAAATCCGCGAAAGTACGGCGGCTGTCTGTGAGGAATGATTGCAGCATTTTCGCTTAACAGTCTAACCGCTACAAAAAAACAATGTTGACCGAAGAACAGAAAAAGCGCCTTGCCGCTCTCCATATCAAGGATGCCGCAGCCCTCACCGAACAGGAACAGAAGGAACTCGCCGCACTGACCACTATGGCCGAAGTGGACGGGTTGTCTATTGACGACGCCTTTATGGCACAGTATGGCCCGACCGAAGACCGCCCCCTGACCGGCGACGAACTGAAAAAGCACATTTCCGACGCTGTAACCGAGGGTCTGAAACACTACTCCGGGAATATGGACGTGTCCAAGCTGGCCGAGGAAATCACGAAAAGCCTGAACATTCCGGACACCGGGAAGGGGATTGCCCCAGAAGACCTGAAATCCGCGGTGGCTTCCGCCCTCAGCGCGGAAGCTATCATTGAGAGCCTGCAAAGCAAGCTGCCCACCGTACCGGGCGAGGACCAAATCAAGAAACTAGTGGAAGAAGTTGTGAACGCTAACCTGCGCAACCAGTCCAAGAACTTTTACCCCGTTGATGAAGACATCAACGTGCCGCTTTCCGGCCACAAGGGCAACCTGTCCGTGGCAGAATACCAGCTTCTGAACATCTGCAAGATGACCGGCAAGGTTATCGACGCGAAAAACGTTCCCACGGACATCAATGACGGCATCCCCGAATCCGTCCGGAAGTCCGCTGAACAGGCCGGGGCCAAGTTCGTTCAGTCGCTGAGGATGGGCCGGAAGGATGTGTTCACCACCGGCGACGGGCACATCTTCCCATCCGACTTGTCCAGCACTCTGCTTTACAGGCTGTATCTTGAGTCCCAGTTGGCCGCCGCGCTGATTTCCCAGGAAATTCCGATGCCGACCGACCCGTACACGCTGCCTATCGCCACCACCCGCGTCAAGTACCGCAAAGGTTCCGAAGCCCCGGCTACTACGACTGCGGATAAAATCGGTCTGTCCGACGTTACGCTGAAAACGGCGAAACTTATCGGCATCACCGATTTCTCCTATGAAGCGGCCGAAGATTCCATCATTCCGGTGCTTCCCATGCTCATGGATGATCTGGCCAAAGGCGCGGTGGAATCCCTGGAAAACGCCATCATCAATGGCGACACGGCGGAAACCCACCAGGACAAGGACACCACGGCAGCCGACGATGCCGCCAAGCTGTTTGACGGCCTCCGCAAGTTCGCCCTGGCGCAAGCTTCCTGCAAGGTTGACATGGCAACCGGCGGCGTCTCCGCCGCGTCCATTCTCAAGATGAAGGCCTCTATGGGCAAATACGGCCTGCGCCCCTCCGACCTGCTTCTGGTCGTGTCCGCTTCCGGCTACAACACCATGCTTGGGCTGGATGAGACGCTGACCGTGGACAAGGCGGGGCCGGGGGCCGCAAGAATCCTTACTGGCGTTGTGCCGTCCATCTACAACATCCCGATTATTGTGTCGGAAGCCATCAAGGCCACCAACACCTCCGGCGTTGTGGATGCCACGGACACCAACAACATCAAGGATTCCCTGCTTCTGCTCTACAAGCCGTCGCTGATTCTCGGTTCCCGACGAGGTTTCACCGTGGAATCCGAAGTGGACAAGAAGCGCCAGGTCAACAGCCTGATCGCTTCCTTCCGCAGGGACTTCAAACTTAAGGAGCCGCTTTCCAGCGCGCCTACGGTCATTCTCGGCTACGGTGCGCCCATCCTGTAAATCTGTGTGACCCCATAGATTACTTGTAATCTGTATTTTAGCCGGGAGGCATACATTGTATGCTTTCCGGCTTTTTCTTTGATTTTCAATTTTTTCCATCTCACCCACCGCATGAATTCACGGCAAATCAAGTTTTGGGCGCGACAGCACCCGGCGCTGGTCTGCGCCAATTTCATTGCCGACGCTTACGGCCTCGGCGCGGAAGAACTCAACCTGCTGACGGAAAAGCTTGACCGGAAAAGCCAGCTCGGAAAGCCGAAAAAAGTGCTAATCCGGACGTTGCGGCTTTTGAAATACCCGTCAATGGACGTAGCCCAGGCTTTTGACACCACGCCTAAGTACATCACTTTGATATGGGGCAAGGTGCGGAAAGACCCGGAACTGGAACTGGTGGCGAACCGTATTTACCAGAAAACGATGCAAACGATTAACCGTGTGAAACCGTAATTGCCGGAAAAAGGTTTATCTTGTATTTTGGCTATTTTTTTTTACCGTTGCAGTCATGAGAAACGCTACCTACCTAGGCCCCACAAAAAATATCGGCCGGTTTGGAATCTTACGAAAAAAGGATGTCGTATCTTTATACGAGTACGAAATCGAATCCATTGCCGGAACTAAGATTTTCCAGGTATCTGAATTGAGTTTTGGCGATTCCGTCCCTGAAAACGTCCAGCCGCTGGGAACCCCCGCTTACGACCTCCGCACCGTCCCCTGGAACCACCCCCATTTGTTTAAGTGGCTGAAACGCCGTGGACACCAGACGTTGAAAAACATTGCCCGCGCCATAGAAAGCCTGGGCATCCAATTGACTTTAGACAGCCGGAAATCGGCCCTGTCCATAGCTGATGCCGTCTACGCGGCGGCCAAATATTTCAACTGGACGGCATTGACTGTTTCCGCCGTGAAAAGCCTGCCGTCCACCGTGGACCGGACAACGCCTGAAACTCCGCAAACGGTCGAACCGGAAACAGAGCCGGAACCGGAAACGCGGGAGGAAGAAGAAAATGAAGAAAGCGGCGAAGCGGAAAAATCCTCCGCAATGTTCGGAGGGCAGGACGCGCGAACAAGACACAGGAGCCGGTGAAACAATGACAGGAAATACCCATGATTTGAATGTCGCCAGTTTCCGCAGGCTTGCCTTGGATAGCGGCCATTCCGGTTCGGCTCTGGATACGATGGTAAAATCTTACGCCGCCGCGTCGTCTTCCGCCAAGCGCTGCATGGTGCAGGCGCTGATTCGTATCCGCTCGCGGAAAAACAAGGCCCCGCAAACCAAATAATCTGTTTCAGTCATGGTTACCCCATTGCCTTATTGCACGCTCAGCGAAGTGCGGGCGGAAATTCGCAACTACGATGCCGACATCAACGATAAGTTGATTTCAGCCATTGAGCGGGCTACGGCATACATCGACGAGTACTGCCGGAAAACCTATCAGCCTGTTGACCGGGTGTCGGTCCCTTTCCGCGTGCCGTCCCCCCGCGTTGCCGGAAAATCCATATTGCTTCCGTTCCCGGTCCGGGAACTGCTGAGCATTGAGGACGGAGACCAGCACGGAGAAGCCCTCACCCCGCAAACGGTCGAATGGTACTCCGGTTCCACCCGCATTATCGCCCCAAGAAACCTCGTCAACCCGGTCAACATTTATGGCACGTTCGGCGGGGAATCCTCCAACAACGCGCAGGAACCTCCCTTGGATTTGCCCGCCGGAATACGGCGTGCCGCCGTGTTGATTGCCGCCGCCTTTTCCGGGGAGTATAACCGTGAACGCGTTGACATCAATGGCGAGCGGCAAAACGTCCTTGAAACCTGGATTCCAAAAGAGGCCAAGGAGCTTCTGAACCGCTACGCCAGGACCCCCGCATCATATATTTGACGCTCATGGGCTGGATGCGCTGTAGATACGCTTCGGGCAATTTCAGCCGGGCGCTTTCCCGCGTGGAAAAAGCCTTGTCGCCCCAGCGTCTGGACAAGGAGGTTGCCAAGAAGTGCGCGGATATTGTCAAGGCAAGGCTGGTGCGTCGCACCCCGAAACGCTGGACGGGCCAGCTTCGCCGCAACTGGCGCGCGGCGCGGTGGTCCACCGGAATATGGGTGGTGGAAAACCCGTCTCCGGTTATGTCGTATCTGGAACATGGCACCAGGCCGCATGGCGCTCGCGGATTCCGGCACACCAGCACCGGGAAGCGCGTCAGAAAAAAATTGTTCATACCCCTGAACCGTCAAACCGCTATGGCCTATTCAGCCCAGGGCGGCACATTGGAATCAAAGCGCGAACTGTTCCGGAACGGTCGATTTATCACGACAACCAGAAAAAACCGCCGGGGAATCAGACAACAGCGCACCACGCGAAAGAAACTCATATACGGAAAAGATTATATACTGGCAAAACGGGTGAAGGGCATCCGGGCGAAACATATTGTGGAAGGCATGCGGCCATTTGCCCGGAAGCTTCTCCGGATTGAAACGCGCCGGTATCTCCGGAAGGCGGTTTTGGGCCGCGTGTAAACCCGTCTTTTTTTGTTTTGCCGCGGACTGTTGCGGGCTATTTTATCTTTATGAGCACTCAACCCATTGATACGTCAAAACTGCCTATGGCCCTGGCGCCGCTTTACGTTTTGTTGAACCGTCTGACCGGACATACGGATAAGGGGCGCATGCTTTACGGCCTGCGCCTGGAACTTTTCCCGGCAATGGCCAGGGTGCGGGGAAGAAAAGATTACCCGGTGCTTCGGATGCTGGTTCCGGCCCTCGGTTGCGGGCCCTCCGACGCGGGTTCCGGGTACCGGGCGGCAAAAAACCGGAACACGGAAGAATCTTCCCGCCTTACCCCGATGGACAGCCTGCTCACCGTGACATTTCAGTTGGAGACCTCCGCCGCTTCCGGCTGGTTCGGCCCGGAAGTCCCCAGGGGCCGCGACCGTTGCGCGCTGGGGCATCTTGACTGGCAATGCCTGATTATGGACGCGATGGAGACGGACTGGACCCGTGGAGACAATTTCATCGACATGCGGCTTCGCAAAACATTGCAATCACCGTTTTCTATTGAGCTGACTGACGACCCCAACCCCAATGAATCCAGCATTGCGTCATTGATTGTCGTCAACATGTCCCAGTCGTTCCTTCCGCGCGGTTCCCGGTACAGTACGCTTGTATAGCTTTATTTTTATTGACCCGCTATACAGTACCCAGCAAACTCACACACAAACGGAGGAACCTTTTTCACATTGCTATGGCCGAAAGCAAATACAAACAATTTGGAGACGAGCTTATTTGGGGTGTACCCAGAGACGAAATGAGCTTGGTAACGCAGACTGTTACGTTTACGCAAAAATCCGATAAAAAGGAAGTGCGGGACCACGAAGGGGAAATTCGTACTGTTACGTATTACAACCAATCCGCGGACGTCACCATTGAAGGCTATGGCGACGCTTCCGCGAGCGTCGCTACCCGCATGACGATGCAAAACACGTTCCAGTCCGCCATGTCCGGGGCCTTGCTTATTGACCAGTGCCAGGTGTCCCTGTCAAATGAGGACCACATCAAGTCATCCATCACGGCGGTGCTCTATCCGAACATTGCCGCATCGAATTCAGGCTCGTAAGCGAATTTTCACGCTTTGAAAATTGACGCGCCCTTGCTGTTTTTTTACAGTAAGGGCGCGTTGCCGTTATGACCGATACCCCGAACCCACCCCATCCCGCCGCGTTCGCTTTTGAACAGGCGCGATTAGATGCCATGCGCCTTAATGGCCAGCGCTTCGTCTATACGAAAGACACGGAAATCGCCGCCATGCTCGCTATATGCGGATATCGGCTGAAAAGCCCGAAAAACGATTATGTCATGGAGACCAAGGCAGGAAAAAAAGTGTATGCCTGGACATTTTATGATGACGTTATCGACATCAATCTTCCTCCTCCGTATAAAACGGCGTCGCTGAAAGCCGTCATGCGACTTATCGCCAAGCACGGGGAAGCGGGGTTCGCTTCCGAATTTCCCGACTGCATGCTTTCCCCGCCGCTCCTGCTGCGGACCACCCGGAACAAGTTCCAGCAAAGGCTTGATGCCTGTAACCATACTTATGTTGTCTTCCTCGCCGGGGCTACGGACAGATACTGCTACCCCAAGAATTCCCCCAGGGCAAAGCTCTTCCGGGAAAAAGGCATCCCGCAATTATAACTTTGATTCTTCCCGCGAATTCGCGATCATCGCAAATCGTCCATCCAACCGCACAATCTACTATGGCCGCACAATCATCATCTGACATCGCTTCACTTGCCGCGCAGCTGGCGGCAGCCCCGCTTCCGGGAGACGGAGGAAAAGCCTCCGCCATCCCCGAACCCTCCCGCATGCTTCCGCAGGAAAAATATGACCATGACCTGTCGGAATTGTTTCTCACGGAGGGCACGACGGAAATTGCCGGGTATAAAGTCGCCTCCCCCACCCTGGCCTCGTTTATGCTGCTGGAATTGCTCGGAAACAGTTTCGTCATGGTTGAGAATCTTGGCCAGATTCCGGCAAACCTGTTCACATTCACTACCGTTCAGGCATTGGCCGTCCTGCGTTTCAAGGACACCTACAAACTGGTGAAAATGATTGCCGAAGACCGGGACGCTTTTGACCGTCTGGTGCTGCGCATGGCCGAAGAGCTTCCGGCGTCAACCCCCGTACTGGACATAGCCGTCGCTATCGTTGAACTGATGAACAACGGAAAACGGTCGAGTGCCAAGGAATCCCCCAACCCGAAAAAGCGTCAGGCCCCGGCAAAAGGAAAAAAAGCGTCAAGCCGCCGTGGTGGTTCATTACAGCCAGCATAGCGGCGAAACAGAGCGGAACAACGTTCCATTACTGCCTTTACCGGATGCCCGCTATGGAGGCGTTTGCCCATGAGCATGTATGGATGCTGATGCGGGGCATTGAGTGCTATCTCCCATTTTACGAGTCTTCATAAATCCATACACACACATTCTGGGTTGATTTACATCAACCCTTTTTTATTCTTTACCGTATATGGCCCAGGCGAATCAACAGGCGGAGCGTATTATCTTTGACGCGGAAATTTCTTCCGCGCGGTCAAACCTGGCAAAACTGCGCACGGAATTAAATCTGATAGTGGCGGCAGCGGCAAAAACCAATGCCGCCCTTTCACGGATTAACCTGTCTGGGATGTTTGGCGGGGCCGGGACGTCAGGAAAAGGGCTTTCCGGAATGGCGGGCGGCGTAAACGCGTCAAAGACACTCGCCGCGGCGCAGAATGCCGCCACCATGTCAACAAACAGGCTGACCACGGCTATGCGGGCCGGGGTAGGCACGGCGGGAGCCTACAGCCGGGCATTGGCCGGGGCCGCCGCGTCAGCCGGGCTATTGTCCGGAAGCCGTATCGGCCAGACAATCAATACGGCAAGAGCGCCCATGCGCGGGGCCAAAGCGGAATCTGACGGGCTGCGTTCCAGTTTTTCCGGAGTAGGGCTCGCGGCTACAGGGGCCGCCGTGGCGGTGCTGGGCTTTGCCACCAAGCTCACGGGCATCATCCGGGAATCTTCGGAAGCCGCATCCAACACGCAGCGGCTGAACACTATTTTCGGCGTATTGCTGCGAAGCCAGTCCAAAGGCTCTGCGCTTCTCGAAGAAGTCACGCGGTTTGCCGCCGCCACGCCTATGAAGGTTCCGGAATTGGCCAATGCTACGCGGGTTTTGCTGGCCTACGGCGAAAGCTCCACAACCGTCATGAGCACTCTCCGGAGGCTGGGCGATATCGCGGCCGGCACGGGACAGCGCATTGACGAAATCGCCACCCTTATCGGTAAGGCGCGGCAGGCTGGCCGCCTGTACGGGGATGACCTGAACCGCCTGAATGACCGCGGCATTCCTCTTACTGCTACATTGGCGAAAAATTTAGGCATCACCAGCATGGAAGTCCGAAAGCTGGTGGAGCGGGGGCGGGTAGGATTTTCCGCGCTGGAAGACGCTATCAATGAAGTAACCAATGAGGGCGGCCTTTTTTACGGCATGCTGGAAAAGCAGTCCAAAAACTATGGCGGTGTAATGTCCACATTGGAAGATAATATTACTCTGGCGAAAAAAGCGTTTGGCACACCCATCAATAACGCCCTGACGCCTATCCTGCGGGATGCCATTGAGCTGCTCAAAGAAATGAAGCCCCAATTTACCGAGCTGGGCGAGGCAATGGCCCCGGTAGTCGCCAGTCTGGTCACGGCGTTCAAAGACCTTGTTGTCTGGATTGGCGAAAACGGGAAGCGGGTTTTGAACCTCGCGCAAACCTACGGCCCCCTTGTGGCTAAGGCTTTGGCATTGGCGGCGGCGGTCAAAGCCGCCCAAATGGTGTTTGGCGCTCTTGGCGCCATTGTCCGGGGGATTACTGGAACCATAGGCGGGTTTACGTCAATAATCACCACAGCCGCTTCGGCAGTGATAAACCTGGGTTCCACCCTTGACCGCCTTGCGGTCAAATACGCGACTGCCGGGGCGGCGGCCAGTGCCGCGGGGGCACAGATAGCCGCCTCTTCCGCGATGATGGGGGCTGCTTCCGCCGGGGCCGCTACCGCGGGCGCTGGCAGAGCTGCCGGGGCCGGAATCGCCCCCGCGGCCGCGGGGGGGGCCGCCGCGTCAGCCGCGGGGGCGGCGATACGCGGTCTTTCCACCGGCTCAAAAGTGTGGTCAGTGGTAAAGGGTGTGGGAGGTAAGCTGGGGGGAATACTCGGCACTCTTACCGCGCTGGATATTTTGGGCAAGGTCAGCACAGGCCTGTTTTCCGGCGACGCTTCTCTGTCTTGGGGGGCCAAGCTTAATTATGGGATAGCCGGCGTTCTTGGCCTGACAAGCTTCATCCCTAAAATCGGATGGATTACCGGCCCCCTGGGCGAGTGGTTTGCGTCAATGGGCGACGACATCAAGGAGGCGGACACGGCGAAATACACGCAGGGCCAGTATTCACAGGCGCTTAAATCCGCACCCGGCAAAGGCCTTAAAAACGTTTACCGGAAACAGCTGCTCAATTTGTTTCAGTCGGAAGAATCCGGGACGCGGGGCGACCGAACGGTTTCCTCCGTACAGGAAGAATCGCGGCGGGAAATCTCAAGGCAGATTGCGATACTTGATAAACAACTCCGCGATAACACGGCTATTTCTGACGGGCAAAAAGCTTTGCTCAAGCGCCGCCTTGAATACCTTCGCGGCATTGACGATGCCACCATATCCCGGTGGACGGAGCAGTTGCTTGACGAGACGAAAAACGCGGCCGGACGGGCCAAGTATGACGCGGTCATTGCCGCCGAACAGGAAGCCGCCAGACGGGCGAATGAGGAACGGAGAGCCGCCGAACGTTATGGCCAGGTCAAGGACAACCGCGTTAAATTGCGGGAGGCGGAAATCAGGTACGCGTCCGGGATAGACCAGCGGATGTTCTGGTGGCGCAGGCGGCGGACGGCATTGCGGGAAGCGCAGCCTGACGTTCAAGCGCTGCTGACCGGCCCGGACACCGGAGCCTACATGACGGAAAAACTTGGAGCCGATTTCCGCGTCCGGGGGACCGAAGACATTAAAAAAGTGCTGGACGCGGCGGGGGAATCCGAAGACACGGTAATTTTCGCCAGCGAAAATGTGCTGAACCTCCAAAAAGCCTACGAGAAAATTCTCGATTACGAAAAGGAAGAGAAAAAGCTTCGGGATTCCAAGCGGGAATATGACAAACAGGAGGAAGCGCGGACGCGGAGCCTCAACGCGCTTAAACAGAAACTCTATCTTGACCAGGCTTACGCCGCGGGGCTTATCAACGCGGAACAGCGGACGCGATACGAAGACCAGCTCAAGGCTATTGACGCGGCAAAATCTTTTATGGATGCCGGCATGGACCGGGAGGAAGCCATGCGGATGGGCGTGGCTTCGGTGGAAGCCGAACGGAAGGCGGCGGGACAGGCCGCCATTGACAACGCGGCGGAAACCTATAAATCCGCCGCTACGGGAACCCTTGCACGGCAGGGCTGGGTGGATGTTATTTCCCTGGGCTGGCGCAAAGATTCCGCCGGGGCGTATCTGGACCCGAACCGTTATGACGAACAGACCACCGGCCCCTATCAGGATGAAGACACGGATTTGTTGAAAAAAATCAACGATACGTTGGAAGCCATTCAGGCGAATACCAACCCCGACCTGAAAAAGTCCTCGGTTGTGTGGGGATAATGTGATATTAGAAATTTGCAATCATCGCAAATCAGGAATTATGGCTATTTCACACAACGGACCGCGGGAACCCATTGAACAGCCCGGAACGATGACCGTCGAACGAGTGTCGGAAGACGGCGTAGTCCGGTTTGAAAAATCAGCAACCAGAGTGTTTGAGGTTCCGAAGGATATGGCGGCGGCCTTCATGCTGACCCCCCCGGCAACCCCCATGCCGGGAACAATCTTTTTGGAATCAAGGTGTGAAGAAGAAAATGCGGAGTGGTCCAAGGTGACATTCACCTACGGCGAAGACCCGGACGATTCATCCGGAAGCGGCGGGGACGATTCCGTGCGCCGAACGGTCAACGTCACTACCTCCCTGGTGGATATCCCTATCCAATGTTCGCCAAAGTACATTGACATGTCCGGTGATTCCCCGAAATCGAAAATTCCTGATGACGATTTAAAGCTTCTGGCCTATGCCATGTCCGGGCAGTTCAAAGACCCCCGGAACAACACTTATATTAAGGACAGCCTTACTTCGGACATGGCCCGCGAGATTTTCGACTACCTGACGCTCGGAATCACGCACTTCGCCTATCCGCAGACCGTGATACGCGTTTCTTATCCAAAGTCCAAAGTAGGTTCCGGCCAGCAATTCGGCGTTCCCACTAAAACGCCCGGAAAAAAGGGAGACGCCATTCCGGTAAAACTCCCGGAAGACAGCAAAATTGATTTCACATTGATTTCCCGGTCTATCAACTACGACGGGAAATACCACACGACAGACGAAGAATACCAGTCATCGTCCCCGCTGGGCTGGATAAATGACCGGAAGTTCTGGGGGGAAGGGGAATAAACCTGTAAAATATTATGGCATTACGGCGAGTACAAAGAGGGGAACCATTGCGTATTGGACAGATTAACCAGTACGCTGAACTTCTTGGACAGATGGCCGGAGGCGGAAAGCTCTTCCGGGCCAACAGGACCGGCTACCAGATGGACCGGGACCTGAACCCCCTGTTCCCGTTTGAGTTGATGGCCCTGGATGCCCAGTCAAGCACCGGGGAAGCCACAAAAGGCGTGCCGCTGGCGAAATCCAAGGATTTAATCGCGTTTCTCCACCCCGGTTCCGTCACATTTATCGGACTGGACGGCGCGGCCTCGCAGGTGTTCCCGGTCATCAAAGACCCGAAATACGCCCCTACGGATTCCCCCGGCGGAGGAAACGAAGATGGAGCCGCCGTCAATACCTGGCCCCGCCCCGGTATTCAGATTGAGCTTGATACGGTGTATGGCATTCACCTGTTCGCCAAATTGGAACGGGTGACAATGCGGATAGGCCGCGACCGGATAATTCAGGTGTCGGTCAAGAAATGGTGTCGTGACCGCACCCCATTCATCGGCACGGAGGACGAAATGGACAGCTCCGCTTCGGACGATGAAGACATTATCCGGACGTTCATTCCATTGTTCCGGCCCATTGAAGACAGCGCAATCGAAGGAAACGTTTATGTGGAAAACCTGCATGAAAGCGATTTGATTCTTCCGGACATTCCGCTTGAGGGCGGATCGTCGTCTTCCTCGGCATCCTCTTCATCCAGCGGTTCCAGCAGTTCAAGCGGCGGGGTATCGTTCAGCGGTTCAAGCGGCTCATCATCAAAATCAGAGGGTTCGGAATCCGCGTCTTTTTCCTCGTCTTCGTCGTCAGTAGGACCCTACATTGACCCTACGCTGATTTCCGTGCCGGCGCGGGAACCCAATTCGGAATTCGGCGGCATCTACCGCACTCTGAAAGGCTTTAATTTTCCGCCCAGCGATGACAAGCCGGGCATGGCCTACATCATCATTTTCAGCCCTGTCGAATCTTGCGACTGGGTAAACTTTTCCACAGCCGGATTGGTGGAAACCAAAACGGACAAGCAATGGGAAGGCTACGTCGCCATTGACGACAACGGGAATTGGGATTGCAACGTCATCATTGACGAATTCACCGACCCGGAACATACCGGCGTCCACCGCTACAAAGATTTCAAAGTTGGCTACCGGGCTAAAAAGCGGAACATAGCCGTCGATATTCTCATTGTTGACCAGGCGCCCCCGGAAGTGTCCTCTTCCTCGTCTTCGTCGTCTGTGAGTTCATCTTCGGAAGAAAAGTATTATTTCCGGTTTGTCCCTAATAAAATTACGGTGGACAGCCAATTTCAGAAAGTACAGGGCTATATCCGCACCGACTCCCCCTACGGGTGGAAAATCCCGGAGGACTTTCCGGCGCAGTTCCCTTCCGGGAAATGGGTATCTATTTCCCCGCTGACCGGGAAAGACCATGATAATTTTGAGGTTACGTTCCAGAAAAACGAGGAAGGGACCACCCGCGATAATCTGGTGACAGGTTACGCGTTGACCTCACGCGGCACATTGACGCTGGAGGCGACCGACACCCTGAATGTCACCCAGACCCCGGAAGCCTCTTCATCCAGTAGTTCCAGTAGTTCGAGCAGTTCCTCTTCCTCTTCCTCTTCATCATCTTCCTCTTCCAGCTCGTCAAGCTCGTCCCAGGCAGACTGGTTTGACGTGTTCCCCACTTCTATGGCTTTTGGCGCGGACGGCAAGCCAAAAGATTCTAACAAGGTAAGGCTTCGCGGAACGGTCGGGTGGCAGGCTGATACGCAAAAAGACTGGTGTTCCATGTCTCCGTCATCAGGCTCAGCGCCAGGGGACGCGGGGACAGAAGCCGTGATAACCTGCCAACCGAACAAGGAGGTCAACGGAAGAAGCACACTGGTTGAAATTAGCGTCACCCTGAATGGGTCGCCGCGATATTACTACGTCAATGTCATCCAGGAAGGCAATCCTCCTGTTCCTTCGTCGGAAAGCGAATCTTCCTCATCCTCGGAAGTCTCTTCGGGGGCCAGTTCGGCTTCATCAAGCAAAACCGCCATTTTGCCGGTGCGCGGAAAATTCCTCGGCATGATGTGCGTGGAATCTCCGGAAACCTGGTTTATCGACTTTGCCACTATCCACCTCCCGCTTGGGCTGACGCTGGTTGACCAGACGTTCATTGATGTTACCGAGCCGGGTTCCATAGCGGTTGTGTCCGCCATAGATGACCGGGGCCGCCCCGCGAGAGCGTGGCTACGGCTGGAAGGCGGGGAAAAGAAATATCTGACCCTGTATGCCCGTCCGCAGGGGTTGGGCCGGATATTCAGGCCGGATCGCGTTACCGTCCAACTGATAGGGAGGCGCCTCGGACACCGAAGCAGGTTCCCGGAATTTTCAGAAGCCCAGTTCCGGGCGAACGAAGCGTTCTACGCCCAGGCGCACAAGGAGAAACCCCCGGAAGAGTAACCTTCCCCGCCTTCCGGGGGCCTCCGGCCTATGCCCATATAACATTCCCCAGCCGGGAAATATCCACCGCCTTTTTTCCGGCACGCGCAGCCGCCCTCAGTTCCCCGTAGTTCCCGCGGATTTCGCGCGTTACCGGGTAATCCCGGAATACGTTGATGTAGTTCAGCCACCGTTCCTTCCGCGTGTACACCGCCGAATCTTTTATTATGTAGATTGTCGCGCTTTCGTCAATTTTCCTGTCCGGGACGCGCGCGCGGCGATACCACTGATACCACTCATGGATGAGGTACACTGTATTAAAGCCGCGCAGGGTCATGACAGCCGTATCGGCAATATATTTGGGGGCCAGATTAAAAAGCCGCTCTTTGGTCAGTTCAATTTTCTTTGGTGCTTTCATTGTATCTTGACGCGTTCATCATAGCTATCTTTTTAAAAATTGCAAGATAAAAATACACATTCCGCGAGAAAAATTCGCAATCATCGCAAATTTCAGAAATCAATGTTGCCCATGAAAATTCAGGTGGTTATAGTTTCAAAGACATGATAACCTTAAACCATCTCGGAATATCCCACGCGGTCATCATTGCCCTGCCGGAACGTGCCGAACATGTTTCCCGGCTGAAAAACTCCATGATTGACGGAGGCATCGACCCGGAAAGCGGCGTTACCATACTCCCCGCCTGGAACGGTCGTGAGCTGCGCCCCCCGAAAAGCTGGAAGGGGACCCGTGGCGCATGGGGCTGCGTACAGTCCCACATCCGGGCCTTGCGGCTCGCGGTCAAAAACAACTGGGAATCAGTGCTCATTTTGGAGGACGACGCCATATTTTGCCGCAATGCCGCCGTCAGACTGCAAACGTTGTTTGCCGCTCTGCCGAAAGACTGGCGGTTGCTCTACCTCGGAGGCTACCACCAGAACTGGCCGAAAGAAGTCCACGCGGATTACATTCTGGCTTCCGGCATGACGGCCACCCATGCCTACATCGTCAAACGGGAATCCGTGCCCTGGCTTATCAAGCACATCGCCTATTATCCCGACTACGAACAACAGCAATGGGGCGTTGACCAGCAAATCCGGAACGCCGTCTATCGGGGCGACATCCTCCAATACGCCCCGCGCTGGAATATTGTGGGGCAACAGCGTCAGGAGTACAGCACCATTGCCCATTCCAGAGCCGGAAACCGGGAACGCTGGTGGGAACATTCGCGAAACGACCAGTTCCGCCTGCTTCCGCTTGTACTTCTCCAAGAGCCGTTAACCGTGGAAGACGTTGACGGGCTTGAGGAACTGGTGGACATCGCCCCGGAAAAAAGCGTTGAATCCCTTCTGGAAAAAACGGAAGACATGGCCGGCGCCATCATTGAAGCACTTTCCTACAGCGCGCGGGGAGCGTTCAGCCACCGGCGCGTTCCCGCCCTGTATTACAGCGACCGGAAAGCCGCGGACAGATGCGCCCGCCTGTGGTCTGCGGAATGCCTGTTTGCCGAAGCCGGTGATTCCGACCAAACCAGGAAACTTCTCGTTACCGCCCTGCGCCGCGTTGTCGATTACGCGGAAAACCCGGATATGAACCCGGACATGGGCGAAAACTAATTCTTTTTCCACGCACATTACTATGGATTATTTATTTCCGCGCTATTTTGACCGTATTGTCGTCATCAATCTCGCCAAAAACCCCGAACGGTTCACCCGCATTGCCGACGAGCTGAAACATAAGTGCCTGGCCGGGCCGGATGATATTGTCAGGCATGAGGCCGTGCATGGGGATTCCATGCCGCACCCGGCATGGTACAGGGCCGGAAACGGGGCATGGGGGTGCTTGTCCAGCCACATTGAGGTGCTGGAAGACGCCTGGAACACCGGAAGCGAACATACTTTGATTATTGAGGATGACACCGTATTCGCCGACGACCTTTTGACACGGTTCCCGGAAATCATGAAAGAAGTTCCAAAGGAATACGGGCAGTTGTATCTTGGAGGCCAGCACCAACAGGCCCCGGAAGCCCTGTCTGATACGTTGTGGCGCGGCACGTCCATCAACCGGACGCACTGCTACGCCGTCACCCGGAAATTCATTCCGGAAATCCTCGCCCACATCATGGACTGGGACACCCACATCAAGGCCGCGGGAAACCCGCTCCATATCGACCACACGCTGGAAATCGGACACCAGCGCCGGTACTGGCCCGTGTTCTGCCCCCGGTTCTGGTTCGCGGGACAGGGAGAAAACCAGTCCGACATCAACGGCAGGCCGCAGCGGGAAATGTGGTGGGAATACTCCGTGAAACAACAGCACCTGGAACTTCCCCTGCTTGTGCTACGGACCGTTGACACGCCAAAACATATTAAAGGCCTTGTGTTTGCCGGTTGGCCGACAGATTTGGACGCCCGTGGCGTGAACAAAAAAATTGAGGACGCCAAAAAAGACAAGGCCACCCTGCTTCGGGAAATAAGCTGGCTGGCTTATGTGGGATTCCAGCACCACAGCCTTCCGGCGGTGTATCTTCCGGAGCCGGAACCCATCAGCGAACTGCAACGCCTGTGGTCCGGGGAAGTCGTTGACACGGCCCGCATGGATGACGCGGACATTCACCGGACGCGCCGCGTTCTGGAATTCGCCAGCAACCCGGAGACGCTAAAGTATAGGTTCCGATAGATTGACGGCTTTTCCGGGCGCGAGTATCATGGCAGGCATGAAACGGTTACGTTTGACGCCTGTCTTTTTTGTGATTGCCGGGTGCGCCCAGCAAAACCCGCAGCCGTCCATTACTACGCCCGTACCGGAGCCGGTTGTGGAAAAAACAGTCGTCCGGCCTGTAGCGTCGTCAACAGTCGAATGCGCGGCCACCGTCCAGGAAGCGGCTAACGCCGTGCAGAATAGTATTACGGCTATTGTCTCCACTCTGCGACAGGCGGAGGCCGCCACGCGGGAACCGCAAACCCCCGGATGGGCTGACATGTTGTCCGAGCTGGCAAAGCGGGCCGGAAACGCGGACAAGCGGACCGCCGTACTGATAGACCGTTCCGACCGCCTGACCAAACAGGTGACCGCTTTATCCGGAACGTGCGAACAACTGGCGGAAGAACGGGACGCGGCACTCAAAACCGCGCGGGAATCCAGAGACGCGGCCTCAGCAATCAAGGCGGAAGCCGCAGAAGTAAAAGCTGACGCGCAGGCCCGCCTGTCCTCCATGTCGGACGAGCGTTCCTGGTGGCGGAAACGCGCCCTTTACACCTGGGCGGGCATTGCGGTTTTTTGTTTGGCGTGGCTCGGAATCCGACTGGCGAGGGCCGCCAGATAGCGGGAAAATATTCCCAATTCGCAATCATCGCAAACCGGAAAAACCAGTGATTCAAGGCCGTAATTTTACGGTCTTTTTTATTTGTCAATATTGTTTTTTACGTTTTTATAACTTATTGAGCGTCATTTGGTCGCGAATAGTATGCGCCAAGAGATTTTTAGTTTAGTTATTTGTCATTGAGTATTAGATACTTACAAATAATTTGCACTTTTATAAGTTCAGGGCATTTGCGGGCGTTTGAGTATCAATAAGTTATAAATGCGCTAAATCCGGAAAAACGCGCTGAATCCGCAACGGGTGCAAATATAACCAGCTGATTATCATATCATTATGCATAACTTGCACTTGCGCGGAAGTGCATTTATTTTACAAACTACTGAAAATGAGCGGGTTATAAAGACAACCAGAAGAAAAAAACGTCAATTTTTGTCTTTATAAGACATTGAATCTTATACGATTATAAAAAATTTGCACTTTGGGAGTGCATTAATATATATATATATATAATGTTCGTACCTCACATTAATATATATATACATTCTCCGTCCTTACCCTAAAGGGTAAGTACGGGGCCTGGGCTGTTTCGCCCAGGCACTCTGGGACAGGGTTGGAAGAGTAGCCCAGAGTGTGAGATTTTCACTACTGTTCCGGCCAGTTTCATGTTACGGTTCCGGGGATGAAAAACCTTCCGCAAATCGTCAAAGACAGTTGGCGCGATATTATCGCTTTTTTGCTCATCGGCATTTTCCTCTCCATCGGCGTGGAATACCTGATTCGCCTCTCAGTCATCATGGACGTTACCGGGGCGGCTTCCCTCATTGCCTTGCTGCAGGGCTTCACCAAGTTCGCGGGAGCCAACCTCTGCGCATGGCTGCTGGGAGCCAATGTGGCCTTCCCGTACATTTCCCGTTGGGCCAGATTCGACTTCAACGCGACCTGGCGCGCGATGGAGGGGTTCCGGAAAGTCCAATGCTTCCTCGCGGTTGCCATCGGGGAATTGCTCATGGCCGCCATCTGCTTTGCCTGATACCGCCCCATGAACGGTCAGAGTTTAATCGGTTTGGCCCTCGCGGCCCTGTCCGCGTTTTTCGCCCGCGGGGATATGCCGGCTTCCGGTCTGGTCCTGAGTGACCAGGCCGTAGATATGATTATCCGGTACGAGACCGGAGGGAAGGCGTACTACGTGAAAAAGCTCGTGCGGCCCACATGGCCCGGAGGGGACAGCGGGGTAACAATCGGCATCGGCTACGACCTGGGCTACTATTCGGCGGCGCGGATTCGTTCCGACTGGGCGTCCCTCCCGGAAAAAGACCTCCGGCTGCTCTGCACTGTGGCCGGATTGAAGCGTCAGACGGCCCGCGCGTCTGTGAGCCGGGTGCGGTCTGTCACCGTCCCGTGGGAACTGGCGTTGGACGTGTACCGGAAAAAGACGATTCCCGCCTATGCGTACACGACTAAAACCGCGTTTCAGGGGCTGGCCTTAACTCATCCCCATGTGCAGGGTGCTATGGTGTCTTTGGTGTATAACCGAGGCGCTTCCATGTCAGGGGCCAGCCGGAAGGAGATGCGGGACTGCCGGGATGACATTAAATCCGGGCAGGTGCGGCGTGTTCCCGCCCACATCCGGAGCATGAAACGGCTTTGGATTGGGAAGGGCCTGAACGGGCTGTTAATCCGCCGGGAAGAGGAAGCCTGCCTGGTTGAACTGGGGCTGAAAGAAAAAAATTGATAAAATGTCTTGCAATTTTTTTGTGTTGTGGGTATAGTTCTTTCATGCCTTACGATAAACATACGTTAGAACTTACTCTGGAAGAGCTTACGACGTTTGCTTCGAAGAATCCGAACTCTGATGCCGGATTCGTTGAAGCGTTGAATGTGGTTCGCGATTTTCAGCGTCAGGGAAAACCTGTGGTTATTCTCTGGCCCAGCCGGAAGCCGGTAGAGGTCCATGAGAGGGTCGAAAGGCGCCAAGAAGCGGAATAATCGAAAATTCGCAATCATTGCAAATTTTCATAATCCATAGCTATCGAGGGATAACATCATGACATCACAAGAAAAATACATTCAAAAATTGGACGACATGTTCGCCAGCGCGGTGAGTGTCGTATTTACGCCAAGCCGTGAACCGCGCAGAACTGTAGAGGCTGTCAAGGCAATGGGGGCGCGGGACAATGTGCCGGTGTTCGTTTGGAACGATGTGTACGGCTGGAAAGTTTTTACCGGACAGGACCGCACCGTAGGAGTTCCGGTTGACGCGGATTCCCCGGTAGGCAATTTTTATCAGGCGTTGCGCCGCATCCTGGGGTTTAAAATCGGGGAAAACACCAGTAACGCGTCTTCCCGATTTGACTATGAAAAAGGCGCGGCGTATATCGTCATGGAGGGCACTAGCCCGCATCTTGGTTTGCTTCCAATGACGACAACGCTTCTCAAGGATTACGCCTATTCCTTCCCGGAAACGCTCATGAGCCTTGTGTTGATTACGTCGGAATCCTACACCATTCCGGAAGAGCTGGCCCATGACATTCTGGTTGTGGATTTTGACCTGCCGACAAAAACCGACTTGCGCCACGCATGGGAAAGCACCGTAGCCAATCAGTACGAGTCCAAGAACCTTCCGATTCCCGAAACCTATATTCCGGGGGACAGCGTGGATGCGCTGGTCAACGCAGCGTCCGGCATGACGATTCTGGAAGCGGAAACTGCGTATTCAAGGGCTTTTACCCTCAATGACCGCCTGTTCCCGGATATTCCCGTTGAAAACCTTCTCGCGCAGGTCCACCGCGCGAAGGAAGACATTGTGAAAAAGTCACAGACGCTGGAAATGATTAACCCCATTCCGGTTGACTCCATCGGCGGCCTGGAATTGCTGAAAGACTGGTTTATCACGCGGTCGGTATGTTTCAGCGAAGAGGCCCGCAAGGCGAAAGTTGACGCGCCTAAAGGCGTAGCCCTTATCGGGCCGCCTGGAACGGGCAAGTCGGTATGCTCCAAGGCGGTGGCATCCATTCTCAATCTTCCCCTCGTGCGGGTGGATTTGGGGCGGCTGTTCGGGTCTCTCGTCGGCCAGACGGAAGCCCGTACCCGCACCATGTTGAAGGAATTGGAAGCTATGGCCCCCTGCATTGTCTGGGTGGATGAGGTTGACAAGGCGGGCCTATCTTCCGGGGCTAATGGAGATTCCGGCGTATCTTCCCGCCTGCTGGGTTCTCTGCTGACCCACATGTCGGAAAATGAGTCCGGTTTGTTCTGGATTTTCACCGCCAATCGGACGGAAAACCTTCCGTCGGAATTCTTGCGGAAGGGGCGGCTGGATGAAGTCTTTTCCGTTCTGCCTCCGACTTGGGCCGAACGCCGCCAGATTTTTGACATCCACTTGAGCAAGCGCGGAATCAATATTGATGATATTGCCGACTTTGACCAGGTGCTGACGGAAAGCCGGGGATTCGTATCCGCGGAAATTGAAGCCGCGTGCAAGGAAGCGAAAGTGCTTTCTTTTTATCGGAACGTTCCGGTTACGAGCAGCCTTTTGCGGTCCACCCTTAAAGGCATCATTCCAATTTCGGAAGCGTACAAAGACCAGTTTGACGCTATGACCGAGTGGGCGCAGAATAACGCGAGGCCGTCTTCCGAGCAAGAGGTTGACGTTGATGCTTCCAGCCCGCTTCCGTCCAGCATTCCGGAATCGTTGCGTGCCCGCCGCCGCGGGCATTGATTAGCGTGGTGATTTTTTATCCCGCATTTTTTCAATATTTGTCTTGCAATTCTTAAATTAAAAGGGTATATTACTGACATGAGCAATGATTTAAGCACTCTTGATACCGTCACCGGGGAAATGCAGACGCTGGTGAATGGGTATGTTAAAGTGATTTTATTCAAGGTTCAGCTTCCGGGGCCGGGAATGCTGTACAAGGAAGATGGCATTTTCCGCAACAACGTTCCGGGCGTGAACCGCATCGGGTTCCCTGGGTCTATCGCCTCCCTGCAAAATGGGAGGCCGGAAGTGTGCGGAACGGTTTTTTCCGGGAAGTACAGCCTGACCCCAGGTTCTTTCCTTAAAATTTTTGTCAAGGCGCATCGGCGCAGGTCATTTCCGGAATCGGCCAGCCTGTTCATCAGGATGCGCCCTTCGGCCGCCTTGCGGCGTATCACTGTTTCCTGTCCGGAAGACCCTAAAGCCACCATTTCCGAGTTCAGCATTACCGGACGCTTCGACCTGGTAAAACCCATTGAGGCCATTGCCGCCGGGTGTAGAATCCCTGAGCAGTTCAAGCTTGGGTACGCTCCCACAGTGGTAAACCGTTTGATGCGGTTTAGCGTTCTGTCTCCGGAAACAGCCACCCGGACCGTAGTCCGCACGGCTTCCGGGGAGGAAAAAGAAGTCATTGTCGCCAAGAGGCGGCGGCGTTTGGGCGGGGTACGTTCCCACTCCTGAAAAATCTCTCATTATTAACAATAAAAAATAAACCATGAGCCATACAACTAAAGTCAAATCCGTAGTCATCCGGGATGTCCGGGCTATCCGTGCCGCTGTGCGGGAACTCCAACGCGCGGGGCGAAAAATCGTCTTGAGGGAAAATGCCGTTCCCCGCATGTATTACAAAGACCAGTTCCAGAACAGCGCCAAGCGTCAGACGGCGGAATACGTCATTGAGTGCCAGGGGATGTCCAACATTACCGGAAAACCGTGTGATGTGGGCCTTGTCAAGCAGGATGATGGAACGTTTGTGCCGTATCTTGATACGTGGGGAAACTACGTCAAAGAGCATTGCGGAAACCCGAAGCTTACTGCCAAAGATGGCCTTACGGAATCGGATATCGCCATTGCGGCTTTCTCCCAGGCGTATTCCAAACACGCGGCTATTTTCGCGGCAACCGACCAGGGCTATACTGTCCAGGACTGTTATCTTGACTCCGCGGGCAACGCGCAGTTGACCGTAGCCACCGGATTTTAATTCTGAAATTTGCGACGATTACAAAAATCAATAACATGGAAACAATTCACATTACGATTGACCCGGCGGGCCGTCCGACTCTGAAAGGGGAAGGATTCACCGGCACAAAATGCGACGACCGCATGAAAGCTATCGAGGATAAGCTTGGAGCCGGAAAAGGAGCCACGCGGACCGACCACCCGGAAATGTACGCGTCGGAAGACACGACCAGCACGGAGCGGCCCATTCATATGTGGTAAAAAACCAGTCCCCTTATCATTATGAGTCAGCAAATCACTATCTATCCGGACGGCGGTATGGAGTCGCTCAGGGTATCTTCCGGGAACGGGCTTGACCTACGGATGTTCGGAACCGTGGAAGCCCGGCGTGTATCTGACATTGTTTTTGATGACGCGGCGCAGAAGTGGAAAATCGACATACTTGGGCAGGGCCTGCTGACCCTTTCCGAGTGGGCCAATGTGGCGAAAAAGCCTTTACCGCGCTTTGCTCGTCTGGCGGCGGACGGCGTGATTTTACTGGCGGAATATGAGCAGGCGGTTGATGTCGAAGCGCAGTACTTTAACGCCCGGAGAATCAAATGACCGAAAAAATCCCCCTGCCAGCGATAATCGCCGGCAGGGGGATTGCGAGTTACTCTGAAAACACTAATCGCGCGCCGTGAATTGTGCCAAAATCTCATGTACAGTCAAGCGAAAATCAGGATTTTCACAAAATCTGGTGCTGGTTGTACCGAACGGTCCGCCCCGCGGTGGAAGCCGAATCCACCACATTGTTTCCCGTGCTGGAATTCGTGTTCGACCGGACGCTAGCCCGCGGAAAAACCTGGGAAGTCATCAGGCTTTTTCAGTTTTCGGAAAATCTGACGTTGCACCGGAACACCATTTCCCGGAATATCAAGCGGCTGGTTGCTCTGGGGGTTATTCTTACCCGGAACCCGAAACATGGCCGAGCGATATACGCTATCAATCTAAACTGGACTGACACCGATATGATGAAAATTCCAAAGCGGGGCCGGACGGAAGCCCCTGTCATTCCTCTTTCCGAAATAGGCCGCATGGCGGCGGAAAAAGCGGCGGAAGCCAAAAAGAAAAAGCAGCGCAAACTGTCGTTTGACGCGGTTTCCAGCTTATGGGCTTCCACCGTTGTGGACCTGCTGGGAAGGGAGGCGTTTATCGCGCCGACGAAAACAAACTACATGGCGCTGTTTTCCTACGCCAAACGGTTTACCTCCGAGGGTAAAACCTTCTCCGATTTTAAGGATTTTTTAACTTGGGCGATTGGACGCTGGCAACTTATCACGCGAGATACCTTCCGCTGGACAAAAAACACCGCCCCGAAAGTGCCGTCTATTGGGTGGCTGGTGAAATTTTCCGCTCAATTTGAAGAAGCCTATCTGCTTTATCTCAACCCGGTCGCGGGAAAAAACCTTTCCGGCAATCCAGCCGTTAAACCGAAGAGCGCCCGACCCCGAACGGTCGAACCGAAAACGCCAAAACCTAAACCCCAGCCCCCGAAGCTTTTGAGGCCGTCAGGCGGTGGCGCCGGAATTGAAGAGCTTCCCGAATGGCGATAACCTTAACCCTTTATTCCCCTTTACTTTTTTCCGACATGAACAACGCGATTTCCTGTGATGAAGTGGCTGCCGCGTTGCGGCGCAATGGCATTCCGAGAATGTTCACCCGCCCCGGATATTCCGGGCTTTCTGACATCAAAGGCCGGCAGGCCGTTAATACGCGGATGCTGTTGGTTGACCGGGTGGCGGATTGTTCCCCCGCCGCCCCGTTGGCGCTGGAATTGTCCGGGGACGGAAAAACCTCAATAGAGGTGTTTTACGGGGCAATCCGGGTGTTGGTCCTCCGATATAGGTTTTCGGTACTGGTGACTAACCTGGCAGACCTGCTGCCCCGGATTGATTCCTGTTCCGATTTTTTGAAGACTACCCAGCACCATGTGCTTGCTCTGTCCTCAATGGTGGAGGATGACCGGACGGTGGGCTATATTTCCCGGCAGGAGCTGTACCGGTGTGAGCGTTTTGTTCAGGAGTGGCTAATGGCCGGGAAGTATCTTGTTTTTACTGGGGCAAGGCCGCTGAAAGATTCGGAAATGTTCAGCCGGGGCTTTATCGATTTTTTGACCAGTCAGGATAATTACATTTTTGTTCCGGAGGATTAACTTATGGCCGTAGGCATTGATTTTTTGCGCGCCGTCTGCGCCGAACAGAATGTGTCCCTGCTCCACCAGGTGGACGCCACCTACTTTCTTGACGACGAACGCCCTTTTTACCAGTTTGTCCGCAACCACTACGACAACTACCACTCATTGCCGGACGCGAGGGCGCAGGCCATAGGGAGGTTTACCTTTAACACGCCGTTGGTCAATAATGGGCAATACTGGTTTGCCACCCTCGTCAACCGGACGAGGTACAATGCTGTGCGGCGGTATTACTCTCAATTTCAGACGGCGATAAAGACTTACGATTGGGAGCGGCTTTTAGGGATTACTTCGGCTATACAATCGTCGGTGATGGCTGTTGGAGCGAGCCAGGGATATACCAACATGCACCAGCAGGCCCAGGCGGTGTGGGAGGATTACCAGATTGCCAGACGGTCGTCCGACACGCGGGGAATACCTACTCCGTGGGCGACGCTGAATCAGGCAACCGGAGGCTGGGCAGGCGGCGATTTGGTGGTAATTGCCGGAAGGCCCGGTATGGGTAAATCCTGGTCGCTTCTCAAATGCGTGGAAGCGGCTTTCACCGCCGGGAAAAAATGCGGGTTTGTTTCAATGGAAATGTCTCCGATTCAAATCGCCCGCCGCTGGATAGGGCTTCGTGCCGGCATCAATCCTAACTTGATTCGGCAGGGGACTATGACCACATATTCCGAGCGCAGGATGCGGGATTTAATCGCCCGGATGGCGGACGAAGAAGCTCTTCATATCTTGTCCGGGGATATGTCAAAAACGACCGATAAAGTTGTGGGAATGATAGACCAGCTTCACCCGGACATCATGTTTGTTGACGCGGTGTACTTGCTTTCCCCTTCCGGGATGCGGCTTGGGTATGTGAAAAGATGGGAGGCGTTGACGGAAGTTATCCGGGAATTGAAACAGTGCGCCATTAAAAACGGGATTCCGATTGTGATTACCGTCCAACTCAACCGCAATGTGAAAACAAACTCACGCCGGGAACTGGATTCCGGGGATATTTCCGGCTCTGATTCCATTCCTCAAGACGCGTCCATTTTGCTCGGTCAAAGACATGGGCCGGGGCCTTTCGGCTACCGCTACCGCTACTACGATTTTATGAAAAACCGTGACGGCGAAACCCCTGATTTCATGACGAATTTTGTTTTCGACCCGCCTAATTTTGATGAGGTTCCCATACCGGATGATGACGCTTCCGGGGAACCGGTAGAACCTGACGCTTCAACTGGATATACTTATTGATTTCAACCCTCCATTTTACGTTCCCACGATGAAAAAAACCAATACCGCTAATTTAAACCTGCTGCTTCAAAATGACCGTAAAACGGTCAAGCCCCCGATTCTGGTAGTGTGCGAGCCTCCCGGAGAGCGGACTTTTTCGCAGGGCGGCGTTATGTCCCAATTTCACTTGAGCCGGTTTAACCGGATGTGCGATAATTGCGGCATCCCGCTTTCCATGCTGGAATTCATCACCCCATGCCCCCCGGTCCCGGAAGCCATTACCAAGCGGGAAAAAAAGGTGCTTGAGTATTTGAGTCAGTATCGGGGTGAATTCATTACGGCTTTAAACCGGCTGCTTCCCGGAAAGCGTCTTGTGGTGTTTTTGGGCAAAAACGCGCTGAGGCAGTTCGCCGGGAAAAACGTTTCAATTAAGGAATCGCGCGGCTCATTTGAGCGCGTCGACCCTAAGCTGATGGCCGTTCCGGCATCCCTGCGTACCATAGCTATTTACGGCCCCGGACATTTCACCCGGTCACCGGAGGTGCTTCCGGTAGTGGAGGCGGACATGCGGCAGATTGGCAACCTCATTAAAAATAACTGGGATTATTCATGCTTCCGCTCGTCTATTGAGAGTGGGGAGTACACCTGGTGTCGGGATTTATCGCCCCTGCTGGAAAACCCTCCGAAGTTTATCGGGCTTGACACGGAAACGCGGGGCCTGGATTACGCTATGGGGCGCAAAGCCATTTTGACTGTGCAGATAACCGTTAAGGATGGAAAAAGCCTTGTTATTCCATTGGACCCGGATTTTTACAATGACCGGGCGTTGCGTGATGAAACGGTCGATTACGGGGAAGATTTAACCGCTGATGAGGTGTCCGAAATTATCGAACAACTGAAACAGCTACTATCCAATCCGGGCATCAAGGTTTTCGGGCACAATCTCAAGTTCGATTTGCACCACCTGAAAAACTACGGGATAGAGGTCGCAAACTGGTTCGCGGATACAATACAACTTTCTTACGTTGTCGATGACAACATGCAGGAGCGAAACCTTGATGAATGTACCCGCCGCTGGGTTAAGCCGATGGCCGGATACGCTGACGAGTTTAACAAAAAAGTGGATAAAAGCCACATGGAGACCGTGCACCACCGGGAGTTTCTGCGCTACGCCGGCGGCGATACTGATGCCGTGTTCCGGCTTTACCGGGAGCTGGTCATCCTGGCGAAGCAGGACCGGCGGAACTGGAATTGTTTTTTGCGGGCGCAAATGCCCGCCTTGCGGGCGTTTTTGAAGATGGAGCATGTCGGCATGAATGTGGACCAGCGGTCATTGCGGTCTCTGGGTGATGAGCTGGACGTGATGGACGCCGAATTGGAGCGGGAACTTTCCGAAACGGTCAAGCGCGACATACCGGAGGCGGTGAAAGAATTGTTCGCGGAGGGGAAGCCGCTTGACTTTAATTCGTCTAAGTGCGTATCGCGCTTGCTGTTCAGCCGTTCCGGGTATGGTCTCGCCCCAAAAGTGTTTACTCAGGGCAGTACCAAAGATGCGCCGGTTCCGTCCGTGTCCATAAAAACGCATCTTCCTTTCTTTTCCGACTCCTGCCCGTTTGTGGCCCGCTATATTGAGTACAAGCAGCTCCAAATGCTGCGGAACACTTACGTCGGAAAACCGCGCCAAAGCAAAGAAACGCCTATCCTCCGTCTGAAAAATGGGAGCTACCCTGCGGTGTACAAAAAAGCTCTTGAAGAGATGGACGCTCAAATCATGGCTAAAGTCCCCGCGTTCACCCGGACAAGGGACACAGGCGGGGAATGCCCCCCGAACGGTCGAACCGTACTGGCCCAGGCAACAATACCTAAAGGCGTCGTGACGCTATACCGGGGCGGGCAGGCTACAATCACCACCGAGCAGCCCCCGTCCGGATTCTGGCAAAACATCTGCGCTGACGGGTCAATCCACGCCACCTTCCGGCTGGACAAGACCGTTACCGGGCGTTCGTCCTGTCAAAATCCGAATTTGCAGAATATTCCCAAGCGGGGCCGGTTGGCGAAAATGTTCCGCCGGGTGTTTACCGCCAGGCCGGGAAAAGTCATCATTGAATGCGACCTTTCCCAAGCTGAGCTGCGTATCGCGGCCTGGATGGCTAATGAGCGGCACATGATTGAGCTTTACCGGAACGGCGTGGACATCCACGCGGCTACAGCCGCCAAGGTGGCACAAATGACGTTGGAGCGGTTTCAGGCCCTTCCGCGTGACCAGTACAAAAAACTCCGGCAAAACGGGAAGCCCGTCAATTTTGGATTTTTGTACGGGATGGGTTGGGACAAATTCATGCGGTTCGCCCGGACGGACTACGGCGTGACGTTTACGCCGGAAGAGGCGCAGAATACGCGGAAACACTTTTTTGAGGCGTACCCCGCATTGCAGGTGTGGCATAAAAACATGCGGGCATTCGTCCGCGAACATGGGTATGTACGAGCGCTTCACGGAAGCCTGCGGCGTCTTCCAGGAATTTACTCAACCGATGAGGCGGTCGTCGCTGAATGCGAACGGCAGGCCATTAATTCGCCGGTTCAAAAATTCGCGTCGGACATAGGGCTGATGGCCTTAGCTGAATTTTCCAAGCATGATACCCCGGATTATTACGGGATTTCTTTTATTCATGACGCAAACTACATTGAGGTCAACGCTGAGGCGGCCTATGAGGTTACGGGTTGGCTGAAATGGCAGATGCAAAATATTCCGTTTTATGACTGGTTCGGCTTGGAGCCTCCGCTTCCCATTATTGCCGATGCCGCGATAGGTCCAAGTTTAGACAAGACGGAAGAGCAGGAAAATCAGGAAGTTATCGTACCGCCGTGGGCAAAATAGCCGGTATTCTTTTCCCGCGAATTTGCGATGATTGCGAATTTTTTTCGTGAATCCTGATTTTTTATCTTGCAATTTTCATTTTTTAGTGTTATAACAAACCCATCAAAGGGCGAAAGCCCTGAATCAATAAAAACGTCACCAATATGAGCAAGACCGAAATTGATATTACCAAGCCGCTTAATCTGGCTGATCGCCAAGAACTCCGTTTTACCGGATACGCCACGCGGAACAATGACCCGAAGCTGTCTCCGGGAGATGTCATCTATTTCCTGAAACAGGCGCGGGACGATAAAAACATCCCTGTCTATGACGTTGCCACTACCAAAAAGGGCAAGGTAGCTGTGGAAAGCCTTTACGCTGACGAATTTGAAGTTGTGGATGCGGATTCCACGCCGGAAGCCGCCCCGGTCGCGGCCCCCGCCAAAAAGAAAAAGACGGAACTCAAGAAGGTGGAGGAACCCGGCGAAGAGCAGCCCGCCCCCAAGGCTAAGAAGGCCAAAGCTGTCAAAGCGGAATCCGCCCCTGCCAAGAAGACCAAGAAGGAAAAAGTAAAGGCCGAAGTCTCTGTAGAAGCGCAGGAGCCGCGGGAAGTCCAGGAATCCGCAGCCGAAGTTGAACCCGCGCCCGCCGTCCAGCCCGAAGCCGTCAAGGAAGTTGAAGACATCAAGCCCGCCTCCACTCCGGAACTGGGAATGGACGCCGTAACCCTTAACTTGATTCAGGAACACGGCGGGAACGCCTGTGCCGCCGCCCTTGCCATCGCCAAGGATTCCGAGGCTAAGCGATTCCTTCTTGGCGGCGTGCTGCTGTACATCCAAAAAACAAAAGTTTATGAAGAAGAAAAGGATTCTGCCGGAGTTCCACGCTTCACCGGGCAAAAGGGCTTTGCCATGTTTTGCGAGCAATACATTGGGCTTTCCTACTCTTCCGCGAAATTGTACCAGCGCATCTATGCTAATTTTACCAGCATGGGCCTCGGTGTTGAGGATTTTCGGAGAGTGGGTACGGCTAAGGCCCGTGAAATTGTGCAAATGATTGAGCTGGATTTTTCCAAGGCTGATGTCGAAGAGGCTATTCATATCGGCGAAACGAAAACGCACGAGGAACTGCACTCCCATGTGAGTTCGAAAATGCAGGACGCCGAAATTGAGGGGCATGGACTGCGTGATAAAGTCAAATGCACGCTCTACAAATTTGAGGTGTTTGCCGACCAGGAAGACATCATCAACGCCGCCATCCGGCTGGCAATGGACAATGGGGACATCAAGGACACCGACCAGAACGCCCTTGGACGCGCGTTTGTTTCCATCTGCTCTGATTATTTGCAGGCGTACAGCAAAGTGGCGCAGCCGGTGGTAGATGAAACCGAAGAATTTCAGGAATCTGTAGCCCAGGAATCCGTCAATGCTTGACATTTCCAGATTTCGGTCTGAACTGGCCCGTTTCTTTTCGGAGGACGGGCCAGGCTCCCAGCCTACCTTCCCTGATGCCCGCGAGGGCGACTTGTGCCTATGGACGGACGGGTCAGCTCTTGGAGACGCGAGGCAACTGGGAACTGGCGGAGGTTCCGCGTTTGCGGTGACAATAGTAGCCGGAGGTGTGGAGCGTTATGTAGCCTCTTACGCGGAGCGCTTGGAGCCGCAATCGGAATCCGATTGCGGGGTGACGGTAAACTATGCGGAAATTAAGGCTATCCACAACGGGCTTTCCTACCTTCAAAAATTAGACGGGGCCGAGGACAAGACCATCCACGTGTTTTCCGATTCCGCTTACGCTGTTTCCGTCCTGTCCAAATGGGTCCACCGCTGGGAACGGTCGGAGCGCACCTTGGAATCCGTAGCGAAATCCGGCTGGTTGCGCGCTGACGGGTGGCCCGTGGCTAATGCCCGCCTGATAAAAGATACGCACCGGCAGAGAGTGGAATTTTTCCGGGTTGTGTATCATAAGATTGCCGGGCATTCTGGGTACTTTTTTAACGAGCATGCCGACCATCTGGCATCCATCGCCAGAAACGGTCAGCTTTCTGACGCGCTGGTTGCGGATTATAATTGGCGGGGCCAGCGAATAAAATCGGTGCGCTTTGATTACGCGACCGGAAAAGTGGTGCTGGAAGAGTATTAGCGTTTTCAATTTGCGATGATTGCGAATTTTTTTCTCAAAAAAGATTCTTTTTCTCTTGCAATTTCTAAAAGAGAATGCTAAATTACATTCATCAAAGGGAGGGAAACCTCCCAAGAATAAAAAACCTAAAAACCTGAAAGACCAAAACAATGATTATCTCCATGAGCTCCTACGATAACTGGAAGATTGAAGTTAGCGAATTCTCCCATCTCAATCTTGGCATCGAAGGTGATTCCACGACGCTTGAGGATGAATCCGATGTCGCCTGGCTTCAAAATAAAATAGAAGCCCGTCTGAATGTGCTGTGGGACCAGCTTGACGAGAATCCGGGGGATAAAGCTCTGGAAAACGATGCGGAAGAACTGGAAGAAGCGTTGGAAGACCTCGCCGCCGCCCGCGAAGAACAGGAAGCCTACGAAATTAGGGAAGCCGAAGAATTTCTCCAAGAACAGTACATGGAACGCTATTACGCTTATTGATTAAATTTAACTCATTAAAAAACCTACTAAAAAAATGAAAAAGAACACATACGTAAGAACACGCCGTCAGGAGCCGCTGAATTCCGAAGTGAAGCGGCCGACTTCCAAGGAACTGGAAGACATCGCTACGCTGGCCCGCCAGTTTTATCAGCAGAACAGGATTAAAAACGCCGCTTCGACCAAAGAGCGTTCCATACGTTCTCGGCTTCTCTCTCTGTGCGTGGAAGCCGGGGTGAAGTCCCAGGAAGTGGACTGCATCACCGAAGACGGAACCAAGCTCGCGCTGTCTGTCATCGTAGCCCCAGGGCAGAAAAGCGTTATTGACCTGGACACGCTGAAACGGCTCATTCCCGCGGAACTGTACGAAAAATGCCTGTCCGCCACCCAGTCGAAAGTGGAGGAAGTGGCCGGAAAGAGTATCGCATTGGCCGCGAGGCGCGTAGTGTCCACGGAAATGAACGTGTCCGTGTCCACGAAAAAGTAACTTTGGTTGGGCAAAAGGGCATGAAGGAATCAAGCATTCGGGAAATCCTGGCCGAACTGGGCATAGATGCGGCCCATCTGTCTCCCACCGGCTGGCTAATCTGTTCATGCCCTTTTGCCCAGGCCACGCATCAATACGGGACTGACCGCAGGCCGTCTTTCGGCGTCAAGGTGGATTTGGAATCCCCCTCAGCGTATAAATGTTTTACGTGCCACGAGCACGGATTATTCACCGGGCTTCCCATCCGGCTGGGTACGCTGCTGGGCGACCCCGGCGTGTATAAGCGGGTCCGCAATCGGGCCGTGTTTCTGGAATCCGCCACCCTCCCTGACTTTGATGAGGGAGTGGCCGCCCAAACGGTCGAATCTTTGAGGGTGCTTGACGTGGCAATGCTTGACATTTACCCGTCGCCAATGGATTCGGAGGCTTCACGGAAATACCTGCTTGAGCGCGGTGTTTCAGAGCACGCCGCCCTCGTCATGGATTTACGGTTTGACCCAAAAGAAAACCGAATTCTTTTCCCGCTGTTTTCCAGAGACCGGGAACTGCTTGGATTTTCAGGCCGGTCTATCCTGTCCCCGCTTCCGGACGATACGCCAAAGATAAAGACCTACGCCGGAGTAAAAACCGACCGCTGCCTGCTGGGCATTCATCTGATTCCGCATCAGCCGGACGGCAAACCCATATTTGTGGTTGAGGGCCTGTTTGCGTATGCGCATTTAATCTCCATTGGCGCCTGCGGATTCTGCCACCCGGTGGCCACCCTCGGATGCCACCTTTCATTTCCGCAGCGGGATATGCTGGCAATGCTGGGGCGGCCCGTGTTTCTTTGCTATGACGATGACGTTGCGGGCACAATAGGGTTGTTCGGAAAATGGAACCGGCAGGCTAAAAAGTTCATGGGCGACGGGGCGGTGGACAGATTGAAAGACCATGTGCCCACGTTTGTCTGCAAGTACCCGGTGGGGCGTTCCGACCCTGATGATTTGAGGTTGTCGGACGTAACGCAGATGCTCGACAAGTGGAACACCAGCTATTGATAGTCACTTCTAGCCTTTTTCTTTTATAGGACGCTATAACTTTTAAATTTTTTTACTCTTTTTTCTTGCAATAAAAAAATATCATGCTTAATATTCCATTGTTCCCATCATGGAACATCAGCAAAAAAAACAATACTCCCATTGGAGACAATAAAAAAATAATATGAGTACAAACCAACCATCACAGAGCGCAAGGCGCGGTAAATCCGCATTGGAGCAGGCCGCGAAAAGTCAGCGGCAATTCAGCCGGCAGCGCGTGCCATTCAGGTTTTTCCTCCCTAAAGGCGGTGAGGCTAAAATCGTCATTCTTGATTACGCTTTCGCCACCGACGACGGAACCGGAAACGGGCTTGTCATCAAGGAGCATAATTTGAAAAAGCCTGACGGGACGTTCGGGGATTTCCAGCCCTGCACTTCGGAGCGCGGCCATTGCGATATTTGTGAAACCTATAAGAAGGAATTCGCCCCGTATTACGCCGTAGTCATGTCCATTATTGACTGGCGGCCGTACACCAACAAAAACGGGGAGACCGTCCAAGGCTCCAAAAAGTTGCTGGTCATTAAAATGTGGCAGCGCGACAAGTGGTACGAGCTTCAAGAAGTCGCGTTCGCGCAGAACGGCAAGCGCGGCATGCGGGGCATGACCCTCCGGATGAAACGGAGTATGGACGCGAAGAGCAGCAGCATCGGCGAGCCTGTGGCGTTTACTTCCCCCGCGTCGTTGGCCGGGCGCATGTGTGCCTTCATGTCGGAAAAAGCTATGATGGAACGCTTTGGCGGGCCGGATATTGTTGGACGCGACGGCAAGGTCTATCAGAAGGCCGGAGACGGCATTAAGCCGTTCAACTATGATGAGCTTTTCCCGGAACCGGAACCCATCAATGAATTTTCCAACTCCAATTCCCGGTCTTCCGGTGATGCGGATTTTGGCGACGATGAAGATTTCGGTCAGGATTCGCGGGACGGTAACAGCGCGTCCGGAGATTTCGACCCGGAAGATTTCCGCCCCTCGGCAGACCGGGACGGCGGGGAAGATTACCTTAACGCTGACGCGGATTTTGCGGGTGATGAGGATTTTGAACAGGAGCCTCCCGCCCGCACCAGAGGACGCCGCGTGCCTGACCCGGAAGAACCGGGGCAGCCGGGCCAAAGCCAGGATGATGTCGATGACGACATCCCCATGTAGTCGCAACCATTAACCTTACCCGCCGGAAATGGACGCTATTTTATCTCAACTTTGCTGGATTCCAAAAACGCGGTTAACGCCGACACAGGAAGCGGAATTGATTTCCGACCTGACTATTTACCCACGGATTTCCGGGTTTTCGGATGACGCGGCTCTGAAAAAGATTCAAACGTTCATTTCCGGCAAAACCTATATCGGCGTGCCGTGCTTTTACGGGCGGCAGTGGTGCGAGAAGCACCGCATTGCCATTAAGGATGACACGTCTTCCGGGTTTAACATTTCCCGGTACATCCGCAAGTTGCCCGACCCGCGTCATCCGTCCGCTTCCCAGGGGCAGGAAGAATTCTTTTCTTCCCTTCTGGAAACGGTCAAATCCAACAATACCGTCCTGGCGGAAGCCCCCACTGGAAGCGGAAAAACCGTGACGGCGTTGAATGCCATTGGCCGCCTGGGGCGTTCCGCGCTGATAGTCGTCCCGAACGGTCCGCTGATGGAACAATGGAAAAAAGAGGCTATCCGGCATCTTGGACTGACCGAGGATGAAGTCGGCGTAATTGGCGGGGGCAAATCCGTTTGGAAGGACAAGCCGGTGGTGGTGGCTATCATCCACAATATCTGCATGGCCTCCATGCCGGACGCGTTTTACCGGGCGTTCGGAATCACGGTATGGGATGAAGCCCACGTTGTGGGCGCGGAATGGTTTAGCCTGTCCACGCGGCACCTGCGTTCAAAATACCGGATTGCCATTACCGCCACCCCAAACCGTTCCGACGGGTGCATGCGGATTGTTACGGGCGCATTCGGCCCCGTTGCCGTAAGGCATAGCGGGAACGCGGTTCCGCTGATTTACGCCCCGTTGAGTTACAATCTCCCGGCTAAACTGCGGGCCTGGGCTGACCGTGCCCAGGGTAAAGAGATGTCCAGGGCGCTAAAGGCGTTGACCGCTGACCTGCCGCGTAATATTAAAATCGGGAGGCTGGCGCTTGCCGGATATAAAAAAAACCGTAACATACTGCTGATTTCCGACCGCGTTTCCCACTTGGAGGCCATGCGGGGCATTTTAGTCCATCTCGGCATTCCGTCTGAACACATAGGCATGTTTTCCGGGGCGGTAAAGGGCGACAAGGACGCATCCGGGAAAAAAAAGTTGACCAAAAAACAAAAACTGGATGATGTGGTCAAAAATCCTAAATACCGAGTAATTCTGGCGACTTACGCGATGATGAAACTCGGCATTGATATTCCCCGGCTTGACATGGGAATCGACATCAGCCCGAAGAGTGAGGCCGTGCAGACCGTGGGGCGCATCAGGAGGCCGTTCCCGAATAAGCCGACTCCAGTCTGGTTTACGGTTGTCGATTCCAGCCGGAAATTCCAGGCCCTGTACCGCAGCCGGGAACGGGAACTGCTGTCGAAGGGCAGCGTAGAAATAAGACCAATTAAAGTTTTATGACATTAAGTGACACTAACAAAACCGCTGTTGAGGCCGGAGCCGGGAATGATTCCGCCCGGATTCCTGGCCGCAAAAAAAAATACGAGACGAAGCGTGAAACGCAGATAGCGAAAAACCGCTACCACAAAACGCTGACCTACAAAGTCAAAAACCGGGCGCGGTATCATGTGGATTCCGATTACCGGGAATCGGTGCGACTGCAAAACCGGAAAGCGAATGAGCGGAAGAAACGCATCATGCTGGCGCAGGCGGTTGTCCGGGGAGGGAAGTACCTGCGCGCGGTGATGAATGAACCGCCCATTGTCGTTGCCGGAGAAGAGCTGATAACAAGAAAAAGATTTTTGGAGTTAATCAGCCGGTCATATCCAACCCTGGTACGGTGGAGGGCACACAGGAAATTTACCGTGGAAGAAGTGCGCGTTTCCGTGGTCCGGAACGGTCGAGTTGTCCCCCGTCTGGAACAGATAGCCTACCGGAAAAAAGATTTAATCCAATTCATCGATACCAACCGTGAATATGTCGGACTGACGAAAACGAGCTAACTCTTTTCCGATTTGCGATGATTGCGAATTTTTCTCGCGAAAACCAGAAACAGAAATAAACCATGAGTCAAGAAACATCCAATCGTTCCAGAGCGTTGCCCCCGCGGGGAGGTTCCGCTATCGTAGAAACCGCCGTCACGCAGAACCGCGTTCCGGTAACGGGCGGCGCGCATTCCATGCCGCTGAATCCGTTGTACAATGACAACCGCCCGTCAAATAACCCGGCGTATGTGGCCGTCGGCGCGTCCTTGACGCTTCCGGGGCGGCAAATGTATTCATCCGTGAAAATTATGGCCACAGTCACTCTTCCGGCTTTTCCGGACGATGAATCCATTCAGGCCGCGGCGCGGGCCGCCGGAAATATGGCGGAAACGTTTTTATACGAAGAGGCCGACCGTTTTAAAGACTTTCTTCCGGAAGAAGGGAGGGGGCGTCGCTGATGGCCGGGGAATCGCCAAAACGGTCGAGGTCGCAAAAAGCGTCCGCCCCGGCGGGGCTGGCCGAACTGCGTGCCGACCTTGTGAAAGGCGGGCGTGGGCGGGCTATGGACGGCAGCCGTATCGGCGTGGATGACTGGATGATTCCCACGGGAATCTTCCACTTGGATTACGCCTTTTTGGGCGGCATCCAGGAAGGCCAGGTGACGATGTTCCTGGGGCTTCCGTCCGCGCATAAAACGACTATCGCCCTGAAAACCATTGCCGGGCTGCACCGGAAATACCCGGATAAATGGGCGGTGCTTGTGGACGCGGAAGATAACTACGACCAGAAATATTCACAGGATTTGGGCATTGATACCGACCGCCTGGAAGTCATCAAACCCTTTGACGGGCCTACCGCCGTTGACGCGCTGGAAGCCGCGTTGCGCGTCCCGGAAGTAGGGCTTGTCGCGCTGGATTCCATCCCTGCCTGTTCCGGGATGCGGGTGCTTACCAAATCAGCGGAAGACGCGAGCGTGTCGGAATTGGCGACAATCATGAGCCGGATGGCGAGTAAAATCACTTCGACGCTGGTGACGGAAAAAGAAAAAGGGCATCTGGTGTCCGTCATTCTTTTAAACCAGTTCCGGTCTAAAATCGGCGTTATGTTCGGGAATCCGCTGACCAGCCCCGGAGGTTATTTTATCAACCACCTGGCGACGAGAAAAATCGTGTTCCGGTCAAAGTCCATTCTTCAAAGCACCAGCCTGGATGAAAAAGCGGAAGGAGTGGCCCAGATTTCTTTCACGGTGGAAAAATCAAAGTTCGGCGGTCCTGTCCGGGCTGGGGAATTTTTCATGTCGCATCTTCCGCGGGGCTACCCGGTGATGAACCCGTCGGCAACCAAGGAAAGCACCCGCATCTGCGTCAACCGCCCCTATTTACAGGGGGAGGTGATTGAAGAGCCGCAGGTAGTCCAGCTGGCCGTGAAATACGGGCTGCTTTCCGGCGCGGGGGCCAACATGTCTTGTCCGCTTGTTTCCCAGGAAAAGATGTCCAAGACGCAATGGATGCTGTGGCTTAGGGACCACCCGGAAGAATCGGCTGCGCTCAAGGCGAACCTTGTCGCTCTGTACCGGGCGTACTCCAACCGCCAAACGGTTCCGGTTGACGGGTATCTGCTCGGAGTCGGAAAAGATAGGATTCTGCCGGAGGAAAGCCTCCGGAAGATTATCGCCAACATGTGAGGTGGGGGGGGTATGAAACAACCAAAACGTTTAGGGGTTTTGACGCAGAGCCGGGCCTATAACCACGCCCCGGTACAGGAGCGGGAAGCCGCGAAAAGGCTTGGCGGGCGTACCACTCCGGCATCCGGCTCCCTCCGGGAAAAAGGTGATGTGCGTGTTTCCGGCATTCTTCGTTTGGAGTGTAAGGCGACTTCAAAAAAATCGTTTTCCGTCACCAGGGACATGGTGCGGAAAATCACGGAAGCCGGAGAACTTTCCGGGGAGCTGCCCGCCATTGAAATTGAGTTTCTTCCCTTGGCCGGGCAATTTCACGGGAGGGTTGCCGTTGTTCCGGCATACGTTCTGAATCAACTTGTTACCGGGGAAAAATAGCATGGATAAGCAACAATTACTTCGCCGCCTTGGCTGGGAGCGTTCCCAGCCCCGGATAACCGTATCGGAAGCGGCGCATCCGACACAGGGGCCGTCGTCATCATTGGGGAGGGTTGACCTCCCCTCGGCGATTTCCGGAACGGTCGAACTTGAATCGCTGTCCGATATTTTGAACCGGGCCAGCAGGCAGCTTCACGAGTCTGAAAGGGTGCACGCGGATTGCCTGCACGTATCAAGTCTGATAGGCGATTATTTATGCCCCCGCCGGATTTGGCTCGCGAGGCATCACCACCTCACGGCTGTCAGCCGGGTCAGCCCCGCAATGAAAATTGTGTGGGACATGGGCCGGGCATGCGAAAAAACTGTCCGCGATTTGCTGATTGCCGGAATGGGCCGGTCAAGAGTTCTTGGAAAGTGGTCATGCGCGTGCGGAAAAACGTCGCGCGTCGGACAGGGTCAGGAAATTCATTGCGGTATCTGTGATACCGACTGCGCTATTTATGGCGAAGCTGACCTGTACTATTCGCCGCTAAAGATTTTCGGGCATTCCGATTTTATTTATCTGGACGAAAACCGGAACGTCAATGTCGTGGAGATTAAATCCATCAATAAATCCGACTGGCTCGCGTTATCGGAGCCGAAGCGTGACCACGTTGCCCAGGTCTCCATGTATTACTTTATGCTGCGGGAGTCGATGGGGCAGGAGCGCATGTATCCGGGTGCGCGGATTATTTATGTGTGCAAGGATTACATTACGCGGCAAACGCCGTGGAAGTGCTACACCGTCCCGCGGGGAACCTGTGAAGCCGTATCCGAAGAGGTTTTACGCACGGCAACCGCGGTCCAGAGCGGATACGCTCCCGCCTGCCCGCCCCGGCTGATGTGCTGCACGTCGCCGGATTGCCTCACGTCCCGAAATTGTATTGCGTGCGCCGTTTGTTTTATGCGCGATGATTAAACATTAAAGATAGATAGACGATTTATGTTTTCACAGCCAGTATCCCCCGCCGTAGTCCGTACTTGCCGGATGCACGGAGTTCCTGAGGCCCTTGCCCCGATATGCCGGAATTTGACGAAGACGGGAATCAAAAAATTAGGAAGAGCGTATAAGGATTATACCGTCAAACGCGGAGCTGACCTGACCCGCGCTGATGCCAGCAACTGGGGCGGAACCGTCATGCGAATCTTACGTGATTACCGGAAAAAATGAACATCCTCGGCATTGACCCGTCCCTGACTGCTACCGGGCTTTATTTGCGGGAAACCGGGCTTATGGCCGCCCCGGAATCCACGCTGATTGCCCCAAAAAATTTGAGGGACATGGAGCGGCTGTGTTTTATCCGCGACTTCCTTCTCGGATTCATCAACAGAGACCGGGCGTTTTCTCCTGAATTGGCAGTCATTGAAGGGTATGCGATGGGAGCGAAAACCCATACACATGACCTCGGCGAAGCCGGGGCTATGCTGAAAACCGCGGTTTACGAGGCGGGAATTGACCTGCTGATAGTCCCGCCCGCCACGCTGAAAAAGTTCATCACGGGAAGCGGGAACAGCAAAAAACAGGTGATGATGGTGGAAGCGCTTTCCCGGTATCATGTTAAAATCACCGATGATAATATTTGTGACGCGTTTTGCCTGACGCACTTTGGGGAAGCCTGGTACGCGGCTAACGCTTTTGGCCGTACAGCGGGAAAAATCGGCATCACAAAAAGCCAGTATGCCTGCCTGTCCGCCGCCCGGCTGGTTCCTGGCCGCAAACGGTCGTCTCGGAGATAACCGGCTGCCGGTTTTTCCTTTTTCCAATTTGCAATCATTGCAAATTTTTTTCGCTGATTGTGTAATTTTATCTTGCAATTTCTAAAAAATAATGCTAAATCGCATTCATCGAAGGGAGATAAAGCCCTGATAACAAAAAACCTAAAAAACCTGTTAGACTAAAATGAACGCGATTGAAACCATGAGCCAGAAAGAGCTGAAAGAAGATTACGCCGCTCTCACTCGCGGGGAAGGAACCAAGGCGGCTAAATGGACCATATCCGGTGCTTTTGAGATTGTAAAATTGTCTGACGGAAAACTCTATAAAATAGAAAAGCACCAGCTGGAAACCTAAGTTTGAAACCCGCGTGAATATCTAAAATCCTCAAGCCCCTCTTTGGAGGGGCAAGACCCCTCCACCGCGACCAGAAAAACTTTTCAGCAGTAAAAATTTTCGGTGGTACTAATTAGGTTCTGCCCCTTTTCCGGCCTTTCGTCGCTGGGAAGGGGGCAGTTTTTTCGCGTCAATTTGTAGTGGTATTTTTAATTTTAGCGCACAAATAACTATATATTGCGGCTATTTTCGTAAACGGTTGACTTTAAGAAAAATAAACTCTTGAACCGGTTTGACGGCAAGTTAAGATGCCGGAGGTTAAACACTAGTTTGGCTGTCTTCTATCTTTTCGACCCCTAATTCGGAGTGATGCCCGGATTAGGGGCCTTTTTTTCTCCATTTGCGATGATTGCGAATTTTTTCTCAAAAAAGATTCTTTTTCTCTTGCAATTTCTAAAAGAGAATGATAAATTACATTCATCAAAGGGAGGGAATCCCTGAGAGAGAAAAACAAAAAACCTAAAAAACCTGTTAGACTAAAATGAATACCGTAACCGAAACTGAAATCAAGTTAGGCTCCAAGATTAAACCGACCTGGAAGCTTTCCAAAGTGCGCGCGATTGTTGGAAAGGAAACCGAAAAGGCAATCCGCGTTGACCTCGACTACAGCAGCGGGTCTGAATATCATTGGCTTCCGAAAAGCCTCATCGCGGCTATCGAAGAAAAAGAGGACGGAACATGGGCCGGGGATTGTTTTGTGACTCTTCCCACCTGGTTCTGCGTCGAAAATGGCTTTGTAACCGAACAATAAAACGCGTATGAAATTCTTTCTGTCTTTCGTTTCCGAAGCAATGGGCGTTGCCGTGATTGGGTACATGGCCGTGTGCGCCTACTGGCTTTTGTTCTGTTACCTGGCAACCGACCAGGAATTTAATTCAACCCTTTATCCTCCCCCGGCATATGTCCAGGCCGCTTTTAACGCGGCGGATTCTCTTTATCACCTGATATTTTAATCATGAAACCCGCTACGCGATCTCAAATGACTGATTTACCGCACGACGCTGACCGCCTTTCAGAAGAGGCGTACCGTTCCCGGCTGCGCTATCTGGGCAGGCTGGTTGATTTGCCCCAGAACGCCCCTACAGTGCGGAAAGTGCGGAATATGGGCGCCAAACGCTGGAACAGCCTGATTCAGCTCGTACATGCTGTGTGCGTTGCTTCCGATGAGCCTCTGGGGCTTCATGACCGGAACTGGCTGGAATCGGCGCTAGGCTACACGGCGTTGCATGTGTTTATTTCCGCCGGAAACCGGAGGCTGATGTTTATCCAGATTATGCTGGACGAGCTGTTTTCCGGGCGGGAATTCGCGGGCTTTGACCGCGTCATTGCCCTTGTGGCCAAAGAGGCTCCCATTGTATATAATGGCTCCGGGCTTTATTACCACATCCCCCCGGTAATCCGCCAGGAGCTGGAGCTAAACGCGGGAAGAGGGAGCGGCGCCAGCGTCCGGAAAAATCTGGAAGACAGCATCCGGCATTTGGACGGCATCAGCCGGAAATGCACGGGTGTTCCCGTCATCACCCATACGCTTTACTATGGCCTCCGTCTGTTCTCCTGATTCCCGGCCCGTTGAGGGCAGTCTGGTAAAACCGGGCTTTTACTCTGTGCTGGAAAAATTGCCGCTGGAATACATAGACCCCTCCGAACGGTTTTTCTTGTGGTTGGAATTCGCTTTTTCCGCCATGTCCGGAACGCCCCTGAATTCTTCCGTTACCGGAAAAATGGGCGCGGGAAGGGAAGGCTATGAGGCTATCCAGCGCGGGTTTCTGGACCGCGTCAGGCTTCTTGGAGACGACATGGAGCGGAAGCCCTATGAAGACCCGCTGGGAGATTACCATGAAATGTTGAACAGCCGGATAACCCGGACGGCAAACGGTCAATTTTATACCCCAATGCCGGTCTGCCGTCTTATGGCTAAAATCACCGTATCGGAACAGCTCGCGGAAAAACTGAAACTTGGGGAAGTGGTACAACTGAATGAACCCGCTCGCGGTTCCGGGCGCAATATGCTTGCCGTAGCGGAAATACTTTCCGAACACCGCTCCAAGCTGCGTGTGACTCGCACCGATATTGACATCCGGGCCTGCTGGACGCGCTTCATCAACTTGACCATGTGGGGCATCCCGGCAACGGTCATCCACGGGGATACGCTGTCCGGGAAAGAGTGGGGGCGCTGGGTCAATATGTTTTGGCTGATTGGAGAGGCGGAAAGAAAACGCCAGCTCAAGGTCAAAAAAATTATAGACGCAGTGCAGAAGCTTTGCCCTGATGAACAAAATATTCCGGCATTCCCCCGGTGCAGAGACTAACAAAAAACCTAACAAAAAAAATGAAAGCTAAGAAAAGAGTATTCAATCCGGAAACGCGGGAAGAAATCCGCACGTTTATTATCGATATGATTAGCCGGGGGGCGGCTTATAACTCCATTGATTTTATCCTGAATTCCCTGGCCGACGATATTAAATCCCTTCGGGAATCCCCGGATTCGTCGCGGAAAGCGGAAACGGAAACCGCCATTGCCTGGTGCGAGGAGCTTCGCAAGCACATCGCGCGTTTGCGCGGAAAATATAACTTCGTAAAAAATCCATATGACGAAGGTTTGGCGGCCTGCAACGTATTGGCTCAAATTCGGATAGACCTGCTGGAACGGTCCACCTCGAAAGAATTTCACCGTAATAACAGCCCGGACGGGAAGACACCGCGGTCAAGCCCTAATATCAATTATGAGCTTTGCATCGCCATCACGTCCGCCGCGATAAATAATCTGTACCGTCAGATTGACGCGGCGGTGAATTTGCATAATATGAATATCCTCCTGGGCTTTTATGATGACATCCAGAATGACCGAATCACGCCCCATCTCACCGGATGGGGAGGAAGCCCCGCCGGGGAACCTGAAACCCGTTAAGTTTACTTAAACATTAAAAAAGAAAAAGATGAATACAGCACCGAAAAAACATTCCTGGGTAAGCTGGTTTTACCCGTTTCCCGCCCATTGCGTTATTCTAAACCGGCTATTCCGCCGGTTGGCGATAGCGAGTCTGGCGCTTCTGGCCGTCCTGCCTCTTTACTGGTTTTTCTTCCCGGACTTGTGGGAGGGCTGGGTGACGGAAGGGCAGACCATATATTGGATGCTGATTGCCGTTATTTCCGCGGTGGAATGTTCCGACGTCTGGATTTCCCGGTTGAGAATATCCTTGTTCCGGAGGCATTGCTCCAAGAAAAAAACGCACGATTTATACTTCCGGCAGCAGGTACGGCAGCTTATTATTCAAGAGCGGGGCGTAGTTTACTTTTCCGACTATTTAATTGACGGGGAATTTACGCGGAAGCATTTTTTATTTTTATATTGGGAGTTTAAATGGAGCCGTTTTCTGACGTTCCGGGAACCCTGGAAAGTGTATGTTGTGATGCGCGAGGATAAGGATTGCGCGTCTATTTTTTCCGGCGATACCGCTTCGGATTTTCATTTGGAGCTTGCTAAACATTTGCCGAGCGTTAAAATGGCCGACGCGCACGTTTGTGGCCGCGCCATTTCTATCGACTATGGCCATCCCGCTGTTCCGTAAAAAAAAATATGTGCCGAATCCTGATTTAATTTTTCCCGATACGCAGGATGAATATCTGTTTCGATTCCGGGAAGCTTCAATGGCCCACAAGGCTATCCATTTTGAGATAACCGGATATCCGGGGGATTCAAGGGCATTTTTGTACAAAGTCCACCACCTCGACGGTATTCGCATGGAGCACCGCTGCCCCAACAGGCGGGCAGTTAGCCGCCTGTCCGCTTATGACGATTTGTTCTCCATATACTGCAACCGGAAATTCTGGTTATACGTCAAAGACTACGTTGACCCCAAGTGGTTCCGCTCTATGAGCACGATTTTATTTCTGGCCGCGAAAAAAGGGCATCGGATGCGCCGGGAAGATTTGATTCATAAAGTATTTTTGGAAGGTTACTGCTACGACCCGGATGTCGATTACGACGGGTTGACGGTGGCTTTATTTTCCTGATAGACTTCCCGGCATATGGCAACTGATAATGATGACGAGTTTTCCGGCTTTTTCGGGGATGATTCCGGCGGATTTTTCGATGAGCCCCAGGAACCTTCCAGCGCCCCGGAATCACAGGAGGAAGCCTCGCCGGAGGAACCTGACGAGGACGAGGATGACGGGAACTTAATGAGCTTGCCGGGACTGGCGCCGGAACGGTCGCGCGCCTGAACCCGGAGATTCGGCATCAGATTATGGCCCAGGCCAATTCCCGCGCCTGGACGCGCCATGAACGCCATGTTGTCACGCGCCGGGCCATGTCGGCGGGAAAGCTGGAAGAGATTATTGACTGGTACCCGCGTTCCGGGCAGAGCGTCCACATTTTATCTCGCGGGGAGGTAGATTTGTTTTCCTATCTTCATTTCATGCTCCGGCAACGCCCCTATGCCTACATTTCGCTTTCGACATTCAGCCTCGGCTACATGGAAATTCGCAACCCGCACGAGTATCTGGAAAAAGGGGTGATTGGCCGCCTGGATGTGTATGCCGGAAGCGTTTTCCGCGACCGGACTATCCGGACGCGGGAATATGATGCGCTGGTTGCCCCGCACCAGAGATTTCCGCGTTGTTTTCGCGGTCTGGCAAATGTCCACGCGAAAGTCATTGCCGGGATTGACCGGGACAATGGGGAAGGCGACTTTGTTGTAGAGGCCAGCGCTAACGCCAACTTGAATTTCCGTGTTGAGCGGGCCTGCCTGACGATGGACACCGATTTGGCGCTTTTTTACAAGGAAGCGTTTGACGGCGTGGATTGCCCGCGGGATGCCCAGTATTTTAAGGACGTGAGGCGGACTCCGTGGGTGGTTGACCGGAAAAGCTGATTCGCGATCATTGCGAATTTTTCCCGGCAATCCTGATTTTTCTCTTGCAATTTGTCAAAGAGAATGCTAATTTATATTCATCAAAGGGAGATAAAACCTTAAAAATAAAAAACCTAAAAACCTGTTAGAATAAGATGACCGGAATTACATTGCGAGACGGAGTTTCAGAAATCAATAAGTACTTTCAGAAGTATTGCCGCGCCAGTAAGACGCGTAACGCTTCCCTTATTTCTCAGCATTCCGTAATGATAAAGGCAGACCCAAGGGACATCAAAGATGATTCCAGCTGTGACAAGGCCCTCCGCCATTTGAAGCGGCTCGTGCGGGACATGACCCGCATGGAGGTGGAATCCGTGGATATTGACCGCTATTCCAGCGGATATGAGTTCACTTTTACCCTGCGTTGATTCCCGCATTGCGGAGGGGGAACAATCCCCCTCCGGGAATAAAAATCTGACAGCAACTATGGAGCCGCGGCGGGACAGGGACGAGTACTGGCGCAGTTTATCGGAATCTATCAATAAAATCGCGGAAGACTACCGGCTATCCAGTGCCGAGCTCGCACAGAGCGCGATTGCTTTTCACCGCGCCGCGCAGCAGCCGCTGGAACCGCGGAAAAAGTCAAGCGATCCTCCCAAGTCTCCGGAAGTAATAGTACACCGGGTTCCGCGTAAATTCCGCGGCTAAATGACAGTTTTTTTAACAAAAATATAAATATGGAAGACGAGCCGAAAATTGCATCACCAAGAAAAATTAAACCGGTGTTCCGGAAATGGGGATTTGACTACCGCCTAATCCGAAGGCAGGGGAACGTAGTTTTGTACGAGCAGAAATCCAAATATGGGAATATCATATCGTATGAGGTCATGCGCGTCCAAACGGTCAAGTCCCCCACGGAATTTCATCAGGTCGGCGACGAGTACCTTCCCGGAACCAATTCCTGGGGAACTCTGGGCTGGACACTCGGCACGATGGAAGACGCGGAAAAGCGTTTTGCCGAAATAGTGTACCGGTATGAGCCTTCCGAGGTAAAAATCTCAAGACGCTAGCGCGGGCTGGCTACCGACTGATGTTTCTGCGGTTTTTAGCTTCCGGGGCCGTGACAGTTCTGGGCGCTCAAATGTTGCTTTGCGCCTTTTCCCGCGTTAGACACCGGACGCCGGTTGGAGCAATCCTTAACTGGCTGGCGGGCATTGCGCTGATTAAATGCGGGTATTATTTATTACTGGATAGTTTCATGTAGTTAAAAAAATTATTTTTTGTGCTTTTTATCTTGCAATTTCTGAAAAATAATACTAAAGTACATTCATCGGGGGGAGAGAAAAACCCTGAGAATAAAAACCTGAAATATAATAAAACACGATGAGCGATAATTATTGTTTAAAAGCTTCCGGCGAGCAGATTGTCGAACTCGCGCGGTTAATGGACGCGCGTTCCAGACGTACCGGATTCGACGAGCCGATATTGTACCTGGGGGATGCCTGCCACCTGGAACCCATTCCCCGCTCCAAAGTGTACGCGACTCGCGACACGCCCCGGATATTTTCCGCGTGTCTGGTGGATGAATCCGGCTCCCATGACCTGACGGAGCTGACCGACCTGTTTGGTGTGGTAGGCTTTTTTCCTCATCATCCCCAGCCGCTTCCGTCTTATTTCAGCACGCAGAAATTAAAGTTCCGCGGGGAATATGTTTCCGTATATTGCGCGTATATCTACGTTCCTGAACATCCTGATTTTTTGCGATGATTGCAAATTCAAAAACTTTTTTATCAATTACAATAATTTAATTTTATGAAGTTCTACACGAAAATCCCTAAGCATTCTTCCAGCGTTTCCCACACCTCTTCCCTTACAGGCGAATATCAGGAATATCTTAAACACGGGTTTATTTACGATAAACTTCCAGCTTACAAACCAAAGCGAAAAACGATGTTCCAGGCGCTTTCTTCCATAGCGGGGCTGAAAGCTACCCGGAATCCGGGCTACTTTTCTCCGGTAGCGCATAACAATATCGCTTACGCTACAAACGGTTGTATTCTGGTCTGGATAGACTTGTCCCTGGTGGACGAGGCGGAAAGAATGGATGAAGGCATTCATTTTAATCCGACATTGTGGACAGGAGACCTGGACAAAACGGAAATGGTGGAAGCTTCCATTCGCCGGCTGGCGGAATCCAGCTGGGACGAGTTTAAACAGCTGCTGGAAAAATCCGGGGAAGCCGATTACGTCACACGGCAATTCCGCATTGAGCATATGCCGGTGCTGAAAAAAGCCGGGCAAAGTTTTTATTGTCTGGACGCGGGTACACGGGCAGTTTGGGCCGCAGTCAATATTCCGGTGTGCCCGATTGTCCACGTATCAAGCGCGTCCCTATACACGTGGATGGACGCCGTTTATTCCCTGATGCCGGAAAAACAGTTTCCCGCCATTACCGCGCACCTGTCCGTTCCGAAGGAATACGGGCGGAAAAATAGCATCTATCTATCTGTGGAAGGGTTTGAATACAACCGGCTTGGCGCCTTCGTTTATGGTACTGACCATTTTCCGGAAAGGCTGACCTACCTATGGACTGACCCGGATGCGGACCCCAAAGCCAGAGGGCTGACTTTGCCGATACAAAAAGACCCGGAGAACGATGGCCCAAGATGGAGTGAAGCGCGTCTTGTCCCTGTACATGACCCGACGGACCGTTCCATGATTATTTCCGTGCCGGGAAGAGTAAGTGATTGCGTCCAGGTAAAAGGAAACAATGGAGACCCGGAACTGCGTTTTTACTGTGATGAGCGTTCTATGCGCCGGTTTTATCAGTCTTTAGGGGAATACTTTAGCCGACGGGACGCGGGAAAAAGTGAATCATAAATAGCCGCGAGGGAACTCCGGGGAAATAATCTTCCCCGGAGCTTTTTTATTCCTCCCCCGATTTCCTTTTCCAATTTGCGACGATTGCGAATTTTTTTCTCAAAAAAGATTCTTTTTCTCTTGCAATTTATAAAAAATAATGCTAAATCGCATTCAT
>ERZ1673702.273-NODE-273-length-83330-cov-11.339177_pt1 | contig 83330 bp, 59 predicted proteins | sample MGYA00580232_ERZ1673702 | MGnify/ENA primary metagenome ERZ1673702 (study PRJEB41218, sample SAMN15661792) | gut metagenome | host: Homo sapiens | place: Canada: London | collected 2015-08-20/2019-03-30 | study: EMG produced TPA metagenomics assembly of... | reverse complement strand
TAGAGCGCATCCCTGATAAGGATGAGGTCGGAGGTTCAAGTCCTCCCGGGCCCACAGAAAAATTGCAGCGGCTACTTCAGCCGCTCTTTTTTTCTCACTGACAACGCCGCAACGGCGGAATCACGGGGCTATGGCGCAGCTGGTAGCGCATCTGCTTTGCAAGCAGAGGGTCGCCGGTTCGAACCCGGCTAGCTCCACTCTCAGAACCCTTGGAATCAAGCTGATTCTGAGGGTTTTTCTATTTGCACTTTCTGCTCGTTTCCATCTCGAATCAGCCAAAATCGTCAGGGCTAATGGCACGCGGATGGCACAGAGCCGGCTCTCACCGGTTCAGCGCCCCGCCATTACTTGCATCACGGAATCGCATTGATAGAATTGAGCAGACCTTCACACAGAGGCAAGGCTCACCCCAACGATCACATGGCAGTGATCCCCGAAACAGAAGCAGAGAGCATGTAATGACGCATATCACATCACACCGTCGGAGCGGCAAGCTCTGGCGCTCAATCATGGCGGCCATCGCCACAGCAGCGATGGCGCTGTCGCCGGGAGCCGCAGCCTATGCGGCCGACGCCGACGCCACCGCACCAGCAACCACCGCGTCCGCAAACCTTCGAGGCGCATGGAACTTCGAGAACACCGCGGCCGGCGACCGCGAAGCGGCCAACAACGGCGGCTCCAGCAGCGCAACGGCCCAACTCATCGGCGACGACATCTCCATCATCGCCGACCCCTCCGGCGTATTCGGCAACGTACTGCACTTCGGCGCGGGCGCGTCCAGCTACATGAAAATCAACCAGTACGTCAACACCGGAGCCGGCAACGCGTCATTCGCGATGTGGTACCGGTACGATACGACGCTCGACCCGACAGGCGACAAGCCTGCGGTGCTGTTGCAGCAGGATGGCGCCGGCCGCTCCCTGCTTACGCTGCGCCCGTCCAACCAGTACCACACGTATGTCAACGCGACCGACGTTCTCAGCAACAATACGGTGGCACGCGGCGGATGGCAGCATATCGCCGTTTCCTTCGACCAGACGAGCCACAAGGTCAAGTTCTATGTCAACGGCGCGCTCGACAGCGAAAAGAACATGGGAACCTCGGCCGTCAACGCCGTCACCGCGCTGCTGGTCGGCTCGCACAAGAACATCGGCACCATGGACCCGCATTCGATGAAGGGCGACGTGGACGACATCCGCGTATATGATGCCACGCTCACCGACGACCAGGCAGCTGCGATTTACGCCGAGCAAGGCACGGCCCTTGTCAGAAAACAACTCGGCACACTGGTCTCGCAGGCCGACGCGCTGCTGGCCGCGGGAGAGGTCGACGCCGCGTCGGCGCAGGCGCAAGCACTCGCCACGGCAAAACGCAACGCGGTCAACGCCATGAACAACACCTCCGGCAGCGCCGTCGCGCGGATGACGGCGATGAATGCCGCGGGCACGGCGCTCCAGACGGCCATCACCGCGTATCAGGCGCATGTACCGATCACGCTCACGGCCGACCCCAGCACCGTGGAGCGCACGGTCGACAGCGCTTCCATCTTCGGCGTCAATCATCGGTACGCCTTCAACGGGTACGGCAGTTTCGACCCCGATACGATGCGTGTGAAAGACGACTTCACCGCACTGTACAAGCAGGTCGGATTCGGCTCGATTCGCTACCCCGGAGGCACGATTTCCAACCTGTTCAACTGGAAGACCACCATCGGTCCGCGCGCCCAACGGCTCAAGCAGGTGCACGGCTTCTACAACAACCCCGGTCAGGGCGGCATCGAACCGAATTTCGGCATCGGTGAAATCGCGACGTTCGCGGACGAGGTCGATTCAGAAATCGTCTATGTGTACAGCCTCGGCCGCGGCAACGCACAGGACGCGGCGGATCTGATCGAATATCTGAACGCGCAGGTCGGCACCAATCCCAACGGCGGCATCGACTGGGCGAAGGTGCGCGCAGACAACGGACACCCGCAGCCGTACAACGTGCGCTATTTCGAAATCGGCAACGAAATGAACCAGGCGTGGGCCAACTCCGACGGCACCGCCTCGCAGGGCTACTGGACCACCGCGGTGAGCGGCGGCAGCGAGCAGGCGTACACGGAGGGCGGCACAGCGAGCTTCACCAAGCAGTACGCCGTGAGCCTGGAGGATTGGAACAAGGCAGCGTCGGTCAGCGACGGCAAGGCCGGTCTGACCCGTTACATGCGCTACGCCAACGTCAACCCGAAAATGAACGGCGACAATGGCGCGATCGTCGACGACCCGTCGTTCGTGGCCGTCAACAAGGGCAGCGTCAGCGTATGGGTCGGCAACGACCAGTCGAACGAACAGTGGCGCATCGTGGACGACTTGGAGACCGCCGGTGCCGGCGACAAAGTCGTGCAGGTCGATTACAGCACGGGCGCGCTGAGGTTCGGAGACGGCGTGCATGGTGCGATTCCGGCCAAAGGACAGCAGGTTTATGTCAGCTACACCGTTGACCGCGACGGGTTCGTCAAGATATCAAAGGCCATCAAGAACACCACCGACCAGATCAACACGGCCGAACAGCGCACGGACGGCACACGGCACACGGCGAACGTGTACACCAGCTACGAGTCCACAGGGTTCATCACCCGCATGACGAACCTGAACGCGAACCAGTGGTACGACGGCATGACCATCCACCCTTATTCCGGCACCCCCACGGGAGCCACCGCGGGCGCATGGTACGACGACGCGATGAAGAAGGCCGAGACGGCGGGCGTCAACCGCGTCAAGGAGTATGTGAGACTCATGCCGGCAGGCAAGGTGCCGGTCATCAGCGAATACGGCATTTTCCGCGATACCAGCGCGCTGGTCCGGTCGCAATCGCACGCGCTGTACATCGCCAAGGTCGCGCTGGAATATGTTCGGCTTGGCAGCCCCTATATTCAGAAGCACTGCCTGATCGACTGGTACAGCAGCGGCGCCGACTCGCTCGGCCCGACCCAGCAGGCGGTTATTCAGGCCGTGCCGGAAGACGGAGCAAGCACGGTGACGGGCGAGGGGCGGTTTGGGTTCTTCCTGACGCCGAGCGCGTATGCCCTGCAGATGCTCGGCAATGGCATCGGCGACAGCGTGCTGACTTCGACGCTCGGCTCGACGCCCACGTTGGGCAATGGCGCAACGTCTCTGTCTGCTTTGGTTTCCAAGGATGATGATGGCAATCTGCGCGTGATCATCGTCAATCTGGATCGCGCGCTCGGCCGCACGCTAAAGTTGAATTTCGGGCAGGATCTGTCTGGCCGAGTCGCGGATGTGCAGACCATGGACGCAGCAATCAACGCAGAGAACACGTTGGAAAACCAAGATAATGTGACTCCCGTTGACAGCAGCGTCACGTTCGATGCGGCGACGCCGACGGTCACCGTCACGCCGCATTCGTTGACGACGCTGAAGATTCGGCCGCGTGCTGCCGGAACGATCAACGCGGCACCCGTCATCACCGCCAGTGACCGGACCATTACGGTCGGTGACGCTTTTGATCCGCTTGACGGCGTGACCGCGCACGACGCGGAGGATGGCGACATGCCGCTCGCTGCGGCGAATGTGACCGCCGATGATGTGGATCCCGATACTCCGGGAACCTATCACGTCACTATCACCGTCACCGACAGTCAGGGAGCCACTACCTCCAAGACCTTTACGGTCGTCGTGCAGGCGAAGGAAGGTGGGGAGACTCCGGAGCCTGAGCCTGATCCCTCGCCGGGCCCCGAGCCCACGCCGGAACCTGCCCCCAGTCCGGCACCAGACGAGGAGACGGATCAAGCAGCCCACCAGAAGCCGGATGGCAAGATAAATGGGCAACAGGCAGACAACGGCAAAACAAAGTTGTCGCATACTGGTGCCAGCGTCCTGGTCGCGCTGACCTGTACCGCAATGCTCGCCATCGGAGGCGGTCTCATCGCCACATTTCGTCGTAAGCGGAGCTGACGGAGCGCGTGCCCCGCGGTCGAAGGTCGCATGGTCGGCCACCCCTGGCCGCGGGGCACATAACCCGTTGTTGCGTCCCTAAGTGCGCGCCGCCTATGAGAACGGAATCAGGTGCGATTCGCGACATCAGAGCGTCACGCTGTGCGGGTACCGTCACCGTGCGCGCCCGCACAGCGTGACGCATTCTTCAAGAACCCAGTGATTGCAATGGTTCCGGAATGCCGTCACGCTGTGCGCCCCCGCACACGGTGACGGTACCCGCGCAGCGTGACGCATTATCCCCGGAAAACAGCGAGTTCGCCGACTAGGAGCATGCGATTGCCGGCGCCCAGTCGGCTCGCCGATAGCCCCGCCAGCGGTGGTGCGAGTTCTGGTTAGGCTTTGGCCAGTTGGTCGCGGATTTCGGTGAGCAGCGCGATTGTCTGCTGCTCGGCGGTGGGCTCGGGCTCCTTGCCTTCGTCGGCGTCCTCGGCCTCACTTTCCTTGAGCTTCGCCTTCGCCAGCAGCGCATCGGACATGTCACGGAACTTGTTGATCGGCACCAGGATGAAGAAGTAGACGGCGACGGCGATGATGAGGAAATTGAGCAATGCGCCCAGAATCGCACCGACCGACACGGTCGCCCCGTTGAACGTGAACGCAAGCAGACCGTCCATGTTCGGCTTGCCGAAGATCATGGCGATCAGCGGATTGATGAGATGGTTGACGATCGCATTGACGACGGCGGTGACCGCACCGCCCATGACGACGCCGACCGCCATGTCAATCATATTGCCGCGGGAAATGAACTTCTTGAAACCATCGATCATGACGCCTCCTATGGTTAGAGGATTCGCAGGCGCAGGCTCGTGTCCGCGCCCGGATGCGCGGATTGCAACCCGCGCATCGTCACCTCCCAGACTATCGCATCATTCTCGTGGCATTCCGCGGCCGCCCCGCTTCAGGCACGGGTCACGTGGCCGCCGAATTGGGCGCGCATCGTGGAGACCACACGCAGGATGTCGTCGGCGCCGCCGCGCGAAGCCTGCCGGGAGTAAAGCGCCGCCGCGGTGGCCGTCGTGGGGATGCCGAGTTCCAGCGCCGGTTCGACGTCTCGCGAACCGTGGCACGCGAAGTCGCGAAAAGCCTCGAAACAGCCAAAGTCGTCACCGTCCGTCGACGCATCGGGCTCGTCTCCCAACCGGTCGAGGAGTGGGACGCGCTCAGCACTCAGGTCATCCATTGGAAGCTGCACTCCACACACCGTGAGGAGCAGCTGCGCACCCTCACCGAACTGCGCCTCGCCATCGAGCCGGCCGCAGCGACCTCGGCCGCCCGATACGCGCCGATCGACGTGAAATCGCGGCTCCCCCTGCTCGCAGCGGAGCTCCGGCACACCGGCGAGAACGGCAGGCTCGACGAATTCCACAAGCTCGACATCGAATTCCACTCGCTGATCTTGCGCAACAGCGGCAACGAAATGTTCGCTTCCCTATCCACCATCATCGCCACCGTGCTCTCCGGACGCGTCGAACTGCACATGTACCCGCAAAAGCCCAAGCCGGAAGCCCTCGACGCACACGACGCCGTCGCCCAAGCGATCTGGCAGAGCAGTCCGGACAACGCGCGCCAGGCCATGCACCGCATCGTCGACGAAGTCGCCGAAACGCTGCAGCTCAGCTGACGCACACATCCGCGCCACATCCTGAGCAATTTCTTGTCGCCCCTTGACACCGCACCTACAATAAAACCGTCTTATTGATAACCCAACCATTAAGGGGAGAATTATGCTCACTGACGAGTATGTGAAGCGCGTCTACGCTCAGGTCGAACAGCGCGACGGCGACCAGCCGGAGTTCCTTCAGGCTGTACGCGAGGTGTTCGAGACCATCCAGCCGGTGGTCGAGAAGCACCCGGAGTACGAGAAGGCAGGCGTGCTGGAGCGCATCGTCGAGCCGGAGCGCGTGGTGAAGTTTCGCGTGGCCTGGACCGATGATGAGGGCAAGGTGCAGGTGAACCGTGGTTACCGCGTGCAGTTCAACTCCGCCATCGGACCATACAAGGGCGGCCTGCGCTTCCACCCGACCGTCAACGAGGGCGTCATCAAGTTCCTCGGCTTCGAGCAGATCCTCAAGAACTCTCTGACCACGCTGCCCATGGGCGGCGGCAAGGGCGGCTCCGACTTCAACCCGAAGGGCCGTTCCGACGCTGAAGTGATGCGTTTCTGCCAGGCGTTCATGACCGAGCTGTGCCGCCACATCGGCCAGTTCACCGACGTTCCCGCCGGCGACATCAACGTGGGTGGCCGCGAGATCGGCTACCTGTTCGGCCAGTACAAGCGCATCCGCGACGAGTACTCCGGCGTCCTGACCGGCAAGGGTCTGGAGTTCGGCGGCTCGCTCGCCCGCACCGAGGCCACCGGCTACGGCGTGTGCTACTACACCCAGGAAGCCCTGCGCGTGCTGAAGAACGACTCCTTCGAGGGCAAGACCGTCGTGGTCTCCGGCTCCGGCAACGTGGCGATCTACGCCGTGCAGAAGGCCGAGGAGCTGGGCGCCAAGGTCGTCACCGTCTCCGACTCCAACGGCTATGTCTACGATCCGAACGGCATCGACGTGGCCGTGGTCAAACAGATCAAGGAAGTCGAGCGCGGCCGCATCAAGGAGTACGCCGAGCGCGTGCCGTCCGCCGAGTACCACGAGGGTTGCTCCGGCGTGTGGACCGTGCCGTGTGACATCGCGTTGCCGTGCGCCACCCAGAACGAAGTCAACGGCGAGTCCGCCGAAGCTCTGGTGAAGAACGGCTGCAAGGTCGTCGTCGAAGGCGCGAACATGCCGTCCACCCCGGAGGCCATCGAGGTCTACCAGAAGAACGGTCTGCTGTACGGCCCAGCCAAGGCGGCGAACGCCGGTGGCGTCGCCGTTTCCGGCCTGGAGATGAGCCAGAACAGCTACCGTCTGTCGTGGTCCTTCGAAGAGGTCGACGCCAAGCTCAAGAACATCATGGAGACCATCGTCGCCGACTCCCTGGCCGCCGCCAAGGAGTACGGCCACGAGGGTGACCTGATGCTCGGCGCCAACGCCGCCGGCTTCGTCAAGGTCGCCAACGCCATGGTCGCGCAGGGCATCCTGTGATCGCGTAGGCGCGTAACGTTTGGCGCGCATTCGCGGATAACGCGAAGGCCCGCCGAAACCAGTATTCGCATTGGTTTCGGCGGGCCTTTCGTGTCCTGCAGCAGGTTTGGCCACCCCAGTCGCTTCGCGACAGCTCCCCGCCAACGGGGGCGGCGCGCGATCACCGGGTCGCCATCATGTCGATTGCCCCCGCATCCGGAGAAAGTCACATCCCGCAGGCCAGAAACGGGACCTTTACGGGATGAGGCACGGGCTGCCACCAACCCCGCGCTCTCAAAACTCGCAGATACAAGGCTAAATCCAACAAAAACGGCCCGTATCTGCGAGTTTTGAGAGCGCGATTCCCGCAACAACGAAAAATGCGGCCGGGATGGCGGCTCTCGGGAGCATCCCGTCCGCATCAAGCGCCCCCATGCAATCAGTCGTCACGACATGCCGGCGGGGAATGATGGCCGCCACCGATTTCTCAGCGGCGGCCATCCCGACATGCCAGAATCTTGGGATGGCGGCTCGCGCCTTACTCGGCGCGGCGGCGCAGCAGCACCACGCCGGCACCGGCGGCCAGCAGCAGGACCGCGGCCACGGCGAACGCCATCGTCGAGGCACCCGTCTTGCTCAGGCCACTCAGCTCGGTGGCATCCACCTTGCCGTTCGGGCTCGGCTTGACCGCCGGCTTCTGCGGCTCGGGCTTGGTGGACGGCTCCTGCGGTCCGGGCTTCTCGCCATCAACCTTCACCAGAGCCTTCCGGGCGGCCTGCAGCGCGGCAAGCGCGTCAGCCGCCTGGGCGGGAGTCGCGTCCTCGTCGGCGGCGACCTTCTTCGCAGCGTCGAAGGCGGCCTGGAACGCATCCCAGCCGGACTCGTACTTGTCCTCGGTCAGCTTTTCGGCGGCGGCAATCGCGTTGTTCAACGCGGTCTTGTCGGCGGCCTTGACGCTCACTTCGAAGGTCTTGGAGTACTCGGTGTCCTTGAGCGTCACCGTGAACGTGGCCTTGCCGACCTTCGCGAACGGCTTCGCGTAATCCACAACGGCACCATCGGCGTCAACCGCGGCAACCCTACTGCCAAAAGGCCTGAAAGCCTAAGCTCCTGCGACTGGGCTTGAACCAGTGACCGTCCGATTAACAGTTAGAAAGTCTGGTAGAATGGCACTTGGAGCGATTGGGCAAAACGGCTTCATTCCAACGGTTTCACCGTACTTAGGATGTACTTAAACCGTAAGTAAGAGGTAAATGGATGTCTGAGAATGTCTGAGAATGGTGAGAGGCAGGGAGGCAATCATGGTACGCAAAGCAAGAAACGGCATCGTCTACCCATATCGGGTCGAGCGCCGGAAGAGACTGTCCGACGGAACCGTAAAAATCTACGCCAGCTACGAGTTCAAGGTTGACGGTAAGACATACAGCCGCAAAAAATACGTTGACGCCAACAAGCGGCTGACGGAACTGCTACAGGAACGGGCCAGATTCGGCAGCGCCAACAACAGCTCCATCACACTCGGGGCTTTGTGGGATTCCGTAACCTCATATCATGCAAGGCCGAACCGTCGCCGAGTCGCCAACGTGGCGCGGTATCCGGCATGGAATTGTCCCGCGCCATCTGAGTGGTCTACAATGCCCTCTAATCCAAGTTAGGAGTAGGGCCATGGGATTGAAAGAATTGAGATTGAAACGTGGAATGACACAGCGTGAGCTAGCGCAACGTAGCGGCGTGCATCCGTTGAGATTGCGCAGATCGAAACGGGTAAACGCAACGTCCGGGCGGTGTCGCTTGATACTGCACTGCGATTGTGTGACGCTTTGCGCGTTGCTAATCCACGTAAGCTGCTTGATCCTGATTCCGAGACTTCGGCGGATTGAATGTAATCCGCCAGGGCTAGACGTGTCTTTATAGCGTGGCTGGCCCACGAAATGCTAATGTTCAGCCGATATGATCGGCGTAAGAGTAAGGAGGTGGCATAGTTGCCGGGAATCAGTAGGTTTTTCGGTATCGTCATTTACATGTATGCCAATGACCATGGCCCCGTGAAACATTTTCACGCGGAATATAATGGCCATTGGGCTAAGTACTCGTTTGATGGCGATTTGATTAAGGGCGGTTTGCCTAGGAAACAGGAACGTTTGGTGTTGGCGTGGGCTGAAATACACCGTGAGGATCTCGAGTCCAATTGGAAGTGTGTGGAGGCCCATGTGCAACCCGGACACATCGAGCCGCTTAGGTAAGGAGGTTTATTCATGTGTGACGGTGTTGTTTTGGTGACTGACGCTGTTCCGTTGGACGGCCACCGTGTGGCGGTCAGGTTCAGCGATGGTTATAGCGGCGTCTTGGATATGGCTAAGTATTTTGGCTATCCGGCGTTCGCTGGGTTGAATGATCCTGCGGTGTTCGCTACTGCGCGGGCTGGTCTCGGTACGGTGTTGTGGGGTGACGGTGATATAGACGTCGCACCTGATACCGCGCGTGAGGAGGCCGTGCCGTTGGGCGCGTAGGCCGCGTTGATGAATCCCGGTTGCTTTTGGCTGCCGGGATTTTGTTTATTCGAACGTGTTTGGCGGGGTTCCCCGTCTGATGAAAATACCCCAAGAGTGTGGCAACACTCTCGGGGTTTTGCTTAAAACAAACGGATTTATAAGCCCTCTCATTGCAGCAAGGGGTTGCCCGTCATCTAACCCAAACCGCCATAAGGAAATCCATTGGCAGAAATGGCTTTTTTACCGCCAGCCACGGCGCGCGGATGCTGAGGGAGTCGAACCCGCAGATCACCACTGTCGATCAGCAGATGGAGATGCGCGGCAAGGTGATGGCCGACATCGTCATCAAAAAGATTCACGGCATAGACTCGCCGCGTACGGTGATGTTGCCGACCGAGCTGGTGGTGCGGCAGTCGGCGTGACCTGCGCAGGCTCGCGGCTGGACGCCGGCCGCGAGCCGTTGCGGGACCTCAGGATTTTGCGTCGGGGCCGACATCAGGATTCACGCCACCGACATGACTGCCGGCCGCCGCGACTGCGTCCAACGCGGTGCGCAGATGCGCAGGCGGAATCACCCTCCGCCACGCCATCAGAGAGGCCCAGTCGGCCACGATCCTGAAATACCTACGCCGCGCGGCCGGCCGCGACAGGCTCAGATCATGCAGGCCGCCGCGAATCGTCGCCAGCGTCACCACATCGCCGAGGTTGAGCGCCGCCTGGCGAATCGCCGTGATGTCCAGCACGGAATCCGCCTCGCGCATCGCCTCATCCCATGTGGGCTGCAGCATGGTCCGGTCGGACGTGCACACCAGCACGGGAATGCGGATGTCGAGCCGGCGCGACACCTCGGCCTGCGCATTGTAGATCGCCCGCATCCACCCGGCGCGGGGAAAGAAACGCTGCGGGTCCACCAGCGGATGGCGCAGATAATCCCAGTCGCCGCCGGTCTCGCAATCGATGCAACGGCCGTAGAACCCCGGATCGCGCATCGGCATCACCGTTTTGCCGCCGCCCAGCTGGAACGCCTGAACCACGGGCGTCGACAGTATGCGGAACATGCGGTTGCCTTGCAATTCCAGCCAAGGCGAGTCCAGCGCAACCGCCTCGACGTGATGCGGCCGCTGCGAATTCAGCCACAACACCGAGCTCAGCCCGCCCTGCGAATGGGCGACCAGCAGGATGCGCACCTGCTCGCCCTGCTCGGCGACGACCAGGTCGCGTAGGGCGTTGAATTCCGCCGCATAATCGTGCAGATCCTCGATATATCCAGGGGTCTGTCCATCCCGCAACGACCGCCCGAACTTGCGCAGGTCGACGGCGTAGAAGGGAATGCCAAGCGATTCCCAGAACTCGGATTCGTGACGGCGGTAGAAATAGTCGTTCCACCCGTGCACGTACATCACCGCGAGCCGGTGCCCGCGCAGCGCGAACCGCTGACGCCTCCATCGCGCTCTCATGGGCAGCTTCGAGGGGTCCCGGCGCACGAATGTGGCGACGATATCGCCTTCGTCATCATGGCCGAGATGGATCGTCGCCTGCTGGTAGCCGTCCATTACGCAGTCGGGCTGCCAGTCGTCCACGGTGGGGCGCGCGGTGAGTTGGATATGCAGCGGATCGGTCATGATTTCAATGTACTCGCGTCGCGGGAACCGACAGGACGACTATGCCCCGCATTATCTGAACGCGAACGCGAAATACAACAGATTGCGCAGCCATGTCGGAATGCGTCGACACAGGCGAGCCACGGATGGCGAGCCACACGGCGGTCGGGCGGCGGACCGCGACTGAGGAAAGGCTCCGCATGCCACGGCCGGCACAACGACAGACACCCCTTGTGACCGTTTACATCATCTGCGTATACTCGAACCTGTACGCGGTCGTCCGACGACGGCCGCACACGTAAAGGAACAATGATGTCAGCAACTATTCACGCGCCGAACAAGGTAGCATCAACGAGCGGCAAACCGACCCGGCGTCTGGCGAACCGCACTCGGACGAAGTCGTCTGCACGCTCCAACGAAACACCGGTAGACCAGAACAGTGATAAGCAACCGGCGAATATCCAGCAACACGAAGCAAACACCGATGCCATGGATTCCATGGACGATGCACAAAAAAAACCGACCATCCGCGACGTCGCCCGTCTCGCGGGAGTATCGTACGGAACGGTCTCCCGGTATCTGAACGGCAACACCCACGTCTCGCAGGACGCAGCCGAACGCATCGCAGCAGCCATCACCAAATCACAGTACACGCCGAACAACGCCGCACGCTCACTCGCGCAACGCCGCACACTCACCGTCGCGCTGATCATCCAGGTCGAATCGAACGAGACCATCGCGCAGGCTAGTATGTCAAGGGCGATGGCCGGCGCCAACCAGGTCCTCGGCGACGCGGGCTACCAGATGGTCACGCTGATCGCCAACAGCGAGGACTCCACGCGCCGCATCGCGCAGCTGGTGCAAAGCGACTTTTCGGACGGGTACCTGCTGTTCTCACTGAGCGAGGACAGCATGCTCGCCAACACGTTCGCATCGGTCAAGCGGCCGGTGGTCCTCTCGGGAGTCAGCGAACGCGAGAACCTGCCGTTCCCGGCCGTGGACTTCACCAACACCGAGGGGCAGCGCGACATCACGCGCTACCTGCTCGACCAGGGGAGGACCAAGCTGGTGTACGTGTGCGGCCCCGGATACTCACCATCGTCGAACAACCGCTTCGACGGCTTCAAGGCGGCGATGGGTGACCGGTTCAACGAACGCCACGTCTACTACGCGGACGACTGGGAGAGCACCAGCGGCGAAATGGCCGTGGTCGAGTTCCAACCCATGCTTGACGAGCTGGACGGATTCGTGTGCGCCAACGACAGCATCGCGCTGGGCGTCATCAACCAGTTGAACCGGTTCGGGTATCGGGTGCCGGACGACATCGCGGTCACGGGATTCGACGATTCGCCAATCGCCCTGCTGGCGAACCCGAAGCTGACCACCGTGCGGCAGGATTCGCAGCTGCACGGCGAGACGATGTCGCGGCTGTTGCTGTCCATGCTGCAAGGCGACATCGTGGAGCCGCATTACGTGCAGCTGCTGCCGACGACCATCGCGGAGCGCCAATCGGCGTGATCCCGGAAGAACCACGCTCTCAAAACTCGCAGATACAGGGCGAAAATAACGAATAGTCCCTTGTATCTGCGAGTTCTGAGAGCCTCATATTGCAACGCACGACCCCACGCGGCCGTTGCCGGAGCGCCACCGCCGGGCGCACTCCGATTCTTCCGTATGTCGGCATAGTTTTCACGATACAATGGTTCAGTCTGTAACCGGTCACAAGCAGTTGCGGACACGACAGATAATCAACAGCAGATCATCACGAAAGGGGAAATCATGGCTGATAGATTCGGAGCTTTTCTGCCTCACGACACCTCGGGCGACGTTGCCCAGCTGCACGGCATCGGTCTGCAGAAATTCGGCGACACCTGGTATGCATATGGCGAGAACAAGGTAAACGGCAATTTGTTCCAGGGCGTGTGCTGTTATACAACCACCGATTTCATCGCATGGCGCAGCCACGGCATCGTACTTGATGTGCAAGAAGACGGCTCCGCCCTCGCCGCCGACCGTATCGGCGAGCGGCCGAAGGTGCTGCATTGCCCCGCCACCGGCAAATATGTCATGTATATTCATGCCGAAACGCCCGACTACGGATACGCGCACATCGGCGTCGCCGTGGCCGACGCCCCGACCGGTCCGTTCGCATTCCAGACCACCATCACGTGGCGCGGCTACCTGAGCCGTGACATCGGCGTCTTCCAGGACGAGGACGGCAGCGGCTACATCATGAGCGAGGACCGCGACCATGGCACGCACATTTACCGTCTCGCCGACGACTACCTCACCATCGTCGAGGACGTCGCCTGCGAGCGTGCCACCGACTACCCATACGGCCTGGAATCGCCGACCATCATCAAGAAGGACGGCCTGTACTACTGGTTCGGCTCGCAACTGACCAGCTGGGACACCAACGACAACAAGTACTCCACCGCCACCGACCTGCACGGCCCGTGGAGCGAGTGGAAGCTGTTCGCGCCGGAAGGTGCGAAGACCTACGATTCGCAGGTCGATATCGTGGTGCCGCTGGACGACGACCCGTACAACAGCGAGCACTTCCTGTTCATCGGCGACCGCTGGCAGGAGCATGACCTCGGCAACTCGCCGATCGTACAGATGCCGATTTCCATCGCCGACGGCGTGGCGTCGCTGACGTGGAGCGACACCTACGAGGGCACCACCCACCGCTGATTTTCGCGGGTTTTCGCGGATCACGGATTTAGCCGACGTGGTCCGGCATTGAGAAACGGGCCTGTGGCATGATTTGCCGCAGGCCCGTTTCGCGTCTTTCGACGTTCCCCGGACGGCAGCGACATCGTGACGGCACAACGGCGTGACGGCACAGCAACGCAACAGCAGCAGGTACGGCCGGTTTGCGTTCCTATGTGCGCGCCGAAACGACAAGTGCGCGAACATAAGAACGCAAATGGCTCTGTTTGCGTTCTTAAGTGCGCACGATCGTCGTTTCGGCGCGCACATAGGAACGCAAACCGGCCACGCCAGCCACCGAGGCACCGGTCTTGGACAGACGTTCTGCTGACCGGCAGGCTTCTGCGCGCCAGGCTTCTTTCCTGGTTCGGTCTTGTCGGACATGACCTTGACGACCTTCAGACCATCGGCGGAGAACGTGTCGCCGACCGTGTACTCGGTCTTGGCGGGCTTCGCGGCCACCTTGATCGATTCGACGGTCGCCGGCTTCGGCTTCTCGGCCAGGGCGTTCTGTGCGGCGGTGAGGTTTTCAGTGCGGTGGCCACTTCGTCGACGGTTGCGTTCTTGTTGGCGGAGACCTCCTTGGCGGCGGGCTGACCGTCGAGCTCCACGTATGCGGAGGCGGTTTCACCCTCGGCGACGGTCGGCGTGAACGCGGTGGTCTTCAGCGTCGGCTTGGAGTCGGAGCGGACGAGCACCACATCGTCGATGTAGCCGTTGGCGTCATCGGCGAGACCCATGTCGGAGAAGCTCAGCCACAGAGCGCCTTCAGGCGCGGCGTCGGCGGGCACGGTGAACGTGGTGGTCACGTACTGCGGCTCACCGCCTTCGTGTCGGCGGTGGTCGATGCGGTGGCGAGTTCGTCCGTGTACTGTGCCCATGCGGAACCGGTGCCGCTGCCGGCCTTACGGCTCTTCACGGTCGCGGTGGCCACTTGGGATCAAAAGACTCGCGAAGGCATGATTCTGCTCGTCAACCGTGACGAGCACAACGCCCATGATGTGACAATCGACCTGACATCGTTGCCTAGGCTGGGGGAGTGGCCGTCCGTCACCAGCTCGCAGATGCTGCCCAGCGACGATATCTACCGCACCAATACGGCCGACGAGCCGGACGGCGTCACCTTGCATCCGCTATCCGCCGCGCTTGATGAGGGTCGGATGACTGTTTCGTTGCCACCGGTCACATGGGCTTCGGTGAGGTTCACGGCCTGATTATCGCGAGCCCACGCTCTCAAAACTCGCAGATACAGGGCTGAATTCAACAAAAATGGTCTGTATCTGCGAGTTTTGAGAGCGTGATTTTCCTATCAACAACATAATGGGGGTTCCCGAGCATCGGGAACCCCCATTATTCGTCGTCATGTGCTGACAACCCGCGCCGGCAACGCGGTCATGTGGCGCTGTCGCCAATCAGCGGCAACGCCACGAACCTTGGCCTCCTGAAGGCCTGAGCGGACGGCTTCCACGAAGCGGCGGTGTAGTCTTTTCCTGCGCCGGCGATGATGAGATATACAAACCCCGCGGGCGTTGCCTCCGCGGGGTTCGTAACGGGATGTATCAGGGATTCGATTGGATCAGTCGTCGCCCAGAGTGATATGTACGCCGCCGACCAGCGCGCTGATCACGTTGTACAGCAGCGCGATGATGGTGGCAAGGAGCGTCACCAGCACGATGCCGACGATCGCCAGAATGGTGACCACCGACAGCACCGTGGACAGACTGAACACGCTGGACAGGTTCAGGCTGTCGGCGGCCAGACCGGTGGACGAGACGATATTGTTCAGCTGGTCGAACACGCCGACCGCGTCAAGCAGCAGCCAGACCAAGGCGGCGGCAAGCACTTCGATGATCGCGCCGGCGATTGACAGCATGAACGTCACCTTCGCCACGGACCATGCGTTCACATGGGTCAGCGACAGGTTCATGCGGCGGGCGCGCGGCGTCGAACGGCGCGGCGAACGCAGGGACGCACGCGTTTTGTTGGCGCGCGGCTCGCTCTCCGACTGCGGCTGGTTGGAAATAGAGCGCGCGACCCGAGGGGCGCTTTCGCGGACACCTTCGTGCGGTTCTGCATTGTCATGCGGACCGGGCACGAACATGTCGGTCCGTCCGGGTTCGAGGTTGTCACTCATCGTTGCTCCTTGTCGTTCCCCGATGACTCTTAGCCGAGGCTACCAGTTTTCTGAGACGATTATGCCTCGTCATCAGTGTTGTTCACATTCTCGTCAGATGCCGCGCCCGAATCACTGCCGGATGCGACGCTATCCGCGGTATCCGGAGTGTTTTCGGCCGTATCGGGAGACGTGGTCGCGGATGCGGCCGCAGCCGTATCATCCGTCGTCTCGACTTCGTCTTCGCCGGTTTCCTCGTTGCGGGCGATGGAGATAATCTCGTCGCCCTTGTCGGGCTTAGCGAGCGTCACACCCTGCGTAGTGCGGCCGGTGCGCTTGACTTCGGTGACGTTGGAACGGATCACTTTGCCGGACTTCATGATCGCCATGACCTGATCGTCTTCGCTTACGATCAGGGCACCGACCAGCGATCCGCGACCTTCGGCGAGCTGTACCGCCTTGACGCCGAAGCCGTTACGCCCCTGCAGTCGGTATTCGCTGATCGCGGTGCGCTTGGCGAAGCCCTCATTGGTGACCACGAGCAGGTCCTGCTTGGAGTCCTCCGGAACCACATCCATGGCGAGCAGTTCGTCATCCCCGCGGAACTTCATGCCCTGCACGCCGGCGGTCTGGCGTCCCATCGGACGCAGCTGGTCGTTGTCCGCCGCGAACTTGAGACTCATGCCCTGCTTGGAGACGAGGATGATGTCGTCTGCGGCGTTGCACAGCGCGGCGCCGATCAGCTCGTCCGTGGGCTCGCCGGTCTCCTCGTCGGCCGCGAGACGAACCGCGATGAGTCCGCCCTGACGCGGCGAATCGTACTCGGCCAGCGCGGTCTTCTTGACCTTGCCGGTGCGGGTGGCAAGCACCAGATACTTGGCGACCTCGTAGTTCGGAATCGACAGCACGGTCTGAATCGTCTCGTCGGGACCGAACTGCAGCAGGTTCGCCACGTGCTGGCCCTTGGAATCGCGCGAGCCTTCGGGCAGCTCGTACGCCTTGATGCGGTAGACGCGGCCCTTGTTGGTGAAGAACAGCAGCCAGTTATGCGTGGACGTGAGGAAGAAGTGATCCACCACGTCATCCTCACGCAGCTTGGCGCCCTTGATGCCCTTGCCGCCGCGATGCTGTGCGCGGTATTCGTTGGCCTTGGTGCGCTTGATGAAGCCGGAGTGCGTGACGGTGACCACCACGTTCTCCTCGGCGATCAGGTCTTCGACGTTCATCTCGCCCGAGTAGGGGAGGATCTTCGTGCGACGTTCGTCACCGTATTTCGCGACGATCTCGTCGAGCTCGTCGCCGACGATCGTACGCTGGCGTTCCGGCTTGGCGAGGATGTCGTTGTAGTCGGCAATCTTGCGCATGAGTTCCTCATGCTCGTCGATGATCTTCTGGCGTTCCATGTTGGCCAGTCGAACCAGCTGCATGGAAAGGATGGCGTCGGCCTGCACCTGATCGATGTCAAGGAACTCCATCAGCTTCGGCCGGGCGTCCTCGCGGCCCTGGCTGGAGCGGATGAGGCGGATGACCTCGTCGATGGCGTCCATGGCCTTGAGCAGGCCCTGCAGGATGTGGTCGCGTTCCTCGGCCTCGCGCTTGAGGTAACGGGTACGGCGTTCGATGACTTCGAGCTGGTGGTTCACCCAATGGCGGATGAAGGCGTCGAGGCTCAGCGTGCGCGGCACGCCGTCGACCAGCGCGAGCATGTTCGCGCCGAACGTCTGCTGCAGCTGGGAGTGCTTGTACAGGTTGTTGAGCACGACCTTCGGCACGGCGTCGCGCTTGAGCACGAGCACGAGTCGCTGGCCGGTACGGCCCGAGGTCTCGTCGCGCATGTCGGCGATGCCCTGGATCTTGCCGTCGCGCACGCCTTCTCGGATGGAAGCGGCCAGACGGTCGGGATTCACCTGATACGGCAGCTCGGTGACCACCAGGCACATACGGCCCTTGATCTCCTCGGTGTTGACCACCGCGCGCATCGTAATCAGGCCGCGGCCGGTGCGGTACGCCTGCTCGATGCCCTTGTGGCCGAGGATCGTAGCGCCGGTCGGGAAGTCCGGTCCCTTGATGATGCCGATGAGTGCGTTCAGCAGCTCTTCACGGCTCGCTTCGGGATGATCGAGCGTCCAATGCACGCCTTCCGCCAGCTCGCGCATGTTGTGCGGCGGAATGTTGGTCGCCATGCCGACGGCGATACCGGACGAGCCGTTGGCCAGCAGGTTCGGGAAGCGCGCGGGCAACACGGTGGGTTCCTGCGTACGGCCATCGTAGTTGGGCACGAAGTCGACGGTGTCCTTGTCGATGTCTCGCACCATTTCCATCGCAAGCGGCATCATGCGGCACTCGGTGTAACGCATGGCTGCGGGCGGGTCGTCACCGGCCGAGCCGAAGTTGCCCTGCCCGTCGACCAGCGTGTATCGCATCGACCACGGCTGGGCCATGCGCACCAGCGAATCGTAGATCGCGGCGTCGCCGTGTGGGTGGTAGTTGCCCATCACGTCGGCGACGGGTCGGGCGCACTTGGAATAGCCGCGATCAGGACGGTAGCCGCCGTCATACATCGCGTACACGATGCGGCGGTGCACCGGCTTCATGCCGTCGCGCACATCCGGAAGGGCTCGTTCGACGATGACGGAGATGGCATAGTCGAGGTACGACTGACGCATCTCCTTCTGGATGTCGGTGTGGGCCACGCGATTGTCGTCGAGGACCAACTGTTCGTTGGCCTGAGGGCTGATGGGCTCCATCGAGTGTTCGGCACGCTCGTCATTCTGCTCCGGCAGGTCGGTGCCGTTGCTGTTTTCGTCTGCCACTTGGTTGTCCTTTGGTTAAATTCTGTTCGACCGTATGTTGGACGTCGTTTCTGTCGCTGTCATCGGGTGGATCGGGATCACCCCCAGTCAGCTGCGCTGACAGCCCCCCCCCCGCCGGCGGGGCTTGGATTAGAACCTTAAGCGTCGATGAAACGCACATCCTTGGCATTGCGTTGGATGAAAAGACGGCGCGGTTCCACGTCGTCGCCCATCAGCATCGAGAAGGTCTCGTCCGCTGCCGCGGCATCCTCGATGTGAATCTGCTTCAGGATGCGGTGCTCAGGATCCATGGTGGTCTCCCACAGCTCCTGGTAGGTCATCTCGCCCAGACCCTTGTAGCGCTGGATGCCTTCGCCCTTGGGCAGCTGCCGGCCTGCGGCCTTGCCCTGGGCGAGTTTCTCGTCGCGTTCGCGGTCGGTGTACACGTAATCATGATCGCCGCGCGTCCACTTGAGACGGTACAGCGGAGGCATGGCCACATACACGTATCCTGCGGTGATCATCGGTCGCATGTAACGGAAGAACAGCGTCAGGTTCAGCGTGGCGATATGGGCACCGTCCACATCTGCATCGGCCATGATGATGACCTTGTGGTAGCGCACCTTGCTCACGTCGAATTCCTCGCCATAGCCGCCGCCGACCGCGGTGATCAGCGACTCGATGGTGTCGGACTTCATCATGCGGTCGATGGAGGCGCGTTCGGTGTTGAGAATCTTGCCTCGAAGCGGCAGGATGGCCTGCGTCTCCGGGTTTCGCCCTTGAATGGCTGAGCCGCCTGCCGAATCACCCTCGACGATGAACAGCTCGCACTCTTCGGGGTTGCTGGACTGGCAGTCCTTGAGCTTGTCGGGCATGCCGGCCGACTCGAAAATCGACTTGCGCCGGGTGTTCTCGCGGGCTTTCTTCGCCGCGATGCGGGCGCGGGAGGCTTCGATGGCCTTCTGGATGATGTTCTTGGCCTCTGCGGGGTGCGCGTCGAACCAGTCGCCGAGCTTGTCGGTCATCACGCGCTGCACGAAGGTCTTCGCCTCGGAGTTGCCGAGCTTGGTCTTCGTCTGCCCTTCGAACTGAGGAGTGGTCAGCTTGACGGACACGACGGCGGTCAGGCCTTCGCGCACATCGTCGCCGGAGAGGTTGTCATCCTTCTCCTTGAGGATGTTCTTGTCTCGCGCATACCGGTTCACCAGCGAGGTCAGCGCTGCACGGAAGCCTTCTTCGTGCGTGCCGCCTTCTGTGGTGGAGATCGTGTTCGCGAACGTGTGCACAGCCTCGGAATACGCGGTGGTCCACTGCATCGCGACCTCGGCCGAGATGCCGATCTTGAGGTCTTCGGCCTCGAAATCGATGACATCCTCCTCGACGGGAGTGGCCTTGCGGGACTTGACCAGGTACGAGACATAATCCTTGATGCCGTTCATGTACTGGTAAGTCACGCTCTGGTGCTTCGGCTCGGTGGAATCGTCATCGCCGGCCACTTCGTCGCCGGCCAGATCCGGCTCGCGCAGGTCGGTGAGTGAAATCTTCAGTCCCTTGTTCAGGAACGCCGTCTGCTGGAAGCGGGAGCGCAGCGTCTCGAAGTCGTATACCGTGCTTTCGAAGATCGCCGCATCGGGCCAGAACGTCACGGAAGTGCCGGTCGACTCATCCTCGGCCATCGGGGCGCCCTTGGCGAGGCGGGCCGTCGGATGCTGGTTGACGTATGTCTGGGTCCAGTGGAATCCCTGGCGCCGCACTTCGATATCGACTCGCGTCGACAGCGCGTTGACCACGGAGATGCCGACACCGTGAAGGCCGCCGGACACCGCGTATCCGCCGTCGCCGAATTTACCGCCGGCGTGCAGCTTGGTCATCACGGTCTCGACGCCGGAGACGCCTTCGCCGGGAACTTCGTCGACCGGGATGCCTCGACCGTCGTCAACGACGCGGATGCCGTTGTCCGGCAGGATCGTCACTTCGATATGCGTGGCGTAGCCGGCCAGTGCCTCGTCGACGGAGTTGTCGACGATCTCGTAGACCAGGTGGTGCAGACCGCGCGGGCCGGTGGAGCCGATGTACATGCCCGGGCGGATGCGCACCGCCTCAAGGCCTTCCAGCACCTTCAGGTCGCTGGCGTCATAATGGTCGGGCGATAAGGTGTCGTCAAGCTGGGCGTCATCGAGCTCGTCCTGGGCGATGGCTTCATCGACCTCGCGGTCATGCTGCTCGGCGCTGCTCGCCGTCAGACCGCTGCCCGGAGCCTGCTCAGGCATGCCGGACTCGTCACGGGATTCATGTTCGGAATCCGATTCAAGAACTGCCACTAACGGTTTCCTTCCTGCATATTCTTTCGTCATGAAAGGTTGTTCTGCGGGCGATACGCTCTAAAACGCGAATAACGGGGGTTTCTAAGCGCTGAACCTATTATCCGCCAATCCTACCCGTCTACGGGGACTTTGGCTCTCTGAGCGAATTTAGCGCCTCTTCATCCTTGAGCCGCGAAATGTCGCGGCACGGGGGCCTGTTACCTGGATCTTGTGGACGTCCAACCCCTGCAGGCGCTCCTTGATGGTACGTTCCAGCTGCGGAATCAGGTAGGTGAGCTGGGTGGCCCAAGCCGCGGAATCGGCACGGATGGTCATGACTCCGTCGCGCAGCCCGATGACCTGCGAATGCTGGGCGATGACCGGTCCGACCACCTGATCCCAGTGATTGCGCAGCTGCGCGATTTTCAGATACGGTATCCAATGACCGTTATTCGCAATCAGCGCCGTTACGCTGCCCAAGGTGCTCGGGTCACGGCCCGGCTTGCCGAAGTTCTCCCATGCGGCCTCGGCGTCAATCATCCGCTGACGCCTTCCTCCCGCCATCTTGGCGATGTGCTCGAACACCGTGGCGGGCAGTTTGCGCTGGTCGAGATGCAGGGTCGCGCAAATCGGCTCGTGCGAATCGTGTACATTGCCCGGCTTGACCGCGCTGCCCGGCTTGTCGGGCCTGCTCGGTGCCCCCGGCCCGCCCGGCGTATTCGGCTTGCGGGGTTCGGTCATTGTTCGCCGGCCCTCTCGGCATCCGCTTCGTCGCGCCGTTTGAGATCGGCCACTGCGATGCGGTTCACCGGTATCTCGCCGGATTCTGTCGACTCATTCGCCGGCAGTATCGGAATATCGCTTTCCGCGGCCGCGGTGATCAGTACCTGATCCTGAGCCGCGGCAAAACGCAGGATCTCGGTGCGGCGCGATTCGTCGAGCTGAGCGAACACATCGTCGAGAATCACCACCGGCCTGGTGTCGAAATACTCGCAAAGGGCCCGGTATTGTGCCATCTTCAATGCCAGGGCCAACGTCCACATCTCGCCGTTGGAGGCGAATTCCCTGGCCGGCATGCCATTGAGCGTCACCAACAGGTCATCTCGTTGCGGGCCGATCAGATTGACGCCGCGAGACACCTCGCCGGGATAGATGCGCTGGAAATGCTGGCTTATCAACGGTTCGGGCGCCTGTGTTCCAAGGATCTCGTCGAATGACGGCACGTATTCGACCGCTGCCTGCTCACCACCATCCTGCGCGGCATCCTGAATTTCCGCATTGGACGGCAAGTCGCCCGCCACACCGGCCAATCTGGCATACAGCGGGCCGAACGACTTGTTCAGTTCCGCGATGATGCGCTGCCTGTCGCGGCTGAGCGCGACTCCCGCCTCGATGAACTGTCCGGTCCAGATCTCCAGCCCGCTGAGCGCGGCGTCAATCGGGGATCCTGCACGCTGCCATTGACCGAGCTGTTTGAGCAGTGCCGCCCGTTGCTTGGCGACGTGCGTGAATGATTGCAACCGGTTCGCATATCCGGGAATCAGCAGCGAGGCGACCTGGTTGATGAACGAGCGGCGCACGGCGGGGTCGCCCGCCACAAGCTGCTGATCCTCCGGGGTGAAGCTCACGGTCGGCAGCGTGCCGAGAATCTCCCGCAGATACCGCGACTGCCCGCCGTTGATGCGGGCGCGGTTGGCGCCTCGTGCCGCAATCGTGGCCTCAAGGGTGGTGGTCTGTGTCTGCCGGACCGGTTTCATGTCCGAGATATCCACGGCATCAGCGCTGGTATTGACGCCATCATCAGCGGGCTCCGGATCCGTCACGGATTCGATATTGGCCCGGATCGTCGCTGCATGTTCGCCGCGCTGCACCAGCGGAACCGAGCTGGATGTGCGATGGCTCAGGCCCGTGGACAGCACTTCTATCGATTCGACGATGTTGGTTTTCCCAAGCCCGTTCGCCCCCTGCAGGATGTTGATGCCCGGCGTGAGGTCGAGCACGCAATGGTTCCATGACCGGTAATGGTCAAGCGCAAGACGCGAAATGTACAAGATGGGCTCCTGTCATGTCATCGCCGGCACCGTGTGTTTCGGCGGTGCCGGCGATTCGATTCGGATTCCAGTGTTCAGCCGTCGGGCTCAGCTGTTGAAACGCATCGGGACGAGCAGATAGCGGTAATCCATCGATTCGTCGCTGTCCGCCTCCTGCTGGCCGTTGAATTCGACGGGCTTGACGGCCGTGGTCATCTTCATGCGCACGAACGGCTCAGTGATGGCGCTCAGGCCTTCGATCAGGTAGGACGGGTTGAACGCAACGGTGATGTCTTCGCCGTCCATGTCGATGTCCAGCATTTCCTGCGCCTGGGCTTCGTCCACGGCACCGGCGGACAGGGTGACTTCCTGGCCGGAGAACACCATGCGGATCGGGGCGTTGCGTTCGGCGACCAGCGCGACGCGCTTGATGGCGGCGATCAGCAGCTGCTTGTCGATGACGGCCTGAATCGGGTATTCGTCGGCGAACAGACGGTCGACCGCAGGGAATTCGCCGTCGATCAGCTGGGATGTCGAGACGCGTCCGGCGTTCTCGAAACCGAGCAGCGTGGGGTTGTCGGCGTCGAAATCGATGACGACGTTCTGGTGATCGTCAAGCGCGCGGGCGACGTCGCGCAGCAGGGATCCGCGCACCAGTGTGGTCGTAGAGGTGTCGATGTTCTGCGGCGTCCAGGTGAACGTGGCGCGGGACAGGCGGAAACGGTCGGTCGAGGTCATGGTGACTTTGTCGCCGTCGAACTGCATGCGCACGCCGGTCAGCACCGGGCGGTTCTCCTCGCGGGAGACCGCGACGCTGGCCTGGGTTACGGCCTGGATGAACGTGGGTGCGTCGACCTGGCCGAGCTTTGCCGGCACGACCGGCAGATCCGGGTATTCGGCATCGGGCATGAGCTGCATGGTGAACGTGGACTTGCCCGAGTTGATGGTCATGGTGGAGCCGTCGGTCGACAGGTAGGTCTTTTCGGCAGGCAGTGACTTGGTGATGTCGGCGAGGAGTTTGCCGAGTACCAGTGCGGTTCCGGGTTCGTCGATACCGGCCTCGATGTGGTGACGGGCGGAAATCTCGTAATTGAACGCGGACAGTTGAAGGGTGCCGTCGATGGCTTCGAGCTGGATACCTGCAAGGATGGGGCTTGCCGGTCGGGCGTCGATGACGCGGGTCGTCCAGGCTACGGCGTCGGCGAGAGCCGCGGAATCGATTTCTATTTTCATGGGTTCCCTCATTTCACGATGTGCTTGGCAACATTCTAGCGGGTCATGTTCGGATTGTTTTTTCTCATGCGCGAAGTGAGTTATCATCACGACGGTTATCGAAAGAGAAATAAGATAGTCGTAGTAATAAGCCCTGTGGATAGTGTGGATAACTGCGCGAATCCTTGTGTTTATATGGGCTGAGTAACCCACAGATTATGTGGATAACTTTCCGGACAAAATGTGCATAAGTACCGAGTTATCCACATTTTCGGCGAACTATTTTGATTGTCCACATTTCCTGTGGATTAATCCACTGTTCATCCACAAAAAATGTGCAGTAGTCCACAAGTTATCCGCAGGCTCTACCCACATTTGTGAATAAGCATGTGGATAACTTTTCCTTCAATCAGCAGATCGTTCGGCGTGTTGCGCCTGTTTTATTGTACAGATTAAATATGTATGTCTATATTATCTGAGTCTGATAGGCCCTGTCGACGGTGACGAATCAGGCCTTCATCCAGCAGAATCACGCACAGCGACGAAAAAAAGGCGTTTTTTGGTGTCTCAGCGCGATCGTGCCAGACGGGACCATTGCACAGCCGAGAGAAAACGACTGTCGTCACTCATTGCCGCGCTGCTTGAGGCGCGCGGTCAGCTCGGTCACGTAGTTGTAAATTTCAGGTTTTTCCTGCATATCATCGCTGACGCGGGTATACGCGTGCATGACCGTGGTGTGATCGCGGCCGCCGAACACTTCGCCGATATCGACTAGGCTCATGCTGGTCATCTCACGGGCAAGATACATGGCGACCTGACGGGCCAGCGCGATGTTTTTCGTTCGCGCGCGCCCGACGATGTCGTCGAATGTCAGATGGAAGTACTTCGCCGTCTGCCCGATGATGTCGGTCGGCTTGATTTCCACGTCGGTGGTGAAGAAGTCCTGCAGCGTCTGTTCGGCAAGTGCGCGGGTCACCGGCTGACTGCTCAGCGATGCCACCGCGCTCACGCGAATCAGGGCGCCTTCCAGCTCGCGGATGTTCTCGGTGAAGCGCTCCGCGATCAGATTCAGCACGTCATTCGGTGTCGAAGTGCCGTTCATCGAAGCCATCATGCGCAAAATAGCGATGCGGGTCTCAAGATCAGGCGGCTTGACATCGACGGTGAGTCCGGAGTCGAAACGCGAGATGAGTCGTGCCTCGAAGCCCTTGAGGTTCTTGGGCGCGACATCGGACGCGATGACGATACGCTTGTTGGCCTGATGCAGCGCGTTGAACGTGTGGAAGAACTGTTCGAGGGTCGCTTCCTTGCCGCCGAGGAACTGGATGTCGTCGATGAGCAACACGTCGACCTCGCGGTATCGGCGGTTGAATTCGGCGATACGATTCTGGCTCTGGGCCGGGGTCTGCAGTGCCTCGATGAATTCGTTGGTGAATTCCTCGCTGTTGACGTATCGGACCTTGAGCGTGGGATCCTTGACCAATGCATAGTTGCCGATGGCGTTGAGCAGGTGGGTCTTGCCCAGTCCCGATCCGCCGTAGATACACAACGGGTTGAATTCCTGCCCGGTTCCCTCGGCGACCGCAAGCGCGACAGTGCGTGCGAAACGGTTGGAATCACCGGGAACGAACGTGTCGAACGTCGAGTTTTTGTTCAGATGGGTTTCCGGATCGCGCATCACCTTCTGCTGCCGGACCGGAAAACTCGGCTCGCCGGGTATTCGAGGAGCCGTGGCGTCTGGCTGCCGATTCGCCTCCGTCATTTCCGCGGAAATCGAATCGATGGAGGAGATTGCCTGCATGCTGTTGGGCATGTAGGATTCCTGAGCCAGATCGGCGACGGTCGGCGACGGATTCGCAGGGAACGGTTCGCTCGGTTTCGCCGCAGTATCGGGATGCCGGTATTCCGGCGGCTGCGGTTCCGGTTGGGACACCTGAGGAGCCACGATTTTGAACGCCGGGAACATGTCGTTTCCGGATATGATTTTCAAAGCGTTGAGCAGCGGCGCATTGAGTTCATTCTGCAACGCTTGCTGCGTGGCCATGTTGCTTACGCACAATACGATGGTCGTGCCATATACCGCTTCCGGTACGACTCCTTCAAGCCAGCTCTTGTCGCGCGGCGACAGCGTGGGATTCTGCTTGAGCAGACGCAGCGTGTCCGACCATATCCGCGTGGCTTGCCCGGCTGGACCGAGAAGGTCATCCGACATTGTGACCTCCTTCAGGTATGTGTGCCGGTGCGCACCGCAGCGGATGCGCTACGGTAGCTATAATAAGTACAACAACAACAGGATATATGTACTCCACTTTAGCCAAGTTATCCACAGCTTAGCGTGTTGTGTCGCCTCAATTGTGAATAACATTCATGTAATTTGTGGATAACTTTTCTACATGTTTTGGCGTGTTTCCAATGTTTTCCGCTGCTCTGCAAGGGGCACGACACACTGATAAATCGTGAAGAAATTGTTTTCATTTTGATTTTTGGGCATGGCTCAGAGTACCGTTATAGAGCTTGACTCATGAGAGCCGTGCATCAGCATGGCAAAAACCGGGAGCATAACTATGAAGAGGACATTCCAGCCCAACAACCGCCGTCGCTCGATGAAGCATGGTTTCCGCGTGCGCATGCGCACCCGTTCCGGCCGCGCGATGATCAACCGCCGCCGTAACAAGGGACGTAAGTCTCTGTCCGCCTGATTGCGGTAGGTGACGAAGGCGAGTGAAGCGGCTGAAAAGCCATCGTGACTTCATCGCAGTGCTGAAGCGTCGCTTCAAGGTGACGGATTCGGATATCGTCGTGCACTTTGTGGTGCATGACGATACCCGTGATGTTCAGGCATCTGCAGATATCATGAGACGTATGGGACTTGCCGTCAGCAAGGCTGTTGGTAACGCTGTAACGCGTAATCGTGTGAAGCGTCGATTTCGTGTGCTCGCAAGACGATATGAAGATATGCTTCCGATGCAGTGCGATATCGTCGTGAGAGCCAAACCCAGCGCATCGCGTGTCGATTTCGCTGACCTTGACCGACAGTTTTCCCGTTGCTTCGCCAAAGTCACGACTACGCATGAACGCAGGGTGAGTCGCTGATGTCAGCCATCGGATCGGCGCTTATCGGCATGATCAAGTGGTACCAGAGGGCCATTTCGGCGAAAACGCCGCCATGCTGCAAGTACTATCCGAGTTGCTCACATTACGCGATTACTGCGGTTCGGCGCTTCGGCGCGGTAAGAGGAATCGTGCTGTTTATTTGGCGTTTTCTTCGCTGCAACCCTTGGAGTCGTGGCGGCATCGATGATGTTCCGCAACATTTTTCACTGTGCTACAGATTTCGCTGGTCGAAGGCATATGAGAAGCCTCGACTCACACCAATGGCCGATGATTAAGGAGATGGCCTGATGAACACTTCCGGAGAATTTCTTCTTGACAGAGGCATTTGGGGCTGGCTGTATAAGCTGCTGACCCCACTTGAGTGGCTCATGACCCAGGTCATGGTCCTGTTCCATAAGTTCCTCACCCTGCTGGGCATGGCACCGATCGGCATCTCTTGGGTGCTGGCGATCGTGTTCCTTGTGCTCGTGGTGCACGCCTGTATTTTGCCGATTTATCTCAAGCAGATGAAGTCGATGCGCAAGATGCAGGCCTTGCAGCCCAAGATGCAGCATATTCAGAACAAGTACAAGGGCAAAAAGGATCAGGCCAGCAAAGAGGCCATGAGCCGTGAGATGATGAAGCTCTACCAGGACAATGACGCCAACCCCATGGGGTCGTGTTGGACCGCCGTCATTCAGGGTCCTGTGTTCATGTGCATGTTCTACATGCTTTCCGCCATTCCGTATATCGCGACCGGCAAGAGGGGAGCGCTTGGCGCATTCGATCAGGCGACTGCCAAGCAGTTCGCGCAAACCCGCGTCTTCGGTGTCAGCGTCACCGATACCTTCGGTACGGCCAACAATTCCGGAAAGGTCGTCATCGGCTTCTTCATCCTGTTGATGTGCGCATGCATGTGGTACATGCAGTTCAACAACATGCGCAAGAACCTCCCCAAGGCTTCGATGCAGGGATCCACGTACAAGATGCAGCAGGCCATGACCTGGGGCTTCCCGATCATGTACATCTTCTCCGGCATCATGTTCCCGTTCGCCGTGCTGGTGTACTGGCTGACCAACAACGCATGCAACCTTGCCCGTTCCTTGTTCCAGGTGTACAAGTTCCCGACCCCGGGTTCCCGTGCAGCTGAGGAAAAGGAGATTCGAGATCATCGTCAGGAGAATGCTCGTCGCGCCAAGGCCGGACAGCTTTCGATTGAGGAAGAGGAACTGGAGAAGGCGCGCCAGGAAGCCGCTGTTCGTCTGGAGCGGGGATACCAGCGCAAGCAGCCCCAGCGGAAGAATCGCAAGAAAAAGTGACACGATTGGAAACCTCTATTTGACCGTGAGGTTTCCTTTTTTTACACTATGGAAGTAATACTCGCTTAAAGGAGTGGTGATATGGCGCAGGAGGAGACCACGACGATCGATCAGCTCAATGAAGAAGCTGACATCGCCGCCGACTACTTGGAAGGCTTATTGGACATCGCCGATTACGAAGGCGATATCGAGATGGGTGTTCGCAACGGTCGTCCGATGGTGCAGATCATCGCTGATGACGATACGGATATCAAGCATCTCATTGGTTGCAATGGTGAAGTGGTCGATGCTTTGCAGCAGCTTACCCGGCTTGCTGTTCAGCAGAAGACCGGCGAACGCTCGCATCTGATTGTTGATGTTGACGGGTTCCTGAAGCGCAAGCGTCAGCGTCTTCGTGACACTGCACTTGATGCCATTGATGAAGTGCATGACACCGGTGAGCCCGTTGATTTGAAACCGATGAATTCGTTCGAGCGCAAGGTCATTCATGATGTGGTTCGCGAGGAGGGGCTGAAGTCTCGTTCTCACGGTGAAGAGCCGCGTCGCTATGTCACCATCTACATGAAGAGCAGCGCCGATGAATCCGACGTCGATGAAGGTAGCGAAGAGTGAGCGATATTGTTTCACGTGAAACATCTGGTGATGAGCTAGATGATTCCGCAATAGTTCGTGAGGCATTGGGCGAAGCATACGACAAGCTCGAAGTGTTTCACGTGAAACTATCCCGCGAGGGTGAGCTGCGTGGATTGATAGGCCCACGCGACATATCCATCATCTGGGAACGTCATATCCTCAACTCCGCCGCATGCGTCCCGTTCATTCGGGAAGTCACCGATCGAAGCAAGGCAAAGACCATTGCCGATGTTGGCAGTGGCGGCGGTTTCCCTGGAATCGTTGCGGCAGCATGCATGCCGGATTGTGCGTTTACACTCATTGAGCCCATGGAACGTCGTGTCGAATGGTTGCAAGAGTGCGTGGATGACATGGACCTGCAGAATGTTACGATTATTCGCGCACGTTCCGATGAAGTCATCGATCGTATCAAGCACCACGAAGGTGAATTGAAACCATTCTCTATAGTGACCTGTCGAGCAGTGGCGCCAATGACCAAGCTTGCCGGTTGGACGTTGCCTCTGCTTCGCCCTCAAGGTCGACTGGTCGCATTGAAAGGCCGTTCGGCGCAGGCTGAGATTGAAAAGGCGAAGCATCAAATTTCCCATGCCGGGGGAGTGCGTGCTCGTGTCGTTGAAGCTCCAGTAGCTCCCGGTCTCGAATCCACGCGCGTCGTTCTCGTAGACAAGCGCTAATTATCGTGTGGCTCCCATGGGTGGGAGTCACACGATAATCCCATGCCCCCGCTGACGGGAATCGTAATTCTGCTTCCGCTGTCGGAGGTTGGATTGCGGGGTGAGACGGACGATATCCATTGCCTTTGATTGCATAAACAATGCTGTTATATCTTCATCGACATCGCTGACTGTCCGAAGATTGTTTCACGTGAAACAATGGATGTCAAACACGAAAGCGATGGTTTCGCAAGAATGGAGTTATCCACAATTTCAAACAGTACACAAAGTTATCCACATTATTTGCGACATGTAATCCACATTAGGAAAATGGCGGAAATAAACGGTTTATCTAGTGTTGATCGAAGTGTTCACACACTAATGCACTATACTTATCCACAGTTATCCACATTGCTGTGCACAACTTGAGATGTCCATACGACTAGGAAAAATTAGATGTTGTTCGTTTTTTTAGGAGGGACTATGACATCCAATGATTCACAGGAATCCTCTGTGATTCCTGCCATGGAATCTGCTTCTGAAACGGTCAGAAGGATTTTCGGGAATGATGGTTCCTCTTTGGGTGCCGAGATTGCAGATGAGGCGTCACGCTATGAACGCCTGAATGCCGCATTGTTCCCCCTGCCATCGAGAACCCGATGCCTGGCCGTCGCCAACCAGAAAGGCGGCGTCGGCAAGACGACAACAACGGTGAATATTGCCGCAGCTCTCGCCTCTCACGGAGCTCACGTGCTGGTCATCGATATGGATCCCCAGGGGAACGCCTCTACGGCATGCGGTGTTCCTCACGGCACCAGCGATCCTTCGGTATATGACGTTCTTGAAGGACGAATGACAATCGGAGAGGTACTGAAAACCTGTCCTGATATCCCAGGGCTCGATGTGGTTCCCGCTTCCATTGAACTTTCGGGTGCGGAACTGGAAGTGGCGGATCTGCCGAATCGCAACAATCTGCTGAAGGAAGCCGTCGAATCATTCCTGCAGGATCCGAACAATCATTATGACTATGTTCTGGTCGATTGCCCGCCGAGTCTTGGCCTGTTGGTCATCAACTCCATGTGCGCGGTGTCTGAGATGTTGATTCCGATCCAAGCTGAATACTATGCCTTGGAGGGGCTTGGTCAACTTATCAATACCATAGGATTGGTGCAGGAGCACTATAACCCTAATTTGACTGTGTCGACTATGCTGGTCACTATGTTTGATAAACGAACATTGCTCAGCAGGGAAGTGTTCTCAGAGGTGAAGAGTCACTATCCGAGTATCGTTCTGGATACGACGATTCCCCGTACGGTAAAAATATCTGAGGCTCCAAGTTTCGGAAAGACAGTCATCAGCTATGACCCGCGTGGAATGGGAGCGAGTGCCTATGGCGAAGCGGCCTTGGAAATCGCCCGTCGATCGCCTTCGGTGCTGGCTGCAATTGACGCGAAGAGGGGAGAGTAACCCATGACCTCAAAATCACGTTTGGGTAAAGGATTGGGTGCGCTGTTCCCCGCACTTCCCGGTGAGTCGAGAACAGCTCATGCGGAACAGCAGCAATTGGGTGTTGATCTCGAATCCGAGGAGACGACAGCCAACAAGAAAGCCCCTCAAGAGAAAGCTGCGGCTGCGCCAGAGAAGGTCGAATCCCATAAGAGCGGTACTGAACAACACAGTGAGTCTACCGCTCCGGTTCGTCTTGGCGAAATCAAGCGTAAGACCATTCCGGCCATGAAGGATTCCATTCCTGCCGTACACAAGTCCACAACGGTGGAGAAGCCCAAGAGCGGCAAGCGTGTTGCCATGCCCGGTATCAGTGATATGGCACACCCCAGTGACATGTTTTTCGGAGCAACAGCACAGGGGGCGAGCGATTCCAAGAAAACGCAGCCGGCTCAGCGTTCCGAGAGCACAAAGGCATCCGGCAAGGAAAAGGATAATAAGGAAACTCCAAAATTGAAGCCTGTCGAGGGTGGCTATCTGCTGGATATTCCTGTCAGCTCCATCGTTCCGAATGCGCAGCAGCCGCGCAGCGTCTTTGATGAGGAAGAGCTGAATGAGTTGGCCGCGTCCATCAAGGAAGTCGGCGTATTGCAGCCGATCGTGGTTCGCAAGCGTCAGGCTGGGGAGTCCAGCAAGAGTGATGTTTCACGTGAAACATCGCAGAGATACGAGCTCATTATGGGCGAGCGTCGCTGGCGTGCATCACAACTTGCACAACTGAAGACGATTCCGGCGATTGTCAAAACCACATCAGATGACGAGATGCTGCGTGATGCACTGCTGGAGAACCTTCATCGCGTCGCACTGAATCCTCTGGAAGAGGCGGCGGCATATCAGCAGATGATTGATGACTTCGGCCTGACTCAGGCTGAACTATCCAAGTCGATCTCGAAATCGCGACCGCAAATCGCGAACACATTGCGTCTGCTGAATCTTCCTGCGTCCGTGCAGAAGAAAGTTGCCGCAGGCGTACTGTCCGCAGGGCATGCGCGAGCTCTTCTTGGTTTGAATGACGAAAGTGAAATCGACAAGCTGGCCACTCGAATCATAGGGGAGGGGCTTTCGGTTCGCAGCACCGAGGAAATCGTGGCGCTGAAGAACGCAGAAAGCAACGTGCCCAAGAAGGTAAGGCCGACGAAGAACAATCCTTGGGCCGGTTCTCCGATTGTCAACAACCTTGAAAATCATTTTGACACCAAAGTGTCCATCAAGGGTACGCAAAAGCACGGTCGAATCGAAATCGTGTTTTCCTCCCCTGAGGATATGGAACGCATCCTCAGCATGCTGATTCCCACGGCAGTCGAGGGCGCGGCGGCAAAATGGGTGTGAGGTTGCGAGCCACACAACGGTGTGAGCCGCCATCATCACACAACGGGAAACAACGGTCATGCCGTTCATGAGCTGTATGATCTGGTCTGCCGAGAGGTATTCATTGCCTCTCCGGCAGAACGCGTATAAAGCAACTGTCGTGGCATTTGCAGTCAGAGGACTAACGCAATGAACCGCCCGTATGACTGTCCTATTGCATGCACCTGAAAATTCATTACCGAAAACTCTGTTGAGCAATATGAGTTGCAATCGGTCCAGTACAATGCGCTAGATTTGAGCGGATTGTCGTTCTGATGCGATTCTCCGGCGCTGGTAAGCGTCCGCAGCGCTATTTCGGTCAGTCTGTCGTTTCGTTTGTGATTACTGACAATGCAAGCAATATTTGTGTAGCTCAACCCGCCGGTGAAGCAATATCATCGTCTGTGATGAGGTTTGATTTCGCCGACAGGTCGAGCTGTGCTGTTGGATCAGTGCAGTGAGGCCAGGTAGGATTGTGCGTCCAGCGCGGCGCGGCATCCCATGCCTGCGGCACTGATGGCCTGACGGTACACCCGGTCAACGCAGTCACCGGCGGCGAACACTCCAGGCACGGAAGTATGCGTTCCGGCACCGGAGACCAGAATGTACCCGTCGTCATCCATATCCACGGAACCCTTCGCAAAACGCGTGGCCGGTTCATGGCCGATCGCCACGAAGATGCCCTCGGCGGGCAACGTGCCCGTCTCGCCTGTCACGGTGTCGCGAATGTCCACAAAGCCGGCGGAATCATCTGCGGTTTCAGCCTTTGCCGACAGGGAAATGCCGGTCGAAGAGGGAGCATTCAATGCCGATCCGGAGACATTCAGCATCGGAGTCGTCTTCAACGAGAGAAGATTTCCGGTGTTCTGCGCTGCGGGTGCCGCAGCGGTTACCGCATCAGCGCCTGTCTGCTCGCCGGCGGCGTTTTTCTGCCCGCGAATGGCTGTCGCCACCGTATTCATTTTCACGGTGATCTTGGGATTGTTCAGCACGCGCTCGACCATGATCTTGGAGGCGCGGAACTGGTCGCGGCGGTGCAACACGGTCACCGAAGAGCCGAAACGAGTCAGGAACAGTGCCTCTTCGAGCGCGCTGTCTCCTCCGCCCACCACGACGATGGGCTTGTCCTTGAAGAAGAAACCATCGCAGGTGGCGCAATACGATACGCCGTGACCGGAATACTCGGCCTCGCCGGGAATGCCGAGCTTGCGGTACTGTGAACCGGTGGTGATGATGACGGCATCGGCGTGATATTGGCTTCCGTCGCTGCACGTGACGGTCTTGGGGGAGGAGCTGAAATCGACGCTCGTCACATCGAGATATTCGATGGATGCGCCGAAAGACTCCGCCTGATCGCGCATGCGATCCATCAGTTCCGGTCCGAGAATGCCGTCAGGGAAACCGGGGTAATTCTCCACGGTGGTGGTGTTGACCAGCTGACCGCCCGGCGTGAGCTCACCCGCAAGAATGGTCGGGCGATACCCGGCGCGTGCGAGGTAGATTGCGGCCGTATATCCGGCAGGGCCGGAACCGATGATGATGGTTGAAAGTTCAGTCATGTCCCTTACGATAGCGAGTTGACCTGACCTCGTCCAGCGGTGGGTGAACAACGACATGGATTCGCCTCGAATGCCGATTGGTCGCTTTCAGATTGCCGAAACAGGCATGCCGCGTTCATGGAAACCGGAGGAGCTAATACGAGCACGATATGGGCCCACAGCATAAGTCCACAGCGTGAGTCACCGCGTACGATGAAACACCCCTCCTACCCGTGAGTAGAAGGGGTGCCTATGAGAACTTCTGCGTCGCCTACAGAACGCGGATGTACACGATGTCGGATTGTGCCGCAGAGTTCTTTGACGTGGAGTTCTGTGTGGTCGAGTTGCCGAACGGGACGTTATCGATGTCGGTCTTGTTCGGCCAATCCTGATTGTCGGATCCGCCACCGTGGTTGTCTCCGTTCAGGATGAACCATGCGGCGACCAATCCCACCACCAGCAGAACCAGCGCGACGACGATGGCGATGACCTTGATCTTGAGCTGCCCCCAGAGTGGCTGGTCAGGCAGGTCCTCCTCGATATTGCGTCCGACATTCGCCACGTTGACATCGTGCACCTGCTGGGGCGCGAAGCTCGGCGGCATGATCTGGGCCATAGGCGGCAGCTGATCTACCGAAGTACCATCAGTGCCTAGCAGCGGAACGGTGACCGTGGGGTCAAAGGCGTCGGATTGGGCACGCTGCGCCGGTGTCTGCACACCCGGCACATTCGCACCCGGAGCCGCCGCAGGACGGCCGCCAGACATGTTCCGCAGGGCATCGCGGCTGATTGGTGCCGTCATCCGCGTACGCGACTTCGATGATCCGGGGATGGCTGCTCCATTGGCTCCGGGCGCCGATGCCGACACTGCGAATGACGGGGGCATTACGGCGTCGCCCGACGCCGCGGCCTTGGCGGATCTGGCGGCAAGAGCGGCCAATGATTCCGACATATGCGCGCGCGGCTGCGGCATGGCGTTCGTGGCAATGGGCTGAGCCGCACGGGTCGTGGGATGGCTTCCAGCCACGGTTTGCTCGCCTTCAGACACCTGCGCCTCACCGGACTGCGGCAACGGCGGGATGCTGCCGGCGCGGGTGCGCTCATTGTCGTCCTCTTCCGGCAGCGGAACATTCGGCATATTGGCCACGATGCTCTGTATCTCGCCGGTTGCACCGGTCGTCCGGGGTTTGCCGGTACTGCCCGCAACACCAGACGCACCAGCAGCGGACCTACGCGGCTTGGCGGCGGGCGGGAACGATGCCGGCAGCGGTGCATACACCGGCATCGGCTGCTCAATCGCGGTCTCTTCCGCAGTGGATGTCGTCACCGGCGACTCCGGCTCCCCGTCCTTGCGCAAGGAGCCCATAAGCTGACCGACCTTCGATTGCAGGGAGGCCAGGGTCTTCGACGGCTCGGCGGTATCCGGTTCGAACAATTCCGCTTCGGGGATGACCGGCTGATCGGCCGAGGGCGGATCTCCGGGCAGCTGAGCCAGGAACGCCTGCTGCGCGAGACGCTGCTCGTTGACGAACCTGGCCTCGGCGCCGGCTGCCAGTCCCGCCTCGGAAATCGACAATTCCGGCAGCTTCGTCGAGGTAACCAGCCCATCCGGCAGTTCCACGATCTTGTCATCGCTCGTGTCACGCAACGCCACCATGCTGATCGAGGCGCTGCCACTGACCGACGGCAATATGATGTCACGATCCGACAAGTTGCTGAATGGCTCCCACGCGCCCAGCAGCGCGCTCAGCTCGGCCAGCGTTGCCATCGGCACGATGACTTCCCCATCTTCGGTGTGCAGAGCCAGTCCACGCTTGCAGATCACGCGGAATTCCGTGGGAACGTCGGCGGGCAGCATATTCAGGTCGAACGTCGTGTTCGCGCCTGAAGGCGTCTTGGTCAGCAGCGCGTACAGCAGTGCGGCCAGCTGTCGCGTCGCCATCTGCTCATACGACATCACATCGCCGTCGATGCCGCTGCAGATATCGGCCAATGCGGCGGCGACGGGAGTGTCGGCGAACTGCACGCCATTGACGCTCACGCGAATGGTATCGGTGCTCAGCGCGGTATGGGTCAGCCCCGTGTCCAACAGCTCCTGAACCGCCTGGGTGCATTGTCCCACGATCGATCGAATCGCGTCGTAACTGAGGAACGAGGAAGACGAACGCTTCATGTATTCCGCCAGCGCCAGACCGGAGTCCGGCTCGGTGATCACCACCGCGGCATCGCCGACGTGCTGCAGCTGCAGCACCGGCGTGCAGTACCGGCTGTTGGCCAGCGCGAGCGTGGAAGCCGCCTCGTTGATCTGCGGCAGAACGGATGTGTCGGTGATGATGAACAGCTGGCAGGACTGCGCCAGCATGCGGTCATTGGCTATCCATGCGCTCAATCCGTCACTTTCGCGCAGCGAAGAAACGAGAGTGTAGCGACCGATGACGGTATCTCCCAATTGAGGCTTCATAGTAGTTGTTTCTCCGTGCTCTGCTGTCATGCGCTGAGATAGTGGTGATACTGACATTCTAGCCGTGGGGATGGTCGGCTGTGCAGCCGCGATGGACGCGGCTTGACGAGTGGAATGATGCGGCGTTGGCGGTATGGTGGGAATTCGCGGCTGGGCGTTGTTGACGGCCGCGATACCTGCCGCTGCACCGGCTGCGTTTGCCGCGACGTTCGGCAGTACGACGGACTTGATGGACGGGCGTTGGCCCTTACGGTTGACCGTCGGCGCGAAGCTAGGCGGAAGGTTGTCGGACGGAATCCCCCTGGGGTGGTCCTGAACCGGCCGTTCGAGATCGGTCACAGTTTCAGCGGCCCGTTCCGCGGAACCGTCATTCTCCGAGGTTCCATCGTCACCCAGCGAATGATTATCGTAATGATTATCATTCTCCGCAATTGCCGTGGTACCCTCTTCGACCTCCGCGTTTTGTGCCTGAGCTTCCTCGGTCTCCGACTCAGCCGGTGTCGATACCGATGTCGCAGTGGAAGTCCTACGCAACAGCCGTGCCTTCATGGTGACGATCAGGCTGGAGAACTCCTCCACGCGCATCAGCCATAGCAGCCCGGCATACACGGCCGTCACCACAATCGTCAGAATCGCGCATATGACGATGGATTGCCACCAGCTCATATGTCCGTTGACGCTGGAAACCTTCGCGCCGACCAAACGCGTGGCCAGCGGGTTGAGGAATAGTCCGCACGCGCATGCCGCCGCACCGGCAATCAGGGCCTTGACATGCATGATGATGATGCGCTTGCCGTCGATCCGCCCGCCGAATCGTCTGCGCAACAGCCAGAACACCCATGGGAACGTGATGATATATGACAGGCTCAGCGACAGAGCCACCATGAGCGTCCAATATTTCGGCGGCGCGAAACGCAGCGAGGTCAGCAGAAGCAGCAACTGCACGGCGTTGTCGGCCGCCGCGAACAGGAACGGGCTGCGGCCGTCCTCATACGCGTAGAAGGCGCGCTGCACCAGCAGGAACGCACTGGTGGGCACCAATCCCACCAGCAGGCCGATCAGAGGCCCGGATATCAGAATCGCCCCATGCACATTCGTGGACGGAATCAGCGCCTTCACCAGCGGCACCGGCATGGCAATCATGACCGCGGTGAAGAAGAACATCGCAAGACCGGTGGATCGCAGGGATGAGCTGAGGTCGGCGCGGGCATCCCCGATACGATGCTCGCTGATCGCGCGGGACATGCGCGGGAACACCGCGGTCGTGATGGACACGGCGATGATCGAATAGGGAAGAACGTATATCGTGTACGCGTACTGATAGCTCGCGTTGCCCGCGATGCCGTACAAATCGCCGCCGGCGGTCGGGGCGCCGGTATTGACACGCGAATTGACGATGCCCATCAGCTGGTTGAGCAGCACCATGGCGATGCTCCACACCGCCACCTGGCCCATGGAACGCAATCCCAGCCCATGCAGTCCCCAGCGAGGCCGGTAGTGGATGCCGCAACGCAGCAAAGGAATGAACAGCACCAGGGCCTGGAACGCCACGCCGGCCGTCCAGGCACCCGCGGTCAGGGCTATCTTGCCGGATGTCCAGAACGACATCGGCTGCCGTCCCGCGTTGCCGAACAGCATGATGAACGCGCCGAAACCGATGCAGCTGATGACGTTGGCGCCTACGGAGCTCCACGCATACGTCGCGAAACGCCCCTTTGCGGCGAGGATCTGCCCCAATACGGTATACAGGCCGTAAAACAGGATCTGGGGCATACACCACAGCGTGAAGGCGTTCGCCAGCGCCCTTTGCGCGGGCGTCCAGCTGGAGTCGAGATACAGCATCGTCAGCAGTGGCGTGCCGGACGCCATCAGCAGTGTGATGGCCAGCAGCAGCGCGATGGACAAGGTGATGAGCTTGCTGAGTCGCTCATCCGCGTCCTTCTGCTTGAGCGTGCGCACGATCTGCGGCACGAGCACCGCGTTGAACACGCCGGTGGACAGCAGGTTGAAGATCACCTGCGGTATCTGCGCGCCGGCCTGATACGCGTTGGCTGCGATACCGGTGGTACCGAGCGCGCCGACGAGGAAGATGGTGCGGATCTGGCCGGTCACACGTGACGCGGCCGTGCCGCAAGCCATGATCAGCGAATTGCGTCCTACCGTGGTGCTCATTCGTCGGGGTCCTTCTTTCGATGGAATTGGCGCCAGAGGCCGACCAGGCCGAGCAGCAGCGAGAAGCCGATGATGATGAATCCGGTCATGTCGCTGATGCGCAGCACGCTGGTGATGTCGGTGTTCTGTGCGGAACCGAACGTGTCGCCGTTGCGGTCCAGCAATGTGATGTGGGCTGTGGCGTGGCCGGAAGTGGCGACGCGGATGGCGAACGTGACCTGCGCCTCGCTGTTCGCCGGTATGGTGACCTCAGTGAACCGCGATGTGACGATTTCCATGGAGTCGGTGAGGGATGAGACCTTCACCCGTACCGGATACGGATGGTTGTTCCTGACGGTGACGGGCATTTTGGCCGTTTCGCTGACGACGGTGATGGAGTCGGTCGGCGTGATGGATACGCCGCCGAACATGCCTCCGCCGAGCCGTTTGGCGCCGTCGACCAGACTGTCGATGTTGCGCGGCGCGGACGAGAGCGCATGCAGTGCCAGCGTGCTCTGTGCGGCCTTGATCTTGCGGATCCAGGACGCGGATGCCTTATGGTCGGTGAGGACCGACGTGGCGAAGCGGTTGATGTCGTTGCGGCTTTCGGCCAGCGATTCCAGCGCGGACGTGACCGATCGGGTGTTCCGCTCGCTTAAATGACTGTCTTGGGGGACGATTTGCAGCGCCTTGTCGCCGGTCCGATAGGCGTCTGCGTCAATGAGATCATTCAGGTCGGTGAGTTGCAGCCATGAGGACTGTTCGACCGCGGTCATCAGCGTGTCGATGAACGCCGCCGACATATTAGTGCCGAAGCAGACCAGCAGGTTGCGGTTCATCGCCGCATACGGCTGCTCCATCTGATAGAAGGCGCTCTGCGCGACGAACCGCGCGATGCGTCCCGCGTTACTGGTCTCGCCGTCCGCATCACTGCTGGTGGGCTTGCCTTTGACGAGGTCGCCGAGTTCCTTCTGCTCGCTCAGCACCGTGATGTCGCCGGCCGAGGTGGGGATTGTGTATGTGCCTGTGTGCACGGTGGCCGTGGTGCTGGAGTCGAAGTCGTGACCGGCGATGACGTACTGGTATCCCTGCTTCCTGGCCGTGGAGAGCGCCTGCCGGGTCCAATCGCCCTTGCCTTGCCAGGCGATGGGCAGGGAATTGGATGATGCCGGTGCCGCGGCCAGTGCGGATCGTGCGTTCCATGCGCCGGTGCCGACGCCGGCCTGTTCGTACGACCGGACGTTGTTGATCGCGGCATAGGCGGTGATGTCGAATCCGGCCGGCTGCATGACGGCATCGATGCGTTGCCCGGTGTCGGAAGCCAATGCCGTCGGATCGGCTATGGTCTGCAAATCGCTGTGCTTGCCGATGAGGGAGAGTTTGGCGGCGAGTGCATCATTGTCGCGCGGGGTGAGCACTGCTGATTGCGTCGCCGCGGTGTCTTCGGAGTCGTCGGTATTGTTGCCGGAGCCGTCGTCTGTGCCGCCATCCGTGCCGCCGCCACCTGATTGTGTAGATTTTGTGTCGGATCCATCGCCGTTGTCATGCACCACCAGCTGGTCGATGGCGTTCTTGTCGGCCTGCTGGCCGGTGTTCATCAACGGCATGACCATGGTGATGGCCATCGGCGGGGTCTGTGCGTTGCGCAATCCCTGGGATGATCTGGTCAGGAAGCTGTGCAGGCGAATCGGCTTGGCGTTCGGATCGACGGTACGGTCCGACCCGGATGACCCGTCAGAAGAGCCCGTGGATTGAGAATCGGTCGCCTGGGTCGCCTGATAGGTGACCAGCAGCGGTTTCGGCCCCCACATCTGCAACGCCTTCAACGCATCGCTGTCGGCCGCCGCGTCGATCTTCACGGAAACCTTCTTGTTCGCCGCGATGGACGGCACCGTGGCCGTGCCGAGAACGGTGCGCACCGGAATCGATACGTCCCCGGTCGCCCAATGCTGGATGTCAGTGCGCGATACGAACGTATATGACGGGTTGTAGGCCACGGTCACCAGGCCCGGTGACGTCGCGGCATACGTGGGATTGGAGATGCTGATGGTGATGTGGTAGCCGGATGTGTCGGTGACCACAGGCGTCGATTCGGTGATCGACAAGGCGGTCGTCTGCGTGGCCGTGTCCGTCTCGTCATCCGCCATCGCCATATGTGCCGGGGCCGGTACCATGCGGCCTGCGAACAGCATCGCGCATGTCAGCAACATGATGGTAAAGAAGCGCCATAGGCGTGTCGTTCGGTGAGATAACGATGGCACGGCCTGACCGTGCTCGGGGCTGTTCGCGATCATCCCTGCTTCATTTTCCTTGCGTAGAGCCAAGCGATCTTGCGTTCATTAGGATAGCTGAGAACGTCATCCAAATCATCGAAATCCACCCAGATGGCGTCTTCGGCTTCATGATCCGGATCGCCCTCCACCGTCAGGTCGCCACCGATCTGGCGCAGCGCGAAATGATGCACGAGCTTATGCACGCGCTGGCTGGTACCGGTGAACCAATAGTCGATGGTGGCAATGGACTCGACCACCTCACCCAGAATGCCGGTCTCCTCGTGCACCTCGCGCACGGCGGTCTGCTGCGGCGTCTCGCCCTTTTCGATATGGCCCTTGGGAAGGCACCATTCGAGATGGCCGTTGCGGGAGTGTCGCGCGATGATGGCCACCCGGCCGCGCTCGTCGAACACCAGGCCGCCGGCCGAGTATTCGCGCACCACCGGGAGCTCCTGAGCGTCCAGCGACGCGAATGTGGTCGGCCCGTCGCCCGCCCGTCGCTGCGGCATCATCGCAGGTGTGGGGAAGCGTGGTTCCGGTGGCCTGACAACGGTTTTCGGCGTGCGCGGAGCCTCGGACGTATAGAGCAACGTATCGGGTTCGAGCGGATTTTGGGTATGGTCGCCCGCAGCATGCGCAAGCATGCGCGCGAGGTCTGCGGGCGTAATCATGACTTCCACCTTACTCAATACCGTGTGCAGGTGGGGTAACGGTATGCTTGAATACGCATAAAAGCGGTAATACTTTATGGAAAGGCCTCGTGTGAATTTCGAAGTTTGGCCGGAAGCCATTGAACTTGGACACCTGTTCGCGGCTCGCGGGTACGAGCTGGCGTTGGTGGGCGGCCCCGTGCGTGACCTGTTGCTGCACCGGCGTTCCCACGACCTCGATTTCTGCACTTCGGCCCATCCCGACGAGTTCGAGCCGATCCTGCGTCATTGGGGACGTGACGGTTTCTGGGATATGGGCCGCAAATTCGGCACTTTGGGTGCGATGCGCCGGCGCGAGGACGGCACCGAAGTCAAGGTGGAGATCACTACGTACCGGTCCGACACGTACGATCCCGAATCCCGCAAGCCCGAAGTCAGCTACGGCGATTCGCTCGAAGGCGATCTGTCCCGCCGTGATTTCACCGTGAACGCCATGGCACTGCGCGTGCCGCAGCTGGAGTTCGTGGACCCGTTCGGCGGCGCCAGCGATTTGGCTAAAGGCGTATTACGCACGCCGGTGGATCCGTATCAGTCCTTCGACGACGACCCGCTGCGCATGATGCGTGCCGTGCGTTTCGTCGCACAGCTCGGGTTCAGCATCGCCCCCGACACGGCTGCCGCCATCAGCGACATGACCGATCGCATCGACATCGTATCCGCTGAACGGGTGCGTGACGAGCTCACGAAGCTGCTGCTGTCCGATCGTCCGAGGGCGGGTGTCGAAGCGCTGGTCGAATCAGGTCTCGCCGATATCGTATTCCCGGAAATTCCCGCCCTGCAGCTGGAAATCGACGAGCACCACCGCCACAAGGACGTGTTCGAGCACACGATGATTGTGCTCGATCGCGCCATAGCGCTGGAGACCGGGCCGGAAGGCCCCGTGCCCGCTCCCGACCTGACGCTTCGCCTGGCCGCGCTGACCCATGACATCGGCAAGCCGAAAACACGCCGGTTCGAGCCCGGCGGTAAGGTCAGCTTCCATCATCACGATGCGGTCGGCGCGAAAATGACACGCAAACGGCTCAAGGCGCTGCGGTTCGACCATCATCTCGTCGAGGATGTCAGCGAGTTAGTGAACCTGCATCTGCGGTTCCACGGGTATGTCGAAGAACCGTGGACCGATTCCGCCGTGCGACGCTACGTCAAGGACGCCGGTCCGCTATATGAGCGACTGAACCGGCTGACCCGCGCCGACGCGACCACTCAGAACCGTCGCAAGGCGATGGTGTTCTCGTCCGCCATGGACGAGATGGAGCAGCGTGTGCGCGATCTCAAGGAGAAAGAGGACTTCGACGCCATCCGGCCGGATATCGACGGCAATGAGATCATGACCATCCTCGGCATCGCTCCCGGCCCGGAGGTCGGCCGCGCATACAAGCATATGCTGGAATACCGGCTCGATAACGGTCCGGTCGACCATGACACCGCGGTGGCCGAGCTCAAGCGGTGGCACGCGTCGCTGTAAACGTGCCCAAGAAACGGTTCGGCGGCTGTCCGCGTAAGGCAGGCAGCCACCGAATATCGGGGGTTTCAGGCCGTCATTCCACCTTTTCATGATCGAGGGCCTTGGGCAAGGTGCCCATTGACTGGACGGGCACGCATCCCTCGAAGTTTTCGATGGCGGTGTCGCCGCTCGGCAGGCTGTCCTTGTTGGCCAGATCGTTGAACGAGGCACCGAGCACCACGTCAATCAGCTTGTCGTCGCGGTCATCCATCACCATCACCGCGTCCGTGAAGTTCGTGTTCAGCGTGTACGCCTCGTTGATGGCGTTCTTGCCGAAATAGATTGTGGTGCGCTCGACCTTCTTGCCCTTGTAATTGTCCCAGCCGGTGACCTTGAACTGGCGGTTCGACAGCGCGGTGCTGACGGCCTTCGCGAAACCGACGAATTTGGTGCCGTTCAGCACGCGCACCTTGACGTTCGCATAGTTGGAATATGTCTGGTTCTTGCCGTTGGCGTCCTTGGTCGAGCAGGGCACGCGCACGCCGTAATTCGGCTTGACTGCGGACGTGGCCGTTATGCCCAGACCCCCGACATGGAAATAGAACAGCGCCGACACGACCAGGGCGACGGCAAGCACCGCGCCGACACAGGAGAATACGATCTGCTGGCGGCGGCGAATGTAACGCTTGCGTTCCGCGCGTTCGTCATAAGGCTGAGTCATGGGTCCGTCCTTTTCTTACGAGACTGGTACACAGATTAGCGTCACTGTCTGACGCGATAAGACAGGGATGGCAGGACGGTTATGACCGGTCTCGCCGGCGCCTGCGCAGCGATGATGCGATCCACCGTGGCGGATTGCTCCCATGCGGTGCGAACGCGGCGGGCGACGGCATCGTCCGGTACGAACGCGATGACCGATGGGCCGGAGCCGGAAACGAATGACCGGGATGCCCCGGCGGCCAGGGCGGCTTCGATGGCTTCGCCGCTGCGGGGGTGCAAGGCGACCGCGGCGCGCTGCAGATGGTTGTCGTCGCCGTCTCCCGCGCCCAACTTGTCGAAGGTCGAGTAGACATTCGGCGTGCTCAGTTGCGCACGGTACGCTCCCACCAGCAATTGGCCGGCGAATCCACGGTCTCGCAGCGTCTGAACGCACGATGAATCATCCTCCAGCGGGATGATCCGCTCGCCGAAACCGGTGCCATGCGCATATCCGCCCTCCAGGCAGAAGGGCATATCGGCGCCGAGCGTGGCGGCGATGTCACGCAGCCGTTCAATCGGCCAGTGCAGTCCCCACAGGGTGTTCACGGCGAGCAATGTCGCCGCCGCGTCGGCGGATCCGCCGCCCAATCCGGCGCCGACGGGAATGTGTTTGTCCACATGCAGCGCCACGTCCGGCTCCCGCCCCGCGGCCCTGGCGATCGCGAACAACGCAAGCACCGCATGGTTGCGGCGCATGTCGCTGCCGCTCGATGCCAGATCACCCAGATGCTCGCCGCTCAGTTCGAGCGAAAACCCGCTGCCGGGGGTCTTGGCAGTTGCCGTCACCACGTCGTTGACGCCGATGGCGCAATATATCGTGTCCAGCGCGTGCCGTCCGCCCCATTCCTCATGGGCGGGCCCTACGTGCAACGTCAGATTGGTTTTCGCGGGAACCGTGACCTCCACCGAGTGCAGCGGCCCGGCCGGTGTCGTTTCCGCGGCTGCTACATGACGGCGGATGGGCCAATGCGCGGGGACGCTTGGCGAACGCCGCACCTGACCCGGTGTTGCTGACCGTACATTGTCCATTGCTGTGGCGCTCATGATGATGCCTGCCCCTGTTCATGCTGCGATTGCCTCAGCGCCGTCGCCAGAGCGGCGAATTCGTCGATGGTCAGCGTCTCGCCGCGGCGTGTCGGGTCGATGCCCGCCGTGTGGAACACTTCATCGGGCACCATGCGCTTGAGTGCGGCATGCAGCGTTTTGCGACGCTGGCTGAAGGCCGCGTCGACCAACTGGAACGTCAGCTGGCGCAACTGGGGGTCGCGCGGGCCCGCATGCGACTGGACACGGGTGAACCCGGCCAGGGCCGAATCCACGTTCGGCGCTGGCCAGAATACGTGACGCCCGATGTTGCCCACGCGTTCCGCCGAGCCGTACCACGCCAGCTTCACGCTGGGCGCGCCGTAAATCTTCGAGCCGGGAGTGGCGGTCAGACGGTCCGCGACTTCTTTCTGCACCATCACCACGAAGGACGTCAGCATGTCGAAGCGTTCCAGCAGCGTCAGGATGATCGGCGTGGCCACATTGTACGGAAGGTTCGCCACCAGGGTGAACGGTTCGTCGCCGCTGAACTCGGGGAGGTCCGCCGACGTGAGGGCCAGCGCGTCCTTGTTGATGACCGTGAGGCGGTTCCTCGCATCCGGCATGTATGTGTCGATGGTATGCGGCAGCCGTTGCGCGACCGGCGGGTCGATCTCGACCGCGGTCATCGTGGCGCCGGTTTCCAGGATGGCCAGTGTCAGCGACCCCAATCCAGGGCCGACTTCCAGCACCCGCGTATCGGCGGTGACCGCGGCCTCGCGCACGATGCGGCGCACTGTTCCGGGATCGATGACGAAGTTCTGGCCGAATTTCTTGGTCGGGCTGATGCCGGCTTCGGCTGCTATGTGACGGATGTCGGCCGCGCCGAGCAGTCGCCCGGCGGCTGCGGGTTTCTCGGCGGCTGCGGATGCTCCGGAAGGTGCAGGGGATGGATTCATGTCAGTCATAACGCTCGCTATCAGTACCAGCCGATTTGTTCGGAGCGTTCCCATGCCTTGGACGGGCTGCCATACCGTCGGGCGATATACGCCAGCCCCCAGTCGATCTGCACAGCGCCGTCGTCACGGTAATTTGCGCCGAACTCGGCCATTTTGCTCGCAGGCAGCGACTGCGGGATTCCGTAGGCGCCGGTCTTCGCGTTCTCGGCGTACCACAGCCATCTGGATTCGCGGGTCCACAGCTTGTCGAGGCATGTCCAGTCGTAGCTGGTCCAGCCGCGCTGTGCGGCCGCGCCGGATGCGTAGGCTTTGGCCTGCGCGGCGGTCGGGTGCCATAGGCGTCCCTGCGAGCTGCTGCTGGAGTTGCCGGAGTTGCCGTTGCCGCCGTTGTTGCCGGAGTTGCCGGAGTTGCCGGAGTTGCCGGAGTTTCCCGAGTTTCCGGAGTTGCCGTTGTTGCCGGAGTTGCCGCTATTGCCTGAGTTCCCTGAGTTCCCGGAATTGCCGTTGTTGCCCGAATTCCCGTTGTTCTTGTCGTTGTTTTTGTCGTTGTTTTTGTCATTGTTCGACGTATCATCCGACTTGTTTGCGCCGGACGTGCTGCCGTTCGAGGAGTTGCCATCCGACTTGCCGGTATTCGACTTGTTGCCCGACTTGCCGGCGTTGTCGCTGCCTTTATCGGCTTGCCCCTTGCTGGTGTCGGAAGGTTCGGCGACCTTCTCCGGGCCTACGGCGACGATGGTGTCGAGGGAGATTTTGGTGGTCGTCTCCGAAATCAGCGTTCGAGTCTCTGCGATGCCATCGACATACGTGACGTTATAGACCTGCTTCTTCTCGCCGTCTTCCCCCTGTTGGCGGACCACGGATGTTCCTGGCTTCAACGACTTATCAACAATCGTCTGCGAACCATGGGGAATGGCGACGGTCGTCGTCTCTTGCCCGTGGGTGACGCGCTGAACGCGCAGCACGGTCTTGGCTCCGTCCTTCTCGACACTGACGCGGTCTTCCTTGTTGAGGCTGATGCCTTTGGAATCGAGAATCGACGCGGCGGGAAGCTCGCCATTCGGCGCGACCGACGTTTTGCCGTCGGCGATGACCGTCACCGGGCCGGACTCGTTGATGACGAGGCCGCCGGTGAGCTGGCTGTAGATGTTGTCGATGTCCACGGTGACTTTCGCGGCCTCGTTCTCGTTCTGCTGGAAAAACCCGAGCAGCTGGGAGGCGCTGGTCGCCACGGTCCAGAACGGCACGCGCTGTCCGTCGATGCTGATGGTCGTCTGATATGCGCTGCGGACCGTGACCACGTCATGATTGCTGAGGATGTCGCCGCTGGTGGATTGCACCAGATCATGGGATTTGACGTCGACGCCCCGCTCTTCAAGCAGGCGCGTCACGCTCATGGCATACGTGGTGACGGTCTGGGTGTCGCCGTTGATGCTGAGTGCGATGGTCTTGCGTGCGGCGACGCCGAATGCGACCGTTGAGGCAAGAGCCACGGCGACGGCGCAGATCGCCACCCGAATGCGACGCAATCGAACAAAACGTCGTGGTGTCCACCGCCTGGCCATATGTCATCCTTCCATGAGCTACGGCTAGCATTGTAACCAATCACGATGATGCTTCGCTGGGCATCGCACGACCGTCACCCATACTCCCACATTTGGTACTTTTTGCCCTGCCCGAAGGGCTGTCGCGGAGCTACTGGGGTGGCCATATATATCAAAATAAAGAAGAAGGGGGCGGGAGAGAAGGGGATTGTCCCGCCCCCTGTGGGCAGAGCTAATTGGGGGACGCTCTGCCTTCCAGAAGCCATAAGTTGGGGGAAGGCTTCTGGCACTTACACAAGGTAAGACTATATGTAAACACAGCTTACTACATGTCGACCGTGCATCGCACATGACACGCGGTATGCTGTGCCGCGAGCCTCCTGTCGGGATCGAACCGACGACCTGCCGCTTACAAGGCGGCCGCTCTGGCCATCTGAGCTAAGGAGGCGGACCCCATTCGCACAATGCGGACAGGTGTCATCGAACGATTGACCAGCTTACCAGTTTCACCGCGCTGGTCAATTCAGAATGTCGCAAACCCGTGTTGCGGTTCCTCCGGCCGGGGTCGAAGATCACAGCGCGACACGGGTCTACGTGGGTGTCATCGTTCATTTGCGGGGCATGACGGGTCATTCGTCATTCGCCGGTCGTCAGCGAGATCGGCTTGCCCGATTCGCCGATCGACGGCATCGTGCCCTTCTGGCCGACTTCGTTTTCCTTCAGGCCCAGCGACGCGATGATGCCGGTCTTGTTGTTCATGCCGGCGAGTGACAGCTGGTTGCGATCCCAGTAATTGCCGTTGATGGTGATGGTCGGCGTGCTCATGACACCCTTGTTCGAACCGGACACCTGCCACAGTTCGGGGCGCTTCGGGGTGTACAGGTTGATGGCATCCATCCATTTCTTGTATTCGCCGTTGAACGCCTTGTCGGCCACGGACTGCGGTACGCCGGCGTCAATCGCCTGCTGCTTGAGCGCCTTGTTCTTGACCGACTTGTATTCGCTGGCCTCACCGGGCTGGAAGTCCTCGGCGTAGATGTTCGAGATGAACTTGAGCAGGTGATCGGGGTTGTCGTCATTGCTGGCGATGTACAGGATGGCGCCGGTGGCGCGGCTGGAATATTCGTCGGTCGAGTATTCGTCCATGAACGACATCGGGTGGATCTCCAGGTTGATCTGGCCCGCGTCCACCAGCGAGATCAGCGTGGGATCGGTCTGGCGGTTGAACTCGCCGCAGCCGGGGCACAGCGGATCCATGTACACGGCGACGGTGGGGGCGCCGGACACCTTCTTGCCGTAGCCTTCGCTGGAGATGAGGATGCCGCCCTTGTCGTCGGCCGCCGATGGCTTGGTCTCGACCTTTTGCAGCTGCTGGTATGCCTGCTCCTCGGTGGTGCTCTTCGCCACGTCGTTCTTGTGAATGGCTCCATAGATGGCGAAGCCGGCGATTGCCACCAGCACGACGATGATGGCGACGACCACCGCGCCGATGATGGTTTGCTGCTTGCGCTCCTTGGCCGCTTGCTCCGCCTTCTCCTGCGCCGCCTTCTCTTCGGCGGCGCGACGGCTTGCCCTGGTGTTGCGCTTCGCGTTCTGATTCTTTTGTGCCACAGTTATCCCTTTCCTGCCGGTTTGTTGCCCATAGTAGTAGAAGGGTTCGCTTTTCCGGCGGCGGGTTGCGCCGTTTGCCGCATGATGGAACGTGACAATGGCTACAAACCGGGCATTGCCGTCGCTCGGCATGCAGCTGGGATGGGGATGTTATGCGACGTTGGAGGGCAGCGGCCACCAGTTGATGCCTTGTCCGAGACCGAGCAGCGTGCACGCTGAGAGTGTAATCACCGCCCATGCGATCCATACGGCGAATTCACGCCCGGAATGTTGGGCGGATATCGCGGGAGCGGTTTCGTTGTCGGACGATTCGGGGAGCATGCCTGCGCCGCTGGAGCCCGCGGGCCGGTTGAGACCGAGCAGGGTGCCGGTGCCAAGTCGCAGCATGGTCGGTGCGGGCGCCAGCATACCGATGATCCAGCTGATCGCCGCGCAGATGGCCAGAGCCAGACCTGACGGGGACACGGGGGAGGCGGCGATGATGGGTACCACAATGGTGATGCCGCCTATGGCGAACCGCGTGTTTACGACCGGCAGACTGAAGATCAGCGTCGCGAGGGTGGATCCCAGCGCCAGCGTCGCGACGGCGAGCAGCCCGCGCCCTATTGCCGCAGGCAACCCCCTGAGGGCGTGCCATGGCAGCGTGATGATGCGCATCGCGGTGTCGCCGGCGCTGTGTGTGCCGCCGCGTCTGTATTCGCGTTGCAGCTGGGCGTCTGTCGAATAGCCTACCGTCAGCAGCAGCCAGCACAGCAGCGTGGCTGCGACCATTGCCGCCAACGGCATGCTCGCGGCCATTGCGGCTATGGGCGCGGCCCATGCGGCGAGCAGCGGCGTGCCTTGACGCAGATAGGTCTGGCGCTTGATGCCTGCCGGGTTCATGGCCATCGGCGGCATGGCCTGCGCTGTCGGCATGGCTTGCATGGACGGCTGGAATTGCGCGGCTGGCTGGAGCTGTGCGGGCTGGCCGGGTTGCATTGCGGTCGTCGGCGTTGCGGCTTCATCAGGGTCGGCGAAGATCTGCTGGGGGCTCAGCGGCGGCATGGTCATGGTGCGGATCTGCTGGCGCCCCGACCACACTGGATCATCCATCGCCAGGGTTGCCGCGGTGTCGGCGGATGATGACGGCTCGATTACGGCCGTTGCTCCGGTTATGTCCGCATCGTCCGTGGGTAGGGCCGTCGTCGGCTGCGGTTGCATGGGCATGGTTCGTCCGACGCTGACCGTGGAATCGAATGGCATGGTGGAGGCGGGCAGAACCGATGTCGGCTGTGGGCGCAACGATTCGGTCGCTTCGGTGCCGACCGGCATGGTCGGCGGCATAGGTGGGGTGAGGCGGGACATCGGCGCCGTCTGGTCGTTGCCGGGTGCCTGAGAAGACGCGATATTTCCCGGTAGCGGTGCTCCCCGGAGCGGTACGGTTCCGTCCGAGGTTCCGGCATCTGCTCCTGTCCCGATTGATGGTATCCGTCGAAGGCTGGCGGATGCAGCGTCAGCGGCTTGGCCGGCGTTTGGGAGCCTCGGAATCGGCGGAACCGTCGCATACGGTGAGGGCGCCGATTGTCCGATGATCCGCTGCAAAGCGGGCCGAACGCCGGGCATCGCGGTTTGCCTTGGCATTCCTGCCTTGGTGACGGCTGCAGTCGGTTTTTCACCTGATCCGGCCGGCTCATGCGGGCGCCATAACAGACGCGGGTTGCGCAGGTCGGTATGGTCAAAAGGGCGCATCACATCCGTCTGACCGGATTGCGCGGCGTTATCGTCGTGCTGCTGCCAGGCGCCGGGGTTGAACGCGTCCACGGTGATCGCCTGCAGCAGTTGCTCCGGAGTGCAGCGCTTGCTGCGATCCGGGTTCAGCGCCGCACGGAACGCCGTCATGGTGGTGGCGGGAAGACCTGCGAGGTTCGCGTTGCCGGACGCCTCGCGTTCCAGCACCGCCATCATCGGCTTAGTGCCGAAAACGGGCTTTCCGGTTGCCGCGAATGCCAGCACCGAAGACACGGACCACCAGTCCGTGATCTCATCGGATTCGGTTCCCTCGATAATCTCCGGCGCGATGAACCCCGGCGTTCCCATCACTAGGCCGGTGCGCGTCACATGGCTTTCGCCTTCGCCCATGGCGATGCCGAAATCCACCAGAACCGGGCCGGTCGCCGAAACCATCACATTGGTCGGCTTGATGTCTCGATGCACGATGCCCGCCGCATGAACCGCCTTGACTGCGTCCATCAGCTTGGATGCCAGTCGTTCCAGGTCATCGGCGACGTAGGGCCCATTCGCGGCGACGTCGTCGCGCAGGTTTTTGCCCTCGATCAGCTCGGTGACGATGAACGCCAGCGAATCATCCAACTCCATGTCCACGATGCCGCACACGCCGGGATGATTGACTTTCTTCAACGCCATCGCCTCTCGGCGCAACCGCTCACGTGCCGTGATCTGATCGCGCGCGGACGCCGTCGAACGGTCATCGGCGAGCGAATCGCGCAATATCTTCATCGCGTATTCCTCGCCACCGTCATCATGCACGCGCCAGACCGATCCCATGGCTCCGGATCCCAGCCGCGACATCAGCGTGTAGCCGCCGACCAACGCTCCGGGCTCCAAATTCAACGCATCGCTCATACCCTCCTATCCTACTCACCGCCCTGTGCCCGTTCTCTCTACCCCTGATATTCCTCCTTCCCCTGCTGTCCCCTTCGATACTCCCTACCCCCCCTGATATCGTTTGCGTTTCTAAGTGCGCGCCGGAACGTCGACTGTGCGCACTTAGAAACGCAAATGGGCCGGTTTGCGTTCTTAAGTTCGCGCACTTGTCGTTTCGGCGCGCACTTAAGAACGCAAATGTGTCGTCACAGCCGTTGATGCCGCCGTGGCGCGCCGAGTTATCCACAATCGCCTAGCCTTCGACCACATACCCCGGATTCGCTTGCGCAGCGGCGGTCCATATTGTCATCATCAACATATGAGACAGCACAAGCATCTAGACGATCTGATGAACCGGGCGGAAATGGACGGGCGATGCTGTTCCGCGTCCAGCCCGGCGGAACGACAGGCGATGCTGCGGCGAACTCGTTGCGGCGATGTCGTGCGGCCATTTCGCAGCGTGTACGCGCGTCGTGAATACTGGGATGGTCTGAATCCCATTGAGCAAGCGTCACATGTCATTCGCGAAATGGCGAGACGGCATCCCGAGCGCGTATTCGCCGGACTGAGCGCGGCGGTCATCTACGGGTTCGAGCACTCATGGACGCTGCATGACGAGCCATACGTGTACATCGCGACTGACGGATTCACCAAGTCACGTCGGTCGTACCACCGGCTGCGGCGCATCTCGGTGCGTAGATCCGATATACGGGAGGACTGCCATGTGGTCCGTTTGTACCGGCCTCGCGGTGATGGAGCAGCGCAGGACGGGTCGAATACCTGGAGTCAGGTGAGCAAGTTGGCTGACCGGATCGCCCACGAACGGGCATTGCGTGACAATGTATGTATCGGCGAGGTACGTGTGACCAGTCCGGCAAGAACCTTGGTGGACTGCGCGCTCTTGTATCCGTTCGAGCACGTGCTGTCGATGTTCGATTCCGCGTTGCGCCGGGGGCTCGTGACCCGCGAGGAGATCGTCGCCGTCTGTGATGGTCTGCGAGTGGATTGTGGGCCGGTATTTCGTCTGCTGCATTATGCGGATGCTCGCAGCGAGAACGGAGGGGAGTCGTTCTGCCGGGCTGTATCCATCGAAGAAGGGTTTGTTCCTCCGCAATTGCAGCATACGTTTTACAGCCGCGTGACCGGCAAGGAGGCGGGCCGGGTCGATTTCATCTGGCATACGGAAGATGGCCGCATCATCGTGCTGGAGTTTGACGGTATGCAGAAATATATCGATCCAGAGATGACGTCGAACCGGGATGTTCGGCAGGTGGTCCGTGACGAAAGGCAGCGCGAACAGGATCTGAAAGAGGCCGGAGTGAGCGTTGTGATACGGACGAATTACATCGAAGTGGTCCAGCGCGCGCCGTTCGTCATGAAGCTGATGCAGGCCGGTGTGCCGCGTGCTGGGGCGCACCCGATATTCGAGCATGTCGATTGAGCCGAAGCGCCGTTGCGTTCCTAAGTTCGCGCCGGAACGACAAGTGCGCGAACATACGGACGCAAATGGCCCTGTTTGCGTACCTATGTGCGCACGGTCATCGTTTCGGCGCGCACTTAGGAACGCAAAAAGAGGAGAGGACTTGGGGAGGGGAGAGGCGGGAGATGGATGGGAGGAGGGGGACTGAGATGAGGCCGGAGTAAGGATAATGCCGGCTGCGGGATGCCGGTTGAAGGCCCGTCGATGTTACGTCCGCGTTTCAGACGCGCGTGTTGACGTGTTCCAGTGGACGTGTATAGTAGTACGTGGCTCAACGAAGAGAGTCTTCAATGAACCGAAGGAAAAAAGAACGCTGCGGTTTGACGTTGCCAGTGTAGGGACTGATGATCAAGGCACAGTAATCCCTTTACAACGGATCGTGAGGCACGTACCTGCCTCTGAAAGGATGAATATCATGGCAGAAGTCGTATTCGACCACGTCACTCGTATCTACCCGGGCAACGATAAGCCCTCTGTGGATGATTTGAATCTTGACATTAAGGACGGCGAGTTCCTGGTGCTGGTCGGCCCGTCTGGCTGCGGTAAGTCCACGACTCTGCGCATGCTGGCCGGCCTGGAAGAGGTCAACAAGGGCCGCATCCTCATCGGTGGCAATGATGTCACCACGATGCAGCCGAAGGACCGCGACATCGCAATGGTCTTCCAGAACTACGCTCTGTACCCGCACATGACCGTCGCCGACAACATGGGCTTCGCCCTGAAGATCGCCGGCACCCCGAAGGAAGAGATTCGCAAGCGCGTCGAGAAGGCCGCTGAGATCCTGGATCTGACCGAGTACCTCGACCGCAAGCCGAAGGCTCTGTCCGGTGGTCAGCGTCAGCGCGTGGCCATGGGCCGTGCAATCGTTCGTGAGCCGAAGGTCTTCCTCATGGATGAGCCGCTGTCGAACCTCGACGCCAAGCTCCGTGTGCAGACCCGTACGCAGATCGCTGCCCTGCAGCGTCAGCTCGGCGTCACCACCCTGTACGTGACCCACGATCAGACCGAGGCTCTGACGATGGGCGACCGCATCGCCGTCATCAAGCTCGGCGTCCTGCAGCAGGTCGGCGCTCCGACCGAGCTGTACGATCGCCCGGCCAACGTCTTCGTCGCTGGCTTCATCGGCTCCCCGTCGATGAACATCAACACTCACCCGGTCGTCAACGGCAAGGCGAAGATCGGTGAGGACACCGTCGACCTGCCCGCCGAGGCCGTCAACAAGCTGACCGCTGAGGATGGCGGCAAGATTGTCGTCGGCTTCCGTCCCGAGGATGCCACGCTGGCCACCCCGGACGATCCGAACGCCTTCTCGCTGAAGGTTCAGAACATCGAGGATCTGGGCTCCGACGGCTACATCTACGGCACCATCATCACCGATGGCTCCGCTGCCGAGGCGTCCACGATGATGTCCGACCAGAACAAGCTCACCACGATTCGTGTGAACCCGCGTGCGCTGCCGAAGATCGGCCAGACCGTCAAGATCAAGATCGACCCCTCCAAGATGCACCTGTTCGCTCCGTCGACCGAGCTGCGTCTGAACTAGTAGAGGAACTAGCAGATACTTGGTATGACTTCGGTCATGCCAACCATTAAACGAGGCGATTCTCTTCCTCTCTTATGGCCTCGTTGGAAAAGCCCCGCGTAGTTGCGGGGCTTTTCTTTTTGCCCAGAAAGACATACGCTAACCGGCCCCCGCAAATGAACTTTTTGTTCTTTTGTCCCCGTTGTCTATTTAGAAGTGCAACATCCTTGTTTGTCTTGCAAGTTTAGCAGCTCGTCGGCGAATGCCTCGGCGGGCGTGCGGTGGCCGAGCACGCGCATGGGACGGTTGTCGGTCTCGTCGACGATCTCCTGGAGCCCTCTTGCCATACCGGGTTCGATGATCGTGCGTTTGGGCAGGTAACGGCGGATGATGCCGCTGACCGGCGGCGGCGACCAGCCGCGACCCGGCCATTCGTCCACCCGCGCCCACAGGCGTCCGCATGACAGGCGGTATGGCTTGCGCGGCTTCGCCCTGCGCCGGTCGGCCTTGCGCTGCGCGGGGCCGGCGATGTAGTAGCGGCCCGTCCACGGGCCCGTCTTCAGACGTTTCGGCCGGTACGGCCGGTAGGACTCGCTCTCGTTGGACGGGAACCACGTGTTGCGTTTGATCTCCCTGCTGATGCCGGACGGGCTGCGTCCCAGCAAACGGGCTATCTTCCTGACGCTCGTGCCGTTGCCGACCTCGATCTGGATGACCTGGCGTTCCTCTTCCGACAGGTGCGAATATACTTTCCCCATAGGTGCAACATCCCTTCGGACTGGTTATCTGGACAATCTCCAATAACGGGTGTTGCACTTTCAATTAGACAACGGGCCAACTTCTTGTATAATTGTATGCAGTGACCTCCCGAAAAAGGGATTGCGAATCTATGAGGGGAAACAATGGGCTCGAAATCGAAGTTCGTCCGTTGCGGGTTTAACGGAGGAACAGAACAGGAATCTGGAAGACAGCGCCATGCCTTGAAGCGTTGCCTTGCTTCGGTTATTGCTGTTTCCTTGTCCATCGTGTGCATGGTGCCTGCAGCATATGCTCAGAATATAGACGATGTGAGTAGCTCCCCTAACGCCGTAATTTCTGGGGGGGGGATAATACTGTCGTAGCTGCTCCTTCTGCTCGCAATGTCAACGTTGACGATAAGACGTCAGAAGAGGCCAATACATCAAACGGTGCGCCAACACCTTCCGAATCCTCAAATGGCGCGACAGACAATAAGGCGGACGACTCAGCAGAAGCTACCGCTGGCAATTCCGCTAATGATGGAGCCCAAACTCAGGCTCCAAACGATGCTTCTTCTCAAGATGCCAAGAACGATTCCTCAAATGCGACGGATCAATCGCCGGCGAAGGCCAATGTGCAGGTCGCCGCGACGGCGCTTGGCGGCCGTGACTTTGAGGGTCAGGTCACCAAGACGATCAACGGCAAGCCCTACATTCTGATTGGCAACGAGCAGCAGCTGCGTGCGATTGGTTCCGGCAAGAAGGTTATTGGCCGCATCAACAAGGTCACGCAGATCTGCACCGGGCAAGGACTCTTTGGCTACGACTGGGTAGATGGCGCGTCGTCCACTGAATACGCCGGTGACGCCGATCTTGCCGATTCGGATATCTTGCGCAATGCTGCTGCCTCCGACCACGACGACAGTCCACTGCTGGGATGCACGATAGCAAACGTCGGAAGGACCCGCACCAAGTATTACGGCGTGGGTGCTGATGGCACGCAAACGGACTACTCCGCTGCCAACACCGGCCTGACCTATTCCGCAGACGCCAACTACCTGATCTTCCGTAACATCGACCTGTCCAAGAACGCGGCAGATACCAACAACACCGAGTGGACTCCGCTCATGTTCTCCGGCACTATGCTCGGTGCGGTCTCCAATGACGGCGACACCGCAGCCAGCCTGTGGAAGGCTGTTGGTGCCGATGGCGCAAGCGTGGTTCACGCTACCGCAGCTCGGCCGGTCATCAGCCATGTGGTCGTCAATCAGAAAGATATGGTCTCTAATGTCAAAGGCGACCAGCTGGATGTCAGCAAGCGGCAGGGCATCGGCTTCTTCGCCTCGATCACGAACACGACCAAGATGAACAACAAAAGTCTGGGCAGCGCCGGTACGGCCGTGGTGTCGAACCTCAAGCTGCAGGATGTGTCGGTAACGAATCAGGCAAGCGAGTCATATATTCCGCCGACCTTGCTCAGCGCACTCACTTCGGCAGTGGGTGGACTTTTGGATCTTCTGCTTAAGGCGTTGAAACTGCTGACATTCGGACAAGTAAATCTTGACCTCAATCTTCGAGGTCTGCTCACCCTGCACAAAGACAATCCCTCCAACCTCGCCACGGGTGCATTTGCCGGCCGTATCTACGGGGACACCAAGGTTACGGACTGCGAGGTAGCAGATGTTTCGGTATCTAGCGTAAGCCGTATGACCGGTGGTTTCGTGGGATATGTTGAGGGCGCAACCCGATACGATGCAGTCTCCGGCATCTTAGGAGCGCTCACCAAGTTACTCTCGGGGATTCTGAACGTCATCCCGTTCCTCGGGCTGGGCGATTTGGTGGACTGGTTGCTGTCCGGCACGCTCGGGCTGAATGCCTTGATTCCGGCTGGCTACTACAACCCGGTTATCTCGAATAGTTCGGTGAACGGGTTCAAAAAGAACGTGGTGATCGGCAACAAGGACAACCCGCAGGCCGGCGGCTTTGTCGGTGCGCAGATTGGTGCAATCATTGAGAACTCTTCGGTGACGAGCACGAACGGTTTCACCGTGCAGGCAACGCAATACGCCGGTGGCTTCGCCGGAGTAAGCCGCAACGGCAACGTGGGTGGTCTGCTCGATTCGCTTGGTATTGATTTGCTGTCTGCGCTGCGTCCGCAGAGCCTCATCGAGAACAGCAACCTGACCGTCGACGGCGATGGCAAGGTCACTGTATCTGCCACGGACTATGCCGGTGGATTTAGCGGCGCGATGGCCAATGCCTACGCGGTCAATAATACGATTTCAGCCACGGCTGCCGTGTCTACTGATAAATCCCATGCCGGCGGATTCACCGGATTTGCCTCCGTGGGATGGGGCCTGGAACTCGGCACGGACGATACCACGAATGCATCGCTGTTGAAACAGCTCACCAAAGCTGTGACTAAATTGCTGAGCGGCAGCAATAACGGTGCAGGAGAACTGCTGTCCATCGTCGGTGTGAATCCCTCCGTGATTCTCGGCACGCAGATGAAGGGCTCCCTCACCGTTAAGGCTGGTGGCGATTACGCGGGCGGTCTCGTGGGCGAAGGATCGGGTACGGTGATCGGTGATTCCTCGCAGAACCGCCTTCAAAAACTCACATTCTGGAAGTACAACAATCATCGTGACTTCCCTCAGCAGCGCTCCACCACCATAGAAGGCCTTGAATCGGTCACGGCCACGGGCTCCTACGCGGGTGGCATCGCCGGCAATCTGCAACCGACAACGGTAGCTGGGTTGCTCAACAGTGTGGTGAAAATTGGCGATATTGCCACGCTCAAGAAGTTCGACCAGTTTGCCGCGTTCACCGTGGAGAACATGTCTGTCACCGCTCCGGCATCCGGCCTGACAGTGACGGCTGGTTCATATTATGCAGGCGGTGCCATCGGATGCGCCACCGGCGGCGACGTGACCCACACGAACCTTACCAATCTGGCCACGGTCTCGGCCAGGGGAGAAGCCGGCGGTTTTATTGGCTTCTCTGGACCAGGCGACGCCATCGGCGCTGGCGGTCTCAATGTGCTTGGGCTTATCAAGCTTTCCGGTCTGCTATCGGTTGCCCAATATTCTTCGGTTGCAGTCACTGCATCGAACGTGAACGGCATCTCTGGCGGATTCACGGTTGCGGCAACCGGCAAGAACAAGAACAACGAAACAACCGATTACGCTGCAGGCGGTTTCTATGGTCAGGCCAACAGCACCAAGACCCGGGAAAGCCATGTGACAAACCTCAAATCGGTCACAGCCGATACCAGCATGTCCGATGGTGTGGCAGGCGGTTTCGTGGGCTTCTCCACCACCGGCGGCCTCGCCGACGCGCTCAGCAACGCAAAAGATTCCAGCGTATTGGATGGCCTGATTAAAGGCGGCCTGCTGTCCGTGAACGACCTGCTCGGTGCCGTACCGTATCTGATTCCAAGTTATACGGATACCACCGTGACATACGTCAACGGCGGTTATGTCGAAGGCGATATCGCGGGCGGCTATGCGGGAAACTTCCAAAGCGGCAAGGTCAACCAGTTCTCCGAAACCGATCTCAAGAACGACTCAACGCTGGCCGGTGTACAGTCCCGCGTGCGAACCAACCCCGTGGCCGTTGTCAACCTTGACCATGTGACCGGCGGCGCATACGCAGGCGGTTTCGGCGGCAAGGTCGTTTCCGGCGCACTCGCTTCGGCTGGCAACGGCGGCCTGAGCCTGCTCGGCAAATTCGGTACGGTGGATCTCGCCAACCTGCTGCAGGTGGTGCAGGGCTATGTGCCATTCATCTCCTACGCGGGCGTGCATTCCGATGCCACCACCGTGGAGACCACCAGCGGCAACAAGATTTCCGACCCGGACGATCCCGGCTTCACCGTCTCCGCCACCCGACTTGACCAATCCGATACGCAATCCGGTTCCGCCGGCGGCTACATCGGCTACGGTTCCGGCGTGCAGGTATCCCATTCCAGCGTGACCCAACTGCGCCACACCGACGTCAAGGCACCGAAGAATCTGGAAACCACCGGATCCATCGACGACACCTATCTGAGCAAAGACAGCTCGTATGCAGTCACCGCCGCTCGGTATGCCGGCGGCTACATCGGCAAAATGGACATCGGCTCGGCGGCGGCCGTGGGCGGTGGCCTGAGCCTGCTCGACCAGAAAAAAGTCAATCTCAACGATGTACTCAGTGTGCTGGATGTCGTCGTCTCGACGATTGAACACTCCGATGTGACTGGCGGCATCGGCGGATACTCCGTTCTGGCCAGCGCCGCAGATCATAGGAATGCCAACAATGAGCCCGATCCACTGGGTATGGCTGGTGGTTTCGCCGGAGACATCGAAGGCGGCCACATTCAGGACTCGAGCTCTCATGAGTTCGTATACATCATCGGCCAGGTTTCGGCCGGCGGTTACGTGGGCGCCATGCAGCCGGGAGCCGTGGCGAACGTGCTTGGTGACGGCAGCGTGCTCAAGAAGCTTGGCAACTTCGACAACCTGCTCTCGCTCGTGCAGGACTTCACGCCGACGATTCGCAACAGCTCGACCGATGCCGCAGTGTGCGGCGGCGCGGTGCGTGCCCAGGCGGCATCGGATACGACCACACGCCGCGGCATGGCCGGCGGCTATGCAGGTCGTAATCGTGGCGGTCATATCTGGGGCAACAACACCGCAGCATGGAAGCAGGAGAACACCGACGGCAAATACAACGGGCCGCAGCGCGTAGCCTACGCCGCGCGCATCCGCAGTGTATACGGTGCCGAAATCGCCGGCGGTTACACCGGCTTCATGGAGGCGGCCGATACCGCTCAAGGCGGTTCACTCTCCTTGCTTGGCGGTCTCATCAAGGCCGGCAATCTCGCCGGCGTGCTGTCTGTGGTCTACCCGACCGAGGAGCACTCGAAGGTCACTGGTCCTTTGCGCAATATGAGCTACGACCAATGGAAGACGTGGGTCGACAACATCGGCAAGTACGGTGCGTATGGCAAGGAATTTACCGAGGTAGCTACGGGCGATGGTGCGGGCTCTGTTACTGATCAGGATTCCCTGGACAAGTTCCTCGAATCCTACATCTTCGGATTCAACGTCGTCGCCGGTCGTGCGGAGTATCAGACTGGCGCGAACTTGCATGATTCCGGCGTCGCCGGCGGACACGTCGGCCTGATGCGCACCGGCACGATCACCGATGGCCAGTCGATGGATGTCAAGACCGTCTCTGCCATGCGTGCGGCAGGCGGTTATGCGGGCACGATGGAATCCGGCTCGGCATCCTCGTTCGGCTCTATCCAACTATTCGGCGACAAAGGCATCAAACTTGATTTGGGACAGATGCTCGACGTGGCACAGGTATTTGTGCCCGTCGTCAAATCTTCGAGCGTGGCCGGCTACCGCAAGGGTATGAAGGTCGTGGCCACCGGTGAAGACATCACGCACGGTACCGGTAATGCCGGAGGCTATGTCGGTCTCGCGGTCGGCGCCCAGATCTGGGGCGATCTCGGCCAGAACGGCCAGAAGCTTGTCAAGGGTGTCACCGCTGCCGGTGCCAACGTTTCCAACCTGCGCAAGGTGGAAGGGCGCAACAATGTCGGCGGATTTATCGGCGTGGCCACTGCCGGTGCGGTTGCGGATGTGGACACCAATGCGTCCGAGGGATTCCTGCAAGGAATCCTCGACTCGCTGGTATCGAACCCGGCAAGTCTGGTCAGCGTATTGCAGGCCACGGTTACGACGATTCGCGGTGCACATGTGAGCTCGGATGACCCGGCATGGGGATACACGGTCAATGGCGCATATGAGAGCAAGGACGATAAGGGTAATACCACAACCAAGTATGCCCTGAACGCCGGCGGTTTCGCCGGCTCGCTGCAGGCCGCGATCCTCGGTGACAAGGATTCCGCCAAAGGCACCGGCAGTGAAGCGGATCCGAACAATGACCCGGCTTCTCTTACTGTTAACGGGCTGCGCGCTGTTGAAGGCGGGCAATACGCCGGTGGCTTCTTTGGTCTTGCTGATATATCCAGCGTCGCTTCCGTCGGCGGCGGCGAGGCCGGCGATAAGCAGAATACCAACCTGCTGCTCAAACTGCTCAAGGTCGGCAACGTGGGCGTGCTCGAAGCATTCCGCACCTTCATCTATGACGGTCAGGTCAACGGTGTGAGCGACGGCATCCAAGTCGTCGCCCATGATTCCACCACAAAGGGCATGCTTGACTCGAAGCGTTACACCGGTGCGGCCGGTGGCTTCGGCGGTGGACTGATCAATGGCTCCGTCAAGCAGTCTGCGGTCACCAACCTCAACAGTGTGACCGGCGTGAACTACGTGGGCGGCTTCATCGGGCATCTTGGCAAATCCGGCACGGTCGCCGCCGACAATGCACAACTCGGCACAGATGCGCTCAATCTGCTTGGTGCCACGGCCGGCGTACTTGACATCTGGGGCTCGCACGTTGGCGATTCGCGCGTCACCGGCATCCCGGACGGTTATACCGTCACCGCCACACACCATGGCGACACCTACGGCAAAGCCACCGACAAGGCTACCGGACGCGAGGTCGCGGGCGGATTCGTCGGCTACGCGGACTTGGCCCGAGTGAAGGGCTGCACGGCCGGCAATCTCAAGAAGGTCACCAGCGGCGAGATCGCCGGCGGATTCGTCGGCGAAACCAGCCGTGCCTATTTGGTTGACGCGAAGGTCAACTCCGTACTTGTGGAACTGCTGCTGCAAGTGGTGAACGCGCTGGTCAAGCTCCTGTACCTCGACAAGGCGGAACAGGTCGGCGTCATCGATTTAGGCAAGTTCTCGGCCATCTTCGGCAAGGTATTCAATCTCAAGGTGCTTTCGGAAGGCAACGTGCTGTACGTGAACCTGTTCGGACTGAAGGTGAGCGTTGCTCTGTCCAAGGCTGATGATGAAAACCAGCAGCAGACCGACGTGGCGATTGTCACCATCGGCGATAGTGTCATCAAACTGCCTTGCAGTAAAGACGGCATTGATATGAATGGGTCGGGCAGCAACCTGACCGTCCAGCTCATCAAGGGCAACCGTACTCGCGTGGAACAGTCCACTGTAACGGGCATCGCCAGTGGCTATGACGTGTTCGGCGGAGGGGCAACTCAGGATACCGACGGTGTGAAGGATCTTTCCACAGGCTACACGGGCGGCTTCGCCGGACTGAACGACGAGGGTGTGCTGGCAGACGACCACATGGTCTACGCCGACACGATCCGCGGTGCCAGCGGACTGGTCGACCCGTTCTCGAACACCAAACTCAAGTCCGTATGGGACTTCAACACCATGAGCGACATCCTCGGACCGGTCGATGCCGGCAAGGGCGGCAAGGCATACAACACCTATCGCATTTACCGCAAGGCGGCCGCGAACGCTAGTGAGGCCCGTACCTCCGCACAGGACGGCAACAAGATCTTCTCGCAGAAGAACACGGCGGACGATGCGCTGAACACCGGACTCGATCGTTGGGAAGTGAAGCTGTTCGACGTGGTCAACACATACGACAGCAGCGCTGTGCACAGCTCCGCATCCGGCGACGCCGGCACCACTTGGGTCGGCATTAAGGACGCCGTGGTCAACTCCACGGACGGCAGCACCAAGACGAAGCTCGATGCCTACCAGTCCCCGGCCAAGGCCGTGCTCATGCTCGACGCGACCGTGACCGACAACAACGGCGGACTCACCCCCGAACCGGACGACGGCCAGGACCCGTGCGGCAAGGACGGTTGCCGAACCATTGACCTGACCGTCCAGAAGGTATGGAAGGACGGCAACCTCGAACGGCCGCAGTCGGTCGAACTGAAGATCGCCGCGCACTATACCGATGGCAGTGGCAATACGGTGACGCCGCAGACGATTCAATGCTTCGGCGCGGATTGCACAACCGTGACGCAGAAGAATCCATGGACGGTGACGTTGGACTCCTCCGATGCCTCTTCCTGGAGCAACACCTGGCGCAAGGTGATTCAAGGACTGCCGGTCGCATTCGTGGATGGACAGGATGCCAACGGCAAGGACATCGTGCGTTACTACACGTACACCGTGGAAGAGACCGCCGTGACCTATAAGGACGGCGATACCACCAAGACCATCAAGCCCGCGGAGGCCGGATACCAAGTATCGGTCTCCTACAACACCAAGGAACGCGTGGCCATTGTTACCAATGTGGCGTTGCTTCCGGATACGGGAGGCGCGGGCACGATGTGGTTCCTGATGTTCGGCTTGCTGCTTATGGGAGCTGGCGTGGTCTGGTACGTGCGTAATCAACGCGTTCAATCCGGCACAGTCCGCTCGGGCTCCAGCCGTATACGAAAGCGAGGTGCCCATGCCTCGTGACGACCACATAGACAAACCGTACCTGCCAAACAGAAAAGATTCCATCTAGAGAAAGGAACAGTAATGAAGTCACTGATGAAAAAGGTTTTCGCTGCCGCCGCGGCGATTGCCACCGTATTTGGATTGGCTGCGACGACAGTCGCCACGGCCAACGCAGCGGGTGGTAATGCCACGCTGACGGTCAGCACTACTGACGCGAAGTTCGCCGGTAAGACCGTGAACGCCTACAAGATGTTCTCCGCCACCGTGAGCAGTGACGGCGGGGCTGTCTCCCACACGTTGAATGACGCGTGGAAGCCGTTCTTCAAGAACTCCGTCGGACTAACTGATGTTACCGACGCGAACGTCAACGATAAAGCAAACGACTACGTATCCAAGCTGAAAGATAGTGCCTTGACTGCTTTCGCTGCCAAGGCATCGAACTGGGCGCAGACCAAGACCAACAACATCACGGCTGACGCGACCGCTACGGTATCTAAGAATGCTGCCACGGACGGTAAGTACACTGCGACGTTCACTGGTCTCGACTACGGCTACTACGTGGTCGCTGTGCCGGGTGCGACCTTGGCCGACGCCAAAGGTCAATACGCCGCGCTAGTTCGCGTTCATAGCACCACGGTGGGTGTCGATATTAAGGGCGACCTGCCTACCGTCGACAAGAAGGTACAGGTAAACGGCACTGGTCAGAACGCCACCGACGCGAAGATCGGTGATACCCTGACCTTCACCCTGACTTCCACCATTCCGGACATGTCCGCCTATAGCACCTACACCTTCAAATTCAAGGATACGTTGTCTAAGGGCCTCACCTTTGAACAAGTCAAATCTGTTAAGGTCGAAGATAAGACACTGTCCGTGAACACTGACTACACCGTCACCCCTCCTACGGCCCCCAACAATACGCTTACTGTCGCCATGAAGGACTTCAAGGCCAAGCAGCAGGCCAATGCCGGCAAGAAGATCACCGTCACCTACACGGCCACGCTGAACAAGGATGCTGTTGTGGGCGGTCATGGTAACACCAACTCCGCAACGATTCAGTACTCCAACAACCCGAGCACCGATGGCACCGGTGAGTCCGAACCCAGCAAGGTTCGCGTCTTCACTTATGGCTTCACCGTCGATAAGTACACTGGTGACGAATATACTGATAAAGCTGCTCGACTTGCTGGTGCTAAGTTCACACTCGCACCTAAGAACGGCGACCTTATGAGCTTCGTGCAAGTCAATGCCGGTAGTGCGACTGCGAACGCTGTATACCGTGTAGCTAAGGCTGGTGAGACAGGTACTACGACTATCACCACTCCTGAAAACGGTAAGGTTGACTTCCAGGGACTGAAGAACGGCGAGTACACGCTCACCGAGACCGAAGCGCCGACCGGCTACAACAAGCTCGCCAGCGCCATCGGCGTGAAGGTTAATGGCCAGAACGACGGCACTGACACCACGCATGCCACCGTCACCATCACCTACAACAACGACAACAATGGCAGCAACTACGACCAGACCGCATCGAACGGTGTCATCCCGGTCCGGAACAAGTCCGGTGTTACCCTGCCTGGCACTGGTGGCATGGGTACCATCGCCTTCACGGTGATTGGTGTGCTGGTCATCGCGCTCGGCGTTGCCTGGACTCTCAAGCGCAAGAACGCCTGACGAGCATGGCCGTGTTTTGGGCGTGAAGGGCACACACCCGCTACGCCCACAACACGGTTTCCTCGCGAAAAGAACGCTCGATGAAACGACTGCGCAACATCCTGCCCTTACTGGTCATTCTCGGTGGAATGCTCATTCTGTTCTATCCGACGATCAGCAACTTCCTCATTATGTGCAACGCCAGCCGCGCCGTAAATAACTACGACGCCAGCGTTGAAGCATTGAGCCAGGAACAGTACCAGAAGGTGCTGGATGCTGCGCACGCCTATAACGAAAAGCTCGCCCAGAACGATGCGGGAGAGACCGACGCTCTTGCCAGTGCCGTCAATTCCGCATCCACGGACGAGGAATACAACAGTCTGCTCAATATTGACGGTGACGGCATGATGGGATACATCACTGTGCCTAAGCTTGAGGAGACCTTGCCGATTTATCACGGCACTTCCGAGAAAGTGTTGCAATCCGGCATCGGACATCTCGAACAGACCTCACTGCCAGTTGGTGGCGCGTCCACTCATGCGGCGCTGTCTGGCCACCGGGGCTTGCCCACGGCAAAACTGTTCACGGACTTGAACCTTATGAAAAAAGGCGACAAGTTCTACATCACAATACTTAAAGACACGTATGCGTATCAGGTCGATAAGATCACTACCGTTCTGCCGACCGATACCAAACAACTGGCAATTGAGCCCGGCAAGGATTTGGTCACGCTCATCACTTGTACGCCGTATGCGGTCAATACGCATCGGCTGCTGGTGCGTGGCCATCGCATCCCATACACGCCGCAGCAGCAGGATGACGCCAAATCCACGTTCCACGTGGACATTCCGCTGCAGTACTTGTTGCCGTCTCTTGCACTGATTGCCTTGCTCATCGCATGGCATTTATGGCAGCGCCATGAGCGGCGACGCCGGCAGAGTGGGAGCGCCAAGGTCGCATCTGGTGATTCTGACTCTGCGGATATCGAGCCGGACGGTGACTTGCCTCCTCAGCCAGACAGTACAAATAACCAATCACATTCATCATGGCGGAAAGGACCGGGCAGACATGTTAGACCTGCATAGCGGAAGCGAGTATGGTGCGGCGCGCATTGCTGCCATGATTGCCGCCGCCGTTACTATCGTCCTCACTGTTCTTGCAGCCTTCGGCTCTATGGTGCCGTATGCGCAAGCTGATTCTTTCGGCGCTCTCACCATCAATGCCGTATGGGGCCGAGACACGGCTTCGCCCAAATTGCTTGCCGGCGATACCTATTCCATCGTGCGCGTCGCCACCGTCACAACGAACAATGATGGTAGCGTCTCCTCATATAAAACCGTCGGCGATTTTTCCGGCCTCACTGCCGATTGGGAACGCCTGACATCAAGTGAATATCACGATGCGGCCAAGAAGCTCGCTACGCACGCGGCGAAAAACAAGCTGTACCAGCATTCCGGCACCACTAACGTAGCTGGTCAGCTCACTTTCCAGAATCTGCCGCTCGGCCTATATCTGGTCTCCCGCACGAGCTCGGCGAAAGCCAACAAAGCATACGACTGTGATCCGTTCCTCATCTCGATTCCTGGCAGTGGAGGCACATCCGCTGATCTCAACATCACAGTAGAGCCAAAATTTAGCACTGGAACTCCTGTTGTCCCGCCCGAAGATAACCCGAGCGAGGAGCCGGGCAATCCTGGCCTTATCGGTCGTACGGGTGCCGCCGTAGGCAGCATTGCCGCGGCAGCGGGGCTCATGTTACTTGTTGCGTTCATTTTGTTCAGATTGCGCATGAGGCGTCGCATACGGGACGTCAATTCGGCCGGCAAATCCCATACAGATGATCTATTCGTATGCGAGAATAATGCGCCGAAGTCGCCGCTACTCGCTGCACTTCCCAAGCACCACGTAGAATCGAACACATGGAGTTGAACGATTTGCCTCAGATGGATCCGCGCGCGCTGAAGGCCACGTCCGTCAAAGCCGAAGACGAACATGCCAGTTCAGCTGAGCCGCAAGCATTGAAGATCACCGCCGCCAGCTCGAACCCGAAGATGTTCACGCTGCCCTGGCATAAGCCCCTGGCCACCTGGCCCGAGGACCTGCTGGCCAACCTGCCGCGAGGCATCTCCCGCCACGTGGTGCGTTTTGTGCACGTGGGCGACGAGGTCTACGCCATGAAAGAGATCACCCGTCAGGTGGCCGAGCGCGAGTATGAGATTCTGCGCCGACTGCAGAAGCTCGAGTTGCCGACCGTCATCCCGATTGCCGTGGTCACCGGTCGTCATGACCGCAACGGCGAACCGCTGGAAGCGATTCTGGTCACCCGTCACCTGAAGTTCTCACTGCCGTACCGCGCGCTGTTCGCCCGCAATCTCCAGCCGGATACTGCTGAGCGTTTGATCGACGCCCTTGCCGTGCTGCTGGTTCGCCTGCACTTGGCCGGCTTCTACTGGGGCGATGTGTCGCTGTCGAACGTCCTGTTCCTGCGTGATGCCGACGCGTTTTCCGCCTTCCTGGTGGACGCCGAAACCGGTGATTTGCAGGTGCAGCTTACCGATGGCCAGCGTGAATACGATATCGACTTGGCTCGCACCAACATCATCGGTGAATTGATGGATTTGGCTTCTGGCCGTCTGCTGCCGAGCGACGTGGACGAGATCGAGGTGGGCAACCGTCTGGTCGACCGCTACCACTCGTTGTGGAGCACGCTGACCGACACCGACAAGTTCGGCCCGGATGAGATGTGGAAGATCGAGCAGCGCGTCAACAAGCTCAACGACCTGGGCTTCGACGTGGACGAGCTGGAGATGAAGACCGCGGAGGACGGCAAACGTGTGCTGGTCCGCCCGCGCGTGGTCGATGCCGGCTATGCGTCGCGCAAGCTTCTGCGACTGACCGGTTTAGATGTGCAGGAGAATCAGGCGCGGCGCCTGCTCAACGATCTGGATGCGTACCGTGCCTCCACGTGGCGTGAAGGCGAGGAGTTGGAGATCGTCGCCACCGATTGGATGCGTGAGGTGTATGAGCCGACCGTGCGTATGATTCCACGTGAATATCGTTCGCAGATCGAGCCGGCACAGTTCTTCCATGAGGTGCTGGATCACCGCTGGTTCCTTGCCGAGAAGGCCGGCCACGACGTGCCGATGGGCGAGGCTGTGGAAAGCTACATCCAATCCGTGCTGCCGAACTACAAGCTGGATGACAAAGCCGTGAACGAGCTCAACGCTGAAGCGGATTCCGGCGTGGTCGACGATGAGGCGAATTACGAAAAGCCCATCGACGATGATGATTACAATCCCGACGACGATCCTGATGCCGCGGTGTGGAGCCACTGATATGTGGAGCTGCTGAGCGGAACCGGACGGGGTGGTGCGCCGATTGCGGCGGCCACCCCGATTTTCGTTCCGCTCGATGACCCCGCCGGCAGCAGGGGGGAGATATGGGTATTACTTCGTGGCGGCTGCCGCTGCTTCGCGGCGGGCGCGGGCGACCGCGTACAGGCTGATACCGGCTGCGACCGAGGCGTTCAGAGACTCCACCATGGACGTGATCGGAATGCCGGCGATCGCGTCGCACGACTCGCGCACGAGTCGGCTCAGTCCCTTGCCTTCCGAACCGAGCACGACGATCAGCGGATCGGTCTCGAAACCGGTTTCGCCGACCAGCTTATCGCCGCCGCCGTCTAGGCCGACCGTGTAATATCCACGTTCGCGCATGCTTTCGATGGCCTTGGTGAGGTTCACCACGCGAGCCACCGGGATATGCGCCGCGGCACCGGCCGATACCTTCCACGCGGCAGCGGTGACCGAAGCGGAACGACGCTCCGGCAGAATCACGCCGTTGGCACCGAAGGCGGCGGCCGAACGAATCACCGCACCCAGGTTCTGCGGGTCGGTCACGCCGTCGAGCGCGATGAACAGCGGGCGTGCGTTGATGCGCGCACTCGGCGAATTCACCACGTCCATGGCCTTGGCCTTGCGCTCGGCGATATCCGCCAGCTCGGCGAGAGACGAATACTGGTACGGCTGCACTTTGAGCACGACGCCCTGATGGTTCGACGACCGGGCGATGCGATCCATTTCCAGACGGTCGGCCTCCAGCAGGTGCAGGCTTTGTGCGCCGGCGAGCTTGATGATCTCGCGTGTACGGTCATCATGCTCGATACGTGTCGCGATATACAGCTGCATGCTGGGGACGCCGACGCGCAGCGCCTCCAGCACGGCATTGCGGCCGATGACCAGATCGTCCGAATCGGACGTGAACTTCGCGGCGCGACGGCGGGCTGCCAGTCGTGGATCTGCCATCTTGCGACGGTTCGTCGCCTGCTTGGCCTTGTATGCCTTGTGATACACGCGATCCTCGGCTTTGGGCGTCGGCCCCTTGCCGCGTAGCGCATTGCGGTGTTTTCCTCCCGACCCCTTGGTCGGACCTTTCTTGATTGCCATACGTGCCATTGTCCCAGACCCCCACGCCAAACAGCCATTCGCGGCGCGCGAATCGCCCCAATCTCCTGAGAGACTCGGTTTGCGTTCCTAAGTGCGCGCCGGAACGCCGAGTGCGCGAACATAGGAACGCAGATCGCATAGTTTGCGTTCCTAAGTGCGCAGAGTTGTCGTTTCGGCGCGCACTTAGGAACGGAACGCAGCTCGTCCGGTTCCGAAGCCGCCGGAGTTCCTTGCCTTGGCACGTATGATGAATGCAGGATCGGGCGGCGTCATTCACACCCGGAGAGCCAGAAGGTCTTGCGATGGTCGATGTGAGCAGGGAGTGCTGCGAGCGGTATTTCGGCATGGACGACGAACTGTTCGATTACACCATGGCGACGCTCCGCTGGCTGCTCGCGCTGTGTGAGCGTGTCGCCTGAAATCGTTCGCGGAATGCGGATATTTGGACAACACGTAAAGGGCTGTTTCGCCAAGCGATGACGGGTTTGTGGAATAATGGCAACAGTATGCATCGGCAGCAGTTGCGCCGGTGCCCATAACCGCGCAGCTTTATCGAGATGACCGGGGGAGGGGACGATCCCGGTGATCGTGAGGGCTGACTACTCCGCGGCTATATCAAGGAGACCATTATGGTTGATCACACAAATGATCAATCCACAGGCGTGCAGTCGCAGGAAGGCCTGCTTCACGACGTCGATCCCAGCTTGACCGAGACGAACGAAGTCGCCAAGGCGCTGGATGTGGATACCAATACCGGCCTGAGCTCCGCCGAGGCGCAGCGCCGGTTGGAGAAATTCGGCCCGAACCAGTTGGCCAGCGCGCCACCCGTACCCAAGTGGAAGAAGTTCCTGGCGCAGTTCCAGGATCCGCTGGTGTACCTGCTGCTTGCCGCCACTGTCATCTCACTGATCGCATGGTTCATCGAGCGCTCGCACGGAACGGCCGGCGAAGTGCTGCCGTTCGACGCCATCGTCATCATCCTGATCCTGATCGTCAACGCGGTGCTGGGCTATATTCAGGAGGCCCGTGCCGAGCAGGCGGTGGAGGCGCTCGCCCAAATGACGGCACCGCAGACCTCCGTGCTGCGTGACGGCAAAATCGTGCACATCAACACCGCCGACGTGGTTCCCGGCGACATCGTGGTGCTTGGCGAAGGCGATACCGTCTCCGCCGACGGGCGTCTGTTCGCCGCCGCGTCGCTGCGCATCGCCGAGGCGAGCCTGACCGGCGAATCCGTGCCGGTGGGCAAGAAGCCCGACACGCTCGACTCCGCCAAGGCGCTGGGCGACCGCACCAATATGATTTTCAACGGCACGTCCGTCACTCAGGGCACCGGCCGCGCGATCGTGACCGGAACCGGCATGAACACGCAGGTCGGCAAGATCGCCGACATGCTGTCGCAGACCGATGACGAGGATACCCCGCTGCAGAAGGAGATGACTCACGTCTCCAAGATCCTGGGCATTGCCGTGTGCATCATCGCGGCCGTCGTGCTCGTCGCGCTGTTCATCACGCAGGGCTTCCACAAGATGCCCGACGATCTCATCGACTCGCTGCTGCTGGCCGTTTCGCTGGCCGTCGCCGCAGTGCCGGAAGGTCTTGCGACGATTCTGACGGTTGTTCTCGCGCTCGGCGTGCAGCGCATGGCCAAGCACAACGCCATCGTCAAGAAGCTGAGCTCCGTGGAGACGCTGGGATCCGCTTCGGTGATCTGCTCCGACAAGACCGGTACGCTCACGCGTAACGAGATGACCGTCGAGCGCATCGTCACCCCGAGCGGTGAAGTGCAGCTCACCGGCACCGGTTACGAGCCCAAGGGCAAGATGCTGGGCATGGGTGGCGACGCCATCGAGGAGAGCGCCCCGGTCAACGCCGAAGCCCTGCGCACCATCGCCGTCGGAGCGTTTGCCAACGACGGTGACTTGCGTCAGAACGATGCCGGCCAGTGGGAGATCGTCGGCGACCCGACCGAGGTGTCGCTCGTCGTCGCCTCCCGCAAGATCAAGGCCGACCGCGCCCTCGGCAAGCTCGACCGTGTGGCCGAGGTTCCGTTCACGTCTGAGCGCAAGCGTATGGCCGTGATCGGCAAGGACAGCAGCGACAACGGCAACCTGAGCGTCTATGCAAAGGGCGCGCCCGATGTGCTGCTCGGCTACTGCACGCGCATCGCGGTTGGCGAAGCCGTCCGCCCGATGACCGAAGGCGACCGCCAGGAGATTCTCGCGACCGTCGAGCGTCTGTCCGGCGAGGCATACCGCACGCTGGGTGAGGCGTACCGCCCGCTCGGCACCACATCCCTGGCCGATATCCCCGGCATCAAGACCAATGCAGCCGGCCAGGTGACCGACATCTCCGAGCAGAGCGACGTCATCGAGCGTGACCTGATCTGGGCCGGCATGGTCGGCATCATCGACCCGCCGCGCACCGAAGTGCGTGATTCCGTGGCCGAAGCGCATCGCGCCGGCATCCGCACGGTGATGATCACCGGCGACCACCCGCTCACCGCGGCCCGCATCGCTTCCGATCTGGGCATCATCGAAAAGGGCGGCAAGGCCCTCACCGGCGATCAGCTCGACGCGATGCCCGACGAGGCGGCGTTCGACAAGGCGACTTCTGAGGTCTCCGTGTACGCCCGCGTGGCCCCCGAGCACAAGCTCAAGATCGTGGAGTCGCTGCAGCGCCAGGGCAACATCGCCGCCATGACCGGCGACGGTGTCAACGACGCCCCGGCCGTCAAGTCCGCCGACATCGGCGTGGCGATGGGCATCACCGGCACCGAGGTGACCAAGGAATCCGCGAAGATGATTCTCGCGGACGACAACTTCTCCACCATCGTCGCCGCCGTGCGCGAAGGCCGTGTGATCTTCGACAACATCCGCAAGTTCCTGCGCTACCTGCTGAGCTCCAACGTGGGCGAGGTGTTCACCGTGTTCGGCGGCGTCATGCTCGCCGGCGTGCTTGGCATCACGCAGCCGGGAACCACCGGTGTCGCCGTGCCGCTGCTTGCCACGCAGCTGCTGTGGATCAACCTGCTGACCGACGCCGCCCCGGCGCTCGCGATGGGTGTCGACCCGCAGACCGATGACGTGATGGCACGCAGCCCGCGCAAGCTCACCGACCGCGTGATCGACAGGGACATGTGGATCGATATCGCGTTCATCGGCATCATCATGGCGGCCGTCACCTTGATCGGCATGGACATGCACCTTGAAGGTGGCCTGTTCACCGACCGCTCCATCGGCGGCACCCACGAATTCCAGATGATCGAGGCCCGTACAATGGGCTTCACGATTCTCGTGTTTGCGCAGCTGTTCAACGCGATCGCATCGCGTTCCGCACGTCAGTCCGCGTTCGTCGGCCTGTTCTCCAACAAGTGGCTGTGGGGGGCGATCGGCCTGTCTGTCGTGCTGCAGCTCGTGGTGATCTACGTGCCGTTCCTCAACTCCGCGTTCGGCACCACGCCGCTCGGACCGTGGGCATGGGTCGAGTGCATCTGCCTCGCCGCGGTCGTGCTGATCGCCTCGGAAATCTACAAGGCGATCATGCGCGCCATCGACCGCAAGCGCGGCATCATGGCATAACAATGCCATAAGCCTCCACCGGCGTCAGGGCTCCCGGCTCTCCACATCGGAAAACGGGAGCCCTTCTCATACCCCGGAATCGCTGAATATGCGGTGACATGACGGAACGATGTCGTAGCATCGGAGGCGAACCATATATCAATGGCACGTTCCGAAGGGATTCGCAATGTCACTCATCGAACAATTCCATGGCGCCGCCGCCGATGGAACGGAACTCACCGCTATTTATGCTGAGCAGCCGGCTGCTGATGTGGCGTTCGCGCTGGTCTTCGCCGGTCACGGTCTTCCGCGCTTCGTGCACTGGGGCCGACCGCTCGCGGCGCCGGGAACCGTACTCGCCGCATACGACGCCCTGCGGCCGCAGCGCGTGTCCGGCGCGCTGGACGAGACCGCCTGGCCAAGCATCATGCCCACGCAAAGCGAGTCGTGGATAGGGGCACCGCGACTGGATATCCGGCGCGCCGGCGTAACGCCGTTCTGTGCATTCACGGTGACCGGCATCGCAATCCGTCAGGACGAACGCCAAGGCGTTGACGTGTCTGACGGCGTGGACGGTGCCGCGCATACCGTCACGCAACAGGTGCCGGTCGTCACCGTGACCGCGTCGGATGCCGAGCAGGGCGTGGAACTGTCATGGACGGCCGAACTGTTGCCCGGCGGACTGATCAGACAGCGCACCACGCTGCGTAATCTTCCAGCCGGTAATCTTCCGACCGGTGACTTGGAAGTCGGTAAAGTCGAACTCGGCTTCCCGCTCCCGGCACTTGCCACGGAGATACTCACCACCACCGGCCATCATCTGCGCGAACGCAGCCCGCAGCGGCAGCCGCTGACCGAAGGACGCTTCGAGAAGGTCTCGATGGCGGGGCGCCCAGGTTTTGACGCCTCTCTGTTGCTTTCCGCGGGCGAGCCCGGCTTCGGGTTCGAGCATGGCGAGGTCTATTCGGCGCATGTGGGCTGGAGCGGCAATTCCGTGCTGTCGGCAGAGCGTCAGCCGTATACGACCGGTCTGATTGGCGGCGGCGAGGTGCTGCTCGGCGGCGAGGCCACGCTCGCCCGCGGCGAAACGTACACCACCCCGTGGCTGTACGGGTCGTACGGTGACGGGCTCAACGAGGTGGCTGCGAGATTCCATGATTACGTGCGCTCCTGTCACCCGGATCTCGCCGTCAAGCCACGTCCGGTGATTCTCAACACGTGGGAGGCCGTGTATTTCGACCATGACTACGACACGTTGAAGGCTCTGGCCGATAAGGCCGGGGATTCCGGTGTCGAACGGTTCGTGGTGGATGACGGCTGGTTCGGCTCCCGCCGAGACTCCACATCCGGGCTCGGCGACTGGCAAATAGCGCAGGATGTGTGGCCGGACGGGCCGAAGAGCCTCAAGGCGCTCGCCGATTACGTGCACGGAAAAGGCATGGAGTTCGGCCTGTGGTTCGAACCGGAGATGGTCAACCCGGATTCCGACGTGGCCCGCGCCCACCCTGACTGGGTGCTGCGCCCGACGGCGAACCGTCTGCCGATGCAGGGACGCTCGCAGCAAGTGCTCGACCTGACCAATCCCGACGCCTACCGATACATCCATGATTCCATCGATGCGCTGGTCGGCGAGTTGGGCATCGACTACATCAAATGGGACCACAACAAATTCGTCACCGAGGCGGTCTCGCCACGTACCGGCAGGCCGGCGGTGCACGGGCAGACGCTCGCCGTGTACCGGATGTTCCGTGACCTCGAAGTCGCGCATCCGGGACTGGAGATTGAGAGTTGCGCATCGGGCGGCGGCCGTATCGACCTGGGCATACTCGAATTCGCCAGCCGCGTGTGGACGTCCGACTGCGTGGACCCGGTCGAGCGGGCCGATATTCAGCGGTACACGTCGCTGCTCGTGCCGCCCTGCATGATGGGTGAGCATGTGGGGGCGAGCCCTGCACATTCCACGCATCGCGCCACGAGCCAGGAGATGCGCATGGCGATGGCGTTCTTCGGGCACATGGGCGTCGAATGGAATCTGCTCAAGGAGTCGGACGAGGCGTTGAACAAGCTCGGCGAATGGGTCGCCGAATACAAGAGGCACCGCGCATGGTTCGCGATCGACACGTGCGTGCACGCCGATATCGCCGATCCGGCCGTCCGGGTCGACGGCATGGTCAAGCCGGATCGTTCCGCGGCGTTCTACCGGTTCACGCAACTGACAACGTCCCAGACTCTCCCTGCGGCGCCGATTCGCGTGCCCGGTCTTGACCCCGATGGCACGTACCGCATACAGCCGCTGTGGCTGGATCTCGATCTCGACGGGCTTGGTCTTGGCAGCGGCCAGTCGCCGTTGGGCTGGTGGACCAAAGACGGCGTGCTGATGACGGGCCGGGCGCTGATGACCTACGGGTTGCGCCCTCCATCGCTGCATCCGGCCCAGTCGGTGCTGTTCACCGCCATTCGCCAATAAGCCAGACGGCATCGAACGGAGCATAACAATGTGCCGGCGGCCCAGTCATGGAGTCGCCGGCACATTGCGTCAAAGAACTTGGGTATCGGCTCTAGTCGTTGACGTCGGCCTTGTAGAAGTTCACGTAGGAACGGCTGGGGGTCGGGCCGCGCTGGCCCTGATAATGGGAGCCGGTGCCCCTGGAGCCGTAAGGGTGCTCGGCCGGAGAGCTGAGCTGGAAGAAGCACATCTGCCCGATCTTCATGCCGGGCCAGAGCTTGACCGGAAGCGTCGACACGTTGCTCAACTCCAGCGTGATATGCCCCTCGAAACCGGGGTCGATGAAGCCGGCCGTCGAATGTGTGAGGATGCCCAGACGGCCCAGCGAGCTTTTGCCCTCCAAGCGTGCCGCCACCGTCGCGTCGAGCTTGACGTACTCCCACGTCGAGCCGAGCGCGAACTCGCCCGGATGCAGGATCCACGGCTCGTCCGGAGCGACGTCGAACTGCTCGGTCAGCGCCCCCTGGTTCTCGGCCGGATCCACGTATGTGTAGGCATGATTGTTGAACAGGCGGAAGAAACGGTCGAGGCGCACGTCAATCGACGCGGGCTGCACCATTTCCGGAGTCCATGGGTCAAGAGAAATATGACCGTCCTTCTGGGCGGCGAGAATGTCGCGGTCGGACAGCAGCATGAGGATTCTCCTTTTCGCGCTCACGTGTATGGCGCACGGCGCCACACTACAGTCTACAGCCATTACCATGTGATGGGATTCAGCCCGCGACATCAACTCACAGGAAGCTTTCAGACAATCTCAGCATTGCACCAAGAAACGGGTGTTTTACTATTAACTGTCAGCACAAGCCGACCGGGAATCGGCAGCACGATTCTCAATAACTGAACCCCTTTCTTCTTCTCTCTCCTTTCTCTCCCCGGCGGGCAACACCGCCGGGGTTTCTTTTTGCCCGCGCGCAGCCGTTAAGCCGGACGCCGAAGTTAACGTGTCGGGTGCGGAGTCGGTTTATATTGTGAAGTAATCCCACACAACCGACGGAGAGCCGGAGCGAGCCTTGGAAGTCTTTCAGCTGATACTGTGCATTATCGGCGTCGTCGTATTCTCGTCGTTCGCCAGCCGGTTCATCCCCAAGGTGTCGACTCCGCTGGTTCAGATCGCGATGGGCGCGATCATCACGCAGGTGCCGGGATTCCCCAACGCCTCCCTGAATCCCGAACTGTTCATGGTGCTGTTCATCGCGCCGCTGCTGTATCTGGAAGCGCACGAGATCGACAAATCCGAATTGCTGAAATCGCTGAAACTGTCATTGTCATTGGCAATCGGACTGGCCATCGCCACCATGGTGGCGGTCGGCGTCGTCGTCCATGCCGTCTGGCCGTCCGTGACGCTCGCCGCCGCACTGGCGCTTGGCGCGGCGCTGGGGCCGACCGACGCGGTGGCGGTCAGCTCGCTGGGCAAGGAGGCGTCGCTGAGCCTGCGCCAGTTGGGCGTGCTCAAAGGCGAGTCGTTGTTCAATGACGCGTCCGGCATCGTCGGCTTCCAGTTCGCCATCGCCGCCGCCATCACCGGCGAGTTCGCGATCGGCCGGGCTGCCGGCGAGTTCGCGCTCTCGTTCATCGGCGGTGCCGTATACGGTCTGACGATTGGCCTGCTCGCGAACTGGCTGTTCGAAACCGTGCGCTCGCTGGGTTGGGAGACCACCACCACCCGCATATTGATGGAGCTGTTCCTGCCGTTCATGCTGTACCTGACCGCAGAGGAACTGCACGTGTCCGGCATTCTCGCGGTGGTCGCGTCCGGCCTGTTCGTGCGGTTCGACCGGACCGGCATCGGGCCGAACGTCGCCCGCACCAACATCGTGTCGTCCAGCGTGTGGGGTGTGCTGTCGTTCAGCCTCAACGGTGCCGTGTTCATCCTGCTCGGCATGCAGCTGCCGAAGGCGATGAGCGCCAGTTGGGACGATCCCGGCGTGAGCAACGTGCGCCTGAGCATCGTGATTCTGCTGGTGTCGCTGGTCGTGGTGACGATGCGGTTCCTGTGGGTGGCCGGGATGCTGCGTTTGGCGCGCGACGTCAACACTGGCAAACGGCGCAAGATGACGCCGGCCCGTTGGCGCAGCGCCGCGGTGATGACCTTCGGAGGCGCCAAGGGCACGATCACCCTGTCGCTGATGTTCACCATCCCGTTCACCGTCACTTGGGGCGTGCCGTTCCCCATGCGCGACGAGTTGATTTTCATCGCATCCGGCGTCATCGTCGTCACGCTACTATTGGCGAATTTCATGCTGCCTCTGCTCGCTCCGAACCGTGACCGCATGGCACCCGAAATGACGGAGATCACCATAGAGATCCTACGCAAGACCGTCGAGGAGCTGACGGGGCGAGTCGACGATGAGAACCGCCGCGCGGTGCTCATGGTCATCGAGTCGTATACGAAGCGCATCACGAGATTGAAGCAGCGCGTCGGGGAATCCGACCCCCAGGGATTGGAGCGGCTGCAGATCGAGGCGCTGCACTGGGAGAAGGACTATCTCAAGAGTCTGCTCGCCGAATTGAAAATGCACCCGCTGGATGATGCGGCGGAGCAGGACATGCGCGTGGAGGCATGCGAACGCATGATGGATGACATCATGAACACGTTGCGGCACACGTCCACGGTCTCCTCCTCGGGCCATGCGGTGTCTCAGATTCGCGGGCGCATGCGCGCGTTCGAACGCCGTGCGGAGAATCTCGGACGGCGCATCAGCAGCAAGATCCGGCGTACCACGCCACTGATCAGCGAGGACGAGATGTTCGCGCACTCCCGGCTGCTGCAGCTCGACGTGATGGAGCACGTGGTGGATCGGCTGTATGAGGAGATGGGACGCGGCACCTACCGTACGGAGCACTGCTCGGCGCTGATCCTCGATTATCGCCGGGCCGAGGGCGCGTTGAAGTCACGGCCGAACATGGGCGGCAGCGCGAAGGCGATCGCTCAGGCGGAAGAGATCAAGCACGAGAGCTATGGCATCGAGCTGGGCATCATCCAGGACATGCTCGAGGCGGGCGACATCACACGCGCCCAGGCGAAGGCCCTGCGCCGCAACGTGTTCGTCATGAGTGTGGACGCCGACAGCAGCATCTGAACGGGGTGGGCGCGGCCGATGGGGTCGCGCGGGTCACAGCACGCCGGACGCGATGTCGTGCAATACAAGCCATTGCCGAATATCCGAAAACTCGTCCAGGCTCACCGCATGGTCCAGCCCGCGGTAGCTTTTCGTCGTCAGCCACGTGTGCTCTTCCAGCCACGCGGCCGCGGCGAACAGCTCATATTTGGGAATGACCGCATCGTTCTTGCCGTATCCGAAATATACCGGTATCTCGAAGTCGGTCAGCCGGTCATCCGCCGGCGCGGTGCCGGGCACGCCTGCGGGCGCGAGGAATCCCGACAGGTTGATGACGGCGCGATAGCGTTCCGGGTGCATGCGCAGCAGATGGACCGCGACGGCCCCGCCTTGCGAAAACCCGATCGGCACGACGTCGCGCGTCGCGGGGATGTGGCCGTCGACCCACTGGTCGACCGCGCGTGCGGCGGCCGCGATGTCGTGATCCAGGTCGTCTCCGGAAGGCACAGCGTCATGGAACCAGCTGTATGCGCCGGCCGATACGCCTTCCGGCGCGTGCAGGACCAGAGGCGCTCGCAGCGACACCACATCGTTGTAGGGGGCGATGTACTGCATGATTCCGGCGATGTCGCGTTCATTGGATCCCCATCCATGCAGCGCGAGGAACAACGGCCGTGTCGGCATCGCTTCGGCGTTTTCGGGTGACATCCAGGCATACTGCACCGAGACCGGATCGCCGAATCGTCCGGGAATCACGTCGGAAAGACGTCGTGTCGTATCGTGTGCTGCTTCTTCGCCCATAAGCCTCAATATACGGCATCGGCATGGTGCCTGATTGGTGGTTGTTCATGAATCGCGCTCTCAAAACTCGCAGATACAAAAGTCGATGTATTGGAAAATGGCGGTTCTGATTTTGTATCTGCAAGTTTTGAGAGCGCGATTTCGATAAACTGGGCGCATGGGCGAACTTGACGAGGCGATGTGCGAGGCGATTGCGCTGGGAGAGCGCGCCGGGAAGCAGGGTGACGTGCCGGTCGGTGCCGTGGTGCTCGACGAGCGAGGCACGGTGATCGGCCGGGGGCGCAACCGTCGCGAGGCGGGGCACGATCCGTTGGCGCATGCCGAGATCGAGGCGATGCGTGAGGCCGCGCAGGCCCGCGGCGACTGGAATCTGGCCGACTGCACGCTGGTGGTGACATTGGAGCCATGCCCGATGTGCGCCGGGGCGTGCATCCAGACGCACATCGGACGCATCGTCTTTGGGGCCTGGGACGCGAAGCTGGGGGCGTGCGGTTCGATTTGGGACATCCCCCGCGATCCGCATGTCGGGCATGTGCCGCAGGTCGTCGGCGGCGTTCGCGAAGCGGCATGCGCCCGTCTGCTCACCGGCTTCTTCGCCTCACGACGATAATTGCCGGACCGGTATGCGGGTTATTTCTTTCCTTGCGCAAGAAACACGCGATACCGTGGCAATAAATTACGTTTCGTCTACCATCGAGACCGTCATACATCAGACGCCCGGCGACGAAGGGAGCCTCGCAACGAAGCCGACTTATGAATACGTGCAACTGTTTTCCGGCCAGTCCTCCGACGGGCCGCCGCGACTGCGGCAATCGCAGGTGAGACGGCCGCGTCCGTTCGGCAGGGCGACGCATACAATACGCAGTATGGAACAGAAAGACGTCCTTAAGGCATTGCAGCGTGACCACGCGGCCGAGCTGAAGCTCGCCGCCAAGCGTTTGAAAGGCACCGCGCGTCACACTGAGATCATTCCCTCTCGCACACTGTCTGAGCTGACCGGGCATGAGATTCTGCTCAAGCCGGAGAACCTGCAGGTGACCGGTTCGTTCAAGATTCGTGGCGCGTACAACAAGATCGCGTCGCTTTCCGAGGAGCAGATCGCCCGCGGCATCGTCACCGCGTCCGCCGGCAACCATGCGCAGGGCGTCGCGTATGCGGCGCGCGAGCGTCATGCCAAGGCGACGATCTGCATGCCGCAGATTACGCCCCCGCTGAAAGTAGACGCCACCAAGGCGTACGGCGCCGATGTGGTGCTGTACGGCGACGTGTTCGACGAGGCGGCCGCCCATGCCGCCGAACTGGCCTCCACGCAAGGCATGATCTATGTGCCGCCCTTTGACGATTACGAGGTCATCTGCGGTCAGGGCACCATTGGCCTGGAGATTCTGGAGGATGTGCCGAACGTCACCGACGTGGTGGTGCCGTTGGGCGGCGGTGGCCTGGGCGCCGGCGTGGCGCTCGCCATCAAGACGTTCAAGCCCGAGGTTCGCGTGATTGGCGCGATCCCCGAAGGCAGCCCGGCATGGAAGAACTCGTTCGCCGCCGGACGGGTGACCGAGGCCGATCAGGTCGTCACGTCCGCCGAGGGCGTTGCGGTCAAGCACCCCGGCGACCTGCCGTTCGCCCTGCTCAACGAGTTCATGGACGATCTGGTCACCGTCACCGAACGCGATATCAACGAGATGATCCTGCTGATGCTGGAGAAGCACAAGCTGGTCATCGAGGCTGCGGGCGCGGTATCTCTGGCGGCTTTGGAACACCTGAACCTGCGTTCGCGCAAGTTCGCCTCCGCGACCGGCCCGCACGTGGTCGTGCCGATCATGTCGGGCGGCAACATCGATACGGTGACGATGGGTGCGGTGATTCAGAAGGGTATGATCGCCCGCGGCCGCATCATGAACTTCGAGGTGGAGCTGCCTGACACCCCTGGCCAGCTGGTCAAGGTGGCGCAGCTGCTTGCTCGTGAACGCGCGAACGTTATCGCTCTGGATCACGACCAGTTCAAGGCGTCCGGCCACTATACGAATGCGGTTTCGCTCGGTGTGACCGTCGAGACCAATGGTCCGGATCACATCGACCATATTCTCATGGCGCTGAAGGAGGCAGGCTTCCAGCCCAAGCGCATTTACTGACGCCGTGGGTTTCCGCCGGCTTTCGCAGATGCGAAATGAAGCGGTGCGGCTTTGACGCCGATGACATGCGGGGGCGCCCGGACCATCTCGTCCGGGCGCCCCCGCGGCGTATAAGCCGGCCGTCATGGCTGGCCGGTGCATAGCCGTGCCGCTACTGCGCCGTTACTGTGCCGCGGAGATGGTCTCGTCCACCAGCTTCGGCAGCGCAACTGCGATGTCGTCGCGAATCAGACGCGACGCGAGACGGTCGCATTGCGTGCGCCCCATGTTCATGATGGTGATCGGCACTCCCGCCTGTGCGGCCACGGGCACGATGCTCGCCGCCGGATATACTTCCAGCGTCGAACCGATGACCCACAGCTCGTCCGCGCGCGAGGCCAGCTTATAGGATTTCTCCATTGCGCCGTCCGGCAGGGCCTCTCCGAAATAGACGACATCGGTTTTGATCAGGCCGTTGCAGGGCATACCGCCACTATAGGGAAGCGTGCGGTGGCAATGCGGGTCGGGCTCTTCGTCCAGGCGGGCCATGATGTCGGCGGTGTCGTATTTCGCATGGCATTTCATACAGTGTGAGGTGCCGATGGTGCCGTGCAGGTTGACGATGACGTCCGGGCTGTTGCCCGCCTTCTCGTGCAGCGCGTCGAAGTTCTGCGTGGCGAGCAGCGTGAGCATGCCGGCTTTCTCCAGTTTGACCAGTGCTTTGTGCGCGGCTCCGGGCTGCGCGTTCCATACCGGTGATTCCTTCTGCCAGCGCCAGGAGTATTCGCGCTCCTCCTTATCGGACAGGAAGGAGTCGATGTCATAGACGCTCATCTGCTCGGGGTGTTTGGTCCAGACGCCGTCCGGGCCGCGGAAGTCGGGGATGCCCGCCGACGTGGAGATGCCGGCGCCCGTCAATACTGCGATGTGTTTCATGATTACAGGCTTACCACAGGAATGTGTCTGCCTTCCGGCGTTGAACGGTGGGTGAATGGCCGCCGTCCGTGTGGGGATCATTGCACAACACGCCGTACAAGGACCGTTTTCCTAATGATTTGGAAACGAAAGACGGTCTGAAGTTGGTATTGAAGGCGTATTTTGACGATTTTCGACACGCCGATGGAATGTTGTTGTTTCAACGGTTTTGGGTGTCTTGGGG
>ERZ1673702.248-NODE-248-length-88156-cov-65.018150_pt1 | contig 88156 bp, 93 predicted proteins | sample MGYA00580232_ERZ1673702 | MGnify/ENA primary metagenome ERZ1673702 (study PRJEB41218, sample SAMN15661792) | gut metagenome | host: Homo sapiens | place: Canada: London | collected 2015-08-20/2019-03-30 | study: EMG produced TPA metagenomics assembly of... | reverse complement strand
CTAACAAGTTATTGTTCATTTCGCTATCGTGGGATTATTTTCTTCTTCTTGAAACTACTTGAAAAACATCAAAAAATTTGTTAGAATAATAATATATTTATGAAAGAAAGAGAGGAATTTAGTATGAAATTCAAAAAAAATAAGCTCGTCGGGGGGGGGGCAATAGTCTAAAACCCTCTCATAGTCATGATGTACGCCTGTTTTTAAGACGCTTAGCCGCCTTCACTCTCGCTGAAGGTGCTACGCACGTAGCCCATTGGAACAATTCTCGTAAAATAGCCTTTACATTGGCGGAGGTTTTAATCACTCTCGGCATTATTGGAGTAGTTGCGGCATTAACTCTGCCAACTCTTATTGAAAACCATAACAAAAGAGTTGTTGAAACGAGGTTGCAAAAATTCTATTCTGCAATGAACCAAGCTATAAAAATGGCAGAATTGGATTACGGCGACCGTGATACGTGGTTTGAAGATAATACGGCATATTCTGGTAAACAAAAAATTTGGGTTGATAAATATTTAGTCCCTTATTTAAAAGTCGCTAAAACTGATAAATTAAAGACAGGTAGTGGTGAGGTGTATGCGATTTATTTCGCAGATGGCTCTGCGGTTTCTATGGTTCCGACTAATGGTAGAGATTGGTGGTTTTTCTCAAGTAATCCTGAAAAATGTATTGCAGATAATGATTATTCTTATCGTAAATTCATGGGAAAATGTGCTTTTGCCTTCTATTATAATCCGACAAGAGATGAAGATGGTAAAATAAATAATGCAGGTTGGAATTTCAACCCGTTCGGTTATGGTTGGAATGGGTATTCTGAAAATTATCTTAAAAATGATCCAACATATGGTTGTTATCCAAGTTCTTCTTGGCACGGACATTGTACGGCATTAATTCAATACAACAATTGGAAATTTCCTAAAGATTATCCGTTCAAAGTTCGTTACAGATAAAAAAATAATCCCGTTTATAAGCGGGATTATCTTTTATTATGAATTTTAATTATTATTAGTTATAGATTTTTCTAGTTAAATCTGCTTTTCTAATTCTGACGTTTTCTGGAGTAATTTCAACAAGTTCGTCATCTCCGATGTATTCCATACATTCTTCTAGTGACATTTCTTTATGAGCCTGCAATGTTACCATTACGTCAGCGGTTGCACTTCTCATGTTTGTCAATTTTTTAGTTTTACAAATATTAACTACAATATCTTGAGGTTTGTTGCATTCACCGATAATCATTCCTCTGTAAACTTTAGTCTTTGGAGTTACAAAGAATGTTCCACGATCTTCATATTGAGCCAATGCGTAAGGAATAGCTTCTCCTTGTTCGTGAGCAATGATTGAACCGTTTCTTTGACGAGGAATATCGCCGGCAAATGGTCTGTAATCCAAGAATGTGTGGTACATAATACCTTCGCCACGTGTCATTCTGATAAATTCGCTTCTGAAACCGATTAAACCACGAGCAGGAATATGGAATACCATTGTAGTTCTGCCTTTTGCGTTGTTCATTTCTTTCATTTCGGCTTTTCGGCCAGAAAGTCTGTCGATACAACTTCCAGCACAACCTTCTGGAACGTCAACAATCAAGTTTTCGAATGGTTCACATCTTACGCCATCAATAGTTTTGTAAATTACTTCCGGTTTAGAAACTTGGAATTCATAACCTTCACGACGCATCGTTTCAATCAATATGCCTAAGTGAAGTTCGCCTCTGCCTGAAACTTTGAATACATCAGTTGAATCAGTATCTTCAACTCTCAAACTTACGTTCTTTTCAAGTTCATCATAAAGTCTTTTTCTCAATTGACGAGATGTAACAAATTTACCTTCTGTGCCTGCGAATGGACTATCATTTACTGAAAAATTCATTTGCAAAGTTGGTTCATCAACTTTAATCAAAGGTAATGGTTGAGGATCTGCTAAAGAACAAATACTTTCGCCGATTTGAATATCTGCAAAGCCAGCAATACCAACGATATCACCTGCATAAGCTTCTTCTATTTCTGTTCTTCCCAAGTCATGAAATCCGAAAAGTTTTGTGATTTTACCTTTTTCTTGACTTCCATCTGCGTGAACTACACAAACTTGTTCTTGAGATTTAACTTTACCGTTTTCAATACGACCGATAACAATTCTTCCGACATATTCGTTGTAGTCAAGAGTTGTTGCTCGGAATTGGAAAGGTTTGTCTGCATCTCCCTTTGGTGGTTTAATGTTTTCTAAAATACAATCCAAAAGCGGAATCATATCTTTTCTTTCATCGTCCAAATCTTTAATTGCAAAACCATTTAAACTGCTTGCAAAAATGAATGGGAAGTCGATTAAATCTTCTCTATCAGTCAATTCTGTAAACAAGTCAAATACTTTGTCTAACGCTGTCAACGGTTCTGCTGCAGGTTTGTCTATTTTATTGATTACAACAATAATTCTTAAACCTAATTCCAAAGCTTTTGAAAGTACAAATCTTGTTTGAGGCATAGGACCTTCTGCTGCATCAACGATTAGTAATGCACCATCTACCATGCCTAATACACGCTCTACTTCACCGCCAAAGTCTGCGTGACCCGGAGTGTCGATAACGTTGATTTTTGTGTTTTTGTAATTAATTGAAATGTTTTTAGAAAGAATTGTAATTCCACGTTCTCTTTCCAAATCGTTGCTATCCAATACACGTTCTTGCACCTGTTGGTTTGCACGGAATGCACCTGCTTGTTTCAACAAACAGTCAACAAGAGTTGTTTTACCGTGGTCAACGTGAGCGATGATAGCGATGTTTCTAATATTTTCGTTATGTGTTGTCATATTTCCCTACTATCTATATCTTAGTAACATTAGTGTAAAATTTACACTAGTATTTTATATTGCTGATAACTATTTTTCAAGTTAAGATTTTGTAAATAATAAATTAATTAAATTTTCTCTCTATATGCCACAAATGCGAATGTCAAACAGGTCAAGCCGAATAATATTCCGAAACACATTGTTGTTCTGTATGAATATAAAAATGCGGTTTCGTATATTTTCCCGTTTTCAATAAATAAATGTCTGAAAGTTTCAAATAACGTAATTGTAACAGCAACTCCCAAAATGTTACCAAGATTTCGAGCAAGTGCCAAAATTCCAGATGCTAAGCCTAATTCCCCGTGATCAACACTTGTCATAATGGCGTTATTAGAAGGTGATTGGAATAACCCATTTCCTATTCCCATAATTCCAGATGCAAGAATTATTTGCCACATTGTTGCATTTTTGTCATACAAGGTAAACATCAATAATGCTATGCAATACGTAGCAGGTCCTAATCGGGTTAAAATTTTACTTCCGTATTTTCCTGACAGTCTGCCTGCAATAGGTGCGGTTATTGATAAAATTAGGGAGTATGGAAGAATTAATAAACCTGTTATAAGAGCATTGTATTTTAAAATTTCCTGCAAAAAGAATGGTAATAAAATACTATTTGTGTACATTGCCATATACGAAGTCATTACGGCAAGATTGCCAAATGTGAACGGTTTTATTTTGAACATTGAAAAATTAATTAGCGGGTAATTGATTTTATGGTCCCGAATATAAAATAAAGCTCCAAATATTAATGTAATTATTCCGAGAACAATTATTCTAATGGAGTTCCAGCCCCAACTGTGACCTTCTGAAATTGCTAGTAAAAGAGCAAATAAACTTACTGTGAAATAGAAAAATCCCCTGTAATCGAATTTGAAATTTTTGATATCTGTTTTTACACTACGAGGCAGCATTCTGAGTGAATAAATTACACCGAAAATTGCAACGATTACGCAAGGATAGAATACTGAGTGCCATCCAAAATAATTGATTAAAATACCGCCTAATGCAGGTCCGCTCATCCCTCCGATTGCAACAATACATCCGTTTAAGCCAAGAGCTTTGCCTCTGCGTTCTTTTTTGAAAATTGATGCAATAATGGCTTGACCATTTGACAATAAAATAGAAGCCCCGATTGCTTCTAAACATCGGTATGCAATTAGTAACGGAAATGTTGGAGCTGTAGTGTTTAGGAATGCTCCAATTCCAAACAACAAAAAACCTGTAGTGTACAATTTGTTTTTTGGAAAAATATCTCCTAATTTTCCAAAAAATGGTAAAAATACTGTTAAAATGAGCATGTAAGCAATCATTACCCACTGAATTTGCCCCATTGTTACGTGCAAATCTCTTGCCATTGGGTAAAGTGCAAGGTTTACGGATGTAGAATCAAGCATGGCAATAAAATTGCCGACTGCCGTAATTACAAACATTGTCCATTTTAATTTTTTGTGGCTCATGTTATTTGTTTTTTACCCATCCTTCAATAATTCTCAATGGCGCACGGGTTATCGCTAAAGCCCATTCTCCAATGTTTTTTGTAATAACACTGCCGGCTCCGACATTTGTACCTTCTCCTATTTCTACAGGAGCTACAAGTACTGTGTTTGAACCGATTTTAACATTGTCTTTTAAAACGGTTTTACTTTTCTTTTTGCTTATAGGGTCGTAATTTGCAGTGATTGTTCCGGCTCCGATATTTATATGAGAACCAAATTCAGAATCGCCTATGTAACTCAAATGACCAGCATTTGTATTGTGACCTATTTTAGCTTTTTTAACTTCAACAAAATTCCCGATTTTGCAGTTATCGTCAATTTCTACATCTCCTCTTAGGTGTGCGCAAGGACCTATTTTACAGTTTTTGCCGATTTTGTTTTTACCTTCAATATAAGTTGATGGATAAATGATTGTGTCAGCTCCAATTTCTGTATCTTCTGAAATCCAAGTAGAAGATGGATCAACGATTGTTACTCCTTCTACCATCAAATTATGTAGTTTTCTTTCGTTCATTATTCTGGTAGCTTCTGCTAGGTTAAGACGAGAATTAATTCCGTAGATTTCGTCGCTATTTTCTAAAATATAAGCGTTTACATTAAGTGAATTTTTTTTACCCCAAGCGATAATATCTGTCAGATAATATTCTCCTTGTGCATTGTTGCTTGTTAATTGTGAAAAAGCCGGTTTGATTTTTGACCAATTTAAACAGTAAATTCCGGCATTAACCTCTTTTACTGCTTTTTGTTCTGGTGTTGCATCTTTTTCTTCTACAATACATTTTAGCGAATTGTTGTTTTCTCGGATAATTCTTCCGTAATTTGTTGGGTTTTCAAAAATTGTACTCATAACAGTTAAGTCGGAATTGTTTGAGTTGTGGTATTCAATAAATTCTGTTAACGTTTTTTCTGTGATAAGCGGGGTGTCGCCACATAGGATAATGACTTGTCCGTCAAAATTGTCTAAAGAAGGACAAACCATTGATACTGCATGCCCTGTTCCTAATTGAGGAGATTGAAGAACCGTTTTGGCTGCAGAGTAATTCTTTTCAACAAATTCTGTTACTTCTTCTGCATGGTGTCCTACAATTACAAATGCTTCATTTGTAATATTTTTAACATTATCCAAAACATATCCCAACAAGGGTTTCCCAAAGATTTGATGCAAAACTTTTGGGGTATTAGATTTCATTCTTGTGCCTTTTCCTGCTGCAAGAATTACTGCTTTAATATCTTTATTCATGTTTCTCTCCTTAATTATTTCCCTATAATCTTATTTTACTATAAAAACTTTTTAGATTATAATTAAATTATGGAAAATCAAAAAATTGCAGTTGTGGCAATGAGTGGCGGTGTCGATAGTTCTGTTACTGCCCTGCTATTGCAACAACAAGGATACAACGTAATAGGTTTGACGGCAAAAATGCAGGAAACTCCTGCTGCAAATTCAGTTGTGCAGAATGCTAAAAGAGTTGCTGACAAATTAGGAATAGAATTGATTGTTTACAACACTTCAGATAAATTCAATGAAAAAGTAGTTGATTATTTCGTGAACGCCTATAAAAATGGAAAAACTCCAAATCCTTGTATTGTGTGTAATCAGTTTATAAAGTGGGGAACTTTGTTTGACTACGCAACAGAGGTTTTGAATGCGGATGTATTTGCCACAGGACATTATGCAGATATAAGATGTGTCGACGGAGTTTATAAATTGTATCCGGCAAAGGATGAACATAAAGATCAATTGTATTTTCTTTACAGATTAGGTCAAAAACAATTATCAAAGACGATTTTCCCGCTATATCATTATGAAAAATCTCAAGTTAAACAAATTGCTATTGATTATAATTTGCCACCAAAGGATTCAAAAGAAAGTCAAGATATTTGTTTTATTCAAAAACCTGAAACAACAAAGAGTTTTTTAATTAGTAAATTTGGTGCTAAAAAAGGTGATTTTATAGATGTTTTGACCGGTAAAAAATGGGGAGAACATCAAGGATGTTATCAATATACAATCGGTCAAAGAAAAGGTATTGGAATTGCTGCGCCATATCCGTTGTATGTGATTGATATTGACGCACAAAAAAATATAGTTTATTTAGGTAGGGAAGAGGATAATTACAAAAAATCTCTAAAAATAGTTGATTTGAATTGGTCTTATCATCCTCAAACTACTGAATTTGATGCTTGGGTAAAAATTAGATATAACATGCCACATAAAAAGGCGCATGTTAGTATTTGTAATGAAATAGCTGATATAGAGTTTTATGAACCTGTAAATTCTGTTACAAACGGTCAATCTTGTGTTATTTACGATTTGGAAGATAAGCATTTAATCGGTGGCGGATTTATCGCAAGAAATTAAAAAGTATTTACTTTTAATTTTTTCAGGATTATCATGTAACTGATATGGGAGAGAAAAATTATGTATAATCCAAAATCGCACAATGCTGAAGAATTTATTTCACATCAAGAAATATTAGATAGTATAAAATACGCTGATGCAAATAAAAATAACATAGAATTAATTGACAAAATTTTAGAAAAAGCTAAGTTGGGTAAAGGTTTAACCCATAAGGAAGCTTCTGTGCTTTTAGCTTGTGATATAGAAGATAAAAATAACGAAATTTTTGAACTAGCTAAAAAAATTAAACAAGACTATTATGGAAACAGGATTGTTTTGTTTGCACCGTTGTATTTGTCAAATTATTGCGTTAATGGTTGTGTGTATTGCCCTTATCATGCTAAAAATAAGCATATTCCTCGTAAAAAACTGTCTCAAGAAGATATTTCTCGTGAAGTTATGGCTTTGCAAGATATGGGACATAAAAGATTAGCGATTGAGGCTGGCGAAGATCCTGTTAATAACCCGATTGAATATATTTTGGATTCAATTAAAACGATTTATTCAATCAAGCATAAAAATGGTTCAATTCGTCGTGTAAACGTTAATATTGCAGCAACTACGGTTGAAAATTATAAAAAATTACATGATGCAGGTATTGGTACGTATATTTTGTTCCAAGAAACTTATAACAAAGAGAGTTACGAAACTCTTCACCCGACAGGACCGAAACATAATTACAAATATCATACAGAAGCTATGGATAGAGCTATGGAAGCTGGAATTGATGATGTAGGACTTGGTGTTTTATTTGGGTTGGAATCTTATAGATACGAATTTGCCGGAATATTAATGCACGCAGAACACTTGGAAGCTGCATTTGGCGTTGGACCACATACAATTAGCGTTCCTCGTATTAGAAAAGCTGATGATATTGATCCGGATGTTTTTGATAATGGAATTGATGATGATATTTTTGCCAAAATCGTTGCATGTATCAGAATAGCAGTTCCTTACACTGGCATGATTGTTTCTACAAGGGAAAGTGCTGAGTGTAGAAAACGACTTTTGGAACTCGGAATTTCTCAAGTTTCCGGTGGCTCAAAAACAAGTGTTGGTGGGTATTTCCAACCAATGCCGGAGAAAGAAGATTCTGCTCAATTTGATGTTTCAGATAGACGTCCTTTAGATGAAGTTATTAAATGGCTTATGGAACTTGGGTATTTGCCTAGTTTTTGTACAGCTTGTTACAGAAACGGCAGAACAGGCGATAGATTTATGGAAATCTGTAAAGATAAGCAAATTCATAATTTCTGCCATCCGAATGCAATTTTGACATTAAAAGAGTATTTGGAAGATTACGCATCTCCTGAAACAAAGGAAGTTGGTGAAAAACTAATTTCAAAAGAACAGAAAACTCTTGAATGTCCTGAATGCGTAAAACTAAAAGTTGCTGAGGATTTAGAAAAAATAGAACAAGGTGGCAGAGATTACAATTTTTAGGTTAAATAACTTCTAAAATATGTTAAATTTATATGCAAAGATGCACAAGAGCGAAGCAATCCAGTGAAACAGGTGCTAAGCACGTAGTCCTCTGTGATAATATTGGCGATAATTTAACATGTCACCCAGAACTTGATGCTACGCATGTAACATTATGTTGAGAGGTTCTTTTTTGGGTTATTATAAGATATTTTTTATAAACATTTTTGTAAACGGTTTGTTGAAAAAACCGTATAATTGTGTTCCAACCATCTTTAAAGATTTCCCATCTTTGCACATTACAATGATTGTTCGAGATTTGTAGTGAGTACAAATAATGTCACCAATTTTTGGATTTTTAATATTTGATTTCTCGAAAATTTTTTGCGTGTATTCTTTATCTAAGATTTTTAATTTATATGGGTTTGGAATAAAGTATTTTGTCTTATAAGTTACATAGCAAGGTAGCCACGGATGAAAAGCCTTTATTCGAGATTGAATTTGTTCTGCAGTTTCTTTTTCAAAATTCAGCATCATGTCAGCCGGTTTTATGTTTGTGAAATATGTCGCCTCTTTTTCGTTTTGTGGAACAGGTATTATCAAACCTTCGCCTAGTTTTGACAGAATTTCCGAACATAACAACCTCGCCTGATAAACAGTTCTGTCTTTCAGTTCTTTTGAGGTATCGTCAGGTAGAATTTCAATTTCTTTTTGGATTAAAATATTCCCTTTATCAAAATTTTCGTCAATTAGGTGAAATGTTACTCCAGATTTTTTTTCGTTGTGTAAGATTGTTTGCAAATACGGGTTAGGCCCTCTGTATTTTGGTAAAAAAGATGGGTGAACATTTACAGATGCGATTGTTGGAGTATCAATAATATCCTTTTTAAGCCTTTCTCTCCAAGTTCCGACAAGCAAAATATCAGCATTTAATTTTATTAATTCGTTTTTAAATTCTTTTGAATTTGCGGATTTGCAATTTATTTCATGTATTTTTTTATTTTTTATAAGAGTTACCTCATAAGAGGTTTTGAAAAAATCACGTAGTTTTAGCAAAAGTGGTGGCATTACAGTTTTTTCATAACGCAAAACTCCAACTATTTCACATCCCGCTGATAATGTGCCTTCTATTAAATTAGAAAGCATTTCGCCTTTTCCAATTATAACGACTTTCATATTGACCCCATAAAATTAGTATCTGATTTTGGATGCTCTGTCCATTTCTCGTTTTTGGTCTTTTCTTGCAATATCTTCTCGTTTGTCGTGAAGCTTTTTACCTTTAGCTAAGCCGATTTCAATTTTCGCAAAACCGTGTGACAAAAAAACTTCCAATGGGACAATTGTAAAACTGTCTTGTTTTACTTTGTTTTGGATTTTTAGAATTTCTTTTTTAGTCATTAAAAGTTTTCTTGTACGTTCTGCATCGTGGTTAAAACGATTTCCTTGCTCGTAAGGAGAAATGTGACATTTGTATAGAAAAATTTCGTTATCTTCAATTTTGCAAAAACTATCTTTCAAATTTATTGCATTTTTTCTGATAGATTTAATTTCTGTTCCAGTCAAAACAATACCTGCAACGAATTTTTCTAAGATTGTAAAATCGTGAAACGCTTTTCTGTTAGTTGTAATAATTTTTCTATCCATAAGCAGATTATACCATTTAAGAATATTCTTAGCAAGTGGAGATTTTATTATTCATAAAGAAAACATTTAACTTTATGCGTTGCACCTTTTTCTAGTGGAACACAAGTTTTACATTTCTCCATAACGTAAGGGCATCTTGTATGGAATTTACATCCACTTGGTAAGTCTGCTGGAGATGGTAAATCTCCTTTTAGTGTCATTTTTTTACCTGTTTTGTTTATTTGTGGAACTGAATTTAACAAAGCTTTTGTGTACGGATGATAAGGATTAGAAAAAATCTCATTAGTATCCCCAATTTCAACTATTTCACCCAAATACATTATTGCAACTCTGTCTGCAAGATATTCAATTACGCTCATATCGTGAGTAATTAGGAAAAATGTCAAATTGTACTTGTCTTTAAGTTCTTTGATTAAATTAATAACCTGTGCTTGAATACTTACATCTAATGCACTAACAGGTTCATCTGCAAGTATAAATTCCGGATTAAGCACTAATGCTCTTGCTATTGCAATTCTTTGTCTTTGTCCGCCTGAAAATTCGTGAGGATACAAGTCTAAACAACTTTCTTCTAAACCGACGAGTTTGATTTTTTCACTTATTATTTTTTTTATTTCTTGTTTAGAAAAATTTGTATTTATTTCAAGCGGTTCTTTTAAAATATCAAAAATTTTCATTTTAGGGTTAAGGCTTGCGTAAGGATTTTGGAAAATCATTTGTGCGTGTTTTCGAAACTCTTTTAAATCTTTTTTGCTAAAAGATAAAATATTTTTGTCTTCAAAAATTATTTCTCCTGATTTTGCAGGTTCAAGAGAAATTAACGCTTTTGCCAGAGTTGATTTTCCACAACCGGATTCGCCAGCGATTGCAAGGATTTCGCCCTTGTTGATATCCAAATTTACTCCATTTACTGCGTGGATTGTTTTTTCTCCTCCTAAAGCTCCTTTGGTTGTTTTATATTCAACAAATAAATTATTAATTTTAAGAATTTTTTCTTTTTCCATACAGAAATATTAGCTTAATTTTTTAATAAATGCAATTACTCTGATGTTGAAAAATAGAAAACAATATGTTATAATTAGAATGTAATACGATTTTTTATAGGAGTTGAGGATATATGACGAAATTTAATAACGGTTTTACGTTGGCTGAAGTTCTTGTAACACTCGGTATTATCGGTGTGGTATCAGCTATGACAGTTCCAACATTGATGCAAAATTATCAACGTCAAAGTTATGTAACTCAATTGCATAAGGTTTATAACGAAGTTAGTCAAGCTATGGTGCAATATCAAAATGATAGAAACGCTTTGAATTTAAATGAAGCAGGGTTAAATTCTCAAGCTGCGTTTGATGCAATGGTTCCACAGTATTTCAAAACTGTTCAAAAATGCGATAGCTCGTTAACTCCATGTTTTCCTGCAACAAGCTATAAAAAAATGAACGGAACAGCCTTGAATGCTGATGTTTACACAACTCAGACATCTTATGTATTAGCAAGTGGTGCTTCTGTGAGATTTAACTACGTAGTGAGTGGAAATAGAATTTGTCATATTCAAGTTGACGTAAATGGTAGAAAAGGTCCAAATATATTAGGTCGTGATTTATTTACACTATCAATTTATAATGATGGAACAATTGATGATAACGGAACTTCCGCTCCTGTTTCAGAAACTGATAGAAATACCGCATTTACGGCAGGATGTAATGGCTCTACCGGTGACAATGTTTATGGATGCTTTGGTAAAATCTTAAACGATAATTGGCAGATGACTTATTAAAGTTCTCGTCTACCTTCAATGGCTTTTGCAATTGTTATTTCGTCGGCGTATTCTAAATCTGCGCCGACCGGCAGTCCGAATGCAATTCGAGAAATTTTTATGCCGAACGGTTTAATTAATTTGTTTAGATAAAGGCTTGTTGCTTCGCCTTCTACAGAAGGGCTTAGTGCAAGGATAACCTCTTTTACGTTTTCATCAGTAAGTCTGTTTAGAAGTTCTTTTATTCTGATATCATCAGCACCAATTCCATCCATTGGCGAGATTAATCCTTGCAATACGTGATACAACCCTTTGTATTCGTTTGTTTTTTCAATAGCTATCAAATCCTTTGTTTCTGCAACTACACAAATTGTAGATTTATCTCTTTGTGGGGATGTACAGATTTCACAAGGGCTTGTTGACGAAAGATTAAAACATATTTCGCATGTTTTGGTATTTTCTTTCGCATCAAGCATGCTTTGTGCAAATTTTTCCACCTCAGACTTTGGCATTCTAAGCAAATAAAATGCCATTCTTTGCGCTGATTTTGGTCCTACTGACGGAAATTTTTGAAAATGCTCTATTAATGATGCTATTGATTTTGGGTAAATCATTAGAAATTTAGTCCCGGAATATTAAGTCCGCCTGTAACGGCTTTCATTTTGTCTTCCATAGCTTTTGAAGCTTTATCACTTGCTTGTTTAATAGCAGAAGAAATAATATCTTCAAGCATTTCTACTGTATCAGCATCAATAGCTGAAGGATTTTCTGGGTCAATTGCTTCTGCAGTCAATTTGATAGATTTGAATTTGCCTTGACCATCGCAGATAACTTTTACTGCGCCATTTGCAGCTTCACCTGTGATTTCAAGGTTAGCAAGTTCTTGTTGAGTATCTTTCAATCTTTTTTGTATGCCTTGAGCTTGTTTCATCATTTGCATAATGTTCATAAGTTTTCTCTCCTAAGTCTAGTTATAATACACCTCGTGTACTCTTATTGTTACACAATTGGTTTTTCCCGAAATTTATTATATAATAAAAATATGAAAAAATATACCTATGTTGCAGAATCTTTAAAAAACGGACAGATTATGCGTTGGACATTTATGCCGTTAAATGTTTATATTGCTCCAATGAAATTTTATTCAAAACAAGGTCAGGAATACAAATACCGTGATATGGTTATTAGAGCTTTGAATGAATGGCAAAATGCGACAAAGGGGAGAGTTGCTTTTAAAATTGTAAATAATTTGTTGGAATCCAATGTTAATATTGATTGGAAAAGGGTCGAAAGAAAGGCTCTCGGACATTGTTATTTTAATTTTGACGGTGCTAACAGATTGTATGGAGCAGAAGTTGCAATTGGTTTGACAGAAGGATTGGTTCACGCAGATTATATGGATGAGAGTGAAGTTTATCATACTATTTTGCATGAAATAGGGCATGCTATCGGTTTAGGGCATAGCCACAATCCTGCTGATATTATGTACACTCCGCATCAAAAGGGAATTAATACGATTTCGCAGGGTGATAAATTAACGGTTAATTGGCTTTATACACTTCCGCAAGGTGCTGATACTGCTGAAATTTCTGCAAAATACGGTATTGGCGGAAGTAATGTTGATGAAATTATTGCAAAATTTATAGACAGAAAATCCCCAACAGAGTTTGAAAAAGTAAAATCTTCAATAAAAATGCCTAAGCGTGATTTGTTGGAAGAACAAGAAACACTTGCAAATCTTCGAAAATATCACATGGCTTTGCAAAATGTTCAAATATCCGAAGATATGAAAAAATTCTTTAACAATCGCCATAAGTATTGATTTGGTAGTCAATCCCGAATTTGTTGAACAGATTATTGTAGAAATCTTTGTTGTTTATGATATCTTTTTTAGTTAATTCCATATCAAAACCGGAATGTATATGAAACTTTGGATCTTTATGGAGGTTGTTTTTGACAACATTTTGGAGGTATTTATTTAAAATTTCATTGCCATTTTTTATGTAATCTTTTTTTGATGGGGCATTATTTGAGAAGAATGTTTTTACATCTTCAACGTTTTTAGAAAATCTTGTATCATTTGAATGAACAAGTATATCTTCAAGTTTTTCGGTTAGTTCTTGTTTATCAGTTATAGCTGGTTTAAACTTAAATTTTGAGTGGAAAAATACGGCATTTCCCATAGAGAACAGTTTTATTTTGTTCATTTTAGGATTTTCAAGTAAAATAATGATTTGTCCTAAGCGCATGGCAGATCCCACTCCTTGAACATTCCAATCTTGATGAAGGTTTTGGATAATGTTGTTATATAGTGTTCCATTATCTTTTATTGTATTGCTTGTACTTATCCCAAGATGTCTGCCTTCTTTATTTTCTACATCTATAAAAAATCGTTTTGCATCGGAGCTTGCTCTTACAAAACAATCTTCCGTCAAGTTGCCAGATTTTAGTTTAATTGGAAAATCTTCAAATATATTAACATAATTGTTTATTTTTTTGAATTTTAATGCTTCAAATGATATTGAGTTATGTTGTGGGGTTGTGGTGTATTGAGTATTGTTTGATATTTTCATGATGTGAATTGTAAACCTCATAAATGTAAAAATTTGCTATTAAATTTTTTGGTTGTATAATTATTATTGTACTATAAGTTGATGATTAAGGGATATATAAAATATGACAGTTCAAGATTGGTTTGAAAAACGTAAACAAGCTCAAATTCAACGTCGTGAGCTTGAAGGTAGAGTAGAATTGGATATGGACCCTAATTTGTGGGTTAAATGTGTTCATTGTGACGCTCAGCTTTTGAAAGAAGATTTAGAAAAGAACGATATGGTATGCCCTGTTTGTGACTACCATTTCAGGATAAATGCGAGAAAGCGTATTAAACAATTATTTGACGAGAACTCTTTTGAGGAATTGTTTGCGGATGTAAGACCAACAGACCCGTTAGAATTTACGGATACTGAAAGTTATAAAAGCAGACTTGAAAAAGCTCAGAAAAAAACAGGTTTAAATGATGCTGTAATTACAGGTATTGCGACTATTAAAGGAAACAAATTAGCAACTGCGGTTATGGATTTTGATTTTATGGGCGGCTCAATGGGAAGTGTAGTTGGAGAAAAAGTTACACGCATAATTGAAAAAGCTATTGAACTTCGTTTGCCTGTGCTTGCAATTACCTCATCAGGTGGGGCTAGAATGCAAGAAAGCGCACTAAGTTTGATGCAAATGGCTAAAACGTCTTGTGCAGTTTCAAAACTTGATGATGAAGGTCTTTTATATATCAATCTTTTAACAGAGCCGACATTTGGTGGTATTACTGCAAGTTTTGGCATGTTGGGTGATATTATTGTTGCGGAACAAGGAGCAAGAATTGGTTTTGCTGGTCGTCGTGTTATTGAACAGACAATCAGACAGAAGTTGCCGTCAGATTTCCAAACTGCAGAATATTTGTTGAAATATGGTCAAGTTGACGTTGTTTCTGCTCGTAAGGATTTGCGTGATACTTTGGCTAAGATTTTAGAAGCACATAAGGGGGTAAAATAATGAGTGCAGTTTTAGATTTTGAAAAACCCATTATGGAAATTCAAGAAAAAATTGAAGAACTAAGAAAGATAAGTTTGGAGTCAGGCATGGATTTTAATAAAGAAATTGAAACTTTTGAACAACAGGCAGAAGATTGCAGAAAAGAATTGTATTCTAATTTGAAGCCTTCTCAAAAACTTCAAATCGCAAGACACCCTGAACGCCCAAATTTCTTAGATTATGTAAATAATATTTGTGAAGATTTTGTTGAACTTCACGGTGACAGAGAAGGTATGGATGATAGAGCTATCATTGGCGGTTTAGCTAAAATTGACGGTCGCCCTGTTATGATTATCGGAACTATGAAGGGTAAGTCAACAAAAGAAAATTTGGAATATAACTTCGGCATGCCTCAACCTCAAGGGTATAGAAAAGCTTTGAGATTGTTTAAACACGCAAGTAAATTCAATATTCCGATTGTAACTTTGATTGATACTCCGGGTGCATATCCTGGAATTAGTGCAGAGGAAACTAATCAGGGTGGCGCAATCGCAGTTAACCTTAGAGAGATGGCAAAATTGAATGTCCCTGTAATTGCTATTATTACCGGTGAGGGCTGCTCAGGTGGTGCATTAGGTTTGGCAGTGGCTGATAAAGTATTCTTGCTAGAACATGCTTATTACACAGTTATTTCTCCAGAAGGTTGCGCTTCAATTTTGTGGAGAGATGCCACAAAAGCTGCTGATGCCGCTGATGCTTTGAAAATTACTGCAAAAGATTTGATGAAATTTAATATTATTGATGGCGAAATTAAAGAACCTGTTGGCGGTGCGCATACCAATTATGAAGAAGTTTCAGCTAATATGAAAAAAACAATTTTGGATAGTATTGATGAATTGTTAAAATTACCGGTTGAAAACTTGAAAGAGCAACGTTATCAAAAATTCAGAAAAATGGGTGCGTTTTTAGAAGGTTAGTTTAAAATGACAGAAAAACGAACTGATTATTATGAATTGCAGATAAAAATTAATCCTGATATGGAAGATATTATTTCTGATTTTTGTTTTGAAAATCTTCCGTGCGAAGGTGTGGTTCTTGCTGAAGAAGCTTACAAAGATTTGGAAATGATTTCAACAACAGAAGGAACTTTGAAAGTCTTTTTGACATTTGAACCTGATAATTTATCTGAAATCCTAAAAGATGAACGAGATTTGTTGAAATCTCGTGGTTTTTCTGACGAAGAGTTAGGTAGCTGGGAATTTGTTATATCTAACAAACCAAACGAGGATTGGTCTAAAAAATGGAAAGAAAAATGGGATATAACGAAGGTTACAGATAAAATTATCATAGTTCCTGATTGGTTGGAATATGATGATAAAGAAAATGAGGTTGTTATTCGCTTAGAACCAGGATGTGCTTTTGGAACAGGCACTCATCAGACAACTCAACTTTGTATGAAAGCTCTTGAAAAATATATGAAAAAAGGTGACAAAGTTGCTGATATTGGTATGGGGTCAGGAATTTTGTCTATTTGTGCAAAAAAATTTGGTGCATCTTCTGTTTACGGTTGCGATATTGATGAAGATGTTATTGATGTTGCAAAAGAAAATGCAAGAAAAAATTTGCCTAACAATGGAGAAGGTTGTTATTTTGAACTCAACACTGCTGATAAAATAAATGAAAAATTTGATTTTGTAATGGCAAATATTTTACACAATGTTTTGGCTGAAATAATGGGTGATTTGAAAAATATTATGAAAAGCGGAGCTTTGATGTCGCTTTCAGGTATTTTGGATGAAAAGAAACCTGTTGTTTTAGAGGCAATAAAAAGAGAGAATTTAGAAATTATAGAAGAAATTCATCAAGATCAATGGACTTCTTTTGTTGTGAGAAAGAAAGCATGAACATCCCTTTTGAGTTTATATATCTAATGCTTAGTGTTGGATTTATTCTAATTTTGATTTTGGGTTTTAATCTTGTTTTTTATATTATTACTCGAATTGTTATTGGTAAGCATTTCCCTAATAATTATTCAATGTTAGTAAAGGATATAGGTAAACCTGTTAAAACGATTGGGTTAACATTAATTCGATTCGGGAATGAAAAAAAATGTTATGGAACAGATTATCAGCAAAGTATTTCTGTAAAATTGTTAGTTTTTCAAAAATTTTTTGTTTTGGAATGTTGTGGTAAAGCATTGTTGATAAATGATTTTAATACAAAATATATTTCTTTTCTTAATACTGAAAGCTATGAAGAAATTTTGTGGAAAAGAATTACAAAACCTAGAACGGATTTGATTATTTTTTCAAAAATTTGTTCTTTACAGTTTTTAATAAATAAAAAAGATTGTGAATATTTAAAGAATTATATAAAGGAGTGTGAAAAATGTCTAAAACAGCAATAATTATTCCAGCACGTTACGGCTCTAGCAGGTTGGAAGGTAAACCATTAATAGAAGTTGAAGGTAAGCCTATTATTCAATGGGTTTATGAAAAAGCGCAGCAAGCTAAACTCGCTGATATGATTATTGTGGCAACTGATGATGAAAGAATTTTTAATGCAGTTGAAAAATTCGGTGGTAATGTTGAGATGACATCAACTAAGCATAAATGTGGCTCTGACAGAATTAAAGAGGTTGTTATGCGTCATCCTGAAATTGATTATATCGTAAATCTTCAAGGTGATGAACCTTTGATTAAACCTGAAAGTATTGATGAAGTTGCTAAAAATGTTAAATTTGATGAAACTGCAGATATTTCAACATTAATCAGAAAAATTACGCCGGAAGAAGCTGAAAACCCGAATTTGGTTAAATGTATTGTTGATTGCAACGGTTTTGCAATGTACTTTTCTCGTTCAAAAATTCCTTATGAAAGAAATGTTGGAAAAGCTGACTTTTTTGGTCATTTGGGAATTTATGGATATAAGAGAGAAGCTCTTATTAAGATGACAGAAATGCCACAAACATCTTATGAAATGGCAGAAAGCTTAGAACAACTTAGAGCATTACAAAATGGAATGCGCATAAAAACATCTGTTGTTGATTTTGTTCCTGTCGGAATTGATACCGCAGAAGATTTGGAAAAATTCAAATCAATTATTGCTAAGGCTGTTTAAAAAAACTACTTGGATTAACTTTAAAAATTTCTGCAATTTGCAAAAGCATATTTAAGCTAAGCCTTTCGTGGAAATTTTCAACTCTGCTGATAAATTCTCTTGAGCAGTTTAGTTTTTCTGCAAATTTTTCTTGAGAAAGTTTGCTTGCAACTCTTAGTTTTTTAAGATTTTGAGCAATAATATTATGATAATTTGTATCTTTATTTTTCATCGTAACTCTATTAAAGCTACATTTTACCAATATGACTATGAAGTAGTCCATCACACTTTTGACTATATTTTTTGAAAAAATATAGAAAATTTTCAGAAAAAGACTTGCAATTTTTTGTAAAATAAATTAAGATAAATATACAAATATTAAAAAAAATTTAAAAAAATCAATATTTTGTAATATTTTATATTTGTGATATATTATAGGTGTTAGATTATTATAACGAAGGAAAAAGATGACTATGACTGAAAATGCTGAAATGCCTAATGAAACAGAAGATCGTCAAAGAATACTTTTAGCTGATGATGAAGCTAGTATCAGACGTATTTTAGAAACAAGATTGAAAATGGCTGGTTATGATGTTTATACTGCACAAGACGGTGAAGAAGCTGTTAATGCGTTTAATAAATATAATCCTGATTTGGTAGTATTAGATGTAATGATGCCAAAAATGGATGGTTATGGTGTAACAAGAGAAATTAGAAGAACTTCTGATGTTCCTATTATTATCTTAACTGCATTAGGAGATGTTTCAGAAAGAATTACTGGTTTGGAGTTAGGTGCTGATGATTATGTCATTAAACCTTTCAGCCCTAAAGAATTAGAAGCTCGTGTAAAAGCAGTTTTAAGACGTACAAATAACCGTGAAACAGTTACTCCAACCGGAAAAGTAACAAAAAATGTCATTACAACAGGTAATATAAAAATTGATACTGCTCGTCGTCAAGTGTTCAGAAAGAATGAACGTATTAGACTTACTGGAATGGAATTCAGTTTATTAGAATTATTGGTTAATAATTCTGGTCAAGCATTTTCAAGAAACGAAATATTACAACATGTTTGGGCATATCCACCTGATCACAGAATTGATACAAGAGTTGTTGATGTTCATATTTCAAGATTGCGTTCTAAATTAGAAGCAGATCCTGCAAATCCAGAGTTAATCTTGACTGCTCGTGGTATTGGTTATATGTTCCAGAGAATAAGCTAGATTTTAGCAAGCAAAATAAAGTTTAAAAAGTTCCGTAATATTGCGGAACTTTTTTTATAAAAAGTCTTGATTTCAAGATTGTTTATGATATTATTAATAAGTAACGAGAATATATGGCGGGTGTCGTCAAGTGGTTAAGACCTCGGATTGTGGTTCCGATATGCATGGGTTCGAATCCCATCTCCCGCCCCATTTTATGAGCATTCCTTTATGGTATGCTTTATTTGTATAAAGGAGTAAATATGTCTAGATTGAGTGAAAGAATTGAAAACTATAATAAAGCTTATTCGTTTTTTACAGATGCGTGTGAGGCTTATAACAATGATAAAACAGTAATTCTTTCACATTTTGCATTAATTCAGACTTATGAAGTTTGTTTTGAACTAGCATGGAAAGTTTTAAAAGATTACTTGTTTATAAATGGTATAAATGTTAGTATGCCAAAAGAAGTTATAAAAGAAGCTTTTGCTGCTAATGTAATAAATGATGGGCAGTTGTGGATTGATATGTTAAATGATAGAAACTTAATTTCTCATGAGTATAATATGGATAAAGTTAATATTATTCTTGAAAGAATTTCAACAGATTATTATGTAGAATTAACAAGATTTTCAAAATGGTTGGGAGAAATCAATGCTTAATTTTGGATTGCCTCCAAAAACAATTGATTGTTTAATGACTTACTTCAAATCCAAAACGGATATAGAAAAAGTCTTGATTTTTGGTTCAAGGGCAAGAGGTAATTTTCGTAATGGGTCTGATATTGATTTTGCGATATGGACAGATAACCATGAATATTTTTATAGAATATGGGGAGAGTTAGATGAATTGCCAACACCTTATAAATTTGATGTGATTGATTATAAAGTTTTATCGCATGAAGGAATGAAAAATAGTATTGATAAAGATGGTATAATTTTTTATGAAAAAATTTAGTATTTTAAGTTGAATTGGCAAAAAATATTTTTAGAGGGTTTTAATTCTGTATTAAGGAGAACTTATGCAGATATTAAATAATAATCAAAATACAAATTTTACAGGTGCTTTTAGGTTTAAACCTAACGAAATTAAGGCAAAAGCTGATGTGCCACAGTTATTTACTCAAGGGAAACAAGTTTTTCATGATATTTTAGAAAAAGGTGATGAAGTTATCGTTTTGCGAAATAATTATGATAAAAGGGTTGGAAATTACATAAAAGAAAATAATATTGAGGGAATTGAATATTATCCTGAAATTAACACAAAATCAGGTTTAGATGATGAACATCCGGAAGGTTTGTTGGCTCTAATTAAGGATAAAGCAGTTATTGTAAAAAAGAATATGCAGGAAATATTTGAAACAATTGCCACGCAAAAATCCCCTAAAAAAATGAAAGCTCATAATGTAAACAAAGAATTGATTAAAATATCAGATGCTTTGAGATTAAATATTGAAAATCCTAAGATTGTTTCAAATAAATCGTTTACACGTGTTCGAGATGATAACAAAAAAAGAACAATTGAATTAATTGCACCAAACAAAGCGACAACCTACGTTCATGTTGTCCCTGATTCTTTGAATGAAAGTTCTACTAAGTGCATTATAAATGGAAAAGGAGAGCTTGTTAAAAAGTTTGAAACTCCGACAGATATAATACGGTTTAACAAGTTGTTCAAAAAAATGAAAACCGAAAATGTTAATCAACTTATAATAAAATAGGTTATTAAGATTCTTTCAAATGTTTAACGTGTTTGTAGATATATAATGTACCTAATACCGCAAATATAACAATAATTGCAGCATCAAATTTGTGCCAAATATGTTTGAATGCTTCCATATTTTGTCCCATTTTAATACCTGCATATACAAGCACATAGCTCCAAACAAGAGAGCCTAAGAAAGTAAGTGTGAAGAATATTCTCTTTTTGGCTCTTAAAATACCGGCAGGAAGCGAAATAAATGTTCTTACGACTGGTAACATTCTGCATAAGAAAAATGCCCAATCTCCATATTTTTCAACCCATTTGTCTGCTTCATCCAAATCTTTGTGGGATATAAGAAAATATTTTCCATATTTTTCAACAAATTTTCTTCCGCCGAAATAACCTAAATAGTATGAAGGGATTGAACCTAAAACGCAACCTAGCGCACCTGCAATTGCTGCTACATGGAAATTCATTTCTCCTTTGCTAACAATATAACCGGCGAAAGGTAAAATAGCTTCACTTGGTAATGGTATATTGCATGACTCAATTGCCATTAATAAACTTATTCCTAGTGGTCCCATACCTGTAACTATGTGTTCTATAAAACTAACTAAATGTCCTAAAATTAAATTGATAAATTCCATAATCCCTCTCTCTTTTCCTTAAATCATTGTAGCAGAAAAATGTTAATAGATGAATTTTTCGTTAATTTATGTTATTGTTATGTTGTAGAAGAAATAGAGAGGAATTTTTTTATGAAAAAGAATTTATTTAAGCTCATCGGGGGGGGGGCAATGCTCGCATAGCCTCTCGTAACAAGGGTTTTTGTTCGTTTTGTGGTAGCAGCGAAACAGATAAAAAACTGGGTTGTTTCGGTTTTGGTGCTACGTATATGGTTAACAGTACTCCAAATTGTTCCTTCCCTAAACAGGGAAGGCTAGGATGGGTTTTACCCTGTAGGGAAAAGGTTGACCAATCAGCACCCGCCTCAATCCTCCCTCATAAGGGAGGATGCAATGCACAAGTTTTGTCCAACGAGAACAAAATAGCTCCTTCCTTAGTTAGAGAAGGTTGGGATGGGTTTCAGACTAAAGAAATGAAATTTAAAATGCGAACTGGTGCTAACAATACAAGTAAAAAGGTAGCTTTTACTTTAGCTGAAGTCCTCATCACTCTCGGCATCATTGGTGTAGTGGCTGCGATGACTTTACCAACATTGATAAACAATGCTCAAAATAAACAATTAGAAGTTGCTTTTAAAAAATCCTATTCTGCCTTATCTCAAATTGCGCAGCGTGTTGCATTAGAAGATTACGGTGGACAAATTCCAGATGATGCGTTAGGTGAGAGTTTGGGGTATTACGCAAAATATTTGAATGGAAAACGTTGTACTGGGACTGCTGAAAATGGATGTCCAGCAAATGCAGATGGTGATAATTATTGTAATTTTATGTATAAAACATATAAAGATTTTTCTGGAAAAGTTAGCGCACCGTGTATTGGAAATGATTATGTTGTAAATGTTGTAAGTGGAAGTACATTCTATTTTGATTATGCTGGTGAGGGAGAAGATATATATGCAAAGCAATTTGTTGTTATTGATGTAAATGGTTGGCAAAAACGACCTAATAGATCAGGATATGATTTGTTTTTGTTTTCTATTGGCAGAGATGGCAAGATTACTGCAGGTGGTGCAGATACAAGCTTTTACCCCAAAAGTGGATATTGTAACAGTAGCACTACTTTTTCAAGGAATGGTTATGGTTGTACAATCAATGCCATTAATGAAAAAGATTATTTCAAAAATTTGCCACATTAATACTATTTGACACAAGGAACTTCGAAAATATTTCTGTCGATTTCGTCAAAATTTTTGATAATTTGTGAAACGGCAGGAATATTTTTATATAAGTCTTCGCTTTCCATTGAGGCAATTGCAATAATTTTGCCGATATTTGCGCTCCTAGCACTTTCGATGCCTGATACTGCATCTTCTATTACAACGCAGTCTTTTGGGTTAAGATTAAGTTTTTGCGCTGCTTTTATATAAATATCAGGAGCCGGTTTACCAGGAATTGTTCCGTCAGAATATACAATTTTGTCTAAATCAAACCATTTTGCAAGCTTAAATTCTTCAGTAAAGAAATCTACATTATCTTTTTCTGACATTGTAGCAATTGTGTGCGGAATATTGTTTTTAGTTAAATAGTCTAAAAACTCGATAGCGCCGGGAGCAAGAACAGTGTTCTTTTTGTCTTTTCGGCACATATCTCTATAAACTGCTTCTTTTTCTTTTGCAAAATTTTCAACCATTTCTTTTGATGGTTGCTTCCCGATAAGGTATTTTATGATATCTTCGTTCGTTCTGCCAAACATATAGTCACGCATTTCTTCATCCGTAAAACCAGGAGTTCTCAATCGTTTTGAAAACTCTCTCCAAGCGTCTTGGTGTTTTTCTGAATCCCAAAACAATGTCCCGTTAAAATCAAAAATTATACCTTTATACATTTATCCCTCACTGATTATTGATTATCTATTAATTTATTGTAATACTCTAAATATGTTTTTGCTTGTTTTTCTTTGCCCAGTTTTTTATAAACATAAGCTAAGTTGTAATGAAAATCTGCAACATTATTTTTGTAGTCCGTTGCCGTTAAAAGTTCAAATTTTGCCTTCCCGTATTTTTCAAGTTTAATATATGCACAACCCAAATTGTAGTGGGCGTAGGCATATTCAGGCTTAATTTTAATAACTTTTTTATATTCCTCAACAGCCATATTAGGGCGACCGTCGTTCAAATATATATTGCCTAAATTGTAATAAGCTTTATAATACTTGTCATCGACTTCAATAGCTTTGTTATACATAAAAGTTGCTTCTTCAAGTTTGCCTTGATCTTGTAAAATATTACCTAAAAGCAACCAGTTTTGAGCGGTTCTTTCTTCTTCCGGAATTGTCAGGAATAAGTTAAAAGCTCCTTTTATATCGTTTTCGGCATAAAGAACATTTGCTTGATTTGTAATATTAACAAATTTTTCAGACTGGACTATAGTGTTGTTTTGTTGTTTTGAATTTGGCTTCAAAGCAATCGCATCAGAACAGTTTGCGGTTAATATTAATAAAGCTGTAAGTGTGTATAGAAATCTTCTCATAAGAGGATTATAAGATAAATTAAAAAAAATATCCACAAAAATTTGACGAAAATTTTAAATGTTACATAATGTTATTGATGTCTCTTTTACTGATTTAATACCTGCATCTTAACTCCTTGGTGCAGGTGTTTTTTTGTACTACGTAATGTTATTTTTTTTTATCATGTCCTCCACTTGCGGGAGGACCGAAATCTTTGATTTCGAGGAGGGGGAAAATAAAAGAGGTTGATTAGTTCAACCTCTACACACACAATTTGTTTTATTAGATTAGGAATTAAATTTTATAAGGATAAGTTAAGGGATTTTTATGATTTTGCACTTGATGTTCCGATTGCGGCTGCTAAACCAACTGCACCTCCGATTAAAGTTGCGATAAATGGTTTGTTTTTTAAACCTTTCAAAAAGGCTTTTAATGCCCAATTAGCTCCGATTGCGGCTGCTCCGCCAAATACAGCACCACCTGCTATGTTACCTGCAAATTTCTTGCCTTGTTCGGTTCTGCCGACAGGTTGACCTGTTAATTCAGCGATGTTTTCTTCTGCGGTTTTCTTATCAGCCATACCTAATGTTACAGTTTGCAAGAAACCTTGAGTGAATGAACCTCTACCGTGTTGGCGTATGTCATCAGTTACTGTAACTCCTGTTATTTGTTGATACAAGCTTGCAGCACGGTTAGAAATTTGTTCATCACTTCCTGAGCCGTACATTGCTTTTACACTATTTTTGAAGTTTGCATAAGCAGCTTGGATTTGTTGTTGCTCATTTTGCAAGATTTTCTCATGAAGGATAGCGGCTTGTTTTTGTATTCCTTCTTGAGGAGCATTTAAGCGGAGGTCTGCATTACGCCATTTTTGTTGTTGATGAACCTGGTTATCAATCATGAAGTCTTGATACTTCTCATAGTTCTTATAATAGTCTTGGTAACTACCAGTTGAACCTCCCATTGTTGGATAACCACCGGTAACTGGGTAACCGCCCATCATTCCATCGCCGAAGATGCTTCCGTTCATTGTCATCATTGGGTTAATTGCACCCATCATAGGATTATTTAATGATCCCATTGGTGCATACAAGTCCAAATCAGTCAAATCATTTAATGCTATCTGGTTATTGTATAAGTTCGGATAAAGTCCGTACATATTCGCAGCCATATTGAAGTCTGCCATAACCTAACCTCCAAATTGAATTTTCTAACCTACCTTACTTATATAAAAACTTTTTGCTTAAAAAAATTGCTCTTTCAAAGAACGAAATATTACAATTTCGTAACAATAGTGTATTGCATGTTATTATTAATATGTGTAAAATGCTTATATAATGAGGTATAGTAGGTGAAAAAGTTTTTTTCAGGATTATTTACATTTTTAATAATTTTAGCAATCGGCGCATTAATATATTTGCATCCGGTGTTTTTTAATAAGCAATTGGACAAAGTGAGGGGAATATATTATGTTCATAAAGGCGATAAAGCACTAAAAGAATTAAAGTTACAAAAAGCAATCGGTTATTATAACAGAGCGGTTGAGTTATATCCTGAACACTATACTGCATGGTACAATTTAGGGAATATTTATGTTGTATATGAAGATTATTATTCAGCCGTAGATGCTTATGAAAAGGCTTTTGAATACAATCCTAAAATGATTGTTGCAAGAATGAATTATGGAATTGTTTCTGCAGAAAAGTTAGGTGATTTTGATGGTGCAATTAATCAATACAACGAAATTTTGAATACTAAAAGGCATCTGCTTTCTATCCCTTTTGTTTATAGTAACAGAAAAAGTTATAAGGTTAATAAAGGTTTAGCATATTACAATAGAGGTGTTGCATATAAACAAAAATCTGTGTATTTGGAAGATGATTGGGAATATAGAAGACAATATTTAATGAAGGCTTTAAATTCGTATAAAGAAGCTTGCAAAATCTTGAAAAAGGATTACGATGCAAGATACAATTTGGCATTAACGTATCACTTGTTGGGAGATTACAAAGATGCCGGATTGTCTTATTGTAAGGCGATTGAGTTAAATCCAATGAATTATGAGGCGCATTACAATTTGGCTGTTCTTTTAAGACATTTAAAATATTACAAAGAATCTCTTGATGAATTAGAAAAAGCTACAACATTGATAACCAATGGTGGCGGAAGTAATGTTGTTTCTCGTCAAAGGTATGTTTTTGATGTTATGAATGATGTGACAAGAACGATTTTAGCAAATTCTCAAAGTGATTTAGTCGAAAAAATTGGAGATAAGCCAACTGAAACATCAAATGTAACTTACGTTAACGGAAAGATTGTTTTAACGGATGAACTCGATAATGCGATATTGAAGAATTTGAAGGTTTGTGGTGCTAAAAAAATATTCCAAGAAGATGTTGATGATGCGATGACAGAATATGACGATGTTCGTTATAATGTACACGTGCCTGGTGTGGAATAAAACTATTTTGGTTCATATCTCCAATACATGTCATTGCGTACTTGTTGCGCAATCTAGCAATTTGTTTGTGCCGTTTTTTCTCCCTAATGAGACTCTGCCGAACAAAAGGTGACTAAATGTCACGTTTTGTGAGAGGTAATTTAGGTGGGTGCTATCCCGTTAGGGAATTGATGTTATAAGCTTTCACCCATCTGCCATTCAGGCATCTTCCCTATGACAAATAGGGAAGAATTTGGGCAACTACTTGAAAAACATCAAAAAATTTGTTAAAATAATAATATATTTATGAAAGAAAGAGAGGAATTTTTATGAAAAAGAGATTGATGTCACAAGAATTTGAAAAATTGAACAAAGCTCTATGTGGCGGATGGAACGGCACGTTCCTCATCGGGGGGGGGGCAATCGTCTAAAATCCTCTCATAATCATGGTCTACACCTGTTTTTAAGCCGCCTAGCCGCCTTTACCTTAGCTGAAGTTCTAATTACACTTGGCATAATTGGTGTTGTTGCCGCTATGACTATTCCTACATTGGTTGCTAATTATCAGAAAAAAGAAACTGTTACTGCTTTGAAAAAGGCTTATTCTCAATTATCTCAAGCGGTTAAAATGTCTGAATTAGAAAATGGAGATAAGGAATATTGGAATTATGATTTGCCTGCTGAAACTTTTATGAATACTTATCTAAAACCATTTCTCAAAGATGTAGAACAAACAAACGGTTTTGATATTCACAAAACCATAAATTATAAATATTTGAATGGCGATAGAATAACAGAAAGTAGCGTTAATGATAAAAATAATTCTGTAATTAAATTGTCTGATGGAACGATTATTTTTGTTGATGGGTGGTCATCTGGTGAAAATATTTATAGAGGAATATTGGTTGATATAAATGGCTTTAAGAAACCGAATATTTTAGGGAGAGATTTATTTGCTTTTGGAATAACGCCTTCTTTGGGTTTGGCTCCAAGTCTGAAGGAAGTTGATAGAGAAGAAGCCTTGTCTGATAAACTTCACATGTGTTCAAAATCAAAAAGTGCATCGAAGTCCGGTTATGCTTGTACATTAGTTATAATGATGGATGGTTGGGAAATAAAATCTGATTATCCGTGGAGATAGGCTTTACCCTTTTACTGCGCCTTCATTTTCTCCAGAGATAAAGTATCTTTGCATTGCTAAGAAAAATATCAAAATAGGAATTGTTGAGAGGATTGAGCCTGCAGCGATAAATCTCCAGTTTGATGAAAACATTCCTTGCAAGTTGTTTACTCCGACAGGCAAAGTGTACATTGCTTCTTTTGTCAACACAATACTAGGCCATAAAAATTCTCCCCACGAACCAATAAATGTAAATATTGCAAGAACGGCAAGTGATGGTTTTACCATTGGCATAAGAACTTTCCAAAATACTTGAAAAACATTGCAGCCATCAACAATTGCAGCTTCTTCCATTTCTTTTGGAATTCCTAAAAAAGCTTGGCGCATTAAAAATATCCCAAAAGCACTAACCGCAAATGGCATTATTAACCCCATAAATCCAGCAAAATTATTTACATTATCAGTTAAATGAAGTTTTAAAGTAATCAAATAAACAGGTAACATAATTGCCTGAAATGGTATCATAATTGTTGCTAAAATCGCAAAAAATGTAATCTTTTTCCCTTTAAATTCCATTCTCGCAAGTGGATAACCTGCCATTGCTGATAAAATCAGGTTTAAAACAACTGTTCCTCCGGCAACAATCATACTGTTTATAAAATATCCGATAAAATTAACTTTATCCCAAACTCCGGTGTAGTTTGCCCAAGTAAAGTCTTGTGGTATTATTTGCGGCGGGTAAGCAAAGATGTTCTCACTATTTCCTTTTAAAGAAGTTGAAATTAACCAAATGAATGGAAAAATTGAAATTAAGGAAACCAAGATAAGGACAAGATGAGAAAAAAATGTACTTCTTATTTTTGCCGCATGTTTACAATAGATTGCGCAATTATATGATTTGTGCGTTTCTTTTGCAGGCTTTCTTTTAGCTGCTTTCATATTATATCTCATATTTATTCCTTTCAAAACAGAAAATGTTTATTAAAGAAAATAGCATTACAATGATTAATAAAACTACTGCCATTGCAGATGCAAAACCTAGATCGAGGTTTTCAAATGCTCTTTCGTAAATATAATAAACAATTGTTTTGCTTGAATTTAAAGGTCCACCTTTGGTCATAACGTATATTTCTGCAAAAACTTTCATCGCAGAAATTGCACTGATTGTTGTAACAAGTGCAATTGTAGGCATTATATGCGGAATTGTTACTGTTAAATGTTTAGTTAAAAAACTTGCTCCATCAATATCGCACGCTTCGTATAATTCATTTGGAACACTCATTAATGCAGCTAAATAAATTATCATATAATACCCGATACCTTTCCAAATCGTAACAATTATTACTGAATATAGTGCGTAATTTGGATCGGTTAACCAACCTATTGATTTGAAACCAAGAGTTGTTACTGCATAGTTCAAAATCCCTTGATCTGCATAAAGCCATTTAAAAGCTATTGCAGCTACAACAATTGATACGATTACGGGTAGGTATATAAGAATTTTATATAATGTTACTCCTCTGATTTTTTGATTAATAAGAACAGCTAAAAACAGAGGAAATATCGCAAGAATTGGTACTGCTACAAATAAATATATGAAAGTATTCCATAAAACTTTATAAAAAATTGGATTATGTAATAATTTTATATAGTTCTCAAGTCCGATAAATTCTGGCTTGTATATATTTGTTGAGTAATCTAAAAAACTTAATAAAAAAGTCTGAAAAAACGGTATAAAAAAGAATATTACAAGCACTATTGCTGCCGGTAACAAAAATAAATACGGTGCATATTTGCTATAATATTTAAACATAGGTTAATTATGACACTATTTGTAGGAACAGTCAAATTATTAATAATATGTTTTAGTACTTTTATATTTCAAGTTAAAACGAAGTAAAAACTAATCTTTTAAACTTTGAGATTGATGTTTCTTGTTCTCATTCAAAATAGAATGTTCTTTATTATAATTTGCCAGTTCTTCTGTATAAATTTTATTAAATTCATTATATAATATAACAAGAATTTAACTTTCGCATCTTACGAGCCAAATGTCACTAACAACATTTTCTAAAATGCGTTTACTTACCGAACCCATCAAAAATCTGTCCATTTTAGATTTGTTACGAGATCCTAATATTATCAAATCTATTTCATTGTTTTTTGCATAATTTATGATTTCTTGTGCAGGAATACCTGTTAAGATTGTACTTTGATTAACTTCTATTCCTCTGCTTTCTATTATTTTTTTGATAGATTCAATGGCGTTTGAGGCATACATATGTTGTTGTTTTTGTATATCAAGTAACCAATTTGTATCGAGAGTGCCTTCTAAAAATAACAAATTAGGATCTTCATTAACCATGCAGATATGAACTTCTTTATCGCTAAGTTCAATATCAGATATGATTTCCCCGATTACTGATAATGAACATTCTGTTCCGTCGGTTGTAAATAGAACTTTTTTCTTATTGTTTTCTTTTTTTGCAATATAATCTGATATTTTACTACTATTTATAATTTCTTGAGAAACAGAACCAAGCCATTTTTGAATACCTTTTTTGCCGTGTGATCCCATTAGGATAAGGTCATATTTTTCTTTTTCGGACTGCTCTAAAATGCTTTCAATAGCAGAGCCACAATTTTTAATTCGGTTGCCGAGTTGTAAGCCAAGATTTTTGATTTCTTCTTCCGCATAGTCAAGAATTGTGTCTGCAACATTTGCACAAGAAAAAGAAAAATTTTCTTCATCAATTGTAATTTCTGCAGGAAGAATATTCCAATCAATTACACAAATTGTGTCAATTGTTGCTTGTTTAATCCAGTATGCAATGTTTTTGAGTGCATTAAAACTGATTTTAGAGCCGTCTGTGCAAAATAATATTTTCATAATCTCTCCTTTTTCAATTGTCTTTTTGGGTATTAACTTTTAATTAATATAATTTATGTTAAGGAAAATTACATTGTCTGGTATTCTATATTTTTTTTTGTTATTATGTACTTAGGGAAATGTTTTAATAGGAATATGTTATAGTCATGGCAGCGAAACAGAACATTCAACAAAAAATCAATTTAAGAGATTATAAAGACCTGATAGAAACGATTGCAAAGGTGGAATACCAAAAATTCTCATCTTCGCACTTGATTGAGTTGCCTGAACTTATTAATATCGGAAATCATACTTTATACATATTATTTAAGAATCATTCTCCTGAAAATTATAACAATACTTATCTTTCTACTGCTATAAAATGGGCTATCAGAAATGAAGTTAGAAGACGTTACAAATGGTATTCTCTAAAAAACAGAAGGCAACAGAGTGTAGAAGATGATGGAAATTTGAGGGAAGAAGTTTACAAAACAATTCTTTCTATTGATGAATTGCAAGATGCGGAAGTTCCTATTCAAATTAAAGCAGAAGATAAAACTCCTGAAGAATCAATTGAGCTTGTTGAATTGAAGGCAGAAATAATTGAATCTATGAAAAAACTTCCTGCAAGAGAGCGAGAATTAATTGAATATAAGTTTTTTAAAGAAAAAAAATTGAGAGAAATTGCAGAAGAATTTAATATTTCGCAGTCGAGAATATCACGTATTATTCAGTCAGGATTAGATAAAATTAAAAGGGATTTAAAAAGACAGGGGATTTTGTAGTGAAAACAATTTTTGAAAAAAGTAATGGGGTTACAGGTGTTGAATTAACAGATGAAAAAGAAGATTTGACCTTTTTAGACAAAAATTTTGTTAGAGAAGGTGAAATAGGCTTGCCTAGTGTCAGTGAGTTAGAGGCAATGCGTCATTATAAAGAATTATCAGATTTGAATTTTTGTATAGAAAAAGGTTTTTACCCTTTGGGTTCTTGTACTATGAAGTATAATCCAAAAGTTAATGAACTTTTGGCTGGACTTGAAGGCTTTATAAATCTTCATCCGTTATCAGAAGATGAAGATTGTCAAGGTGCTTTGGAACTTATGTTTAAGTTGCAAGAGGCTTTGAAAAAAATTACCGGAATGGATGCTGTTACATTGCAACCGGCTGCAGGTGCGCATGGTGAATTAACCGGTATGATGGTAATTAAAAAATATTTTGAAGTAAAAGGTGAAATTCGTAAAAAGGTTATTATTCCTGATTCAGCTCACGGAACGAACCCCGCAAGTGCGCATTTGTGCGGTTTTGATGTTGTTCCGGTGAAATCAAACGAAAAAGGACAGGTTGATGTTGAAGCATTGAAAGAGCTTTTGGATAGTGATGTCGCTGCAATTATGATGACTAACCCGAATACTTTGGGGATTTATGAAGAAAATGTTCTTGAAATTTCTAAATTGATGCACGAGAATGGTTCATTATTGTACTATGACGGAGCTAACTTTAATGCAATTATGGGACATACAAATCCAAAATTGATGGGGTTTGACGTAGTTCATTTGAATTTGCACAAAACATTTTCAACTCCTCATGGTGGTGGTGGACCTGGTGCTGGACCTGTTTGTGTTGTTGAAAAATTGAAGGATTATTTACCTGTTCCGACAGTTGCTTTTGATGGTGAAAATTATTACAGAAACTATAATTTGAAAAACTCAGTGGGTAGTGTAAAAGGTTTTTATGGTAATTTTGGAGTGCTTGTCAGGGCTTATGCCTACATTTTAATGATGGGTGATAATCTAAAAGAAGCTAGCGAAAATGCCGTATTGAATGCCAATTATTTGAAAGAAAAATTGAAGGGTGCATATTTATTACCTTATGATGAACCTTGTATGCACGAATTTGTTCTTTCTGGAGAGAAACAAAAACATGAAAATGGTGTTTCAACTCTAAATATTGCAAAAGCACTGATGGATGAAAATACCCATCCGCCAACGGTTTATTTCCCTCTGATTGTTCATGAAGCAATTATGATTGAGCCGACAGAATCAGAAACCAAACAAGTTTTGGATGAGTTTGTCGATGCAATGTTGAAAATTGCCAAAGTAGCTAAAACTAATCCGGAAGTAGTCATTTCAGCTCCGCATACAACTCCGGTTAAACGTTTAGATGAAACGCTTGCAGCACGTCATCCTGATTTGAAATATACACAACAATAAGAGATAAAAATATGAGTAAAGAAGATAAAAAAGTTAAAGTAGCATTTCCCCATATGGGTTCTGTATGTATAGCATGGGCTGCTGCACTAAAGAAAATTGGTGTAGAACCTTTTATTCCTCCTTATACAAGTAAAAAAACATTGTCTTTGGGAACTAAACATTCTCCTGAAGCTATTTGTTTGCCATATAAATTGATTTTGGGAAACTTTATTGAAGCAATTGAAGGTGGTGCTGATTATGTTGCAATGATTACATCTCCGGGATGTTGCAGATTAGGACAATATGGTAATAGCATTGAAAATGCGCTTGTGGATATGGGATATCATGCCAGATACATAGAACTTTCCCTTTATGACGGAATTAAAGGTATGTATAATGTGTTAAAAGAAATCAGTGGAAAAAATGATCCAATTTTGTTTGCAAGAGCTATTAATATTGCAATAAGAAAAATGTTTTTGCTTGATGATTTGGAAGAAAATTTAGCTTATTACAGAGCTAGAGAAATAAATCAAGGTGATGCAGACAAACATTATGCGAAAGCTTTGCAGTATATCAAAGATGTAGAACATTCCAGAGATTTGAAACGTGCTAAGAAGTTAGCTTTTGATGAAATGAAAAAAGTTAAAATCGATGAGAAGAAAGAAGTTTTGAAAGTTGATTTGACTGGAGAAATTTATTTGGTTTGCGATGCTTTTTCAAATCAAAATATAACTAAAGAGCTTGGTAAAATGGGAGTTCAAGTTCGAAGGAGCTTGACTGTAAGTAGTTTTATTAAAGATGCAATTATTCCGAAAGTTTTTAGAGATGGTGAAACTCACCTCCAAAGGGCATATCGTCTTGCAAAACCTTATTTGATGAGGGATATAGGTGGAGATTCTTTGGAGTGTGTTTCTGATGTTGCTTATGCAAATGAAAGAGGAATTGATGGTATTATTCACATAAGCCCATTCACTTGTATGCCGGAAATTATGTCGCAAAATATTTTTCCTGCAATGAGAGAAAATTGTGATATCCCTATTTTACCGTTGATTATGGATGAACAAACAGGAAAAGCCGGATATTTGACAAGATTGGAAGCTTTTGTAGATTTGATGAGAAGACGTAAACGTAAATTAGCAAAAGAAAAATCTCAAAGTGAAAAAATTGCTGTTGAAGTTGAAAAGTAGTTTGTTGATAAATTTTTAAAGGATATATAATATGCGTGAATTGTTTAAAGAGGCAATAAAGGTAACTAATTATAATATTATTTTGGCAATTCCATTGATTGTGTTTATAAAAGTGCTTGATTTGTATTCTCTTTATTCAAAATACAATATTGATTCAACTCCAAAATTTTTAATTGCCTCAATAACAGTTTTGTTTATGTTTGGGGTGTTTTGTGCCGGTTGGTTTTATATGGTAAAAGGTGCGGTTAAACTTTCTAAGAAAATTTTTATACTGGATACTGATAGGGCTAAGGCGACGCTACATTTGTTCAAAAAATTTCCTGTCGGGGTTGGAAAATTTTTCCTATCATTTGTTGGTGTTTATGTAATATTTTTGTTTATTCAAGCAATTGCAACTCCAATTGTGTATTTGTTAGGAGTAAATATAATTGGTGGTTTGGATACAGAATCAATGCAGCATTTACAAGAATTAGCTATAAATTCTGAATTGGCTGCAAACCAGGGAATGCCTGCGTTTATAGATAAATTATCTGTTGAGCAAATTATATTTTTTGGTAAATGGAGTTTATTATTTATGTCTGTAACATCAATTGTTATGTACTTTTTGATGTTGTGGATTCCTGAGATAATTTGTTTTACTCCAAATCCATTCTTGGCACTTTGGAAATCTATAGTAAAATTATTTAAAGATTTCTTTACAACTATAAGATTGTTTATTACATTGTGGTTTATGGGTTTTGTGTTACTATTTATAAATACTTTTGCGGTAATAAATCCATTTGCTTATATCGTAATGAGTATTATATTGTTCTATTTCTCTGTTTATTTAGTTGTGTTGATATTCTTGTATTTTGATAAAAAGTATGCGGGTGGAGATGAACAATAGGGTTATTGCTGTTGTTGGAGCTACTGCGAGTGGAAAAACTTCATACGCAATAGAGTTGGCTAAAAAAATAAATGGTGAAATAATTTCAGCAGATTCAAGGCTTGTATATAAGGGAATGGATATTGGGACCGCAAAACCAACAATTGATGAGATGCAAGAAATTCCGCATTATATGATTGATGTTGTAGAACCGGAATATAATTATTCTGTTGGGTTGTATGTAAAAGAGGCTAAGAAACATATAACGGATATAATTTCACGTGGTAAAGTTCCGATTGTCGTAGGTGGAACAGGGTTATATTTTAGGGTTTTGTTAGAGAATTATGATTTGCCAGATGTAAAACCTGATTATGAATTGAGAAAAGAACTATCAAGTTATTCTTATGAAGAATTACTGGAAATGCTTACTAAATTAGATGAAAAAGCTGCAAATTCTGTTGAAAAAAATGATAAAAAGAAATTAATTCGTTATATAGAGATTATAAAATTAGCCGGTAAACCATTGGATTTGGTTCGTGGAGTTAAAGAAAAAGAGTTTAATGTTGAATGGGTAGGTCTAAACTTCCCTAGAGAAATATTATATGACAGAATTAATAAAAGAGTTGATTTGATGATTGAGCAAGGTTTGATTGACGAAACTAAAAAATTACTCCAAAAACATGGAAGAATTTCTAATATAACAGACACAATCGGGTATAGAGAAGTATTATCTTATCTTGATGGGGAATTGTCTTTAGATGAGGCAAAAGATAAATTAAAGCAAAATACTCGAAATTATGCTAAACGTCAATTGACTTGGTTTAGGAAAAACGAGCAAATTAACTGGAATTGTTATCCGGATAGAAAGAAAAAATAAGCTTTAAAAATTTTTGTAATTGTGTTAAAATTATCCACAAAAGAGGGATATTATTATGAATAAGTATTTGAAATATACGCTAATTAGCGTTGTGTCAGTGATTGTTGTTTTGTATATGTGTTTTTTGATTGCTCCTTTATTTTTGACTGGGGTAGTAAATTCTTATAGTGGGGAAATTTCAAATATTATAGAAAAATCTTGCGGGTTTAAGGTAAAACTTGATAATATAAATATTGTGTCTACTCCAAAATTGACAATTGGCGCAAAGGTTGGGCATGTTGAAGTTGCTTTACCAACTGGTGAAAAGTTCTTAACAGTTGATAATGTACAAGCCAAAATGTCATTAATTCCTATATTAGCAAGACGAATTGAAGCTGATATGGTTGGAGCTGATAATATTAATTTGAACTTAAAAGTAAAAAAAGATGGAAAATTCTTGATAGAAGATTATATTCCTCAGAATGATGATAATGATGACGGGGCATCACAAGTTCTTACTGCTCTGCCATATGGCTTAAAACTATCAAACCACCTCCCTAACATCAATATAAACAATTATAATATAGCATTTATAGATATTCCTACTGATAAAATGTATTCTATTTACGGAAACAATATTTCTATAACGGATTTTATCTTGAATAAAAAAATAAAAGTTGCTCTTGATGGTAAGGTTATGTTGCAGGATAGAGAGCAATTCAATTATGATGTCAAATTGTTAAACAAAATAATGCCGAATATTGATTTGAATGATATTGTGTTTGCAGGAAAAGAAGAAGAAACTACAAATCAAACCGATTTTAATATAAATGTAATTGATATATTTAAAGCGATATATAAAAATCAATTGACTGCGGATATTAAAGGGGATATTAAAACTGGTGGAACTCTTGACAATATTGATATGTTAGGCTCAATTGATGTAACAAATTTAGGGGTTGCGGTAGATGGTCAAAAATTACCTTCTAGTTCTGTTGATATAAAATTTAAAGGAAATGGTATTAAATTATATACAAAACTATACACTGCTGATAAAGAATTAACAGAATTGGTTGGAAATTGCAAAACAGGCAGACACCCTAAAATTGATTTGAATTGCAAGTCAAATGCGCAGTTTAAAAGTGTATTTGATTTGATAGATAGTGTCGCAAAATCATTTGATTATAATGATTTAGATACATTGACTGCAACAGGTGGAATTGATGCTGATTTTAATATCAAATCTAATTTGAAAACTATTGAATCTTCAGGATATTTAAAAATTCCTTCTGCCTCTATTGCTTATAAGCTATACAATGCAGCGGTAAATAATATTAGTGCAGATATTGATTTTGCAAATAATATGATAAATATTAGAAAAGCTGGTTTAACAGTATTAGGACAACCATTAAAAATTAGTGGTTCTGTAACTCAAGATGCAATGGCTGATTTATTGGTTACAGCTGATAAACTTCAACTCAAAGGATTGCTTTTGGCTGCGGGGCAAATGGCTTTGTTGAAAGAAAATCAAATCTATAGTGGAACTGTTTCTATGAATGCGTCTATAAATGGAAAATTAGACAAAATTGTTCCTAAAGTTAATTTGAGTATTGATAACGTTAATTTGAAAAACACTCCGTCTAATACGTCAATAAGAGTTGCTAATTCAAAAGTTAATTTGACAACTGATGGTAAGAAAATGGATGGATTGGTTAATGTCGCAGGAGCTAAGGTTATTAATCCAATGGCAACAATTTCAGCTCCTTTAACTAAAATATCTTTTGGAGAAAAAGATATTTTAATTAACAGTGCATATATCATATTAGATAATTCAAGGATAGATATTACAGGAAAAGTTGCAGATTATATGTCCAAAAATTTAACCTTTAATATCAAGGCAAAAGGAAATCTTTTAGGTTCGGATTTGCGCTCAATGATACCGAAAGATTTTAGAAGTTTTGTTACTGCTAATGGAAAATTACCTTTGGAGGTTAACGTCACAGGAGATGAGAAAAAACAAGATATTGCGTTTAGTTTAACATCAAATCCAACTAATTATGTGTCAATTCTTTCTGTTGATCAATTGAAAGGTAAAACAACCGTAATTAAAGGAAATGCAAAATTAAGCGGTGATAGTTTGAAATTCTCTGATACGGGAATTTTTGCAAATGGCGTTGGAGTTTGTTATTTGAAGGGTGGAATTAGTGATTTGTATAAATCTCAAAAATTGAACCTAAATGTATCTACTCCAAACAGTGTTACGTTTGTAATTCCGGGATTTAATAAGTCTAAAGTTACGGCGATAGGTAATATTGATGTAAATGGTGTTGCTGCAAATCCTATTCTTAAAGGTTCTGCAACAGTTCCATTGGTTAAAATTCCGGAAGTTCCTCTAACAATGTCTGATATGCAAATTTCTTTAAATGGACCGATTGTTAAAGGGAAAGGATCTCTTAAAAAGTTTGTGACCGGTGGGATTGTTGCTGAAAACTTGACATCGGATTTCAATTTAACAAATAATGTATTTAATTTGAAAAATATAACAGGAGAAGCTTTTTCCGGAAAAGTAAATGGGAATATTTCGTATAATATAAATAATGGGCATATTGGAGTAGTATTTAACGGTTCTGGCATGAATGCAGAAAAGGCAATTGAGGGTGCTGCAGGACTTAAAAACGCTTTGTCCGGAAAATTGAATTTTAATGCGAATGTTGCTTTACACGGAACAACTGATGTGGAGATGATGAAGAACTTGAAAGGAAAGGCATCATTTGATATCTCAGACGGTTCGTTTGGAAATATTGGTAGATTTGAAAACTTCTTGTTCGCTCAAAACTTGCAACAAAACAGTATTATAAAAGCTGCTATAAATTCAATAAAATCGCTTCCGGCTATAAAAAATACCGCACACTTTAAGACAGTTTCAGGTAATATGACATTTAATAATGGTTGGGCAGTATTAAATCCTGTCAAAACATCAGGGCCTTCAATGGCATATTACGTAAAAGGTAGGTATAACCTTTTGAACTCTACAGCAAATGTGATTATTTTAGGTAGAATTTCTGCAGAAATTGTTTCTGTGCTTGGACCACTTGGAGATTTATCGGTTACTAAATTGACTTCATATATTCCAAAATTCGGAACAGCAACGGGTAAGATAATTAATGCTCTTACAACAAACCCGAGAGGTGAAAATATTTCTGCAATTCCGGCACTTTCATCTGGAAATAAAAATTACAAGGATTTCAAAGTAGTATTTAATGGTGGCGTAGAAAGCAGAAGTTCTGTAAAATCTTTCAAATGGCTTTCAACTTGTGATATGTCTGCAATTCAAAAAACGACTATTAAAGAACAGGTTAAAGTAACAAAACAGGCAGTTAAAGATGCCGTTCAGGAAAAGAAAGATGCTTTTAACCAACACATGGATGAGCAAAAGAAGCAGGCAGAAGAAGCAAATAAACAAATGAAAGATGCTGTTCAAGGGTTTAAGAACTTGAAAAATTTATTGAAATAACGGTGTTACTTTGAATTACAGATTATTCTATAGTACGCATGCCAAGATCATTAATAACAATGTTCCTATTTGCATTGCGGTTGCCATATTTTGAGAAAACTTGTTTGAATCGTATTTGCTTGCACTTTTTGTTGCCTTGTAAGCACTTGAAATTCGTCTTAATCTATCATTTTCGCTATCTGTAGCAAAAGTCGTGCCAAACATAGTGCTTTCGAGGCGTGACAATCTGTTGTCCATGTTGTCGTTTGCAAAAGTTCTTTTGAATATTGCTTTTTCTACAGTGGCAAGGTTTGTTGGTTTTGCGTTTCTTGAATTATAAGCATCGTAATCAAACTCAGGTGGTTGGTATTCGTCGAGTTTATAATTTTTATCTAGCTGAACAACATCTTCATCATAAAAACCGTTTGAAGATTGAGCGATACTGTTATTCATAAACGATTTTGGCTTGATTTTTGCCTGTAATCTTTCTACTCGAGCAGAAAACGGTTCGCTTTCGTAGGTTTTACCGAGAGATTTTTGCTCAAGCGAAGCAAGACGTGAATTTAAGTCTTTAGTTTTAAATTCTTGTTTAAAAATTTCTTTTTCAAGTTCGTTTATGGATGGATAATCAACATTAGCTCCTGCAGGTGGTACACTATTTTGAGCTAATTTTTCTTCTTTGTAAATATCATCTTCCTCCATAAATGTATCTTCTTTCGGAGTTATTTCATGACCAATTAAATCGGCAGACATATCTTTTTTTAATGATGAAACTCTATCAGAAATTGATTTGTTTGATTTCGCTTGTCCGTAGACAGTTTGTTCGATGCGAGAAAGTCTTGTAGCATCATCAGATGTTGTGTATGTAAAACCGTATAGAGAGTTTTCAATATTATCCAAGATTGAAGAATATTGAGTTGCACCAAAACACGGTGAAATACTAATTAATAACCCTAAAATAACAATAAATTTTTTCATAATCACTCCTTACCGATAGGATAAGCGTGAATGATATAAAAAACTATTACACAGAAAAAGAATTTAAAAATACTGATAAATAGCTAAAAAATTGTAGGACTTTGGGAGTATAAATCTCATTTTATTATACTCATTCCCTAGTAGAGATAAGTGGTGCTATTCCGTAAGGGGTAATTGCTAGTTTTATTGTTGAGCTAGAAAAACCAACCTACTTAATTTAAAAGCATTGGTAGGATATTATATCTTACCAATTCTTTTATCTTAATAAGTTTTTCTATCGGGTCATGTTGAGGCGAAGCCGAAACATCGCATGGTTGATAAAACGCTTTGCTCAGAATAACTGTAAAATCTTATCGTTTTAACGCTCTATTGCCTAACTTTTACTGTTTCAATTTTCTCAAAGCTTCCAATTCGTCTTGGAATGGAGAAATTCTTACTAATTTTTCGATTATTTCAGGCATTTTTTCGCATACATAATCAATTTCTTTTTCTGTAGTAAATCTGCTTAAAGAAAATCTGATACTGCCGTGAACAGCGGTAAATGGAACATTCATCGCTCTCAATACATGAGATGGTTCTAGTGAACCAGATGTGCAGGCACTACCTGAGCTTGCGCAAATACCTAAATCACTTAAGTGAAGAAGGATTAATTCGCCCTCAATGTATTCAAAGCCAATATTTGTAGTGTTTGGAACTCTGTTGATAATTCCTGCATTCAATCTTGCATTGAATACGTTTTTAACAATATTTTGTTCCAATTTGTCACGAAGTCTTTTTATTTCGGTAGTTTCATATTTCAAACTATCCATAGCAAGTTCTGCCGCCTTTGCCATTCCGACAATATATGGAACATTTTCTGTTCCGGCACGTTTCCCACGTTCTTGGTGACCACCAATTATCAATGGTGTAATTAAAGTTTTTGAATTAACATATAATGCGCCAATTCCCTTTGGTGCGTGGAATTTGTGTCCCGAAATTCCCATTAAATCAACGCCCAAATCTTGAACATCAATAGCTAGTTTCCCTGTAACCTGAACTGCATCAACATAGAATTTGGTTTCAGGATTTTTGGATTTAATAATTTCGGAAATCTTTTTGATTGGGAAAACAACACCGGTTTCATTATTAGCATACATTACAGACACAAGAGCAGTATCTTCATCAATAGCTTCTTTTAATTGTTCTAAATCAAGCTCTCCATTAGAATTTACGCCAATATAATCAACTCTGTAACCTTCTTTTTCTAATGCTCTATAAAGGTTCAACACGCAAGGGTGTTCAACTTTTGTTGTAATGATATGACGTTTATTTTTATTCATATTCAAAACGCCACGAATTGCCGTGTTTGCACTTTCAGAACCGCAAGATGTGAAAATAATTTCTTTTTCATCTCTAGCGTTATAAAAATCTTTGATTACGCCTCTAGCCTCTCTAACTGCATGGTTAGACCGTTTCGCAAATTCATAAACGCTTGATGGGTTTGCGTATTCTTCTTTAAAATATGGTAGCATTGCTTCCAATACCTGTGGGTCAACCTTTGTGGTTGCGTTATTATCTAAATATATTAAACTCATTTTTATACCTCTACAACTTCAATATTCTTATCAACAGTATCTCTTAAAGTACTTTCAACAAACGCTTTAAGTGTTAAGTGTGAATTTTTACAACCAGAACATTTTCCACGAAGTTTTACCAAAACTTTGTTATCTTGAATGTCAACCAAAGTGATATCCCCGCCATCTTTTCTCAATTCAGGTGAAATCTGGTTTTCAATAATATTGTTGATTTTTAGAATTTTTTGAGCAGGTGTAAGTGAACTTGTTTCTTCCTTTTCTTCTTTTTTGTAATAAGTGTCAATTATATCTTGAATTGCTGCTTTACATTTTCCGCAAGCTCCACCGGCTTTAGTATAATTTGTGATTTCTTCAACAGTTTTTAAGCCATTGATTTTGATTGCATCCCAAATAACATTTTCTGTTACGCCAAAACATGTACAAACAATTTTTTCAGAAGTTTTAGGTTTGTTTTCTTCGTTTCTCAAATCGTCTAAATCAGTGTAATCGCCCCAGTTTTTAAGTGCATCTTCTAATGCTTCATAACCCATAACAGAGCAGTGCATTTTTTCAGGTGGAAGTCCGCCTAATTGGTCTGCAATATCTTTATTGGTGATTTTCTTAACTTCATCAACAGTTTTTCCGATAATCATTTCGGTTAAAATACTTGAACTAGCAACTGCTGAACCACAGCCGAATGTTTGAAACTTAGCATCTGTTACGATATTGTCTTTAATTTTTAAATAAATTTTTAAAGAATCGCCACAAGCAAGTGAACCGGCTTCGCCAATAGCATCTGCATTATCAATTTTTCCGACATTTCTCGGGTTTCTGTAATGATCTATAACTTTATCTGAATAATCCCACATATCTTTTATCCTTATATTATCTAATACGGTAGTAATATTTTATAATAAAAAAAAATATGGGAGTAGTTGCTTAATATAAAATTAATTATTTGTTAATGGTTGAAATTATCCAAACGGTATAGTTGCTTTCTTTGCAGAATGTGATGCTGGAAAATTCTTTATTAGCGGAACTTTTAATTCCTCAAAAATGTAATTAATATCTTCTTCAACATCAAGGAAATCTCCAATAGCAATTGCTTCAACATTTTTTCTTAATTTTTCAATATTGAATAATTGAGTTACCATTTTATCAATTTTGTATGGTGGTTCATTCAAATCTTCTAAAAATAGAGTGAATTTAAAGTCTGGAATAAAGTCTTGCCCGCATAACGAAACGAGTGTTGACAAGTTACCGCCCCAAAATTTTCCTTCATAATCAAACTTGCCTTCTTGAACTGTTTGAAAGAATTTGTTTATTGTGTAATCACATAAATTTTCTTGACCAAAATCGCTCATTATCATTGGACCTGAATATGTCGAAAGTCCGGCTCTTTTTAAAAACATTACGTTAAGAGCCGTAATATCAGAGTATCCGCAAAAAATTTTTGGGTTTTCTCGTATAACATTATAATCAATTTGATTAATTAACCTAATTGCTCCATATCCACCTCGTAGGCAAATTATTGCATTAATAGATTTGTCTGAAAACATTTTGTGAATGGCATCTAATCTTTCTTTGTCACTTCCGGCAAGATATCTGTTTGAGGAATAAATATTATCGGCTAATTTTACTTTAAAACCTCTTTTTTCAAAAAAAGAAATTCCTCTTTTTAAATTTGTGTCATTATCCATTGCTCCTGATGGAGCAAGTATTCCTATTGTATCTCCATTTTTTAATAATGCCGGCTTAATAATATTCATATTTTCACCCATAATTCTTATTATTATGTTATTATATTACCATGAACGAGAAATATATACCTTTATACAGAAAATACCGCCCTCAAAAATTGGAGGAGGTTGTTGGACAAGAGCATATTAAAAAAGCATTAAGAAATGCAATTGAATTGGATAAAATATCACATGCTTATTTGTTTACAGGCCCTAGAGGTACTGGTAAAACATCTACTGCACGTATTTTTGCAAAGTCGTTAAACTGTAAGGAGGGACCGACAATTAACCCTTGTGGAGTTTGCGAAAATTGTATTGATATTACAAATTCTACTCCTATGGATGTTATTGAAATTGATGCTGCAAGTAACAGAAAAGTTGAAGATGCTCAGAATATTCTGGAAAAGGTTATGTATGCACCTGTAAATAGTCGGTATAAAATTTATATAATTGACGAAGTTCATATGCTTTCTACTACTGCATTTAATGCGTTGCTGAAAACATTAGAAGAACCTCCTAAAAATGTCATCTTTATCTTGGCTACAACAGAAGTTCATAAGGTTTTGGATACCATCAAAAGTCGTTGTCAAAGATTTGATTTTAAACGTATTACAACAGATGATATTGTAAAACATCTTAGATATATTGCTGATAATGAAAAAATTAACATCACTGATGATGCGTTGTTTACTATTGCTAAAAATTCAGCAGGAGGAATGCGTGATAGTATTGCTCTTTTAGATCAATTAAGTGTTTTAGATGGTGAAGAAGCTATTTCTACTGATGATATAAATAATCTTTTGGGTAGACTTTCTTTTGATACATTAAATTCTTTAGCAGATAAAATTGTTAAATCTGACCTTCAAGGGGCAATTGAAGATTTAGAAAAGATTTATAACTCAGGGAATGAACCTGTTCAAATTTTGACTAACTTAATGGATTATTTGAAAAATCTTCTGATTATCAAAAATTGCAGAAAAGAAATTGTATTTGAGTTAACGCAGGCGAATGAGGCACAAGTTGAGGCTTTGACAAAGCAAATAGAAAACTTGGAAACTCATCAGATTGTATTTTTGATTGATAAATGTTCTGAATATATAAAAGAATTGAAATTAACTAACAATCCTCGTTTATGGTTAGAAGTTGCAATTATTGATTTGGCAAATTTGACAGAAAACACATCTTTAGTTGAACTTCAAAATCGAATTGCGAGATTGGAAGGTGGAGCAGTTCAACCTGTGAAAGTTGCAGCATACAAAACTCCTCCAGCTCCTGTCATGAAGCATGAAATAGAACATGCTAAGCCTGATATTGTAAAACAAATGCAAAAGGTAGAAGAAGTAAAAACTGAACCCGTTAGAAAAGTTGAAAATTCAATACCAGTTTCGCAAAGTAAACCAACTGTGGAACAATCTGATCAGAAAGAAGAAACAAGTGATGATTTTTCTCCAATGCCACAATCAAAGCCCGCAGATGGTACAGATATTTCTGTTTTGTGGGGACAATTGCTTACTCTTATTCAAAGCCCGCCAACTCGTGCATTATTGAAGCAATGGGCTAATCCTGTAAAAATTACACCTGATGAAACGATTTTGTCATTAAAAAATGAAATCTTCTTAAATCAGGTACAAAGTGGTTCTAAAAAACAGGCTATAGTTGAGGCTTTAGACAGTTTGTTTGGGCAATCAAATTCAAATGTTGTTGTCAGACTGCCACATCCAGATGATGCACAAGTTAAACCTTCTGTGGCGGCAACATCGCCTGTCAGGCAATCTCAGCCCAAACCGCAATTAAAACAATCTCCGGTTATGAAACCTATAGAAAAAACATCAGAAGTTGAGGCAGATGAAGTTGAAGAATTGAAAGAAGAAGTCGCAAAGCCTGTAAAAACAGATGCAGCATCAAAAATAGAAGCATCTTTGCATTCTGATAATGTAAACATGGTTATGGAGTTGTTTGATGGAAAGGTTATTGATTAATCGGATAATAAGTTAATAAGATATCTGGCTCAAAATGTTCTATAGATTCAATTTTGAAGTTTAGACTATTGTTTATATCATTAATTTTTTGAAAATTGAAACAAGATAATGAGCTATTATCTCCGGTAATTTTTGGCGCAATAAAATGATAGATTTTGTCTGTATATTTTAAAGCAGAACCGTTTAGAATTCCGCCACTTTCTATTAATATACTCTTAATTCCCAATTCATACGCTCTTTCAAAAACAAATTCTAAATCTAGTTTGTTGGCTATTACAGGTGTTTTGATAAAGTTGACACCGCCTTCAAACATATCTAATGTTTCGTTAAACAGGTAAATTTCTCCATTTTTGTATATTGGAGCTTCTAAATTGGTTTTCAATCTTCTGTCAAGTATAATTTTTTTTCGATGCAACATTGTCGGATTATCTGCTAAAATGGTTGAAGATGTCGTCATTATTGCATCATAACAATTTCTTATTTCTTTTACTTTTTCTCGGGCTGCTGATGAAGTAATCCATTTGGAAGAGCCGTTTGAGGTTGCAATCTTACCATCTAAAGTTGTTGCGGTTTTAATAGCAATAAAGCATTTGTTTTGAGTCATGTTTTTTATAAAAATTTCGTTTAACTTTTTACATTCTTCTTCCATAATCCCAGAGATTACTTCAATGCCTGCTTTTTGTAGTTTGTTGATGCCATTTCCTGCAACAATAGGATTAACATCCTGCATTCCGATAACTACCTTTTTTAACCCTCTTTCAATTATTAAATCTGCGCATGGAGGAGTTTTCCCGTGATGTGAACAAGGTTCTAAGTTGACAATTAAAGTTCCACCTTTTTCTTCTCCATTGTGGAGTTTTAAAAGAGCATCTCTTTCGGCGTGATTATCGCCGTATTTATGGTGATAGCCTGTAGAAATTTCGTTTTCGTTTTTATCCAGAACTACGCAACCGACCATTGGGTTTGGAGATGTTTGTCCTTTCCCATTTTTTGCAAGTTCTATACATTTTTTCATATAGTTTTCATAATTCATATTTGTATTGTATAATAAAAATTGTTGTTTAGAAAAAAGAGGAGAGATTTATGGATTTAAAATATATTGGTCACAGTGCATTTGAGTTTGCATTGAAAGAAAAGTCAATCTTGGTAGACCCATACGTTAGTGTTAACCCAAACTATAATTGGCACGAGAAAAATATTACAGACATCTTTTTAACACATGCACATGGCGATCATTTAGGTCAGGCAATTGAAATTGCCAAAGAAAAGGATGCTACAATTACTGCTGCCTTTGAACTTGCAAATTACTTAAAAGAACAAGGTTGTAAAGTTCGTTCAGTTGGCTTTGGTGCTTGGTTAAACTATGATTGGGGTAGAGTTGTATTTGTTCCAGCTTTTCATTCAAGCTCTTTACCTGATGGAAGATATGCGGGGGAAGCAGCCGGAATTATCTTTGATATTGAGGGTGTAAAAATCTATCATGCCGGTGATACTTGCTTGACTTCAGAAATGAAAACATTGAAAGAATTATACAGACCAAATATTGCATTGTTACCAATTGGGGGTAATTATACAATGGATGTTGAACACGCTGCTGTAGCTGCTGATTGGTTAGGCGCACAAACTGTAATTCCAATGCACTACAACACATTCCCTGAAATTCAAGCTGATTTACAAAGATTTATGCAATTAATTCAAGTTAATAATACTAATTGTGTAATTCTTGACCCAAATAAACAATAAAACTATAAAAATATTTGTTGAAGTCGGCGGTATTTTTTATTGCCGACTTTTTTGATAGATTGTTATAAAAATTAGCTTTGTGATTATTGATTATTTTTCTTTAGAGTTGTAAGCTAATTCGTGAAAGAGGGTTAAAATGAATATATTGTTTGTTATAGACAGATTAGAATTAAAATATTTTGAGTTTAATAATTTGGTTACAAATTTTTGGATAATTCGAGAATTGTTGAATGAAAACAAAAATGTTTTTATTACAACTATTGATAAATTAGGTATGTCAAAAGGTATTCCGTTTGCTCATTGTTACGAAAGTTATGAAAAAGATGGTAATATTTTTTATGAAAAGACTGATATTTGCAAAGATATTAATGATTTTCAGTTAGTTATGTTTAGACCGGATCCTCCTGTAGATTTGGATTATATCAATGCAACATATATTTTTGATTTTGTTGACAGAAATAAAACTCTTATTTTGAATGATCCGAAAGCGATAAGAGATTTTAATGAAAAAATGCACACTTGTAAGTTTTTGGATTTGATGCCAGAAAATATTGTAACTTGTTCAAAGTCAGATATTATAGAATTTTTGAATAGGAATGAAGAAATTGTTTTGAAGCCTCTTAATGCTTGTTTTGGAGCAGGTGTTATGACGTTGAAAAAAGGGGATAAAAACACTGCTGTAATTATAAATACGATGACTAAAAATCAAACACAATTGATTATGGTTCAAAAATATATTCCAAAAGCCAAATTTGGAGATAAAAGAGTTATGTTTTTGGGTGAAGAAGTTTTAGATGTTTGTGTTCAAAAATTGCCTTCAAATGACGATTTTAAATTTAATGAACATTGTGATAGCAATATTATTAAAGCTGAATTAACTCAATCAGAAAAAGAAAAATTTCTTCCTGTTGCAAAAGAATTGACAAAATTAGGTTTGCCACTTGTTGGGTTAGATGTTATTGATGAAAAAATTATTGAAATCAATGTAACTAGTCCTTGTTACTTTATAAAAGAGGTAAACGGACATTTTGGATGCAATTTAGAAAAGAAAATCACTGATTTTATTTTGTCACAGTTGTATGCGAAAGTTTGTTAATTTCTGATAAACCGCCAACATCAATTAGTTTTACGACAGGTTTGTGTCTGTCGTTTGATCCTATAATTGCATTTAGGTTGTGCAAATCATTGTGGAACAAACCGTGTTTTTCAAGAATTTTTTGTAATAATTTTATGATGATATTTTCTTTGCTTTCAGGTTGAAAGCCTTCAGGAGTTATTTTGCCGACCTTAATTCCATATCTCATTAATTCGTTTGATTTAATGTTTGTTGTGTCATATAGTTCATCAAAAAATTTTCGAACGTTTTTGTAATTCTTTTTGAAATTTACAATAGGACTTATTCCTTTGGGAAGTGTTTGGTATTCTTCTGCCATATAACCGGCTTTCATATCACCCCAATAAAAATTACCCATAAAACGACTTTTTATCTTTTTGTTTAAGTATAGTCCGTGAGCTATTTCTGAGTAGCGCCCGTTATAGTTTGTGTCCAAGCCGCCTAATTTATCCTTATTGTTAAACTTTTTAATAAATAATTTGTCTAAACTAACATTTTTCCCTTTTTCTCGTAACAAATAACCTCTTTGGGTATATGCCCCAGAAACTTTTAGTCTTTTGAAGTTTACGGAATTCCCTTCAGATAAAATTCCAAATTTCCTCAATCCTTTGGTTAAAAATTTAGATGCTTCTTTTAGGCGTTTATTTTCTAAATCAACTTTTCTCTTGCTATATTCAGGAGATTTTACCGGTGCGCAATAAGGTTTTAAATGTTTTATTGCTGCTCTGAATATCATAAAAATTTCCTGTTGAACTTCTTTTTGTTTTTCAGTTGGGAGATAATTAATTTTATTTAACCAACTTTGTGGTAAATTACCAGCAACCCAATTTGATGCAGGATCTTTTATAAATTCGTCAATTACTTCTTTTTGAGTTTTTGTGAATTTTTTTGAAAGTTCTTCTGTTACTCCTATAAAACTAACTTTTTTAGAATTGTCAAAATAATAATGCGGAGCCGGATTGTTGCATCCGTTTCCGCAAAAAGGTTTCATAGTATAGTTTATATTCCCAAGATTTAACATACCTATTTAATACTCGGCAAAGAAAATTTTTGCTAGTATAAAGTGTTAATTTTACAATTGTTAATAATTATTTAACTCTTGAGAATACTTCTACGTTAATGTCATCAAATGTATTTGTATTAAAATATGCACAAGATGCAACCATAGCAGCATTATCAGTACAATATTTCATTGGTGGCGCAAATACTTTGTATCCATCTTTTTCAAGCGCAAAGATTTTCTTCCTAATTTCAGAATTTGCAGCAACTCCACCTGCTATCACAACTTGTTTGTAATTGTTTTCTTGCAAAGCTTTTTTTAATTTGTGCAAAAGAGTTGAAGAAACTGTTTCTTGAAAACTTGCGCAAATATCAGCAACTGGCATTTCTTTTCCATCAAAAGATTTGACCAATCTTAATACTGCAGTTTTTAGTCCGCTAAAGCTAAAATTGTAACCATCAACCCTTGATTCTGGAAGTTTGAAAGCAAATGGATTTCCTTCCTGAGCCAACTTATCCAATTTTGGACCTCCCGGATATGGTAGTCCGATTAATCTTGCGACTTTATCATAAGCTTCACCGACTGCATCATCAATGGTTTCGCCAAGAATTGTTTGTTCTGAATATGATTTTACGTCAATAATTTGAGTATGACCGCCACTTACTAGTAATGCCATAAATGGAGGTTTTAAGTCTGTGTCAAGGTAGTTCCCGCAAAGGTGCGCATTCAAATGGTTTACTCCGATGAATGGTTTATCATAAGTAAGAGCAAGAGTTTTGGCAGCGTTTAATCCAACCAACAAACATCCGACTAATCCCGGTCCGACAGTTCCGGCAAAAGCAGTTATGTCATTAGGTGTAATTCCGGCAACTTCTTTTGCCTGTTTAAAAGCTTCTTCTATTATGATATTTATTGAATCCAAATGTTCTCTAGCTGCAATTTCTGGAATAACTCCTCCAAATTGTGCATGTGTTTTTATTTGTGATGCTACAACATTGGCAATAACTTCACGCCCATTTTTAACTATAGAACAAGCTGTTTCATCGCAACTTGATTCGATTGCCATTATATAGTTATCATATCCGCTTTCTGGTCCAATTGTAACAGGTTCTTTAGAGAATAATTTATTTTTTATATTTTTCATAGTAATATTGTAGTATAAACAAGAAAATAGTGATAGTAAAATTATAAAGGCAATAAGATATCAATTTATTAGTGCATAAAGTTTGATAACTCGCTATCGCTTGAAAAAGGACATCATGAAATTTATAGATAAATCAAAAATAAGAGTAGTATCAGGTCGTGGCGGCAACGGGATGGTTGCTTGGCGTAGAGAAAAATTCGTTGATAAAGGTGGACCAGCTGGTGGAGATGGTGGTCGTGGCGGCGATGTATATTTGATAGGTGATGAAAATATGTCTACTCTTATGGATTTTAAACATAAATCGGTGTTTAAAGCTGAGGGCGGCGAAAATGGTAGTATTAAAAATATGCACGGTCGTGGCGCAAAAGATTTGTATATAAAAGTTCCTGTTGGTACAGTTGTAAGAGATGTAAAAACCGGTAATATTATTGCAGATTTGACAGAACACGAGCAAAAAGTTCTTGTCGCAAAAGGTGGTCGTGGCGGTAGAGGCAATGCAAGGTTTGCAACTGCGCAGAAGCGTGCTCCTCAGTTTTGCGAACCTGGAGAACCTCCAATTGAAAGAGAATTGTTTTTGGAATTGAAATTGATTGCAGATGTTGGTTTGCTAGGTATGCCAAATGCCGGTAAATCTACTCTTATTAGTAGAATTAGTTCCGCAAAGCCAAAAATTGCAGATTATCCGTTTACAACTCTTATTCCGAATTTGGGTGTTGTTAAAAAGCGTTCCGGTGATGGCTATGTCGTTGCGGATATTCCTGGTTTGATTGAAGGAGCTTCAGAAGGTGTTGGATTAGGTCATGATTTTTTGCGTCATGTGGAAAGATGCCGTTTCTTGGTTCACCTTATTGATGCAACAGAAGAAAATCCATTTGAAAATTATAAAAAAATTAACTTAGAATTGGAAAAACATTCCGAACATTTGGCAAATCTTTATCAAATTGTTGCTTTAAATAAGGTTGATTCAATTTATGAAGAACGAAAAGATGAATTATTGAAACAGTTTAAAGAAGTAGCGAATGATGTGTTTGAGATTTCAGCTGTTACCGGTGAAAATGTCGATAAATTGTTAGATTTTATGAGCGAAAAAGTTGATGAAATTCCTAAAGTAGAAATATCAGTTGTTGTTGAAGAAGATACAGGAGCTTATAACAATGATGATAGCTCTTTTGATATTTTTAAAGTTGCAAAAGATACATATATTATTGAAGGTGGAAAAATTGAGAGAATTGCAGGAGTTACAGACGAACGTAATTCTGAGCAGGTTATTCGTTTTCAAAATATTATGAAAGGAATGGGCGTTTTTGAAGAATTAGCTAAAAAGGGAATAAAAGATGGTGATACTGTAATTATTGGGCATCTTGAATTTGCTTTTTATTCTGATGAAATATTTGGTTAAAAGGAGTGTGTTGTCGTGACTGTAATTAATGAAAAATTTAGTGTTAATACAAAAGGAAATACTGATATAATTGATATTACTCAAAAGGTGAAAAATGCAGTATATACGCATTCTTTGCAAAATGCGGTTGTGCATGTATATGTCGCAGGCAGTACAGTTTCGATTACTAATATAGAATTTGAACCGGGGTTGTTGGTGGATTTGCCGGAAGCTTTAGATAAAATTGCTCCAACGGATACGGATTATCATCACGATGCAACTTGGCATGATGGAAATGGTTATGCGCATGTTAGGGCATCAATAGTTGGAAATTCAACAATGGTTCCATTGATTGATGGAGCTTTACAATTGGGACAATGGCAGCAAATTGTTTTGGTAGATTTTGACAATAAATCAAGAACCAGAACGGTTTATGTGCAAATAGTTTATTAAGATTTAGCTGCTTAGAGGTAAAATATGCTATGATAAATCGTCATAACGAGCGAATGCGAAGAAATCCAGTGAAATAGAACCCCCTTCCACATTTGTAACGTTCGCAGATGCTCACGAACAACTGCACCCTTAGCACAAGGCAGACAGGGTCACACGCATCGCACAGCTCTGCTGTTCCCTTTGTTTCACAAAGAGAGATGGTAATAATTCTACTGATAAGGTCTACTCACTATTCACTTATTCATATCGATAAGGTCTTTTTACGTTTCGTTGATATTAATTCAACGAAATGGCTGGAAAATACCAAAAGATTATCCGTATGCGTTCTAAAATTTTTCTCTTGTATTTGATTTATGTTCCTGTTAAAATCTTTTCAAGTGCAGAATATAAATAGAGGAATAAAAATTATGACAAAGAGAGTATTACTATGTATTATGGATGGTTGGGGAATTAGCAAAAATCATCCTGAATTTGATGCGACAAAACTTGCACATCCTGTAAATGTAGACAGATTAGAAAAAGAATATCCGACAATTTCTATCCATGCAGACGGACAATATGTTGGGTTGCCTGACGGACAGATGGGTAACAGTGAAGTTGGTCACTTGAACTTAGGTGCAGGTCGTGTAGTTCACCAAGATTTATCAAGAATTAACAGGGCTATTAAAGATGGTTCTTTCTTCAAAAACGAAAAATTCTTGATGGCTATGAATCATGCAAAAGAAAATAATTCAGCTTTACATATTTTCGGGCTTGTTTCTACTGGTGGTGTTCACTCATCTTTAGAACATTTGTTAGCTTTGATTAAAATGGCAGCGGAAAATGGTTTAAAAAAAGTTTATGTTCACGCATTTTTGGATGGTAGAGATACTCCTCCACAAAGTGCTTGCACTTTCTTACAACCGGTTGAAGATGAATTGAAAAAATACGGTTTGCCACAAGTTGCAACTATTATCGGTAGATTTTATATCATGGATAGAGATAACCGTTGGGATAGAGTTGAAAAAGGCTACAATGCTTTATTGTTAGGCGAAGGTGAACATGCAGCATCCGCTTGTGAAGGTGTTAAAGCATCTTACGAAAGAGGCGATAATGATGAATTTGTTCTTCCAACAGTAATTGGCGGTGAAGAGTCCAGAATACATGATAATGACTCAATTATTTTCATCAACTTTAGACCTGACAGAGCTAGAGAAGTTTCTAAAGCTCTTAATTTCAAAGATTTTGATGGTTTTGAAAGAAAGAAAGTTCTTAAAAATCTTTGTTATGTAACTATGACAAGCTACAATGAAGATTTTACATTCCCAGTTGCGTTCCCTAAAGAACATTTAACAAATATTTTGGGAGATGTTTTGGAAGCTAATGGTGTTCATCAATTCAGAACTGCTGAAACTGAAAAATATGCTCATATTACATTCTTCTTTAATGGTGGAATTGATGAGCCTCAACCTCACGAAACAAGAGTTCTTGTTCCATCTCCAAAAGTTGCAACTTATGATTTGCAACCAGAAATGAGCGCACCGGAAGTTTGTGAAAATGTATTGAAAGCAGTAGAAAATCCTGAATATGGATTTGTTCTAGTTAACTTTGCCAACCCTGATATGGTTGGTCATACAGGAGTTATTGAAGCTGCCGAAAAAGCTTGTCACGTTGTTGATGAGTGTGTTGGAAAAATTGCCGATGCTTGCGTTAAAAATGGTGTTACAATGCTATTGACTGCAGATCACGGTAATTCCGAAGTTATGGTAAATCCGGAAACAGGAAAACCTCAAACTGCGCATACAACAAATAAAGTTCCATTTGTTTTGATTAATGCTCCAAAAGATATTCAATTGAAAGATGATGGTGCATTATGCAACATTGCTCCAACTGTATTACAATTGTTGGGTATTAAAAAACCGGCAGAAATGGACTGCGATTCGTTGATTAAATAATAATAAAGTGAAAGGTGAAAAGTGAAAAGACCATTGCAGATGCTACCGCATCAAAAGTTTTTTAACAGAACTTTCTAAACTTACTTTTCACTTTTTACTTCTTGCTAGATATATAAAGGATAATTATGACAAATACTGAAAATAAGGCTTTAGATATAGATTTTTCGTTCAAAAAAAATAATGTTGATGAACTGTTTTTTAATCTTTCTGAAAATCCGGAAGGGTTCAAAAACAAGGATTTTAGATATACTTTAAGCTTGATTTATCAGACTGTGGAAGATGAATTTGAAGGTGTTTTTCTTAGCCCTAATGCTCCGACAAGAAACACGGATTTTTATCTTGTTAATAATAATGAAAAATTATCCTTTTTTGTCACTCCAACAAATAATTTTCAATACTATTTGAAATCAAAAGGATCATTGTTTCGTTTTAAATCCGAAGTTATGGATGATAAAGTCGGGTATGCAATGAGCTTGGATTTGGTTATGGATTATTTTGGCGGGTTTGGCAACGTAGTTGATATTGAATCTCTAACTCCGACATTTATTTATTTGAATAAGTTGACTTACTTTGTTATGAAACTTATTGAAAAACTTTATTTCATTCCAACAATCAAAAAACATGGAACAATGTTCAGAATTGTTTACGAACCAATTATTAATTCTCAGCAATTGGCAAGAATTATCAATCAATTTGAAGAATGTGTACCTGAAAATTTGTTTATTAAAGGTGGAAAACCTAAAAACTTTGTAAACGATTTTATTTACAATTATTTGAACTATGTAATTTATAAATTCTTAAATATAAAGGCTTATAAGTTTAAAGATGTAAAATCGGGAACTTATATGATTAAGGATCTTGAACAACGTGCAGTTATGAAAGGTCATGATATTGCAGAAAGTCTTGCTCAATGGTTTGATGAACTTTATTTGGGCAAATATGATGTTATTCCGTTCTTTAAGATTGAAAAATTAGAAAATCAAGAAATTTTCCGCTTGAAAGTTTACATCAAAAATAGAAAAACTGATGAAGATGTATTGATTGATAAGCTTTATACAGAAGAAGAAGTGTTTGGTGCAAATTCATCTGATATTGCGAGAATTGTTGAAAAACAACTGAACTATGCAATTCGTTATATGCCAGAATTGGAAGAATTGTTTGAAGATGAAGAAAAGTTGTATCTTGATTTGGACTTAAATCAGGTTTACAAAATTATTACTCAAACTGCTTATTATCTTCAAAAAGCTCAAATTGAAGTTGTTTTGCCAAAAGAACTTACGAATATCGTTGTTCCTAGAGCGTCTATTAATGCAAGAGTTAAAACTTCTCGTTCAAAAGATTTGGCAGATATTTTCAATAACAATTCGAGTTCCAAAATTTCACTTGACGATATTTTAGATTTCAAATATGAAATCGCAATTGGAAATGAAAAGTTATCAATTGATGAATTTAACAAGCTTATTGAAGGTCAAAACGGCTTGATTAAATACAAAAATAAATATGTTTTGATTGATCAAGAAGATACTAAAAAATTGTTTGAACAGCTTGCAAAAGCAAACTTTAAATCAATGTCAAGAATGGAACTTATTCATGCTTCTATGTCTGGGCAATTGGCACAATATGATTTTGATTATGATGAAGCATTTGCAAAAGTTATTCAAGATTTCAATAAACCAGTTGATGTTACTCCGCCAAAAACTCTTAAAGGAGAATTAAGACCGTACCAGATGACCGGTTTGAAATGGCTATGGACTAATATTTCAAAAGGCTTTGGAGCTTGTATGGCTGATGATATGGGGTTGGGTAAAACAATTCAGGTTATCAGTTTAATTCTAAAAATGAAAGAGGAAAATAAATTAGATAAACCGGTTTTGGTTGTTTGTCCGACTACTTTGATGGGTAACTGGATGAAGGAACTTCAAATGTTTGCACCTTCTTTGGATGCGGTTATTTATCACGGTGCAGAAAGAAAATTAGAATTAAAACATGATGTAATTCTTACTACATATGCGATTATGAGAATTGATGTTGAAGAATTGAAGAAAAATCAGTGGGGAATGATTATTGTAGATGAAGCTCAAAATATCAAAAACCCTGATACTGCTCAAACTTTGGCTATCAAGATGCTAAAATCAGATGTTAAGATTGCAATGACAGGTACGCCGGTTGAAAACAGGTTGACTGAATTGTGGTCTATTTTCGACTTTATTAATCAAGGTTATTTGGGGTCTTTGAGAGAGTTTCAAAAGAGTTATGCAATTCCTATTGAAAGATTTAAGGAAAACTCTCGTGCAGCTAAGTTAAAAATGTCAGTTTCTCCATTCGTTCTAAGACGTTTGAAAACTGATAAACACGTTATCACTGACTTGCCAGAAAAAATGGTTATTAATGATTACTGCTACTTGTCTAAACCTCAAGCAGTTCTTTACGAAAAAACTCTTAATGAGATGATGGAAAAGATTTCAGGATTTACCGGTGTAAACAGACGTGGAAATATCTTCAAACTTATTACTGCGTTGAAACAAATTTGTAACCACCCTTATCAATTCTTGAAGGGCGGAGATATGAGCAGAGAAGCTTCCGGCAAGATGGATAAATGTATTTCTACAGTTGAAAGTATTCTTGGTAATGATGAAAAAGCTCTTATTTTTACTCAATATAAAGAAATGGGCGACATTTTATGTAAGATTATTTCCGATGAATGTAATACAAATCCACTGTTCTTTCATGGTTCGTTAACCGTTCCGCAAAGGGAAGATTTGATTACAAGGTTCCAAACAGAAGAAGATGCTAAAATTATGGTTCTTTCGTTGAAAGCTGGTGGTACTGGTTTGAACTTGACAAGTGCAACAAATGTTATTCATTACGACTTGTGGTGGAACCCTGCAGTAGAAGATCAGGCGACAGATAGAACTTATCGTATTGGTCAAGACAAAAACGTAATGGTTCACAGAATGATTACGTTGGGAACATTTGAAGAAAAAATTGATGAAATGCTGAAAGCTAAGAAAGAACTTGCTGATTTGGCTGTTTACGAAGGCGAAAAGATTATTACAGAACTTTCAGACGAAGAAATTTACGAAATCTTTACATTGTCTGCGTAAATTTATTGGATGCCAATGTTTATTCCTTCACTTGTGAGGACTTTGCCGAACAAAAGGTGACTAAATGTCACGTTTTGTGAGAGGTGATTTAGGATGGGTGCCATTTAGTAAGTGAGTTAATCAAGAACTTGCTGGAGGCTTGGCAAAATACTTGTAGAGAAAATAATTCAAATTATGGCTGGAATGTTGGGATAAGTTGTTCAAAATATATAATGGACTCAAATTGGGAAATTCCAAAGAGTTATCCTTGGTAAGATATTAGATAAACTCACACAACCACTTGAAAAATTTTTTATTTAGGTTATAATGTATAGAGTAACACTAAATTTAAGACCATAAAGGTGGTGAAAACATAAATGGCAGAAGTAAAAGTTGGCGAAAACGAATCAATTGAAAGCGCATTGCGTCGTTTCAAGAAAAAAATTCAAAAAGCTGGTATTCTTTCAGAAGTAAAAAAACGTGAAAGATATGAAAAACCAAGCGTAAAAAGAAAACGTAAATCTGAAGCAGCTAGAAAAAGAAAAGTGTAATCAGATTTAAAGATATACAAAAAGAGATTAGATTTCTTCTAATCTCTTTTTTCATGTTGAAATGTTTTGAAAAATCTGTTAAAATAATAATGTAAATATGATGAAAGAGAGGATTAAATTATGAAAATTAAAGAAAACAAGCTCATCGGGGGGGGGGGATAGTCTAAAACCCTCTCATAATCGTGATCTACACCTGATTTTAAGGTGTCTAGATGCCTTCACTCTTGCTGAGGTTTTAATTACACTTGGTATTATCGGCGTTGTTGCGGCTATGACTATGCCATCTTTGGTGCAAAATTATCAGAAAAAGGCTCTTGAAACAGGTTTAAAGAAATCGTATTCTGTTTTATCACAAGCTGTTCAAAGAATGATTGAAGAAGATGGCGAAATTCCATCACGAGCTTCAGTAGCTTCTACAAATGATAATTGGATGGCGTTTGAAAAATCATTATCTCAACATCTGAAAATTGTAAAATATTGTTCAAATTCATTTAACGGTATGTCTGATAAATGTATTTCGGGTGACAGTTTTACGTCTTGGTTTAATAGTACGTACAAATCTTATAATAAAAAAACGCTTGGAACTGCTGGATGGTGGTTTGATGATGGAATGTATGTTTTAGCAGATGGGAGTTTTTTGTTTTTAGATTGTTCTACTACCTCTAATGATGTTTTGTTAAATATTGATATAAACGGGAGTAAAGCTCCAAATGCACTAGGTCATGATGTATTTTTATTTGCAATAGATCATGAAACCGGCAAATTACGACCTTATGGTGGAGAAACCAAAGATGATACAACACAGAAGTTATGTGATAAAATTTCCAATGATGGAAATAACGGTTTAGGATGCACTGCAAAAGCGTTTGAAAATATGGATGAATATTTCAAAAACTTACCGTAAATTAATATTTAAACTTACTTTTTGTATGTATGTTCTACGTATTCTCTTTTTCGTAATTCTTTATCTAACATGTACAAAGCTGCACGGTCATTACCGATCATTTTTAGTCGGTTAATGATTTTGCGAGCTTTGTCTTCTTCGCCTACTTGTTCTTCAATATACCAGTTTATATAGTTCCTTGTTGCCAAATCGCATTCTTCTGCACTCATTGATGCAATACAATTTATTCCCGCAGTTACAGACTGTTCGTGTTCTAATATCTTTTCAAATATTTCTATTGGCTCTTTTAAATTCATAATAGGAGCTTCAATAGGCGTAAAGTTAATTTTCCCTCCACGTTCTGCTATGTATGCAAATAATATCATTCCGTGATCAACTTCTTCTCGTGATTGAATATTGGTCCAATTTGCAAAACCTGGCAAACCAATTTCATCAAAATAAGCAGACATAGCAAGATACAAATAAGCTGAATAAAATTCTTTGTTAATCTGTGCGTTAAGTACATTTTCTACCTTCTCGTTAATCATTTTCACCCTCCCACAATCCGTGAATATTACAAAGTTCTCGTGCTATCATTTTTTCAGAAGTCTTATGGAAAATCATCTTTGGTTCTTCATCGGAATGTAAATATTTTAATTGTATGTTATTTTTATCTTCAGAAATAGCTTCTATAAAGACTATGTGATGTTCTTCTTTCATTGGATGAAGCACTTCTCCAACCCTAATTTCATCCTTACCATCTTCTGTTTTGGTAAAAATAGGGACATGTTTTTCAAGCATCGCATCTTCTTTAGTTTTAATTTCAAGTCTGTTCATAGGTTGTCCGCAACAAACAAGTTCGCCACCACCAATTATGATTGTCTGAACTATGTTACCACAAACATCACATTTGAATAAGTCTAATTTTTGCATTAGAACTCCTTTCTTATGTATTATCTTGTCATTGTTTCTTTTTTTATATTCCCCATGTGGCTATAATTTTTTTCGTAAATTTTTCTTAATAAAGTGTCAAAAATTTTATTTCTGAGTTTTAAAATCATATTATGAAAGTCCAAGCGGTTTCTTATCCATATACTGGGTCACGAATAAAAGATAAGCAAGAATATAATTTTTCGTATCTTTATACTGTAGATTTAGCAAAACAGCAGTCTAAGGAAAAGGCACATAAAATTAAGGTTGCGACGGGTTTTTTGGCGCTTGCTGCGGTTTTGGTTACGTTATTTAATATTAAAGGTCCGAAAAGACTTCCTTATGATATAGTTGATATACCTTCTACGGAAAAAGGTTTGAATAAACTCGAAAACTTTGCAAGTACTGCAAATGAATTAAAACATAAAGTTTTGTACCCTCTGCAATGTGCAAGAAAAGGGGACAAACATATTGAAAAATCCAAAATGTTTAAGTCTGGTGTTATTTTAACTGATAAGAGTAGTACAAATTTGTCAGAAGTAACAGATGCTTTTATGGAGCATGCAAATGAATTGGGTATTAATACCGTTTCAATTCCGAGAAAATCAAAACGTATTAATGCAAAGGGTGAAATTTTTGAAAAGGATTTAAAACGTCATGAATTGATAAAAATTGTTTATGGCGAATTGAAAAATGCTGAAAAACATTTTAAAGATACAAAAGAATATACGATTATAAATTTAGGTGATATAGCTAAATTAACGGATTTGAAGGTAATAAAATCTCAAAAATCAAATTTTGAAGCAATGTTAGGAAATCTTAATAATAAAAAATTCCCTGGAATTATCTGGGCAGGTTGGACAACTAAAACGAAAGATGTTCCATTATTTTTCAATGATTTACCTATTTTGATAACAAAATTGGTTGATTAGGAGTTTAGATGGGGACTATCCCGTAAAAAACATTTAACCTTCCTTGTAAAATAAAGTCCTCCCTTATGAGGTGAGGATTTAGGTGGGTGTTATCCTGTAAGGGAAACATTTAACCTTCCTTGCAAAGGAAGGGGGACCGCTTGCGGTGTAAGGATTGTTTTTTTTGTCTTGCGCAGACGGCGGGAACTTTTTGTGTAAAAAGTTCCACAAAACCACCCACACGCTCCATTCACTAATAACTAGTAAGTTCAACTAAAAAACAGTCAAACTCGCTACGCTCAAACAATGCCTGTTTTTAACCCTCTGTGTAAACATTTGTTCCTACATCATACATTTGTGTAAAGCTTTTTGTTGTTTGTTTCACTAACAAGTTATTGTTCATTTCGCTATCGTGGGATTATTTTCTTCTTCTTAAAACTACTTGAAAAACATCAAAAAATTTGTTAAAATAGATATGTTAATAATAAAAAAAGAGAGGAATTTTTATGAAAAAGAGATTGATGTCACAAGAGTTTGAAAAATTGAACAAAGCTCTATGTGGCGGATGGAACGGCACGTTCCTCGTCGGGGGGGGGGCAATAGTCTAAAACCCTCTCATAATCATGGTCTACGCCTAATTTTAAACCGCATAGCAGCCTTTACCTTAGCTGAAGTTCTCATCACTCTCGGCATAATTGGAGTAGTTGCGGCTATGACTATGCCATCTTTGGTGCAAAATTATAAAAATAAACAAACAGTTGCGCAGTTAAAAAAGATTTACTCTGTATTAAGTCAAGCAACTGTAATGGCAGAGAGTGAAAACGGTCCAATTAGTGATTGGAATATGGTTGATGGAAGTTGCGAATCAATGGATGAAATTGTTTCGTTTTATACCCCTTATTTAAAAACATTAAAGGATTGTAAGCAATCAAAAGGGTGTTGGGCAACTACGACTATAAAGGGTTTGAGCGGAACGACAAACCGATTAAATGAGTTTTCAGACAGTTTTGATTGTGCAAAACATTCAATTGCTTTAACTGATGGAACGTATATCGTTTTTGATATTTATAGTGATTTAACGTCTTTAGGTATTCAAAATGATATGCCAAATGATATAAACTCCACAATGGCATTTTTTGTAGATTTGAACGGACAAAAGAACCCAAATGTTGTTGGAAAAGATATTTTTGCTTTTGCTTTAACTAAACATGGAATAGCTCCAGCCGGTATTCATACTAATTCAGTACAATGCTCAAGGGAATTGAAAAATGCAAATTCTGGTATTGATTGCGCTGCAAAAGTGTTAAAAGAGGAAGATTTAAAATATTAACTTCTAATGAATTGAGATTTCATAATTCCCGTTATCTATTTTAAAATTCATTCTAATTGTTTGACCGTTGTATTCAGATGGCGGGGCATCAAATTTCGGTACGCTCATTAACATATAATAAACCGCATCATTTAAGGCTTTGTTTGAAGACTCTTGCGAGAATTTTCTATTAATCAGCTTTCCATTTTTATCTATGGCAAACTGTATAGAACATTCGCCGGCTCCCGAAATACTTCCGACTGCAAATTGAGTAAAGAGTGCAGATCTAAGATTGTTTTTATATCTCAACATTGTCGGACTATTTGGGTTGTATGTTGGTTTTGCAGGCTCTTTATATAAAGGTGCTTCGTTCAACTTTGTTGATTTATTTGACGTTTTAGGTTGAACTTTTGGGGTAAATGTCTGTGACGTAGCCGTCTGCTGAACTTTTTTAGGTGCAGGTTTTACTGCTGAGGTCAGATTTTTTTTTTTTTTTGAACATCTGCTTGAACAATTTTTTTGTTTTCAATTGGTGCAAATGTTAGTGGTATTTCTTGTCTTAACTTATCTAGTGGAGTTTGTTCTTGAACCTGTTGCGTTGGCTGAGGTTTTGGCTGATATATCGGAGTGTCATCCCAAATTTTGTTTATGTTTGGAATATAAACATCTGTTTGTGTTTGTTTTGGTTGAGGTGTCGTAGTTCTTTTAGGAGGATTTTTACCTATCGGAATTGACCAAACAATAATTGATAAAATTATACAAATCCCGAAAAATATTCTTGAAACAAGTTCTGCTTTTTGTTCAAGTGTCATTGGAGATTTTGTTTTTGTTGTGGCAATTGTCGTTTTATCTTCAACATAATCAAATGTATTGTTTCCACAATCACAATAATCTACTTTTTCTTTATATTCAGTTTTACATTCTCTACATATATACATAACAAATTTATCTTATCATAAACAATCCTAATAAATAAATACCATAAACAATAAATGGAATTATTGCCATAATTATTCCGATTGCAGTTTGGCGAATTATATCGTATTTTGCTTGCCTTATTTTAAAATAAAATGGTGTTTCAAGGATTATTAGTAAAATCCAACAAAAGATTTTTAGCATTATTTAGCCCTTTTATAAATAATTTGTTCTAACATAATCATCTTGTGCATGTGCGGTTTAATGTTTGCAATTACTGCGGTACAAAGTCCGATTAATACAAGTGAAGTTACTGTGATTATTGTAATTTTTGTTATATTCATTAGTGCCTTACCCTTTCGTAATCCGAGTAGTCATTTGGATTAGAATAAACATTTTGAGAACCTAGTATAAAACTTCCTGTTACGACTGTTGATGTTCTTTGAGAGCCTCGTGGAAAGTTTAAAATAGGTTTCTTTTGCAAGTTTGTAATAGCAGGTTTAACTCCGTTTCTTGCAATATCCATATAATTTGGATTTGAACATTGTACTTTTACATTTGAAATGTTGCCGTATTTGTCAACAATAAATGTAAATAGGAATATTGTTCCGTATGGTGCATATTCAGCGTTAGAATCTTCCATAATTCTATTTTGAAGGTCACTACGCCATTTACTCCAAGCAATAATTTCTTCTTGCTCTGTCATATATGGATTTTTGTAATTTGAATTTTGTTTTGGTGTAGGTTTGGTTTGTTCCTGAACACCTTTTAAAATTTGACTTAGCATCTCTAAATCAGACATTTCATCATTATTTGCAGTTGATGGTTTGGATGTCTGTTTAGGAATTGTTTTTATACGTTGCCTTTGTGGTTCAGTGTTTTGAGATTGAACGTATCTTGTTTGTGTTTGACTTTGTGGAACTTGCGTATTCACATCTGTTTGTTGTGGAGCTACGTTTATAACCTGTCGGTTTATTTGTTGTGTAGTGTTTGAATTTGGTTGTTCTAATTGGATTATTTTTGAATTTTGTGTAGTTGTTTCAATAGGAGCGGAAGTAGATTTTTCAGATACAAGTGTGTCAGAAATTCTGGTCAGCTTAAAATCTGCATCCTCAATTATCATTGGTTGGTGAACTGACGGATGTATTGATATCGTACAAATTGTAACGACTACAAATGCAATTATTACTAAAACTTTTAGTATATCCATAATTAATCTTTGTCTACTTTAGCAAGTAATTCGTCACAAGCGTAAATGTCAAATTTTGTTTGACTTAACATTAATGTTTCTGCAAGTAGCAATGCAGTCGGAACTAATGCAGCAACCAAGCTTAAGCCGATACCTTGCATATCTCCACCGATTTCAGTCATAAAGTATGATACGTTCATTGCAAATTCAATGAAAATAATTGCACAACCTATGGTTAAAGAACGATTTTTTTCAGAGTTAAGTCTGCGAACACCTTCAAGTCCGTAAATAGTAACTCCGTGATGTTGGTAATCTGAAAATCCATCTTGTTTTATAACTTGTGAACCTTGAACTTTTTTAGTACAGAAAAATGCGTTTACAAAAGAGAAAAACGCAAAAATAATCATAAATGTTGCCAAAGTTAAGAATACAGGGCTGATTCTCAATCCAGAAATTCTTACCCAGCCTGCAGCTTCAGGGAAGCACATTGCTAAAGTGTTTGAAACACCATAAGCCAAAAATGGAGCAGTCAAAATTCCTACAAATGTTTCGCCGACTGATTTTAGCTGAAGATTGAACATTTTGTCTTTGATATATTGTAATTTTGAATTACTCAAGCTGTTGATATATCTTTCAATCCACTGTCTGTACGTTTTTATAACGCTTTCAAAATCTTCTCGATACTCGTATTTGTCTAAAGTCATTGACCATTCTGTGCCGTTGCACTTGAAGTATCCGCAAGAAATTGCAAGGACTGCCAAAATTCCAGAGAAGAAGAATGAAATAAATATAGCAAATGTCATAAAGTCATTTAAGTTCATATAATAAATAAGGTTTACGACATAAATTGCAAGCACAAAAATTAATGAAAATATCAACATAAAACTTTGTCCAAGTTTTGCGGATTTTGACATTTCTTTTTGGATATTGCTTTGCAAATATAAATAAATTCCTTGTTTTAGCAACAAACAAATTCCATAAATCAAAATTGTATAAATTCCCCAAACTTTGATGTTTGTCGGTAAATGTAAAAAGTTTGCAGATTCTTTGATTTCTAATCCCATTAAATAATTTGAAACACCAAATGCACAAATCATTGAACTGAAAAACATTGCGATGTGCAAGAATATGCTTGTTTTTGAGTTAGTTGAAAGTTTTTGTTTTAAATCATTGATATGGAATGCAACTTGTTTGATAATAGCAACACGAGCATCTTCCAAATCTTCTTTTTGTTTTTCTAATTTAACCTTAGTTACTGCATTAACATCTTTTCCGTATAAACCTTTAATATCTTCTTCGGTTAAGTCTTCTTTCCCGATTGAAGTAATTGTTTTGGCTTGATGTGCGGGAGCATCAGCGATTACTCGAACTCCCAAAAATTCGTCAGAGCCACCAAACATAATCTTGCAAACGTTAGAAACATCGACTTTTTTAATTGGTTGACCTTTGAAAAGAACCTTATCACTTTTAAAAGTGTTGATAATTGAACATTTGTTTTCGTTCGCTCTGTATTCCAAAGTCAATAGAATATCATAACCTGTATTTAATATAACGTCACAGTTAGGATTTGTACCTACAGTTATAACGTCTTTATTAAAAACTTTTTCACCTTGTGATGTTGAAATTACTATAGTCATTCTTATCCTCTCAAATTTTATCTTCCGATTGCGTGAAGAAATTTTCTAATTGATTTATCTATGTTTTGTTTTGGAGAAACAATCAAATGGTCTTCTCCTAAAACAGGTGTTAATTTTTCTTTTACTAAATCTAATTTTGCCGGATGTGCATCTAAAAACATCATAGAAATATCCGGAGCGTATTTTTTTACGTTTTGAACATTTGATGGAAGTGTGTTCCAGTTAATTTGTTTTTCGATAGCTCCTTCGTTTTCAAGATCGCCAATAACAACAATTGCCGGAACATAGCCATCTTTTTTCATAGTCAAAGCGTGTGAAAATGCCTTTTTCAATCCTATTCCATATGCTGTGCCATAATCTTTTTTATCATATTTTGTGAAAGCATCCATTGATTTTGTAATAGTGCTACCGTTCATTGGACTGCCTTCATAGATTAAATAAGCATCCTCTGAAACTCTTAAAATTTTAATTTGATCCTCTGGATCAAGCAAATTGCAAATTTGTCTTAATGTTTTTTTCTGCTCCGGTAGTTGTTTTTGGTTTGAAGCAGAAGAATCAATTAAGAATATAACTGCAGCTGCATGAAAATCATCAACTTTAATTTGTTTTAGTCCGGTCCATATAAATTTTAATGCGATTGATAAAACTAATATTATTAAGCCTAATGTAACTAATCTTTTATTTAATTTCATATTCCACCTGTTTGATATGTTTTGTATGAACAATATAACATATTTTTGAGCTTTTAGCAAGATTGATAAACTCCTTAAAATATTAAATTAAAAAGATTTGATATTTAAAATATTTTCTGTTATATTAAAGTCAAGCCGTACTCCACGGGGAATTGCAATCCCTCGACTCGAAGTTAATGCGAGGTGCAGAGCCTGTTGTGAGGGTTTGAAAAATAACTTTGATAAATATGTTATTGTTGAGGTTTATACTTATGGTGGCGTAATCTGCCGAACCGTGTCAGGATGGAAACATAGCAGCACTAAGGCAATCTTTGCGGGTATCGTATTTGTAAAAAGAGGTAGTGTATTTTGAAATTTTGTTTAACAAATTCGATAGACAGTGGTACGGCTTTTTTATTTCTGTTGATTAACCATAATTCATAATGGTTTAAGTTGTAATCTATTTGAGTTCAATATCTTTTATATAACGAGGTCTTCCCTTGACTTCTCTATAAACTTGACCTACGTATTCTCCAATTAATCCTAAACAGAACAATTGTATTCCTCCAAATACACACAACAAAATAATTGTTGTTGCCCAACCGTTTGGAGAGTTGTGCCAAAATATTTTTTCTATAACTGTTTCAACTCCAACCAAAAAACCAAATAGTGCCATGAAAAATCCTAAAACTGTTACAAATCTAAGTGGAACAATACTATATGATGTAATTCCGTTTAATGCCAATCCCATAAGAGAAACAAAATTGAATTTTGATTGTCCTGCCATTCTTGGTTTTACATTAAAATGAACAAAGGATGTTTTTAACCCTACCTCGTTGAAGAAACCTCTTAAAAATAAGTATTTTTCAGGATAAAGTTCCATAATATCGAGAGCCTTTTTGCTTACTAATCTGTAATCTGAGTGATTTGGAGGAATTTTCGCTCCTAAGATATTCATTGTTTTGTAGAATGCTAATGCGGTAAATTTTTTGAAGAATGAATCTGTTTTTCTGTCGTTTCTAATCCCTGAAACGATGTCAGCACCTTTCATATATTCATCGATAAATTCTTCAATAGAGTTTTCATCCTGTTGTAAATCTGCATCTATAGAAACCGCACAATCGCAACCAATACCTCTAACTCCTTCTAATCCAGCAATAAGGGCTTTTTGGTTGCCGAAATTTCGAATGAATTTTAGAGCTTTAACTCTTTTATCTGCTTGATTAAGAGAAACTATTATGCTCCAAGTTTTATCTTTTGAGCCGTCATCAACCAGATATAAATAGCTATTAGGTTTTATTTTCCCTTTTTCAATCAGTTTATCTAATAAATTTAATAAAGTTGTAACGGTTGTTTTTACGCACAGTTCTTCATTATAACAAGGAATAATTATTGCTAATATCGGTTTATCCATAATTTCTCTCTCCAATTTGCCAAAATCGGCTCTTTTATATTATAATATATTTATTATTAAAGCAAGGATTTATTAGCAAATGGTTAGCAAAAAATTTATTTTAAACGCAGATGATTTTGGAATGTCAAAGGCATTCAATAGAGCAGTACTTGATGGATATCACAGAGGATTTTTGACAAGTGCAAGTTTGTGCGCTAATGGAAAAGCCTTTAATGCTGCGGTAAATGAGATTATTCCGGAATGTCCAAATTTGGGGATTGGTGTTCACCTCAATATTATTGAAGGTCGTTCTTTAACTAAAGCTCCGATGCTAACTAATAAAAAAGGAAAATTTAACAAAGGATATGGACAGTTGATGTTGATGTCAAATGATCCGAAGTTCTTAGAACAGGTTGAATTTGAATTTAGAACGCAAATTGAAACTGTTATGAATTATACCAAAGTTGATCATATAGACTCGCATGTTCATACCCATGCTATTCCAAATATTTTCAAAATAGTTGCAAGATTGGCGAAAGAATATAATATTCCATATATTAGAACTCAGCATGAAGAAATGTATTTTGTTCCTAGTTTAAAAAAACACTGTAATTTTAAATATCCACCAAATATTTTGAAAATTCTTTTGTTAAATTATTTTACTTCAAAAAATTTGCCGGTAGCTAAAGAATACGGTTTGTTGACAAATGATTTCTTAATTGGGGTGGGATATACCGGTTTGATGGATAATTTAACTATAGAATACGGTTTAAAAGCGTTGGAAGGTGATTGTGTGGCAGAAGCTCTAATTCACCCTTGCCATTATGCAACTTCTAATAAAAATCAACATTATACGGAGTTTTTAATTACTCAAAATAAGGAGTTGAAAGATAAAATTTCAAGACTTGGTTTTGAGTTAACAAATTATAAAAAAGAATATGCGCTTAAATAAAATATGTTCAATTGTTTTAATAATAGGGATATTTGTCGCTTTTACAGGATTTGAATTTTATAGAAAATCTGAAAAGAAAGTGATTGGGATAATAAATCCTGCACAAATTGAAGTTGATTTGAACGGAAATAATATTCTTGATGATGGAGAAATTATTTGTGTTCCGAATTTAAAAGTTTTTACATCTGATTTATCTCAATCTCAAACAGAATTAGAAAAAGTTTTGAAACTAACTCATTCGGAGGCAATAAAGTTAGGATATTTAACGGATATTTTTGCGGAAAACAATTTGAGCGGGAAGTCTGTAAAATTACAATATATTGGAAAAACTACTCCAAGTTGTAAATATGCTGAAATTGTTGTTGATAATGAGTTATATAGCAAAAAGTTGAAAAATTCTGGCTTAGGTTTTGATGATAAAGGGAATTTTACTCAATCATATCAATCGCAGTTATCTAAAGCTCGCAAGTTAAATTTGATTATATTAAATCATAAAAGTAATAAATATCACACATTGGACTGTAAATATGGTCTTTCTGCGCATGATACAATTGTTATACCTGCAAGACAAAAGCCTGATGGTGCAAAACCGTGTAAATTCTGCCATATTCAAAAATCCAAATATCAAAAATTTAATAAAACAAAATTTAATAAGAATATAATTCCCAATTATCCTCTAACTATCTCAAATGGTAGCGTAAGAATGTATTTAACTGATATGACAACAACATTAAAGCCGAACAATTCTTGTAATACCGATGTTTGTCATGAAGTTTTAAATCAAATCAACAAATCAAAATCTTCAATTGATATAGTTCTATACGGTTGGGATGACAATCCTGTAATCTATAACGCATTAATTAGAGCGAAATCAAGAGGTGTAAAAATCAGGATTGTTTACGACACTAGTACAAAGGCATATTATCCGAATTTGAAAGAGTTTGTAAAAATTGCTAGTGAAAAATCGACCGATTCTCCAAAAATCTTGATGCATGACAAATTTATGATTTTTGATAATTCATCTATAATAACAGGTTCTATGAATTTCGCCAAAACTGGTTTTTCTGGTTTTAATTCTAATTGTGTTTTCTTTATTAACTCAAAAGAAATTGCCAATATTTATGAAAAAGAATTTAATCAAATGTTGAATGGAAAATTCCACAATTCTAAATCTCAAATTTCACATAACACAGTTGTTTTAGGTAAAACAAAAATTACACCGTTATTTTCTCCTAAAGATAAAATTATAACTAACAATATTATTCCGCTTATCAAAAATTCTAAAAAATATATCTACGTTCCTGCCTTTACGATTACTCATGATGAGTTCGCAAAAGAATTGATAAATGCGAAAAAGAGAGGAGTAGATGTAAAAATTATTATTGATGCTACAAATGTTTATTCAAAGAAAAGTAAAGTGAAAGAGCTTCGTGGAGCCGGAGTTCCACTGAAAGTTGAAAACTACGCAGGAAAATTACATTCAAAGAGTATAATTATTGACGATAAATATATTGTTGCAGGGTCAATGAATTTTACAAATAGTGGCGAAAATAAGAATGATGAAAATGTTTTGATTGTGGAGGATACGCCGCTTTCAAAATTTTATAAGGGATTTTTTGAATATTTGTGGAAGAAAATTCCTGAAAGATATTTACAACATAGTGTAAGAGCTGAAGGAAAATACTCAATCGGTTCATGTTCAGATGGTATAGATAATAATTTTGACGGAAAAATAGATAAAGATGATGTAGGATGCAAGTAATTATTCTTCATATATGTATTTGTACGCACAACCTGCATTTGAATATGCTGTGCTTCCGTTATTAGCAGCTTTCCCATCATTGCAAGTTGTAGCTGAAGTATAATAATCTTGACCTATTAAGTCTTTGGCTGGAAGAAGTGTGGAATTTAAAACAATAAAAGCAAATCTATCTTTGCCAAATTTATTTGGTCTTTTTAATCCATTTATATCGACATAAATAAGAGCTTGTTTTTTATTTGCTTCTTGATATTCCATATCAAAGTCGTAAGAAATTCCATCAACTGCAGAAAAACAATAATGAGTTTCAGTTACCATTCCAATATCGTTATCTTCCCAACATCCCTCGGCTTTTTCTGATGATGGTGTATAGAGTTTTCCATTCCCGTTTAAAGATTTTAAATATGGCGCAAATAATTTTCCCAAGCACTCTGAATTATTAATACTACAGACGGATAACCCCTCTCCATTATCATTAACAAGTTGAGTGTAAGCCTGACTTAATGTTGAATAAGCCTTTTTTGCGGCAGTGATAGCAGCTTTTTTTTGATAATTATTGATAAGAGTTGGCATTGTTATTGCTGCAACAACACCAATAATGCCGAGAGTGATTAAGACTTCTGCGAGTGTAAAAGCAGCTAGGTTGCTAGGAAGCGAAGCAGCTAAGTAGCCCCTCTCCCTAACCCTCTCCCCAAGTGGGTGAGGGAACAAATTACATGTCATTGCGCACTTGTTGCGCAATCTTTTATTATTATTTCTCAAATCTTTATTCATCTCTCTCAAAAACAAATTTACCATATTTTATCCTCATATAAGTTTTCATATAAACACATGTGTTTATATATTAAAATTATATGAAGTAAAATTTTTTAGTCAATAACTGTACAATAATATATTATGGATAAGAAACAAACACTAAAAATTCTTGCAGAAAATATTCGAGTTGAACGTGCAAGAAAAAAATATTCTCAAGAGTATTTGGCGGAACAGGCAGATATTACTCCCCAACATTTGTACAGGATTGAAAATGAAAAAGTTTGTCCAACAATTCATGTAGTTGTCTGTATTGCTCAGGCTCTTGATGTGTCGTTAGACAAATTAATTCCATTAAAGTAAAAAAGACTTTCTATTTTAAAGAAAGTCTTTTTTATATCTTATATTTAAAAAATAACTAACCCAACTGAGCGTTTGCACCGGAAACTACTTCAATAATTTCTTGTGTAATTGCAAACTGTCTTGTTTTGTTGTATTGAACAGACAATTCCTTAATCATTTTTTCGGCGTTAGTTGTAGCAGCAGACATTGCAGTCATTCTACTTGCCAATTCGCTTGCTTGCGCTTCTAATAATGATTGATACAAAATATTTGTCATGTACATTGGAACAATTTTCTGCAAAATATTGTGCATATCAGGTGTAAATTCCATCAATGGTTCAATAATATTGTCTGTAATTCTTTCGTGATCATCATTCAATCCTTTAAGTGGTAAAATGGTCCAATTTTCAACGAAATAACTCATCATATTTTTGAAACGAGTTGTAATAACTTCAATCTTGTCAATTTTTTGAGAAACAAAATCTTCTGCGATATCTTCTATTACAATCTTTGCACCTTCACCAGTCGGCTCATTAGCAATACTCAAATATGTTTTTGAAATTTCGCAGTTTAAATCTTTGCATTTTCTTTTTAAAGTTGAAATACCCTTTTGACCAACTATATAAATAACAGTTTTAATTCCTTGAGTTTCGTATTCTTTAATTGTTTGCAAAGCTTTTCTTACAACATTGGCATTATAAGCTCCGGCAAGTCCCTTGTTTGACGTTATAACAAGTAAACCTACTGTCTTAATTTCTCTAACCTGCAAAAGCTCTGGATAATTGTCAATTGCTGATTTGATTTTAAGACTTTGAGAACTGTATGTGCCAACAGAAGCAAGAAGTTTCTTGAACATTGAACTAAGTTCAGCAGTGAACGGTCTAGAGGCTTTTACTGTATTCTCAGCCTTTTTAACCTTTGCAGCTGCAACCATTTTCATTGCACGGGTAATTTTTTGCGTACTTTGAACACTTTGTATTCTGTTTTTAATATCTTTTAAGTTTGTCATCTTTTACCTTTTGTGTGTAAAATCAGCATTGGGAAATTAATCCCAAGCTGTTTTTAGAATGTTTTCTTGAATTTTTCTAAAGCATCTTTTAATGCAGCTTTATCAGTATCTTCAAGTTTTGCACCATCATTAAGTTTATTTTTCAATTCACCTAAATTTGTATTCAAATATGCGAACCATTCCTTTTTAAACTTTGCAACATCAGTATTTTGGACATCATCCAAAATACCTTCGTTGGCTGCGAACAAGATTGTAATTTGTTCTGCAACGCTTAAAGGATTGTATTGAGGTTGTTTCAATACTTCTGTAAGTTTTTCACCTCTTAACAATTGGTTTTTAGTTGATGCGTCAAGATCTGATGCAAACTGAGCAAATGCTGCAAGTTCGTTGTATTGAGCCAAATCAAGTCTTAATTGACCTGCAACTTGTTTAATCCCTTTAGTTTGAGCAGCACCACCAACACGAGATACTGAAATACCTGCGTTAATAGCCGGTCTTACACCTGAGTTAAACAAGTTAGATTCCAAGAAAATCTGTCCGTCAGTAATTGAAATTACGTTTGTTGGAATATATGCAGATACGTCACCTGCTTGAGTTTCAATGATAGGTAATGCAGTGATACTTCCGCCACCTAATTCATCATTCAATTTAACTGCACGTTCCAGCAATCTTGAGTGAAGATAGAATACATCTCCAGGATAAGCCTCACGTCCTGGTGGTCTTTTTAATAGCAAACTCATTGCACGGTAAGCCTGAGCGTGTTTAGACAAATCATCATATATAATTAATACATCTTTGCCTTGTTCCATAAATTCTTCACCAATTGCAACACCAGCAAATGGTGCGATATATTGCAATGGAGCAGCTTCATTGGCAGTTGCAGAAACAATGATTGAATATTCCATTGCACCGTGTTCTTCCAATGTTTTAGCTATTTGAGCAACTGTTGAAGCTTTTTGACCAATTGCAACATAAATACAAATTACATTTTGACCTTTTTGATTGATGATTGTATCAAGTGCAATAGCAGTTTTACCGGTTTGTCTATCACCAATAATCAACTCACGTTGACCTCTACCGATTGGAGTAAGAGCATCAATCGCAGTTAAACCTGTTTGTAAAGGTTGGTGTACAGATTTTCTTGCAACAATACCAGGAGCAACTCTTTCAATTGGTCTTGTTTTGTCAGAATTGATTTCTCCTTTGCCGTCAATTGGTTTACCTGTTGGGTCAACAATTCTTCCGATTAGAGCATCTCCTACCGGAACTGATGCAATTCTGCCTGTTGTTTTAACTGTCATACCTTCTTTAATTTGAGTGTATTCTCCCAAAATTACAATACCGACATTATCTTCATCAAGGTTCATTGTAATTCCAAGAGTGTTTTTACCGTCTTCAAATGTTACAAGCTCATTTGACATAACGTTTCTTAGCCCGTAAACTCTTGCAATACCGTCACCAACTTCAATTACAGTACCAGTATTTGATACTTCCGTTTGAAGATCATAGTTTTCGATTTTGCTTTTAATTATAGAACTAATTTCATCTGGTTTAATAAGTGCCATAATTTCCTCTCTATATTATATTTTTACTTAAATTTTCTAATTTATTTTTTAGACTGCTATCAATGATATCATCATCGATTTTTATAACAAGTCCGCCAATAATATTTGGGTTAATTGTCCAATTTGCAATAATAGTTTTATTCAACTTGCTTTGAAGTTTTTCGATTAATCTTTGCTTGCGATTATCTGAAACTTCTACTGCAGAAACAACTTCAACTCTTTTTATATTATGAATTTCATCTACTTTATTAGAATAAGCTTCAATTATTTCATTCAGTTCATAAAATCTTTTTTTATCAATTAAAACTTTTAAAAAATTAACAAGTTTTTCATTGATTTGGTTTGAAAATACATTATTAATAATTTCATCTTTCGTATTAACAGAAATAGCAGGACTTTCCATCACATCAATTAATTCTTGTGAACTTGATGTAATTTCTCTAATAGTATTTAAGTCTGTAAGAATGGCATCGTATGTCATTATGCCATCTTGCCCGACTTTGATTAATGAGTCTGCATAATTTTGTGCTGATGTTGAAATTTTATTACTTGTACTCATAAGTTACATCCTGTCTATGTTTTCAATACTTTCGTCAATAAACTTGTTATGTAAATCTTGATTGTTTTCAAGAGTTGAAATTATGTGTTTTTTCGCAAGTTCAATTGAGGCATTCAATGTTTTTTCAGTCATTTTTGCTGACAAAGTTTTTTCTTCCGCATTGATAACTCTTTTTACATTCTTTTCAATTAACTGAACTTTTTCTTCTGTATTGGCAAGAATTTGATTAGCCAAGCCCTCACCTCTTTGAACCGCATCTTCCAATTGTTTTGCAATATCACTATCAATATTTTCGATAGATTTTTTTGCATCTTTTAATTTATTTTTAGCACATTTTTGTTCCTCTTTTGCGCTATTAATGGAATTAATAATGCCTTGTTTTATTTTTTCAATCCCATCTGCCACATTCATTTTTTTGTACAATACTGCAAAAATTACAAGTAATACTGCAAAATTAAATGTGTTTGATTCTACTATGATATTCCAAAAATTTGCCAATTCGTTCATTAGTTAAGTATCCTGTTTACAAGTTCATTGTCTGAATTTTCAATATGTGTTTCTATTCCTAGAACTTTTGATGATATTACTTCTGCCAAGTCTTTTACTTTTGATTTGAGTTCTTCTGATGTTTGTAGTGCCTCATTTTGAAGATTTGATTTGGCAGAAGATATTTCATCTTGAGATTTTTGTTTCGCATTGTCTGTTAAAGTTTTAGAATTTTCATTTGCTGCATTTAACTTATCTGCAACAAGTTTTTTTGAATCAGATGCAGATTTGTTCAATCTATCCTCTTTTTCTTTTAATATTGCATCTGCTCTATTATTAGAATTTAGCGCATCAGACTTTGCATCATCGATGAATTTTTGACGTTCATCCATGACATTTTCCAATGGCTTATAAAATATTTTGTTCATAATAATAGTGAATATTATAAAACTTATTACTGATACTAAAAATGTTGCGTTAAATTCCATTTTTTTTACCTTCAATTTCTTAAACGTTTGCTCCCAATTTTCTCCTTTGTGTAAATATAGGTATGATTTTGAGAGTTAAACGCTAGTCATTGCTCTTACCTTTTTACTGTTAGCCACTTAGCTTCCCAGTCGCCAAGCTACCTATTTTCCTAACAACATAAATGCGATTACGAATGCGTACAATGCACAAGCTTCTGATAAAGCTGCACCTAGTAAGAAGAAACCAAATGCTTTACCTGCAACTTCTGGTTGTCTTGAAACTGCATCCATCAAGCCTTTTGTTGCAAAACCAATACCAAGTCCTGCGCCAACTGCACCAAAACCGATTGCAATACCTGCACCTAAGTGTGCCATTTGTGAAACTGTAGCTGTGTCTACCATAATTTTCTCCTTTTTATTTATAACTATAATGTTTAGTGTTCTTCTCCTGTTGCCGAGCCAATATAAGCAATCGTCAACATCATAAATACTGTTGCCTGAATAAATGCAACCAATATTTCAAATAACATAATCGGAAGTGGCAAAAAATATGCCAAACCACCCAATGCTATTGATACGAGGATTTCTCCCGCAAATACGTTTGCAAAAAGTCGGATTGCCAAACTTAGAGGTCTTGTAACCATTTCCAGTATCTCAACTAATGCCATAACAATCCCAGTAAAGCTTATTTCGTGCAAGAAAAACTTTGCACCTTTAGCCTTAATTCCCATTGTAACGTAATATATTAATACAATAATAGCCATTGCAGCTGTTAGGTTAATATCGTTAGTAGGTGAAGCAAGCTCTGCACCGTTTTTTAAATTGATTATTCTTAGGGGAAGTTGCCCCATCAAGTTTGCAGTTATAATAAACAAAAACAATGATGCAACCAATGGAATATGTCGTCTGTTGTCATTTGCAACCATTGTATCAAGTGTTCCGTAGAAAAATTTCATGATGCTTTCAGATATTGCTTGAAGTTTTCCGGGAATTATTGATAAATGTCTGGTCGCAAGTAATGCAAATATGATTACAACAAGCATCGCAAACCACATTGTAAAAATTGTATCCAGATTTAAAGATATAGCATGTCCTAAAATCTTTAATGTGTAAATCCAATGTTCCATGTTTTCTCTCCCTTGTGACTTAATTTTAACTCGTAAAAAAAAAATCGCAAATTTTTTTTGTTTAGGTTAGTATAGTAATATAAATTATATGTTAGGGGATAAAATGAATATTATTCAATTGGAAGAAGTAAGTTCTACCAACCTTTATGCTAAAGAAAATCTGGATAGTTTTGAAGATAAAACTGTAATTATTGCAATTTCGCAAACATCCGGTAGAGGAAGGTTTGACAGAAAATGGGTTGATTTAGGAGAAGGTAATTTATTCATGACAATTGTTCTTAAACCTTCAAATTTATTTGAAGAAGTTTATGCTAATTTAACTCAATATTTGTCTGTTGTATTAACAAAGATATTAGAAGAATACGGTTTATCTCCGAAAATCAAATGGCCTAATGATGTTTTGGTTAATGATGCTAAAATCTCCGGTATTTTGTGCGAAACAGTTATGCAAGGAACTAATTTTAAAGGTTTGGTTCTCGGTATTGGGGTTAATTTGAACGCTGATAAGGGTGATTTAAAACAAATTAAAGAAAAAGTTGCAACTGCTTTAAATATTGAGTTGGAAAGAGAATATGTAGATAAAAATTTGTTCACAGAAAAATTGCTGAATGAATTTTTTAAGAACTATGAAGAATTTCTCAAACAAGGCTTTCTTATGATAAAAAAAGAATATATTGAAAGATGTAATTTTTTGGGGAAAGAGATTTCTGTCAAAGTTTTCAATGACAAAAAATCAGGTATTGCAAAGACAATTAATGATAATGGAGAACTTGTAATTGAAAAGAATAATGATGAGTTTATATTAACAATGGGAGATATTTTATGAGTGTTGAAAATTGGATTTTAGGCTTTACTCTTATGGGAATAGGAATGGGGACTGTTTTGGTCTTTTTGTGCGTACTTATTGGCTCTATGCGCATAATGTCAACGATAGTTTTGTATTTAAACAAAATTTTTCCAGAGAAAGTTGAAACAGTTCAAAAAGCTGTAAAAAAAGTGGTTTCAAATGATGATGAAGCAATTGCGGTTGCATTAGCAGCTATTATGGCTAGAAAATAAGTTTAGGAAGGGTAAATATATGGGTAAAAAACAAATTAAAGTAATGGATACATCTTTTAGAGATGGTTTTCAATCAGTTTATGGCGCAAGAGTGTTTGTTGAGGATTTTATTCCCGCTATAAAAGCTGCAGTTGATGCCGGTATTAGACATTTTGAAGTTGCTGGTGGTGCGAGATTTCAATCTCCAATTTTTTATTGCAGAGAAAATGCTTTTGAAACGATGGATAAAATCAGAGCAGCTGTAGGACCAGATGTTAATTTGCAAAGTTTAGCAAGAGGGGTTAACGTTGTAGGTCTTGATTCTCAACCACGTGATATTATTAATCTACATGCCAGAATGTTTAAAAAGCATGGGGTTACTACAGTTAGAAACTTTGATGCGTTGAATGATGTTAATAATTTGATTTATTCAGGTCAATGTATTAAAGATAATGGATTGAACCATGAAGTTACAATTACTATGATGGAACTTCCTATTGGTTGTCAAGGAGCGCATGACGCAGCGTTTTACGAAAGAGTATTGAGAAATATTCTTGATGCAGGAATTCCGTTTGATAGTCTTGCTTATAAAGATGCGTCAGGAACTTCAAATCCTAGAAAAGTTTATGAAACAATTAAAAAAGCAAGAGAGATTTTGGGTGCTGATGCTCATATTCGTTTCCACTCACATGAAACTGCAGGAACAGGTTTGGCTGCATATTTGGCAGCTCTTGATGGTGGAGCAGATGGAATTGATTTGTCTATGAAACCTGTTTCGGGTGGAACTGCTCAACCTGACATTGTTTCAATGTGGCATGCTTTGAAAGGTACTGAATACGATTTAGGCTTAGATATTGAAAAAATTCTTGAAACAGAAGAAATTTTTAAAGATTGTATGAAAGATTACTTCTTGCCTCCTGAAGCTTTAGCAGTAAATCCGATGATAATTCAATCTCCACTTCCTGGAGGTGCTTTAACTGCTAATACTCAAATGTTGAGAGATAATAATTTGATGGATAGATATCCTGAAATTGTTGCAGCTATGAAGGAAGTTGTAGAAAAGGGTGGTTTTGGAACATCTGTTACTCCGGTTTCTCAATTCTATTTCCAACAAGCATTTAACAATGTTATGCATGGCAAATGGGCAAAAATTGCGGATGGTTATGGGAAAATGGTTCTTGGATATTTTGGAAAAACTCCTTGTGAACCTGATGCTGAAGTTGTGAAAATTGCATCTGAGCAATTAGGTTTAGAACCAACTACCGAAAAAGTTGTTGATATTAATGACAAAGATGAAACCAAAGGTATTGCAGCTGCTACAAAACGTCTTGAAGATGCAGGCTTACCTGTAAATGATGAAAATATATTTATTTCTGCAGCTTGTAAAGAAAAAGGTATTTTGTTCTTACAAGGTAAAGGTACAATAGGGGTAAGAAAATGTGAAAAGAGCGAAGCTGAACCCGCTATTGATAACAATGAAAAAGAATTTACTGTTACTGTTAATGGTAAAAAATACGGTATTGAGTTGGATGGTAAAAAAGCTGTTGTTAACGGAAAAACTTATGATTTTGACGTCAAAACAGGTATTGACAAATCATCCGGTTCAGCTGGTGATGGTCAACCTGTAAAAGCGGCGTTACCAGGAACTGTTTTGAGGGTGAATGTTTCTGTTGGTGATAGTGTCGCAGAAGGCGATGTGATTGCTGTAGTTGAGGCTATGAAAATGGAAACTGAAATTAAGTCCCCATTGGCAGGAGCAATTAAAGAGGTCGATATAGAGGCTGGTGATAAAGTTAAAACTGGTGACACATTGGTAACTATCGGTTAAAATAGGAGAAATAAAGAATGAATTTAGTAGACAGTTTATATAAATTATGGCAATCTACAGGTATTGCAAACTTTATTCAGCCTGTTGATCCGAATATTACAAACGGTTTTGAACAATTTTTACATCAATTCGGCTCTCCGATTATGATATTAGTTTGCTTGTTCTTGTTGTGGTTAGGAATTAAAAAACAATTTGAACCGTTGTTGCTAGTCCCGATAGCTTTTGGCGGATTATTATCTAATATTCCTGTTGCGGGAATTGCCGAACCAAATGGCTTTTTAGGAATTATTTATGAATTTGGTATTCATCAAGGCTTGTTCCCATTAATTATTTTTATGGGTGTTGGTGCAATGACAGATTTCGGCCCGTTGATTGCAAACCCTAAAACTGCACTTTTAGGTGGTGCTGCGCAATTCGGTATATTTGGAGCATTACTTTTAGCTTTGTGTATATTTGGTTTTACATTGCCACAATCAGGTGCAATTGGTATTATTGGAGGCGCAGATGGACCGACTTCAATTTATGTAACTTCAAAGCTCGCTCCTGAGTTATTGGGTGCAATTGCAGTTGCTGCATATTCTTATATGGCATTAGTTCCGGTAATTCAACCACCTATTATGAAATTTTTCACAACTAAGGCTGAAAGAGAAATTCAAATGACACAGTTGAGAGAAGTTACAAAACGTGAAAAAATAGTGTTCCCTCTAGTTGTATTAGGGCTTTGCATAATCTTTTTACCTGATGCCTGTCCGTTAGTTGGAGCTTTAACTTTTGGGAATCTTTGTAAAGAATGTGGGGTTGTTGAAAGACTTTCTGATACTATGCAAAATGCGTTAATCAATATTGTAACGATATTTTTAGGACTTTCTGTTGGTTCAAAATTGTCTGCAGAACAATTTTTAACGTTGCAAACTTTATTTATTTTGATTTTAGGAATTTTGGCATTTTCATTTGCAACTGCAGCAGGTGTTATTTTTGCTAAAATAATGAATTTGTTCTCTAAAAACAAAATAAATCCATTGATTGGTGCTGCCGGAGTTTCAGCCGTTCCGATGGCAGCCAGAGTTGCAAATAAGGTTGGGTTAGAGGCTAACCCACAAAACTATTTGTTAATGCATGCAATGGGACCAAATGTTGCAGGTGTAATCGGTTCTGCGGTTGCTGCAGGTATTCTGTTAGCTCTTTGCAACTAAATAACAATTCTTTAATTAAAAAAAAAGACCGTATTAATTGCGGTCTTTTTTTATAATGTTATATCTATTTCGTCACCTAATGTCTTAATTATAGATTTGGAATGTTGCTGCAAATCTAATTTTTTAGCATTTGGATTGTGTGTAATAAAATTTTTCATATTCTCTGTAGCTTCTGCAATTTCCGGATATTTGTCAGTTATTTGTTTTCCAATTTCTGACAAAAAATATCTGTAACCTCGCCAACCTGTGCTTTTAATTTTTTTAGGCCAAAGGTTATCAATTACCGGTTTTAAATCAGCGACAGAGTCGCTTTCAATACATCTTAATGTTGTTGTTTCTAATATATTAACTGTTCTAAATTTTGTTCCGAATGATACGTTGTTTTGAATTTCCATATGTTTATACTAAATACAAAAAAAAATTTTTTTGCTATTATAATAAATATAAAAATAGGGGAGAAAATTATGAAAAAATTAGCGATTTTAGGTTCTGCAAAAAGTTGTGTTTTAGAAGATATTTTGAAATATTTTAATGGTAAAGATGTTGAAATAACTTGTTTGTCTGATGATGAGCATTGTGAATTTTTCAAAAAAGCTAAAGAATTAAATGAAAATACAAAATTATTACCGTATGAAATTAATGTAGAATATTTTTCATCACATGATGTTGATTTGGTTGCCGTTTGTGATTATAGAAAAGTTTTACAAAAAGAAGTTTTTGAAACAAACAAATTTATTAATATTCATGGCTCTTTACTCCCTGCGTTTAGAGGAGCTGATGAGATAAGTAGAGCTTTTATGGCTGGAGTGAAGGTTTCTGGCGTTACGGTGCATAAATTGACTGAAGATATTGAAAGAGATGAAATTATTGCTCAATATCCTATTTTGATTGAAAATTTAACACATTTTGATGAATTTGAAGAAAATATTTATAAATTAGAAGGAATGCTTTATCCTATAGTTATTGATAAAGTTTTGAAAGATGAAGTATTTGATTTTTCTGATTTCTTAACATCGGGCGGATGTGGCGGTTCATGTGGCGGATGTGAAGGGTGTCACTAGTTTTTAGCCCTTTTTATAATTATACAATCCTTTTCAACAGAAAATTCTAATTTGTCTTTTACAGGATTGATTTTTAACAAATTTAAAATCGGAAGCGGTATTATAACTCCCCAGCTGTTTCCGATTTGTATTATTTTTCTAATCATAAAACCTTCTTAATATTGTAACAATGTTATAACTATTATTGCAAATATTTTGTGTAAAAGGTTATAATAATGTTATAACATAAGGAGATGATATGAGGTACAAAGGTTTTACTTTGGCAGAAGTTTTAATAACATTAGGGGTAATTGGGGTTGTTGCGGCAATGACTTTACCAACTTTAATTCAAGAGCATAGGGAAAAAGCTCGTGTTACACAGGTTAAGAAAGCGTATTCAATATTGTCGCAAGCTTTTACAATGGCAGTTCAAGAATATGGAGATATTGAGGACTGGGAGTTAACAACAACTTCCACTGGTAAAACAGATGAAGATGGAAATGCAGTATATGAAACTTCTGGTCAAATTCTTCTTCGCAACAGATTAGCTCAATATGTAAAACAGTTAGATAGACCAAATAAATTGGAATTTAGGTCTTTTAAAGCTCTTGATGGAAGATATTTTAAATCTGACACATACACAAGTTTTGATACTGATACTGGTTTCTTTTTAGCTGATGGAACTTATGTTAAGGTTGGTTGGGTAAATTTAGGTTGTTCAAATTCAATTGTTGCATGTGGAGATTTGTTTGTGTTTTTACCTCCACAAAGGGATGCGAAAATGGGTGTTAATTGGTTTAATTTTTATGTTTCTCCAACAGGTATTCAACCTATGGGAGCAGAAAAAGATACCCAAAGAAATTTTGAGAAATATTGTGATATAAAAAATTCAGAAGGAATAGGGGCAATGGAGCAAGGTAGAGCGTGTACTGCTTGGGTAATTTATAATGGAAATATGGATTATTTGCATTGTAACGATTTGTCTTGGCATGGTAAAACTAAATGCAAATAAAAATAGTTATTTAGGGTTAGTGCTTTTTTTTCAAACTTTTTGTATAATTAGAATACAGAATAGAAAGAGGGGCGAACATGTCAATAGATGATGCGTTAGTAATGATTTTGGCAGGCGGAGAAGGAAAAAGACTTTATCCTTTGACTAAGGATAGAGCAAAGCCTGCAGTTCCATTTGGTGGAAGATACAGGATTATTGATTTTGTATTAAACAATTTTATTAATTCTGGATTTTTTAAGATTAAAGTTTTAACTCAATACAAATCAGATTCGCTGAATAAACACATCACTAGAGGATGGGCTTTGTCACCATTTTTGAACCAATATGTTGATTTAGCTCCTGCTCAAATGAGGACAGGTTCTGATTGGTATAGAGGAACTGCTGATGCAATTTATCAGAATGTTTTTCATATTACAGATGAAGATCCAGACTATGTTTGTATTTTTGGTGGTGACCATATTTACAAAATGGATGTTTCACAAATGTTGGATTATCACAAAGAAAAAAATGCAGATTTGACTATTTCGGCTATTCCAATCCCAATTGAAGAAGCACATGAGTTTGGAATTATTGAGGTTGATGACGATTGGAAATTAATAAACTTTGTTGAAAAACCGCAAACAGCTCCAAAATCAATTCCTGGAAACCCAAATATGTGTTTGGCATCTATGGGAAATTATATTTTTAATAAAGATAGTTTGTTAAAAGCTTTGGAAGAAGATGAGAAAATTGAAAATTCAAACCATGATTTTGGTAAAAATGTAATTCCGATGATGTTGAATGAAGGTAAGCGTATCTATGTTTATAATTTTAATGACAACGCATTTCCAGGAATGTCCGATAGAGAACGTGGCTATTGGATGGATGTCGGTAGTATTGATGCTTATTGGCAAGCTAACATGGATTTGTTGGACTACGATCCTGAATTAAATTTGTATTCTCAAGCATGGCCATTAAGAACATTTAATTACAACTACCCTCCAGCAAAATTCATTTGGGAGGAAGGTGAACGTGTTGGTATGGCAACAAACTCAATGGTATCGGAAGGTTGTATTGTTTCAGGTGCCGGATTGTCAAGATGTGTTTTGTCGCCAAAAGTTAAAGTTAATAGTTTCTCACAAATTTCAGAAAGTATTTTGATGGAAAATGTTGAAATTGGTCGTCATTCAAGAATTAAAAAAGCGATTATTGATAAGAACGTTATAGTTCCGGCAAATACAAGAATTGGGTTTAACAAAGAAGAAGATATCAAACGAGGTTTTCATGTTTCGCCAAACGGAGTAACTGTAGTTCCAAAAGGTGCAAAACTGTAGTTTGAGAAAATTTCAAAATTTCTTAAAATTTTTTATATAAGATTGTAAATCTTTATTAATATATTGCGATTTTTAGGCAATTATAAAGCTTTACAATCTTTATACTTTTGGGTGTAGAAATATGGCAATATCAGGTATTACAGATTTTATTACAAACTCCACAATATACAAAGGTGCATCAACCGCTGCCAGAGAAATTAAGCAGGGCGCACTTGATTTAATACCGGAAGCCGTATATTCTGACAAAAAAATGGTTAATGGGATTAAAAAGACCGGAGAAAAAATTTCATCTGCTGAACAACGTTTAATTTTAGGTGCATCAGCTTTAATGTCACAACCGTTTATTGATGCGAATAATAAAAGAGTTGATGAAAAAACTCGAAAAGTTTCTGTTGCAAGAACAATTGCAAAAATAGTTGCAGGTACATTTACCGGATATTTTATTCGAAAAGGTTGTATTAAAGGAATAAAAGCGCTTTCTCAAGTTGAAGGTAAAAATGTTTCTAAATGGAAATCTATTTTTACACCAAAAAATATTAAGGACAATACTACAGATGCTTTTTTGCAATACAGAAACGCAATGGGTACAGTTGTTGCGCTTGTTGTGATGATGTTTACAAACTTTTTGATTGATGCTCCGCTGACTAAATTTTTGACAAATGCTCTTGTAAAAAAAGAGGAGGATAAACGATGAAATCACCTGCTAGTTTATTCTCTGATTTTAAAACCGTAATGTACAAAAATTATGGTGAAAATCCCGGTAAAATGCTTGTTCATACTGGCGTTTTAGGTTGGATTTTGTCATCTTTAGCACAAGTTAGTGCCGTAATTTTTAATGATAAAATTTCTCCGGAACAAAAAACTTTCTTAATTCCGCAAGAAATTGCAGATGCAGCGATAAACATTTTATCTTTTTATGCTATTACAAGTTCATTCAAAAACGTTGCTTCAAAACTCGTTTCAACAGGTAAAATTACAACAAAACCTGTAAAAGATTTCTTGACTAAAAACGGTGTAAATTCTAACGAACATATTGGAAAACTCGGATTTAATATCGAAAATATGGCAAATTTTTCTGATATTAAAGATGAGTACAAAAGTTTTAAAAATGGTGTAGATGTTGTTGCAAGTACAGTAGGTTCAATTATTTCTTGTAACCTTGTAACCCCTGTTTTGAGAAACCAATATGCTGCTAAAAAACAAAAACAAGCTCTTGCTAAAATGAATAAAGTTGATGGTAATGTCGAATTGAAATCACCTCGTGGTATTTCAATGGATGCCTATATGAAAATGTCTGCAAATAAATATTCATCAGGTTCTTTAAAAATATAGTATTTTGATTATCCCAAAAACGATACAACTTACCATTATAAAAAATGCTGCAGTGAGTTTTAAAAACGGGTCAAAATTGTTTTCGGTTAGGCTCTCTTGCTGAATTTGATGGGTTATTGATTTGGAATAGTCGGTTTTCAATTCGTTTTTAGTACGTTCAAAAGAAGAATGTAATAATTTTTTGAATATATATATGTTTTCTAAATCTTGCCTTGCTAGAGGATTTGCAATTGCAAATTTTTTTATTTTAATATTTTCAAAATCGTTTAATTCATTATCAACGTATGCAGACAGGTTACTTTTAAAAGTTTCATATTGTTTTGTGTTATATACAGGTTTGTTTTCTTCGTTTGGAATTTTTACGTATTTATTTAAAATTTGTTTTAAATGCTTATATTTTTCCATACATTCAGGACAAATTTCGAGATGTTCTTGTACATATTGTGCTAATTTTTTACTTAATTTATCTTCTGTATAAAACGTTAAAAGTGCTATAACTTGTTCGCATGATAGTTGGTGTTGCATATTTTCTCCTTATATATAAGCTTTTAAATCTTCTTGTAATTTCCCTCTTGCACGTGCAATTCTTGATTTTACGGTTCCGACACTGGAGTGTGTAACTTGTGCAATTTCTTCATAACTCAAGCCTTGCAATTCTCTTAGAATTATTACAATTTTGAACTGGTTTGGTAGATTTAAGATTGCTTTTTTTATTATTTGTTCAAGTTCAGATGTCACACATTTTTCATGCGGTTTACATTTTTTATCAAGCAGTTGAAACTTTATTGGAGCGGTGTTTTCTGTTTCTTCATCAAGAGAAATTGTGTCAGGTTTTCGTTGAGTTTTTCTTAATTCATCATAAAAAAGATTTGTTATAATTTGATTTAACCAGCTTTTGAAGAGTTTTGGATTTTTAAGGTTCTGTATGTTTTTTGCAACCCTAAGTAATGCTTCTTGAGTTAAATCAGAAACATTTTCCTTTTTGGAGCAAAGGTATGAAAAAGCAGCGTAGACATCTTTCTGTTCACGCCTGATAAGTTCTTCTAAAGCCTTGAAATCGTTTTGTTGTGACAGAACAACGAGTTCTTCCAAAGCCATTTTTTTATACTGAACCTTATTGTCCGACATACTTTCTCCTTACATATATAGTAAGGAATTTTTGTCAAGAAATGCTCATTCGTTGTATTATAGTCGGTTGTGTATATTTTTTTATAAACGATTGCAATATTATTCAGCACAGATGTAACCACGTAACGCAGTATAAGCCGCAACATAAGGAGATGCAAGGTAAATAGAACCTTCTACATTTCCCATTCTTCCTCTGAAATTTCTATTTTGCGTAGCAAGACAAACTTCTCCATCAGCTAAAGTTCCGGCGTGAACTCCTACACAAGGTCCACATCCCGGAGGTAAGATAGCCGCATTAGCTTCAACAAATGTTGTAATCAAGTTTTCAGAAAGAGCTTGCAAATAAACATCTTTTGATGCAGGACAAATTAGCATTCTAACATTTGAATTAACTTTTTTCCCTTTAAGAATTTTTGCAACAGTTCGCAAATCTTCAATTCTTCCGTTTGTACAAGTTCCGACAAATACCTGATCAACTTTTATATCTTTTAATTCTTCTACAGGTTTGGTATTGTCAACTGTATGCGGACAAGAAACAGTATGTCCGATATCTTCGGCATTAATTTTTATTACTCTTTCATAAACTGCATCTTCATCAGGTTTTAGGGAGTTGAATTTATCTTCTCTACCACGAGATTTCAAAAATTCTCTAGTCTTGTCGTCTGCTATAAATAATCCGGCTTTTGCGCCTGCTTCTACTGCCATATTGGCAAGTGTAAATCTTTCTGACATAGACATATTTTCTATTGTTTCGCCACAAAATTCAAGGGCTTTGTAGGTTGCTCCATCTGCACCAATCATTCCGATTAGATGTAACATTAAATCTTTTGAACAAATACCTTCTTTAAATTTGCCTGTGACCTCAATTTTAAATGTTTGTGGAACTTTTAACCAAGTTTTACCTAATGCCATAGCTACGGCAATATCTGTTGAACCCATTCCTGTCGCAAATGCACCTAAAGCTCCTGATGTGCAAGTATGTGAGTCAGCTCCAACTAATATTTCACCTGGATTAACAAAAGTTTCAACTAATCTTTGGTGGCAAACACCAGTTCCAACATCAGATAACACAGCACCATATTCTTTAGAAAAATTTCTCAAAACAGTGTGAGTGTTTGACAATTCTTTACGTGGACTTGGTGATGCGTGATCAATGAAAAGAATTGTTCTTTCCGGATTGAACAATTTTTCTTTTCCTAACTTTTTAAACTCTTGAACAGTTAAAGGACCTGTACCATCTTGAACAGCAGTAACATCTACATTTGCAATAACTAATTCCCCTGCTTTAACGTTTTTCCCTGCGTGTTTTGATATAATTTTTTCTGCTAATGTTTGTCCCATAACCTCACTCCTTTTTTACCTATTTTAGCATATTTTATTATTTATGGTCAAGTTGAAAAACAATATTTTCTCCATAATAAAAAAGACCAACAAGTCTGTTAGTCTAGGGAAAAGGGAAAGGAAACAAAATATAAAATTTTTATTATATTCTCGCAAACATTTAA